>JAEEGL017312605.1_pt1 | contig 45668 bp, 42 predicted proteins | sample 9134231 | NCBI WGS metagenome assembly JAEEGL01 (sample SAMN16246548, study PRJNA631951) | gut metagenome | biome: gut microbiome; feature: rumen; material: fiber-attached | host: Bos | place: Iran: Karaj | collected 2018-10 | reverse complement strand
CTTTGAATGCATATTCTCCAAAGAATGTAACTTCTAACATTCCATATTTTTCGTCTGTGATTTTCTTTGGTTGTGGTGAACCAAATTTGTTACCAGTAACTGTAAGTAAGTTAACATAGTAAACTCTTTGATCTTTTGCTGTTTGTCCACCATAAGTGAAACGTTTTCCGATAGTCTTAAATGTATCAATGATACCTTTTCCAAGTCCACCAGAGAAAATACTTGGTTCTGAACCGCTGTCATAAGTGAATGTTCCTGGTTCAGCAGTAAATTCTTTGATTTCACCGTTATCGATAATCATCATTGCCATTCCTTGAGGAACAGCGATGCCACTACCATTTGAAATAACTCCTTCTGAGAATCCAGGGTTGCCACTTCCGTGATGAACTTCTCCTCTTTGGATTAATACATCTTTATCAATTGTAGGACAAGTGACAAACTCTTTAAATTGATCGCCTAATGCACTACTAGCAGAACTAGTTAAGGCCTTAATTAAACCCATATATTACCTCTTTTCTATTTACAAAATTATTATAGCATAAAAAAACAAAAAATCAAACAAAAAAAGGCTTAAAGCCTTAAGAATATTTTTCTTTAATTATGTTATATAATTTTACCTGATATTCATAGAATGTTTCCATGTTTTCTTCATAATCAACATTCTCTTCTGCTACTGGTTTATTAGCCTTTATTTTAGGGTAAATTATCTCGATTTGTTCACTTATTTTGCTGTAAGTTTCTTTAAAATCAGAGTATTCATCACCTAAATTGGTAATATCACTTTTCTTTGTTTTATATTCATCGTAGTATTTGTCACAGTCAGCTAATACATTATCTATATTTATCTCAGCACCGTTAACTCCGGTTCCATCAACTGTGTACCAATAAACAGGGTCAACACATTTATTCCACATGTTAGTAACCCATTCATTAGCTTCACTGATTTTACTTTTATTTTTATTTCTTAAGCCATTACATCCTCTTAAAAGAAGTAAAATAATGATAAATATTATGATAGCAACAGCAATATAGATAATCCAATACCAATTGCTTTTTTCCTCTGATTTTGGTTCTTCAGTTTTTACTTCTTCATTAGTAACTGGTTGTTCCATATTAACATTTTCATTAGGAGTTGCTTCCCCAGTATTAATGTTTTCATTTGGTACTTCTGGAGTTTCATTGACTTCTTCATTATTTATAGGTTCATTTTCACTCAAGTTTTTTTCTTCATTCTCGTTCATATACAAACCTCCTTATTCTTAATAAGTATAACACAATTATATTAAATTTTAAAGTGTTTTAAAAAAAAGAATAATTTAGTATAATAATGATGAGGTGATAATATGACATTAGTTATAATGGCAGCAGGTATGGGTAGTAGATTTGGTGGTTTAAAACAAATTGAACCAGTTGGACCACATGGCGAAATTATAATTGATTATTCAATTTATGATGCAATTTTAGCAGGTTTTACTAAAGTTGTATTCATAATTAAAGAAGAAAATTATGAATTATTTAAACAAGTAATAGGGGATAAGATATCAAGTAAAATTGAAGTTGAATATGTATTCCAAAAGAATGATAATATTCGTGAAATAACAGGTGTAACTATTGACCGTGTTAAACCATTTGGAACTGCACATGCTATATTGTGTGCTAAAAATGCAGTTCATGAAAACTTTGCAATCATTAATGCAGATGACTTCTATGGACGTGATGCATTTATGAAGATTGCTGAATTTTTAAAGAAAAATAATGGCAACTATGGTTTGGTTGGATATCATATTTGCAACACAATTACAGCATCTGGAGCTGTAAAAAGAGGAGTATGTGAAACAAAAGACGGTAAGATTGATTACCTTGTTGAATGTAGTGTTGACAATGCAACAGGTAAATATATTGCATCACCATTATCAGGGGCTCCATCTTTTGAAATAAGTCCAGATCAATTAGTATCAATGAATATGATGGGATTTACACCAAAGATATTTGATTATTTGGAAGAAAGATTAACATCTTTTGTTGAAGAAAATAAAGATCAACTTGATAAATGTGAATACCTTATTCCAGAAGTTGTATGTGAACAAATTAAAAAAGGTATGGTTGAAATGGAAGTGCTAGATACAACATCAGTATGGTATGGTATTACATATAAAGAGGATAAAGAATTAGTTGTAAATGCATTAAGGAAAATGACTGATGAAGGATTATATCCAGAGGAATTATAAAAGGACAATTTAGTAATTGTCCTTTTCTTCTACACCTTCAATTTTTTCTTTCATTTTTTTGAAGTAATCATATTTTAATGTAAAATCATTTTTCTTAATTAAATAATCAACTAGATTATTTTTTTCTTCCAGTGTTTCTTTATCTAATTCACATTTATTCTTGACTTCACCATTATCTACATAACAAGTTCCATCATACCAAGAGTAATCAGCGAAGTATACTAATCCTTCATATTTACCATCTAAAGCATCACTTCCCATATAATAATCTTTTACATAATTGATACCAAATAAATTAAGGATGGTAGGTAAGATATCAAGTTGTGATGTAACATCTGTTACATTAACACGTTTTAGATTCTTTTTATAGATTAAGAATGGTGTATGATTGATTAAGTTATTAGATGTTTCTTTATATTGAGCAAGTATTTCTTCATCACTTACTGTATATAAATAGTGATCAGTGAATATTACTAATACTGTATTTTCAGATAAATTGTTATCTTCTAAAGCTTGTAATAGTAAACCAATCATATCATCAGTTTCTCTAGCTTGTCTTCTAATACAACCTTCTTCTGTGATATCGTTTAGTTCTTGTTTAGTAATTTTACCTTCATCTAGATCTTGATTTAAGAGTTGTCTACATACACCATATTTAGTAGTGAATGGCATATGATTTGAATAAGTAATTAAATAATGAACGAATTTATTTTCTTGAGTAAACATTAGATTATAGAAGTTTTCATTAAGAATAAGCTCTGTATCTAATTGATATTTATCACTTAGGTATAATTCTAGGTCTTTTAATCCATAATAATTATCATAGCCCCAGTTTTCATAGTTAATTCCTCTTGAATAATATTCTCTTGAATTCATATGGAAGGCATTAACATCATATTTTTCGTTCTTAAATAGATTTGCTAACGAATATGAGAAATCATTACGATTAAATGTATATGCATTACGATTATATGTTATTGGTGTTGTAAAACCAGTATTAACTGCAAACTCAGAATTAAATGTAGAACCACCACCATTATAGAAAGAGAAGTGGTTAGTAAAGTTAATTGAGTTTTCTTGCATTGCATATAAGTTCGGCATTGTTTCTTCAGTTAGAAGCCAATTATCAATTCCTTCTAATTGTAAGAAGATAACATTATTGTCTTTAAATAAACCGGTATATGCATTAATAGGTGCTGCTTCAATATTTGAATAAGCTTCATTTAAGAAATCTAATTCAGTATCATTTTCTGGTTCTTGAGCTTTAACAAAATTGATATAGAAGTTTCTAAATGTATATTCATATAAACCTGTTATAGTAAAGCTTTTATTGCTGTCATTAAATCTTAAATAGACATTCTGAGCATTTTGCCAAGTATTCCATGTTAATGTTTTATTAGATGGTCCATATAATATAGGTAAGCATGCATGAATTATAAAGAAATAGATAAAACCAATTCCGATTTTTTGAAAATCTGTTTTTTTATTATCTGGTAAATACTTAAATGCATTATATGATAGGAATCCAAATACAAGTGCTGAAACATATATTAAGATTTTAGTGTTTAAAATTGCATCTAAGAAATAAGCACTTCCTTCACTTGCTAGTCCTAGTAGTGAAAAATCAAAGAAGTTATTAGTTGTTGAATAATAAACTCCATTTGTTAGAAATATTATAAATGCCAAGAAAAGCATTATTGAATAGAATATAATTGCTGCTTTTCTATTTAAATTTAAGCAAATAGTTAATATTAAGAATAACCATATTGCTGTGAATAAAGCAGGCATTAAGAAGAATAGGGGAAAGTAAAAAATTTCACTTCCAATTAGTTGTAATGTGAAATCTAGGCATACAAAAGGTAAGACGAGATAAATAATATCTCGATACCTATGGCAAAAAGCTTTTATTTTTTTTATTAGGCCTTCCTTGTTATTCTTCATTTTATTCACCATCTTTATTATAGCATATTAATTTTTATCAGTATATTTTAAAATGCTAATTATTAAATTATCTTTTTTGGTATTAGTAATAATACTATCAAATTTATATTTGCCATATTTTTTAATTGAGAATGTGTCTCCACTTTTTAATAATTTTGATCCATCTTTTAATAGCTCATAATTATAGATAATTTTTTTATCTTTAATCAATTCTTTTATTTCATCTCTATTAGTGTGAATTATCTTAGCAATGACACTGTCGATTCTTAAACTAGATGTTATTATTTTTAATTCTTCAAAGTTTGGAATGTAGTCATTCAATAAATATAAATCTTTTTCTTCTAATTCTATATTATTTTTACCAACTTTAGTAAATTCTTGTTTAAAAAAAGGTTTTATATCATCAAATGTATAGAAGTAATATCTATTATTAATAATAATGATATCACCAAACCATCCATCATCTATTTTTAGGCCAAAAAGACTACCAAGAATATCTTGATGTTTTAAATTTGCTTTGGTTTTTATTTCAAACAATATTATTTTTGGCTCTTTTTGATAGATGATATTCTTTTCAGAATATTTATATGGCTTATATATTTTGTAACTATTTTTCTTCAAGTGATCAGTTACATCTTTTAAGTCTTTTGGGTTAAGAAAAAATGTATAACCATTACTATAAAGTTTATTGATTGTTTTTTCAATTAAATACATTTTTTTCACCAATGTAAAGTATAGCATAGAAAGTTAATTTCAAGCAAATTTTAAGAAGATATTTGTTTTTTTTGTGATATTTGCTATAATTAAAAATGGGGAGGGTTCGATATGGCAAAGAAGAAAAGAAGAAAAAGAAGAGTACAAAGATCGGAACCTAAAAATAATTATACAATTGAATTTATTGGTGTTCTTTTAATAGTTGCTGTTGTAGTTGGCATATGGAAAAAGGGCGCTGTCGGTGAATTTATATATAAATATGGAAGTTATGTAGCAGGTGCATGGACTACAGTTTTTCTAGTACTTGTTTCACTTGTTGGACTTTATATGTTAATTCATAGAAATAAACCAGAAAAACTAGGAATTCGTATATTTGGACTTTATGTCGCACTTATAGGTGTTCTTATGTTTGCACATGCTAATTATGTAGTAGTTGGAGAAACTGTTGGAGATACTATCAGTAATACAGTTAACAATTATATTGCAACTGTAGATGGTGTAAGTGAAGTGTCTGGTGGAGGTATTGTCGGAGCATTTTTCTCTAGTATATTTGTTAGTTTAATTGCTAAAGAGGGTAATTATGTAGTAGCAGTACTTCTTATAATATATGGATTTATTAAATTATCAGCTCATTCAGTTATTGATGTTTTTAGAGTCTTAATAGCTCGTATTAGAAAGTCAAGAAAATCAGTTCGTGAAGATGATCAAGCTGAAATAGAGGCTGCTGATGATGAATATGAAGAAGATAATAAGATAGTAGTGTCATCTGTTGATGAAATTATTAATAATCCAAACATCGAAAAAGGAGTTCAAGCTAAGCACGAAGATGATTTATCTGATGTTGAGATTGTTGGAGCAGGTTATATGTATCCTCCAATTAGTTTGTTAAGAAAACCTCAGAATAAGAATAATCATGAAAATCAAGCTGAAGTTAAGGAAAATGTTGTTGTTTTAGAACAAGTATTTGCTGACTTTGGAGTTGAAGGTAAAGTAGTAGCTGTGAACATTGGGCCAGCTGTTACTCAATATGAGATGGAGATTAAAGCAGGTACTAAAGTAAGTAAGATTTTATCTTTAAATCGTGAAATTGCTTTAGCTTTAGGTGCTCGTGATGTACGTATTCAAGCACCAATACCAGGTAAGCGTACAGTAGGGGTTGAACTTCCTAATAAGAAGACTTCAACTGTAACTGTTCGTGAGATTTTAGAAGCCGTACCAAAGGGTAAAGAAGATAGCAAACTTTTAGCTGTTCTTGGTCGTGATATCATGGGTACTCCAATTTGGTTTGAAATCAATAAAGCACCACATATATTGGTTGCTGGTACTACTGGTTCAGGTAAATCTATTTGTATCAATAGTATTATCATTTCACTTATGATGAGAACAAGACCTGATGAAGTAAAATTAGTTTTAGTGGATCCAAAGAAAGTAGAACTTAATGTTTATAATGGGGCACCACATTTACTTTGTCCAGTTGTAACTGAGCCTAGAAAAGCAAGTATTGCTTTAAAGAAGATCGTTTCTGAAATGGAAAGACGTTATGAAATATTCAGTGAAGCTCGTGTTAAGAACATAGCTGGTTATAACATGATGATTGAAAAGAAAAATGAAACATTACTTGAAGATCAAAAGATGAAAAAACTACCTTATATCGTAGTTATTATCGATGAACTTGCAGATTTAATGCTTGTTGCAGCTAAAGAGGTTGAAGATTCAATTACAAGAATTACACAGTTAGCTCGTGCTGCTGGTATTCATTTGATTGTTGCAACACAGCGTCCAAGTACTGATGTTATCACTGGTTTAATCAAAGCAAATATTCCATCAAGAATTTCGTTTGCAGTATCTAATAGTATCGATTCAAGAACTATTTTAGATATGGTTGGAGCAGAAAAACTACTTGGTAAAGGTGATATGTTATTCTTGCCAATGGGTGAAAATACACCACTTCGTATTCAAGGTACATATATTTCTGAAGATGAAATTAATAGTGTAGTTAAATATACAATTTCACAACAAAAAGCTCATTATGACAATACTATAACGATGTCAGATGAAGAAGAACATGCAACATCTATGGTAGGGGGATCAAGTAGAGATGCTACTGAAGAACCTTTATATAATGAGATTGTTGAATTTGTTGTTACTCAAGGTAAAGCTAGTGCATCACTTTTACAACGTAAGTTTAGACTAGGTTATAATCGTGCTGCAAGAGCAATTGATTTACTTGAAGAAAGAGGAATTGTCGGACCTCAGAATGGTTCTAAACCTCGTGAAGTACTAGTAAAACTTGAAAAGAATAACAATTCTGATGAAGAATAAAAAAGAGTGATGAATAATCACTCTTTAATTTTGGTATTTTTTAAATTTTTAATTTCAATGTTATGTTTAATGAATAGTTCTTTTAGATTATCAAAGTCATTTTCTTTTACTGATAGATTATAGTTAATGGTATCACTATAGTTTTTAGTTATGACATATTCCTTTAGTTTTGGTTCCATTATATCTTTTAATTCATATGGAATAGAAATATCAAATATATAACCATCTACATATTCAGCTATTTTTAAATCTTTTAGGTTTTCAGTTACAGATTTTGTGTAAGCTCGAACTAAGCCACCAGCACCTAACTTGATTCCTCCAAAATATCTAACTGTTACTGCAAGCACATGATTTAAATTATTACTTTCAAGGACATTTAAGATAGGCATTCCAGCTGTTCCACCTGGTTCATTATCATCATTAAATCTTTTTGTATTATCTAATATAAATGCGTAACAATAGTGTGTAGCATCTTTATATTCTTGTTTTACTTCATTTAAGTATTTTTCAACATCATTTAACTCTTCAATTATGAAAAGAAAGTTGATAAATCTTGATTTATTTATTACGATTTCATTTTTTTTGTTTTTTTCAATCATTAACATAAACATCACACTTAAATTATATCACATTTGCTTGTTAAATAAATTCATAAATGGTATAATATGTCTTGAAGGTTGGTGAACTATGGAAGAAACAAAAATATACAAAAGAAACGAACTTGATAATGAGATGGTTGGCAAGACTATTTCTGAAGTAGTTGAAGCTTTAAAGACTAGAGGTTATGATCCAATCGACCAAATCGTTGGTTATTTAATGAGTGGAGATCCTGGATATATCTCAAGTTATAAAGATGCAAGAAAGAAAATAACCGGAATAGAAAGAACTAAAATTTTAGAAGTTTTAGTAGAGAACTATATTAAGTAATGCGTTATTTAGGTTTAGACCTTGGTACTAAGACACTTGGAGTATCTATAAGTGATCGGACAGGTTTAATTGCGAATGCTTATGAAGTAATTAGATTTGCTGAAAATGACTACGATAGTGCACTACCAAGACTAAAAGAGATAGTTGAAGCTGAACAAGTTGATAAAATTGTTCTTGGGTTACCAAAACACATGAATAATGATTTTGGTGATAAGGCTTCCATTGCAACCGAATTTGGTAAAAAAATAAGTGAATTCTTAGGAATTGAAGTAATAATGCAAGATGAAAGAAGATCAACTATTGAAGCTACTAATTATATGTTAGAAGCAAATGTTTCAAGGAAAAAAAGGAAACAAAAAATCGATAGTTTGGCCGCGAATATTATTTTGCAAACATATCTAGATAGAAAGAGGAATGAAAAATGAATGAAAGAATGACTTTTAAAGCAATTAATGAAAAGGGAGTAGAAGTACAATATGAAGTACTATTTACTTTTGAATCAGATGAAACAAAGAAGAAATACATAGTTTATACAGATGATACTACTGATGATTCTGGTAATGTTAAAGTATATGCTTCAACATATGTAGAGAATGGTGAAAAATATAATTTATCACCAATTGAAACAGAAAAAGAGTGGAAAGTAATTGAAACTATTCTAAATGAATTACAAGCTAACTTAAAACCTAAAAATGGTACAGAAGAGTAATTATGAAGAAACTTGTATTAGTAATTTTAATACTTCTTTTAATGGTTGCTAATGTGTGGGTTATTTATAATGGAGAATTACAAGCTGTAAGTAAGAATGATAAAAGAGTTGAATTTGTTGTTAGTGAGAATGAAACTTATTCATCAATTGCAACTAAATTGAAATCTAAAAACTTAATTAGATCAGAACTTGCTTATAAAGTATATTTAAAGTTAAATCCACCTGAGAATTATCTTTTAACAGGTAAATATTATGTCAGTGAGAATATGAGTGTTGCTGAATTAGTTAAAGTATTATCTAAAGATGCAAAGTCTACTGCTGAAACTGTTAGGATAACTTTTAAAGAAGGTAAAAATATGCGTCATATTGCAGCTTTGATAGCCGATAAGACAGATAATACTGTTGATGATGTTATGAATGCTCAGAAGAACGTTGAATACCTTAATAGTTTAATAAGTGAATATTGGTTTTTAACAGATGATATTAAGAAAAAAGATATCTATTATCCATTAGAAGGATATTTGTTTCCAGATACTTATGAATTCTTAAAGACTGATCCTGTTGAAACAATATTTAAAAAAATGCTTGATCAAATGAGTTTAAAGTTAGAACCTTATAAATTAGAAATAGAGAATTCTAAATATTCAATTCATGAGTTAATTACATTAGCTTCAATTGTAGAACTTGAAGGAGCTTCAAGTAATGATCGTGCAGCTGTTGCCGGTGTATTCTATAATCGTCTTAAAGATGGTTGGTTTTTAGGAAGCGATGTAACAACTTTCTATGCTGAAAAAATGGATAATTGGTCAGTAGGATTAACTCGTGCTCAATTAGATGCTTGCAATGCATATAATACGAGAGGAACTTGTTTTAAAGGGTTACCAGTTGGACCAATTTGCAATCCAGGTATGGAATCACTAGCATCAGTATTTGAACCATTAGAACACAACAATTATTATTTTGTTGCTGATTGTAATGGTAAAACATATTTAAGTAAAAATGATGCTGAACATCATAAGACAATAAATCAATTAAAAGCTTCTAATCTATGGTGTGAAAATTGATAGAAAAAATTGAAGATTATGCAAAGAAAAATAATATTCCAATAATGTTACCAGATGGAATATTATTTTTAACTAATTATATAAAAGAAAACAATGTTAAAAATGTTCTTGAAATAGGTACTGCTATAGGATATTCCTCAATAAGAATGGCTCTTGTTGATAAGAGTATTCATGTAACTACTATTGAAAGAGATGAAGAAAGATATAAAGAAGCTTTAAAGAATATTAAATTATTTAATTTAGAAAACCAAATAGATGTTATTCTTGATGATGCTTTCAATGTTGAATTAAGTGATAAATATGACTTGATTTTCATAGATGCAGCTAAGAGTCAATCAATTAAGTTTTTTGAGAAATTCAAACTAAACTTAAGTGATAATGGTGCTATTGTCACCGATAATATCAACTTTCATGGTTTAACTAAGGAAAAAGTAATCAAAAATAGAAACACGCGTCAACTAGTTAGAAAGATAAGAGAGTATGTGGAGTTCTTAGAAAACAATCAAGAATTCACAACTTATTTTGTTGAAGATGGAGATGGGATTTCAATATCAAAAAGAATTAAGAGTGTATCTTAATTCTTTTAATTTCAAATCATTTGTGATAGAATTATTTTAGAAAAGAATGAGGCAAAAATATGAATGAAACAGGCAAGAAACCATTATTATTTATTTTAATTGGCATTGTTTTTATAGTGATAGTAATAGCAGCATATTTAATTTTCTTTGGCCAAAAACCTAATGATATTTCATTAGATGTAAAAGCTCCAGATGCTGTTTTTGTTGGTGAAAATAATACAATTAAAGTAAGCGTTATTGGCGATAATAATTCTAAAACAACAATTATTTATAAAAACTCATTACTTTCAAGTGAAAAGAATGAGTATATTGGAAATGATTTTGATGTTCCTTTTATAGCTCAAGCTGCAGGAACTGAAGAAGTTGAAATAAAGACAAATGATATAAATAAGAAAATCACAGTAGTAATCTGTGACAAACTTAAAACATTAAATAAAACAATTTCAGTTGAAGCTGGGATTTCATCAAACTTGGATTTTGGGGTTCCTAATATATGTTTAGAAAAGTATTCATTTAAAATTGAAAATGAAAATGTAGCATCATATGTAGATGGAAGCATTATTGCTAAAAAAGTGGGGACTACATCATTAGTAATTTCAAGAGGAGAAGAAACATATAATTACAAAATTAAAGTAAAGTCAGCCACTTTTTCGTTCTTATCAACATCATCTACAATTAAAACAGGCTCTGAGGAAAGAATTATGCTAAAGGGGTTAAATGGAAAGCATACATGTAAATCAAGTGATAGTACTATTGTAAAAGTCGAAGCTGATAATAACAGTTGTTTAGTAAAAGGAATCAAAGAAGGCGAAGCTAAGATAACAGCTTCTGCTGGTGGGAAAAAAGTTAGTACAAAAGTAATTGTTACAAATTTAAAAAGATATAACATAACATTTGATAGTAATGGTGGAACAGCCGTTGCAAGTCAGGTTTTAGATCCTGGAAATTATGTTAATAAACCTAACAATCCAACTAAAACAGGATATACATTTAAAGAATGGCAATTGTCTGGTAGACCATATGATTTTAATAAGACTGTAACAAGTGATTTAACATTAACAGCTGTTTGGACAGCAAATCAATATACTGTTATTTATGATGCCAATGGTGGAACAGGAAATATGGCATCGCAAGTAATGACATATGGAAACAAATATTCATTGAATGCCAATACATTTACAAAATCTGGTTATAAATTTAATGGTTGGAATGGAATTCTATACAGTTATGAACTTGAAAAAAGTGGTACTAATGAATATCTTCAACATTTTGATATGGCACCATATTTTAATAAGTATGGGACAGATACTACATATCATCTAGAATTTGATATGAAATCTGCTAATACTAGTAAAAATAATGTGATTGAAGTTTATAGTTATCAACCATCAATAGCAAAGTATTATATGGTAGGTGGAGCAAAAAAATATAATGTTACTACAAGTTATAAACATTTTTCATTTGACTTTAAAGTTGGGTTAAATAAGAATAGTTCACAGAATGTAACATATCTTTCATTTTTTGGAAATTATAGTACAGGTAACGTTCCACATGTTAAAAATTTAAAATTATCTATTGTTCCATCTTTAGCAGATAAAGCTTCAGTAAGTAATTTAACATCAGTTGCTGGCGGTAAAGTTAAACTTTATGCTAACTGGATATCAAATACTGGTTCAAATGTCGCAGTAAGTGGAATAAATTTGGACAAATCGGTAGTTCATTTAAAAATTGATACAACTGTTCAATTGGTAGCAAGTGTAACGCCGACTAATGCAACTAACAAAAGTGTTATCTGGGAAAGTAGTAATCCAAGTGTTGTTTCTGTTGATAATGGAACTGTTAAAGCATTAAAAACTGGAACAGCAACGATTACGGCAAAAAGTAGTGATGGCAGAAAGAAGGCAACAGCCTTTGTTGTTGCAACAACTTCTAACTTATCAATTAGATATGATGGATCAACAATAAAATATTCAGTAGATAATGGTATTAGTAGTAAATATATTCTTTCATATATTTGGGTTTCTGATGCCTATAAGCAATTTAAGATTGGTCATCCAGAACTTGGAACTTTAGCACCTGTAAAAGATATTATTACAAATGAAATAAGGAAAAACAATTTTTCTTCCAAAGCGATTATTGCAGTTAATGGAAGTGATATTTGTACAGAAAGATTTCATCCAGAATGTGTACAAGCAAATCCAACATGGAAGAATACAACAATATCACCGATATTAATAGTTGATGGTACAGTTATAAGAAAAGGTGAAAAGAGTTGGATTCCTAATGGCTTTTACACCAATTGGAGTATTAATAAAAATAGCGTATTATCTTTTTATGGTAGCTGCTGTGAGGGAGTAGCTAACAATATGATAAATGATGGTGTTAAGAATAATGGCTTTTTTGGACCAGTTTTAATTAAAAATAGTAGTTTGCAAAACGTAGATTCTACATCATCTGCCCAACGAACAGGATTATGTCAAATCGATAAATATAATTATGTAATTTTGACAACACAAAGCGGACAGAGTATGAATTATAGTGAGATGCAAAATGTATTTAAATCAATAGGATGCACTAATGCTCTTAACATTGATGGTGGAGGAAGTGTGACTCTTGGGTATAAGCTTCCAAGCACGTCATCATTAAATTTAATTCGTTATAATGAAGGTTCTTATGGAAGATCACTTGCTGATAGTGTATACTTTGTAGGAAATTAAAAAATCTTGTTTAAAAAACAAGATTTTTTTAATTAAAAGCAATCAATAAAATAATTGATTAATAAGATTGTTTGTTGTATAATTACAATTGAATTTTGGAGGGATTATCCATGAAAAAATTAATAATACCTAAGAGTTTCGAAGAAATAGAATCTTTAAAATCTTATTATGACGGCATTATTATTGGTATTGATGGTTTAAGTGTCAATGTTAACCTTTATTTGACAGTAGATGATGTAAATAAGTTGAACACTGATAAAGAAATATTCGTTGCCTTAAATAAAAATATGCATAATAAAGATCTAGATATTCTAGAAAAAACAATGAAATCTTTAAAGAATATCAAAGGTATTTTATATTATGATGCAGCAGTTGTTGCTCTTTACAATGAGATAAAACCAGACTATGACTTAGTTTGGTCACAGGAGCATATGACAACTTCTTCAGTAACATGTAATTACTGGAAATCTAAGGGTGCTAGTTATACATATTTATCATGTGATATTACTCTAGAAGAAATACTAAATATTAGAAAACAAACAGATATGAAGTTAATAGTACCTATATTTGGTTATTTACCAATGTTTGTTTCTAAGAGAAATTTAGTTAAGAATTATTTAGACTGTTTTAATTTAAAAGATGATTCTAAAATACATTATCTAGAAAAAGAAGGGAAGAGATATCCAATTCTAGATAATGAACTTACAAGTGTTTATTCAGCTAATATATTAAGTAGTATAGAAGCTTATAAAGAACTAGAAAAAAATAATATTGATTATGTTACATTTAACTCATTTAATATAAATGAAAATGATTTTAAAGAAGTCTTAAAAATATATAATGGAGAAAGTAAAAAGAATGTTGAAGAATTGTTTTCAAATGTAGATACTGGATTCTTATATAAAGAAACTTACTATAGGGTGAAGAAAAATGACTAAACCAGAATTACTTGCTCCAGCAGGAGATTTAGAAAGATTAAAATGGGCGATTGATTATGGCGCAGATGCTGTTTATTTTGGTGGACCAGGATTTGGTCTTAGAGCTAATGCCATTAATTTTACTTTTGATGATATAGCAGAAGCAGTTAAATATGCTCATAATCGTGAAAAAAGAGTTTATGTAACAGTTAATATAGTTTTACACGATAAAGAAGCAAATGAGTTAGAAGAATATTTAAAGAAACTTGAAAGTTTAGGTGTAGATGCAATTATTGTAAGTGATCCAGCAGTTATTAAACTTGCTCACGAAAAAACATCTTTGGAAATACACCTTTCAACGCAACAATCAACTTTAAATAAAAAAGCAGTTGAGTTTTTTAAAAAAGAAGGTGTAACTCGTATTGTACTTGGTCGTGAAACATCTAAAGAAGAAATAAAAGAGATAATTGATTCAAACGATATCGAAATTGAATGTTTTATTCATGGAGCTATGTGTGCAGGTTATAGTGGAAGATGTGTTTTATCAAACTTCTTAACTAAGAGAGATGCTAATCGTGGAGGATGTAGTCAAATATGTCGTTGGAATTTTGATTTACTAGATGAAAATTTAAATCAAGTAAAAGGTGATAAAGATTTTTCATTTTGTACAAAAGATTTATCAATGATTGAATGTATTCCTGAAATGATTGATATGGGTATTACTTCATTTAAAATTGAAGGTAGAATGCGATCAATTTACTATATTGCAACAGTTGTAAGTGTTTATCGTAAAGTTATTGATGAATACTTAAAAGATAAAGAAAATTATAAGTACAATTCCACTTATAAAAAGATACTTGATAATTGTGCCAATAGAGCCTCTACAGTGCAGTTTTTTGACGGCAATAGTGATTATCATTGCCAGTACTATAATAGTGGTGTAGACGTATCTAATCAAGATTTTTTAGGTGTCGTTTTAGACTATCAAGATGGCTATGCAATTATAAGTGAAAGAAACTATTTTGAACCTGGAACAGTGGTTGAAATATTTGGGCCGAAAACAGAAACTTTTTCATTTAAAATAGAAGAAATATTTGATGAAGAAGGAAACTTGAAAGATGCTGCTAGACACCCAGAAGAAATCCTTAAAATTAAGGTACCAAAAAAAGTTTTTAAAAATGATATAATACGATTAAAAAGGGTTTGACAACTAAAAAAAAATGTGCTAATATTTAGTACGTTTGTGAAAGAAAGGTTGAGATGATATGAACGAAGAAAAAAAAGTTTATTTGACTCAAGAAGGGGTAGACGAATTACAAAGACAATTAGATGAATTAAAAAACGTAAAACGTCCAGAAGTTATCATCGCACTTAAAGAAGCAAGAGCTTTAGGAGATTTATCTGAAAATGCTGAATATGATGCTGCTCGTACAGAACAAGCATTAGTTGAAGGTAAGATTGCTGAAATCGAAGCTATGCTTGAAAATGTAGAAGTTATAAAAGAAAAGAACACTGAATCTGTAGATATCGGAACAAGTGTTAAATTAAAATATGTAGATGATAATGAAACTGATATATATACAATTTGTGGAAGCAAGGAAGTAGATCCATTTAATAACAAAATTTCAAATGAATCACCAATTGCTCAAGCTATTATGCATCATCGTGTTGGTGACATTGTTTCAGTCGTAAGCCCAAATGGTCAATATGATGTTGAAATATTAGAAATTTCTTAAGCACTTTTAGTGCTTTTTTACTTGCAAATAAAGCTTATATATTATATACTATTAGAGGTATCGAGGAGGAAACAAAGTGAATAAAAAAGAAGTAAACATTAAAGTTGAAGGTAAAGAATGGGAAGCTGCTTTAGATAAAGCTTTTGAAAAAGCAAATAAGAAAGTTAAAATTGATGGCTTTCGTCCAGGACACGCACCAAAAGATGTATTCTTAAAGAAATATGGTAAAGAATCATTATATATGGATGCTGCTGAAGAATGCTTACATGAAGCTTATCATAAAGTAATAGATGAAAATAAAGATTTAGAAATAGTTGCAGAACCAGAAATAGCTATTAAAGATGTTAACGAAAAGTGTTGTGAATTTACATTTGGTTTTGTTTTAAGACCAGAAGTTAAATTAGGTAAATATACAGGCCTTGGAGTTAAAAAAGAAGAAGTAAAAGTAACTAAGAAAGAAATCGATGAACAAATTGAACATATGCGTAGTCATTATGCTGAAAATGTTCTTAAAGAAGGACCTATTAAAAAAGGTGATATTGCAATTATCGACTTTGAAGGATTCAAAGATGGAGTTGCATTCAAAGGTGGAAAAGGTGAAAACTATTCATTAGAAATTGGTAGTGGTACATTTATTCCAGGATTTGAAGAACAATTAATCGGAGCTAAAGCTGGAGATGAAAGAGAAGTTAATGTAACTTTCCCAGAAGAATATCACAGTGAAGAATTAAAAGGACAAGCAGTAGTATTCAAAGTAAAAGTTCATGAAGTTAAAGAAGTTAAGATTCCAGAATTAGGTGAAGAGTTCTTCGAAGATCTAGGTATGGAAGGCGTTAACAGTAAAGAAACATTAGAAGCTGAAGTAAAAGCAAGCATTAAAGCAAGCAAAGAACATGAAGCTGAAAATAAATACATTGATGCATTACTTGAAGCAGCTGCTAAGAATGTTAAAGTTGATATTCCAGATGTTATGATTGAAGATGAAACTAAACGTATGTTAAGAGAATATGAAGAACATCTAAAAATGCAAGGAATTTCACTTGAACAATTCTATAAATTCACAAACTCAGATGAAGCTGCTTTAAAAGCTCAAATGGGTGATGAAGCTAAAAAACGTGTTACTTATCGTTTAATGTTAGAAGAAATTGCTAAGAAAGAAAATATCAAAGTAACTGATAAAGAAGCAGATAAGGAAGCACAAAGCTTAGCAGATAAATATCATATGTCAAAAGAAGATTTATTAAAGAATTTTGGTGGTCTTGAAATGATTAAATACGATATGGAAATGCGTAAGACTATGGAAGTATTAAAAAAATAACCTTTTGGTTATTTTTTTTATTTATTTTTTTACAAATAAATATTATAATAGTAATGTAAAAGAGTATAGGGTGTTATATATGGCTAGACGAAAGAAAAGGAAAATAAATATTAGCAAGCAAAAGTGTATATTTATGACCATCATAGTTGTTACTATTGGTTTAGTCTTACTTGTTATTAATCGAACAATCCTAAAAGAGCCTGATCATGAAATATATTTTCATGATAAAACTGCTGAAATATATATAGGAGATCAAGTAAGATTCGGATATACAATTTCAAATGCTAAAGCTGATGAAAGTTTATTATGGACAACTTCAAATAGTAAAGTTGCAACAGTTGATAGTACTGGTAAAGTAAAAGGAATATCTTTTGGTGATGTTACTATAACTGTAGGACTTAGTAATGGTTCAAGTTCTTCAATTAAACTTCGAGTTAAAAGTTATCCAGTTCGTCTAATCGTTAACACTGATATAGAACCAAACAAGAATTGGTACAATAAAGAAGTAACAGTTACTTTTGATACTATCAATATTGAAGAAATAAAATATTGCATGAGTATTGAAGGCGAGTGTAATCCAAATTTATATTATAAAGACAAAATAAAGATTCCAAATGGCTCATGGTTTTTATATATAAACTATACTGATAAAAATAATAAAAAAATAACTCATCGCGAAATCTTCAAAGTTGATTTAAAAGCACCTAAATGCGATATTACAAGAATAGGTAAACTTTATGAAGAAGGTTCTACTATTGATATAATATGTGGTGAAGATGATAGTGGAATTGATAGATACGAATGGTATCGCGATGGTGTAAGAGTATTCATGACAGATAAGAGTTTAACATATACTAAGGAAATCTATATGGCGGGTAAACATAAATATAGTGTAAGAGTATATGATGTTGCAGGTAATTATACCGAATATAAGATTGACAACTAAATCCTTATTTGCTATAATCTAGGCATAAATTGATGACGAAGGAATTTTATAAAACATTTTTATAAAAGTGAGCTTGGTATAGTGTGAACAAGTTATAAAAAATTATAAATCCGGCCTTCAGAGAGAAGTTAATCACTTCCGGCGTTAAAACCGTTATTCAAATTAAGTAAATGTAGGATGGTACCGTGCTATTGCACTCCTTGTATCATCCTTTTTTTCTCGGAAAGTAGCTTAATTTGGTAGAGCACTTGGTTCGGGACCAAGAGGTCGTGGGTTCAAATCCCATCTTTCCGACCATTTTTAGAAAAGAGGTATATTATGAAAGTATCAAAAATGGGTTTAAAAAGTGTTAAATTAACAGAACTAGATAAGATGTATCCAGGACAAGACATTTTACTTCAAACTGGTCAGATTAAACAATATGGCAGTGGACTTTATGCATATGACAATGTTGTTTTAAGAGTAGAAGATCACGTTGAAGAAATTATCAAAAGACATATGGATAAAATAGGTGGAATCGAAGTAGAAATGCCACTATTACAACCAAGTGAACTTTGGAAATCATCAAATCGATATGATAAATATATTAATGATGGGGTAATGTTAACTGTTAAGACCGACAAAAACGAGTTTTGTTTAGCTCCAACAGCTGAAGAAGCAGTTACTAAATTTGCTGAAAATAGAATTACATCTTATAAACAATTACCAGTTTCTTTCTATCAAATAGGAAAGAAATTCAGAAATGAAATTCGTAATCGTGGATACTTATATCGTGGTAAAGAATTCTTAATGTTCGACTTATATTCGTTCGATAAAAATGAAGAAGATTTAAATAAAACATATGATTTGGTAAAACAAGCTTACTTTGATGCTTTTAAAGAAATGGATTTAAGCCTTGTATCAGTTGCTGCTGATAATGGTTCAATTGGTGGAACTCGTTCTGAAGAAATGATGGTTTTATCAGAATCAGGTGAAGATACAATTCTTTATGATGGTAAAGTAGGTTTAAATACTGAAGTTTTAGAAAAAGAGAATTATCAAGAATATCTAAAGAAAGAATATAACATCACAGATATTAGTAATTTATCTAAGTTAAAAGCAATTGAACTAGGTCATATATTTGCTTTAGGTACTAAATACTCTGAAAGTATGAATATCAAATATGTTGCTGAAGATAATAGTATTAAACCATTTTATATGGGATGCTATGGAATCGGTGTAAGTCGTGTTCTTGGAGTTTTATATGAAAACAATATTATTAAAGCTAATGACGAAATAGTTGGATTTTCACTTCCGCTTTCTGTAGCACCATATTATGTGTATATTATTAGTAATAAAGAAAGAGAAGAGGAAGCATTAAAGCTTTATGAAAAATTCTTAGATGCTAAAGTTCCTGTTATTTTAGATGATACTAATGATTCAATTGGTAAGAAGATTAGAAATGCTAAAGTACTTGGTATTCCATATATTGCAATATTAGGTAATAGCACAAGTGAAAATGAAGTTGAACTTGAATATACAAAAGATGATTCAAAAGAAGTAATAAGCGTAGATAATGCTATTAATAAGTTTAAGGAAATAAAAAATAGTGTATGCTAAAAATAATTAATTATGAAGTAGAAAGTAATACTGATTTATTAATTGTTCATATTTCGGATATTCATTATTCCAATCATTATGGTAATAGACTAAAAAAAGTAATAAACGAGTTAAAGAAAGTAAAACCAGATTATATTTGTATTACTGGTGACACCATAGATAACTTAGGCGTTACTAAGAAAAAAGCAATGTCTGATATAACTAATTATTTAGATGAATTATCTAAAATATCAAAAGTGATCATGTGTTTAGGCAATCATGATACTAGAGATTATAAAGGTATGAAAGATAATAAATGGTATGAAAAACTAAATAAAGATATTATTGTTCTTAATAATACATACTATGAAGATGATAATATATGTTTTTACGGTTTAACTATTGATGATGAATACTACCATCATGAAAAAGACGGAGTAAATGAATTGGCAGAAGAGCTATCTAAAATAAAGTTATCAAACAAATATAACATCTTACTTTTTCATTCACCAGTTAATTTTGAAAAAGAAGAAGTTGCAAGAATAAATAAATTTGATTTAGTTTTAGTAGGGCACACTCATAATGGATTAACTCATCACATAGTTCCAGGTAACTTTGGTTTAGTTGCTCCAAGTCATGGATTCTATTTAAAAAATGCTAGATATAGTTTTAAAAGTGGTAAATCTAAAGTCATAATAAGTGGTGGAGTTACTAAACTTTCAGTAGGAACAGGAATGTTTCATATCTTTAATATTTTGTTCACTAGTGATCTAAATTATATTTACTTAAAAAAAGATAAAAAAAGTTAATATTTTTTATCTTTTTCTATTGACAAATTATTAGACAAGTCTCAACTTTGGTAAGATTTTTGCAAGGTCAGTATTTGTACTAAAAAAATGTTATAAAATAACGAAAAATGCTTGATTTTACAATAATAATTTGATATATTTAGAGTGTAAGCAAGATAGCTTAACAATAGGAGGTAATTTAAAATGTCAAAAGCAGATTTAGTAAATTATATTGCTGCAGAAACAGGCTTAACAAAAGCTGACTCAACTCGTGCTTTAGAAGCAATGATGGGTGGAGTAATCAAAGGATTAAAGAAGGAAGGAAAAGTAACTTTAACTGGATTCTGTACTTTCACAGCAAAGAAGAAACCATCTAAAGAAGCACGTAACCCAAGAACAGGAGCTAAAGTAGTTATTCCTGCAAGAGTTGCTGCAACTATCAAAGCTGGTTCAAAACTTAAAGAAGCTTTAAACTAAAAAGGTTTTAAAAAACCTTTTTTTTCTACAAAAGGAGGGCAAAAATGATAGGAGTAATAAAGGAATTACTAAATATTATCACTGATAAAGGCTTCAAAGCCTATGTTGTCGGTGGTTTTGTAAGAGATTTATATATTTGCAAGGAAAGTGATGATGTTGATATTTGTACATCAGCAACCCCTAAAGACTTGAAAAACATTTTTGCTGCTGCTATTTTACCTAAAGAAGAATATGGTAGTGTAACTCTTTTTTACAAGAATGTCCGTTTTGAAATAACGACATTTAGATCTGAAAATAAGTATATTAACAATCGTATTCCAGGAGAAGTAGAATATATAGATGATCTACTAATGGATTTAAAAAGACGTGACTTTACTGTTAATACGGTTTGTTTAGATAAAAACCTCGAATATGTAGATTTGCTTGATGGCATTAAAGATATAGAAAATAAAATAATCAAAACAGTCATAAGTGCAGATGAAAGTATGCAGATAGATAGTTTAAGAATTCTTCGTGCTATTCGTTTTGCAACTATTCTAGACTTTGACTTAGATGATGAACTAAAAAGGGCTATTAAAAAACACGGTGAATTATTAACTAATCTTTCATATTTTCGTAAGAAAAGTGAATTAGATAAGATATTTAATAGCCAAAATATAGATAAAGGTTTAAAACTAATTGAAGAGTTAGGTTTAAGTAAATATCTTGGACTTTCTAACGTAAGTAAAGTAAATACTAGTTCACTAGGTCTTGCTATATGGGCTCAACTTGATGTAGTAGATGCATATCCATTTAATAAAGTTGAGAAAGAGCAAATAAAAAATATAAAAACACTCATGCATGAAAGTGTTTTAGATAACTATAACTTATATCACTATGGATTATATATTTCACAAGTTGTTGGAAGCATAAAAGGTATTGATAAGAAAAAAATCACAGCCGCCTATAATTCTTTACAAATAAAGAGTAGGGAAGAAATCGATATTGATACAAAAGAAGTATGTGATATCTTATCAAGAAAACCTGGACCTTTCTTAAAAGAAATTTTCTTTGATTTAGAAAGAAAAATCTTGTATAATAAACTAAACAACAAAAAAAGAATTTTATTGTCTTACATTAAAAAGCAATATAAGTAGGTGATATAATGTTAGAAAAAATCTCTTTATTGATTCAAAATAATGCAGTGACTTTTCCTAGAACTTTACTTTTAAATTATAAAAAGATTGGTTTAAGTGAAAAAGATACGTTATTTTTAATCTATATAATTAATGAAAAAAATTTAGTTTTTAATCCAGAAAAAATAGGTAAAGACTTAAATCTTAGTTTAGAAGAAGTATTAGAAGTTATTAGTTTATTAACTGGAAAAGACTTAATTGAAATAAAAATGGTTAAAGAAAATAATATTCATCAAGAATATTTATGTTTAGATAAACTATATAAAAAACTTGCTTTAACAGTTATTAATGAAGAATCTAATAATGAAGAAGAAAAATCTGAAATATTTTCTATTTTTGAAAAAGAATTTGGTCGAACATTATCACCAAGTGAATATACGATTTTAGAAAAGCTTCTAGAAGAATATGGTGAAGAATTAGTTTCTTGCGCCTTAAATGAAGCTGTTTATAATGGAGTACGTAACTTTAGATATATTGATCATATTTTAGCTGAATGGCATCAAAAAGGTATTAAAAACAAAGATGATGTTGAAAAAGATAAACGTGAGTTCAAAAAAACTAAAAAGGAAGCAAAAAAATTATTTGATTTTGACTATCTAAATGACGATGAATAGAGTACTAGAATATTTAAATGAACTTTTTCCAAATGCTAGATGTGAACTTAATTATTCAAAAGATTATGAATTAGTAATTGCTGTAATGCTAAGTGCTCAAACAACAGATAAAAGAGTAAATCAAGTAACTGATGTTCTTTTTAAAAAATATAATACTATAGATAAGTTAGCTAATGCTGATATTAAAGATATTGAAGAGATTATTAAACCTATAGGAACATATCATTTAAAAGCAAAGAATATTATTGAAATTGCAAAAAAATTAAAAGAAAAGCCTGTTTGTAATGACCGCGAGTATTTAGAATCGTTAAGTGGAGTAGGAAGAAAAACAACAAATGTTGTTTTATCCGAACTTTATAATGAACCTTGTTTGGCTGTCGACACACATATTCTTCGTGTAGCTAAGAGACTTGGATTTGCTAAAGAAAAAGATGATGCTACGGTAGTAGAGAAGAAACTAACTAAGTTGATTCCTAAAGATAATGTTATCCATATTCATCATCAATTAATATTCTTTGGAAGGTATCATTGCAAGGCAGTTAAACCAAATTGTAATGATTGTAAATTAAAGGACATTTGTAAGTATAAAAAAAGATATATGAATTAATCATATATCTTTTTATTTTACTGTTACATTTCGTTTTAAGGTCTTTTCAAAACTCTTATATGAAATATGATATTCAATGGTATACTTACCAGCTTTTGTTGTATCAACATTAGATACTACTGTAGAAGTACCATATATCTTGATTTCTTTTGTAATAGTTGCATAACTAGTAACTACTGATAAACCTTCTTGAACGATAACAGCTGGATTTTCATCTACATATTTATTTCCAACATCTATTTCAACATTTGAATTACCATTTAAACGGGCCGTTATAGTATTAGCATAATAGTCATTTGATACTGTTACTTCAGCACCATAGCTTGCATTTGAATTGAAGATATCATATTCGCTCTTAACTATATAAGTGTGAGTACCACTAGTTGAAGGAGTAAATGAATATGAACTACCATACGTATATCCGATACCTTCGATCGTACCATCATCATGTTTTAGATAAATACGATATCCTAAGTTACCTAGCATTGCTGAATCATCTTTAATTCTATTTTGAATGAATTCTTCAAAGTAAGATTGATTTGTAAACAATGGTTTATAACTTGTTCTTAAGAAATCTGCATTTAATGGATCTGGAGTAGCAATTGGAATCCATGATAGATATACTTTTCCATTACTATATGTTCCAGTTAAATTAGTGACGTTATTCAAACGACTAAATCTTGTTGAAACTTCTGTTGGTTGAGTACCATTAATAAATAACTCAGTTGTAACATATTTACTTGGTGTAAATTCACTTGGTAATTTAGCTGGATAACTATTTACTTCAACTCGAGAAGCAACTACATTGCTAGGACGTGCTTGCATTCTGTTACCTTTAAATAATTTCTTACCAACAGTAATGAATAATGTTCTATGTGTTGAATTACCACGTTTTGAATAGTATTGTTTATTTACTTCATGATAACCATACCAAACAGTTAATGTATAATCTTTATTAAATCCTGCATACCATAAGTCTTTTACAGCATTTGATGACATTCCCATCTTCTTTAAGAATGATGGAGAATAAGTTGTAGTACCTGTTTTAGAAGCAACAGTTGCACCATTTATAGCACTACCATAAGACTTTTGTGCTGCAGTGATCATCATATCTTGAACCATATATGCAGTAGAAGCTTTACATGCTTTTTCTTTTGGAGTTACAACTTTAAATTCTTCGTTAGTATCTACAAATATAACTTTTCTAACACTATGTGGTTCGATGTAATAACCGCCATTAGCATAAGTTTGATATGCACCTGCTAATGATAATGGACTTTCACCATTATAACCACCTAATGAGTGAGCTTCATGTAAGTCACTTTCCGGATGTAAGTGAAGCTTTGTAACAAATTCTTTAACATTTCCACGTCCTACAGATTGGAATGTTTTTAATGCAGGAACGTTTCTAGAATCACGGATTGAATTACGAGTAGTAATTAATCCGACATTTTTGTAATCGTAATTGTATAGCATTGCACCACTACTATATTTGTATGGTTCATCAGCAATCAAATTATAAGTTGAAATATTGTTATATTCAATTGCTGGACCATAGTCGAATAGTGGTTTTGAAGTTGAACCAATCTGGTTTTTAATATCAGTTGCAGTATTATAACCTAAAGCAACAGTTTTACGTCCACCGGCAATACCAACTATTTCAGCAGTACCAGTTTCTAAAATAACAATACCAGCATCAACTACTGGGTTTTCCCATTTATGAATTTTATCTGTATACATTAATTCATCTAAGAATGCTTGTTTTTCAGCATCCATAGTTGAATAAATATGCATAGCTGTATAATATGGATTCTTTCCTGTACGAGTTTCTACTTCTTTAATAACAGTATTGATAAATGCTAAGTATTGTTTATTATCAACACTTTGATTATTTTTAAGTAGAGTAGGAACTGTTAATTTAGAAGCTATTTCTTTTTCTTCTGCAGTTATATATCCATGTAGTTCCATTAAGTAAAGAACGTTTTGTCTACGCCTTTCAGCTTTGTCTGGATTAACTAATGGATCATATTCAGAAGGTGATTGGTATAGACCAGCTATTAAAGCAGCTTCTGCTAAGTTAATATCTTTAGCACTCTTACCAAAGTATGTTCGACATGCTTGTTCAACACCATATGAACTACCACCTAGGTAGAATGAGTTAGCATATATTTCAATTATTTCTTTTTTAGTATAATCTCTTTCAAGTTTAAATACTGATAAGTAAATATCTTGGAACTTTCTTAAGATTCCTTCAAATCCAGATGCTTCTGTTGAAGTGAATCTATTTTTACTGATCTGCATTGTTAGAGTAGAAGCTCCACCTGAATCTTTACCCATTACTTGACCCATACTGGCTTTAGTGAAACGTAAGACGTCAAAACCATTATGTTGGAAGAATCTTGAATCTTCAGTTGCAATAATTGCATTAACTAAAACTTCAGGAAGTTCTTCATAACTAATAACTTCACGTTTTTCAAATGCAAGTTCAGCAATAACATTATTATTACGGTCATATATGACACTTGATTCTTGATTATATAATTTAGATACATCATATTTTGGATTAGCTGTCTTAATTACTAATAAGAAGAATAGTCCAACAGCAATTAATCCCATAATACAAAGTGAGAAGACGATAAGTAAAAATATCTTTAACTTTTTATGTTTAATAGTTGTTGCTTTTTTAATCTCTTTTACTTTTCTTTCGACTTTTTCAGCTTTTTTAACTTTAGCTGGTTTAGCTTTATCTTTCTTAACTAGATATTTAGTAATAAGAGCAGCAATCACAGCAACTACAGCAACACCAAGTAAAATCAAAAGTGTTTTTTTAACACCAATAGCTAAAGAACCAACTACTAAGATGGCAACAACTAAAACTGCAAATATTGCATATGTAGACCAATCTTTTTGAGATTTTTTCTTTTCGCTTTTTGTTTCAGTTACTTTTTCATTGCTCTCTTTTACTTCTTTTGTTTTCTTTGAGGTAAATAATTTGCTATTTATCTTTTTCATATAAATCTCCTTTAAAGTAGATATTATCGATAATACTTAGATAGTCAATTCTTGGATTGTATTTTTCTTTAATTAAGAATCCTTTTTCCTTAAAAAAATCATATGATACAAAACTTTTTTTGATATTCTCTAGGTAATATGTTAGGTCTTTAATATCTAAATAGTATGTTTCATTTAAAGTTGTAAAACGGACAATTAAAAAGGCAATTGCACCGTGTTTAGCCACTTTTTCTAAATGTTTAATCTGGTGACTATGAATATTAATTAATGGGAACTTCTTTAATTTTGTTTCTTTAGCTTCAAAATCAATGTATTTTCCACGATATATTCCATTATAGTCAGTTGTAGATGGAACCTTGAAATAAGCTTCTTTAATCACACGTTCTTTATTTGAATTATATTCAACTTTAGAAATAGTAATTGGAGTAGGCTTTTTATAAATAATGGCTCTATCAGTTTCACGATAAAAATCATTTGAAAGATTTATATCTTCTTCAAGAGTCATACCACGATTACCATAACTTATAGTAGGTTTGTATTCGCTATTAGCCTTTCCTGGGTATTTCATAAATTCACCTTTAATAATTATACTATATATAGGATGAAATTTCCATATAAAAATTATAAGTTGTTATCTATTTTTCTAGAAACTTAAGTATTTACTTAATAAAAAAGCAGCCCAGAAAAACTGCCTCCTTTGACAAAAAACAATAATTATTATATAATATGTGCGCTTTAAATTTTATTGACAAAACCTCTTTTTTTTGAGAAAATTATTTTGATAATAGAGGTGGTTTAAAGTGTTTAATAGTGAGATTGAATTATCAAGTCAAGATATTTTGAGTAAAGAATTTAAGATTGATACGAGAGGTTATAGACCTCAAGAAGTCGATAAATTTTTAGATACGATCATTCGCGATTATGAAACATTTAATCGTTTATTAAAAATCGCTTCTAATGAGAGACAAGAGTTAGTTGATGAAAACATCAGCTTAAAGCAAGAAGTAAGAAACTTGAAAGCTAAACTCGAAGTACTTGCTAGTAATAGTGATAATTCAACTAGTACAGCAGACGTTTTGAGAAGATTATCAAATCTTGAAAAAATTGTCTATGATAATGAAAAAGAGTAATACTAGGCAAACGCTGCAATTTTTGTAGAGGAAAGTCCATGCTCACACCAGCTGAGATGCTGGTAGTGTTCGTGCACAGGGAAAAAATAACCTGTGGCAGTTTTTAACTGACGGCATCGAATTAACCTATCCATGGTTATATTAGATATAAAAGTGCTATAGTGACGATTTGGTTTAGAAATAAATCAAGTGAGACGACGTAAACCCCGCGAGTGAGAAACCCAAATTTTGGTAGGGGAACTAAGTTAAAAGAATTCAATTTTAACTTGGATCGCAAGATAGATAAATGTTTGCCAACCTTTATGGTTACAGAACATGGCTTATTAGTATTATTGTTTTTTTAAGGAGGTTCTTTTGCTTGAAAGATATTGGAGCAAAATTAAGAGAAGCCCGCGAGAGTGTTGATATTACTATTGAAGAAGCAGCTGGGGATTTAAAAGTATCCAAAAGCCAAATAGAAAACATTGAAGCAGGTAATTTAGAAGCTTTTCAAGATATTTTTTATCTCAAGTATTTCATTAGAGATTATGCAAAATATTTGGGGCTAAACTATGATGAATTAGTTGATGAATTTAATGAGTACTTGTTCGATTATACTTCAAAAATATCACTTGATGATATAGAAGAAGCAAGTAAAAAAGAACAAGAGAAAAAAGACAAAATTAGATCACCATACACAATTGATTATTATCGAAAAACAAATTATACCAAATTAATATTCTTAATTTTAGGTGTTGCTATAATTGTAGCAGTTTTAATATTGATATTCAGATAGGAGATTTTATATGAATTTACCAAACAAATTAACAATGTCGAGAATAATACTTACAATCTTAATTATTATTCTACTTTTATTACCATTTGATGCATTTGGAATAACATTTCCACAATTATTTATAAATGAACTATTAAAAGTTGATTCAAAATACTTAATTGCTGGTGTTTTATTTGTAATAGCATCTCTAACAGATTTATTTGATGGCAAAATAGCAAGAAAGAAAAATCTAGTTACAGATTTTGGAAAAATGTTAGATGCAATTGCAGATAAAGTATTAGTTAATTCAGTTTTAATTATTTTAGCTGCACAAGGATATATCAGTGCAATAATTCCAGTAGTTATTATTTTCCGCGATACAATTGTTGATTCAATTAAAATGATTGCTGGTAACAAAGGTAAAGTAGTAGCTGCAAGTAAACTCGGAAAGATCAAATCAGCATGTATGATGACTGGTGTTTCATTAACACTTTTCAACAACTTACCATTTGAACTTTGGAATTTATATGTTTCTGATTTATTATTAATTGTTGCATCAGTTCTTTCAATTATATCTGGTGTTCAATATTATCACGATAATAAAGAATTTATATTTAAAACAGGAAAGTAAGAAAAGATATTCGCAAAAATATCTTTTTTTTATTTTCAATTTACATAATCTGCCTTTATAAATAAACAGATTTACAAATTTAAGAACAAATGTTCGTTTTTGTATTGACATCTCAATTTAAATGAAATATAATTTAAATAGACGTTAGGAGGAACATAAATGGTAAAGACAACTGGCACTAGTGATAAAACATTAGATCAAGTTTTAGCAGATATAGAGAAACAATTTGGTAAAGGTGCCGTTATGAAACTAGGGGACCATCCAGATCGACATATAGATGTTATTCCAAGTGGTTCAATTTCATTAGATATTGCTCTTGGTATAGGTGGTTATCCAAAAGGAAGAATTATAGAAATATATGGACCAGAATCAAGTGGTAAAACAACATTTGCACTTCACGCAATTGCCGAAGCCCAAAAAGCTGGTGGTAGAGCAGCATTCATCGATGCTGAACACTCATTGGATCCAAATTATGCAAGAAGTTTAGGCGTTAATACTGATGAACTTTTACTATCACAACCAGATAATGGAGAACAAGCTTTAGAAATATGTGAAGCATTAGTAAGAAGTGGAGCAATCAGTATAATTGTAATTGACTCAGTAGCAGCATTAGTACCTCAAGCAGAAATTGAAGGTGAAATGGGAGATTCTCATGTTGGGCTTCAAGCTCGTTTAATGAGTCAAGCTTTGCGTAAACTTTCAGGTGTTATTAGTAAGACAAATACAATTGCGATTTTCATTAACCAATTACGTGAGAAAGTTGGAATTATGTTTGGTAACCCTGAAACTACACCTGGTGGACGTGCACTTAAATTCTATTCATCAGTTCGTTTAGAAATTAGAAAAGGTGAACAAATTAAAAATGGCGAGAATGTAGTTGGAAATAAAACTAACATTAAAGTCGTTAAGAATAAAATGGCACCTCCATTTAAAAACTGTGTAGTTGATATTAGCTATGGTAAAGGAGTTTCTAAAGAAGGCGAAGTAGTTGATTTAGCTGCTGAAGCTGGAATTGTTGAAAAAACTGGAGCTTGGTATTCATACAAGGGTGAAAAAATGGGTCAAGGAAAAGAGAATGTTAAGGAATTACTTCTTAAGAATCCGGAACTATTTAATGAACTAGAAAATAAAGTTCGTGATTATTATGGAATATCAATTAATAATCAAGAAAAAGAAACTAAAAAGTAATTAGAAAGCAGACTTTTAAAGTCCGCTTTTTTCTTGACTTATATTAGAATAACATTTACAATAATAGTAGTGTGGTGGAGAATCACATATTATAACTTTACATAAATTTTTAAGTGATTAGGAGGGATAATTTATGGAATGGTCTTCCTTATTGCTTGGACTACTTATTGGTCTTATTGTAGGCGCTATTACAGTATTTGTTTTTAACTATATGAAGAACAAAAATGCTGAGAAGAAAGCTGAAAATGTTCTAGATAAAGCTCAAAAAGAAGCAGAAAAAATTAAAAAAGATTATTTATTTGAAGCTAAAGAAGAAGCTCATAAACTAAAAATTGAAACTGATGAATATGTTAAAGAAAGAAAGAACGAGATAAAGGAAACTGAAGATCGTTTGCTTGCACGTGAGAATAATATTGATCGTCGTGATCAAACTATTCAAAATCGTGAAAATCAGTTAGAGCAAAAAGAACATAGTTTAGTTGAAAAGCAAAATGAGATACAAGCAGAACAAGCTAGGATCGAAGAAATAAAAAAAGAACAAGTTGATTTATTAGAAAAAATCGCGGGATTTTCTAAGAATCAAGCACGTGATATGGTAATGCAAAAAGTTGAAGAGATGATGAATCTTGAAATTGTTAACTATATTCGTGAAAGAGAAACAGAAGCACAACTAGAAGCAGATAAAAAATCTAAAGAATTACTAGTTGAAGCTATGCAAAAATATTCAAGTGAAGTTGCAAATGAGCAGACAATTACAGTTGTAACTTTACCAAATGATGAAATGAAAGGACGTATTATTGGTCGTGAAGGACGTAATATTCGTACTTTAGAATCAGTTACTGGAGTTGATTTAATAATTGATGATACACCAGAAGCTATTGTCTTATCATCATTTGATCCATATCGTCGTGAAATTGCAAGAATCACGATTGAAAGTTTAATTAAAGATGGACGTATCCATCCAACAAGAATTGAAGAACTTTATGATAAGACAGTAAAAGAAATGAAGATTAAAGTTCGTGATATTGGTGAAACAGCATTATTTGAACTTGGTATAACTAAAGTTGATCCAGAATTAGTTGAAATTTTAGGTCGTTTGAACTTTAGAACAAGTTATGGCCAAAATGCATTACAACACTCAATAGAAGTTGCTAATTTATCAGGATTAATAGCTGGTGAATTAGGTGAAAATGTAATGATAGCTAAAAGAGCAGGTTTATTCCATGATATAGGTAAAGCGGTTGATCATGAAATTGAAGGCTCACATGTCGAAATCGGAGCAGAACTTGCTAAGAAATATCGCGAAGGTAAAGATGTTATTAATGCTATTGAATCACATCATGGTGATAAACCAGCAACAAGTGTAATATCATCAATTGTTGCTATTGCTGATGCACTTTCAGCATCTCGTCCTGGTGCAAGAAATGATTCTTTAGAAAACTACGTTAAACGTTTAGAAGATTTAGAAAAAATTGCAACAGATATCAAGGGTATTGATAAGACTTATGCTGTTCAAGCAGGTCGTGAAATTCGTGTAATTGTAAAGCCTGAAGAAATTGATGACTTAGGTAGCTTTAAAGTAGCTCGTGAAATCAAAGAAAAGATTGAAAGCGAATTACAATATCCTGGTACTATTAAAGTAACAGTAATAAGAGAAACACGCGCAACAGAAGAAGCAAAATAGGAGGCAAAATATGTTTTTAGTTGATTGTATTGGTTCTGGACCTTGGGTACAAGGATGTGGAAATGTTTGTATTCCTACTGAAGTAGCTAAGATAACTAGCATGCTTTATGGAGCCATAAAAGTAATTGTACCAATAGCTTTAGTTATAATTGGTATGTTTGATATGGCTAAAGCAATAACCACTAAGAGTGAAGACGAAGTTAAAAAAGCTCAGAAGTTATTAGTTCAAAAGGCAATTGCTGGAGCTTTAGTATTTATACTTTTCTCTGGCATAACATGGATGCTTAGTATTCTAAGTGCAACAAGTGGTAATGCTAATAGAGAAGATGGCGTTGTTTCATGCTTAAATGTTCTATTTGGTTATAATGAAACAACTTCAACTAGTGGTGATAGAACTTATACTACAACTGGGACTGATACATTAAAATCAATAGCAAATAAATACAATGTTACTGTTGATGCACTTAGAAGTGCAAATTCATCTCTATCATCTATTGATGAAAATACAGCAATAGCTGCTGGAACAACAGTTACAATTCCTGGTAGTTTTGCTGGTAATGAAGATGGTTATACTGATGTAAGTGGAATTTGCAGATCAAATGGATATACTGGTGATCGTAAAATATATCTAGGTGGGTCAGGTACAAGTTTCTATTACACTTGTGTTATATATGACAAGAATGATAAAGATTGTGGCTCAGGTGGCATTGCAACTGGTGAAAAATATACCTTTGCGGATGGCGGTCAATATTGCTTATCTACAGTTAGTGGTAGTAATATTGCAGTAGTTTATGAGGGTGGAAGTGAAAGTACAACAGTACATGCCGCTTGTACTACTAATTCTACACAAGATGCCTGTGATTCATGTTGTAAGAGTTCAAGTTATAGAGCAGGTTATTTACTGGCCAATACCGATGGTGTTCACAGGTGTATGTGTGTTAAAAAGTATTAGGTGATTTTATCACCTTTTTTCTTTGACATTTTTTATTGAAAAAAACATCAAAAGAATATATAATTATACTAGGTGATACTTGTGAAAGATAAAAGGGGATTCACACTTATAGAAGTAATCAGTGTCCTTATAATCCTTGGACTTCTTGTAACTATCATTGCAACACAGTACACAACGACAATTAATAAAAGTCGTAAGAACTTAAATGAGGAACAAAAGTCAAGATTAGTTGAAGTAGCAAAAAATGTGTCTTTAAATAACAAGACATGTTTAGAAATAGCCAAGAATTCTACTGACGGAGTAAAAATAACTCTTGATCAGATGAAAAAGAATGGTTATATTGCTAATACTGATTTAAAGAATCTAGAAGACAATACACTATTAAATAGTTGTATTGTTATCACATATGATTCTAATTACAATAAGTTTGATTATACATATTCCGAAGATTGCAGCAAAGCACAATCCTGCATAGTAACTGCCGAATCTGAGAAAGTAATTGTCAGTAGTTTTTATGTTGGTGAAGCAAATGCTCATTATACCAATCAAAGAAATGTAAATTACTATATGAGATATAGTACAAGTATTACAGCAGAGTATTGTGTAACTCTAGGAAACGAAGCAAGTTGTAATTGGAAAAAATTAAGCACAAGTTCAACAAGTGTAACCGGAAGTTTAAATCTTACCGATATTGAAAATATCGTGCACCTATATATTAGAAATACAAACAAAAATATAATTGCATCAATTGATGACACAATCATATTTGATTCAGCAGCGCCAACATGTGTATGGAAGAATCCAACAAAGTCTTATATTCATAATGGGTCTTCTACTGAAATAACTTTAAGTTGTACAGATGTAGCAGGTATTAAAAATGTTGAATTACCTGCATCTGCAATAAATGTAAGTAATACTAGTTTAGCAACAGTAAGTGATGCTATTGTTACAACTAATGGAACTAACAAAGACTTTAAATTTACAGTATATGGTGCTGAAGGTAATGGAGATGTTAATTTAGCATTAAGAGCAGGTATTATAAGTGATACATCAGGTAACATTGTTAATACTGAATATATAAGTGGGTCAATCTATTTAGATAATGTTGCTCCAACTGGAGATGTCAGTGTAGGTGACTCAAATAGTAGATATACAAACACTGAAAGAATAACATTAAAATTTTCAAATGTAAGTTCTGATGTTGAGAAGATGTGTGTCAGCAACTCTTCAGAAGGGAACTGCACTTATGTGAGTTATGCCCCAACATATAACTGGATTTTAAATGGCGATGAAGGGTCTAAAACAGTATATGTTTCACTTGCCGATAGAGCAGGAAATGTCGTAACTAAAACAGTGACAATTCATCTTGATAAAATACAACCAAACTGTATTGCATCATCTAACTCAAGTAATTTCTATCTAAAAAGTGGAAATTCTATGGAATATACAGTTAATTGTACAGATAATAATCAAATGAGTTCTTCAACAGCAATTGATACATCGATGATCTTAATTGATAAACAAGGTAGTTCAGATGTTTCAGTAAGTGTTGTCGGATCAAATAATGCCGGAACAACAATTCGTGTAACAGCATTAAGTGGTAATGGTAGAGCAATTGTAATGTTAAGAGCGGGTTCTATATTTGACGCAGCAGGAAATGGTAATGCGATAACAGAAGTCGCAAGCGTAGTTGTGGATAATATTCCGCCAACAAGCAACACTATTAGTATTAATTACAATTCAACAATTACGAATTTAAGAAATGTTACACTTCAATTAAATAGTGAGCTTAAAACAGAGGGTGGATATTACTGTTTAACTTCTGAAAACAATGTTAATAATTGTACTAGTAGTGGTTGGAATAGTTATTCAACAGTCGGATCATTCAACATTGGTTCAGCTAAAACAACACATACAATATATGCATTCTTTAAAGACTTAGCTGGTAACATTTCACCAACTGCCGCATCAGATTCAATCAAATATGATCCAGATGCAATTGCATGTATCTTAACATCAAATCAAGACTCAATTATAATCAATTATTCTGATTCATCTAAATTGGCTGATTTACCTTATTCTCAAGATATGACTAATTGGAATAATAGCAATACAATACCAAAACAAGAAAACAAGTATAGATATTTCAGCTACATCAAAGATAAGAATAACGAAATTAACTATTGTGAACTTAATATTCCGAATTAAAAGATTCCTTACGGAATCTTTTTTTATTTTCCCTTTATATGTTATAATGAAGTAGGTGGGAGTTATGCGTTTAAAAAACGTCAAAGGTGCAAAAGAAAGAATTGAAATTTCAAAATATATAATTAAAGATCCTGTTTCATTAAAAGGAAAATATAAAACACTATTCAAAAATAAAAAACCAATTCATCTAGAAATAGGTACAGGTAAAGGCGATTTCTTAATTGGAATGGCTGAAAAGTATCCTGATATCAATTTTATTGGAATTGAAAAATATGATAGTGTTTTAGTTCGTGCTATCGAAAAAGTAGATGAACTAGAATTAGATAATATCTTCTTTATTCGTGAAGATGCATTCATAGTAGATGACATATTTGATCATGAAATAGAAAAACTTTATTTAAACTTCTCAGATCCATGGCCAAAAGAAAGACATGCAAAAAGAAGATTAACAAGTCCAATATTCTTAAAAAAATATGATTCTATATTTAAAAAAGGTAAGGAAATTCAAATGAAAACAGACAATCGGAAACTATTTGAATACTCCTTAATTTCTTTAACAAATAATGGTTATGTAATAAATGAAATGAATCTAGATTTATATGATGATATGGTTAAAGATAATGTCCCAACAGAATATGAAACTAAATTCGTGAAAATAGGTAAAACTATTTATAGAGGAGTATTCAGCAAAAACTAGACATTTACTTTACTGTAAAGTTTTAAAAAAGTTTGTAAAAATTGAATTATTTGATATACTATAGTTAGTGTGGTGGAATATGAAAAAAATGCTTTTAATGTTGTTCGTACTCATTTTTTTAACAGGCTGCACAGCTGTTAGAATTAATACTAAAAGTATCGACAATATTGTTTCAGTTATTTTATCAAAAGAGAATACACTTTATAACACAATAGGTAAAGGATATAAATATTACGTCCCAAGAGGCGTTGTATATATAGACAGTAATGAATATAATGAAAAACTATACTGTAATGGGGACTACTATTACTTATATTTAGATGTCATTAGTTATTACTATAAAAAGGATTTTACTTATAAAGAAAATAAAGATTTGTATTATTCTAAAAGCATTGATATGAATAACAAAAAAGGTTATTTAGAAATAACCAAAATGGATGATAAATACTATTTAATTGAGTTCATGTACAATTATGCTAAGATTGAAGCTTTAGTAACAGAAGATAAAATCAATGAAGTAGTTTTAAATGCAACATATATACTTTCAACAGTTAAGTATAACGATAATGTAATTAAACTAGTATTAGATGAAGATTACTTCACTAATAAAGAAGAAAAATACAATATATTTAAGTCGACTAACAATTCAACAAGTTTTGAACTCGAATATACGGAAATAGAAGAAGAGGAGTGATGGCATGGGTTTATTTGATAAAATAAAAAATATGTTCACTGAAGAAGAGGAAGAATACGAAGAGGAAGAAAAAGAACCTATAAAGAAAGAAGTCTTTCAAGTAGAAATACCAGCTCCAAAGATTGAGGAGAAAAAAGAAGAGGTAAAGGAAGAACCAAAGAGAGAACCAAAAAAAGAAGAAAAATTTGTTTTTCCAGTATACATTGATGATGAAGACTTTACTCCAGAACCACCTAAGAAGGCACCTGCTAGAGAACCATATAGTTCACCAGCATATGCAGTACCTCAAAGACCAGTTCGTGAGGAAAGATATCAACAAGCACCTCAACCTAAAGAAGAACCTAAAAAGAAATTCAAGTTATCTCCAGTAATATCTCCAGTATATGGAATTCTTGATAAGAACTATAAGAAAGAAGATATTATTGAAAAAAAAAGAGAGCCTGAAGACTATTTCGGGTACAAAGGTGATTCAGCACTTAAAGTAGATCGAGTTCGTAAAAAAGCATATGGTACTTTAGAAGATGAATTAGAAAGTACTCTAAGTCGTGTTGAAATTGATGACTACAAAGATGTTGAACAAGTAGTTACAAATGAAACAAAAGAAGAACTAGAAAAAGAAGCAACAGCATCTGTTGAACTAGAAGATATGTTCTTTACAAACGACATGACATTAGAAGATGCTATTAATCAATATGATAATCGAAATAAAGCAAAAGAAGTTGAAGAAGAAAAAGATAAAGACGATTTAATTGAAAGTGATTTATTTAATTTAATCGATTCAATGTATGATAAGGAGACTAAGGAAGAAGAATGACAGACACATTATTAATTATTGTATATAGTTTAATTGCTGTATTATTAGTAGTATTAATTATTTTTGTAATTAGATTATTCAGCACATTATCACGTTTAAACAAAACATTAGATGATGTTAATACAAAAATTGAAAAATTAAATGGCTTATTTAATATAATTGACAATACGACTGATTATATTTCAGTTGTAAGTGACAAATTTATTGACCGAGTTACTGGTTTAATTGATAACTGGTTTTCAAAAAAGAAAAAGGAAGGAGAAATTGAACATGAGTAAAAAAGGACTTGGTAAAATAATGGCAGGGGTTGGCATCGGCCTAGGCCTAGGATTCTTATTTGCACCAAAAAGTGGTGAAGCAACAAGAAAAGAATTAAAAGAAAAAATGGATGAAATGCTAAATAGAGTAAAAAACATGGATTCTGAAGATGTAAAAAAAACAATTGAAACAAAAGTAAACGGGTTAAAAAAAGATCTAGAAAATCTAGATAAAGAAAAGGTTCTAGAAACAGCTAAAAAAAAAGCAAAAGAAATCCAGGAAAAAGCAAACGATCTAGTTGAATATGCAGTTGAAAAAGGAACACCAATCCTAGAAAGAACTGCTGCTTCAATCAGAGAAAAAGCTTTAGTGGTAACTAAAGAAGCTGTTAAGAAATTGGAAAAAGCAGAACCAGAAAAAGCAACTCCAATTGAAGAAGTTGAAAAATAAAAATTCATTTTTAAAATGAATTTTTTTTGTGCTATAATTATCATGGTGAGAATATATGGATGATAGACTTGAAAAAGTAAAAAAAATATTAAAATATGTACTTCCAATTTTAGTATTAGTTATTATTTTATTAATCATTCTAAGTAACAAAAGAGGATTCAATGATATTGAAAAAGAAATGGTTGTTGAAGCAGAAAAGTATCTCACAAATAATAATATAAAAGTTGAAAGTCAAATATATATCACCATAGATAAATTTAATGAAATAGAAGGAACAGCTCTATGTCTAAAATCAAGTGGAGTAATAGTTAAAAATGAAAATGGGAGTTTAAAATATACTCCATATTTAAAATGTAATAATTATGAATCAAATATTAATAATAATAAAAATAAAATAATCGAATTAAACGGTGGAGAAGTCATTATTTTAAACATGAATGAAGTATTTGATGATCCACTTTATACATTAAAAGAAGATGCTGATATTATTAATTCTGGCGCAGTTTATAATCAAGCAGGAGTGTACGATTTAATATATGATGCCTATATTGATGGTGAATTAAAAGAAAGAGCAGTCAGAAAAGTCATTCGTGTCGTTGATGATAAAACTGTAACAATAAGTGGGCTCACTAATAGTGAAGAACCAATGCTAACACTTAAAGGTGATAAAAATATAACTTTATCAAAAGGGGAAAAATTCCTTGAACAAGGTTATGTTGCATACGACTATGTCGATGGCAAAATAAGTCGCCAGGTTAAAGTAAGTGGGGAAGTTAATTCTAATAAAGTTGGAATTTATGTTCTAACATACACTGTTGAAAACTCTAGAGGAAGAGTTGCAATGCAAACTCGTACTATTGAAGTTGTCCAAAGAAAGAGTGATTTAAATATAAACATTAATTTAGCTAATACAGGAATAGCTAATTCAAACAAAATTATTATAACTATAAGTGGTAATGGCTATGATCATATAGTTCTTCCAAATAGAAGTAATAGTATGGATAGAACAATTGAATATCAAGTGTCTAAAAATGGTGAATATCAATTCATAATACATGATATATATGGCAATAAATATACGAAGTCTATTCAAGTAGATAATATTGATAATATAAAACCAACAGGAAGTTGTACTGCTAAAGCAGGAGCATCAACTACTCAAGTAAATGTAACAGCATCCGACAATAAAGGAATTGCTGGATATGTATATATCTTAGATGGCGAAAGATCAGAACTATTAACATCTAATGAGTATTCTGAGAAGAAAGGTGCTAAAAAAGTAGAAGTTGAAATACAAGATTTAGCAGGTAATACTACTAATGTTGAATGTAAAGTTGAACAAATTGTTCAAATAACAACTCCAACTCAAGTAATTGCTTGCAAAGGTGATAGAACTGAATACAACAATCAAATAGCAGAAATAATCAGAACAAATGGCTCTAGGACGCGCGCAACCGCAACAGCACTTGGAAGATACTTATCAACTGAAATAGGAGTTAAAATTCCTTATTTCTGGGCTGGAGGGCATTGGCATTATTCTTGGGACGGACATGATGATACCGAAAAATTCAAAGGTGTTTCACCAATGTGGGGGTGCGTTATTAAGAACATGAGACCATACATGGGAAATGATATGTTACCAGCAGGAATTGATTGCACAGGATTTGTTGCATGGATATTATTCAATGCCGGATTTAAAAAAAGTGAAATTGGTTCTTTTAGTGGCTCTACTTGGTTAACACGTTTAGGTGGAAAAAAATTAGGTGTTGTTGATTTTAAAGGTAGCACTGGTATGATAAAAGCAGGAGACGTTGTATGGCGTACAGGACACATGGGTTTTATAATTGATGTTGATGGTGAAACCGTCACAATTGCACATGAAAAAGGAACTGCATGGGGTCTTGTTGTTGAAAAGTATTCTTCAAGAACAGGTAGACAAATAGGTGGAAGTAGTACTTTCATGAAAGTAATGCAAATGGATAATTATTACAACTAAAAATCACACAAATGTGTGATTTTAATTTTTCTTTTTAACTTCCATTATAACTGGTAAAACAATTGGTTTTCTACCGGTTTTTTCATATGCATAAGGTGTGATTGCTGAAATAATTTCGGATTTTAAATCAGCATAATTAACATTTTTAGTTAGTTTTCCTTTTAATGCACCTTCAGCAATATCTTCCATTGCACTTAGAAGTTCTTCATTTTCGTTAACAAGAACAAAACCTCTTGTTGAAATAATTGGCTTATTAATTAACTTATTTGTTGTAACATCTAAATTAATTATAACAATTATGATACCATCTGTAGCCATTATTTGACGTTCTTTAATGATTGAAGCTCTTATATCACCAATTCTATTACCATCAACATAAATATCACTAGCAGATACTTTCTCATCTGAAAGAGTTATTTTTTCATCTTTCATAATAAGAACATCACCATTTTTTAATACAAATGTATTATTCTTTGGAATGTCGCAATCATGAGCAATATTAGCATGTTGTTTAAGCATACGATATTCACCATGACATGGCATAACATATTTTGGATTAATTAATCTGATCATAAGTTTTAATTCTTCTTCATTACCATGACCAGATGTATGAATATCACCAAGTGATGTATTAGTATATACCTCAACACCACGCATGTACAATTTATTAATAATTCTAGAAATATTTAAAGCGTTTCCTGGAATAGCAGAAGATGACATGATTACTAAATCATCATCTCTTAGAGTGATATGTTTATGAGTTCCATCAGCAATTCTTGATAAAGCAGCTAATGGTTCACCTTGAGTACCTGTGCAAAGTAAACAAACTTTACCATCAGGTAATTTGTTTGCTTCTTCAGGTGTTACAAAAATATCTTTGTGCTTAATATATCCACCTTGAATAGAAATATCAATATTTGTTTCCATACTACGACCGAATATTGCAATTTTTCGCTTATTCTTTTTACACGTATCAACAATATGTTTTAAACGGTAGATATTAGATGCAAAAGTTGCAATAATAATTCGACCATTTTTATGTTTTAAGAATATCTCACCTAAAGCCTCATCGACCTTAGATTCACTAGTTGAGAAACCGCTATTTAAAACATTTGTACTTTCACTTACAAGTAAAGTTGGATGTGTTCCTCCGATAGTAGCCATTTTTTCTAAATTAGCCATTGGTCCAATTGGAGTTAAATCAAACTTAAAGTCTCCTGTAAAAACAATTGATCCTTCAGGAGTTTTAACATAAATTCCATGTGAATCTGGAATAGAGTGAGTTGTTTGAAAAAACTCAACCGTAATATTTTTAAATTTGATTCTATCTTTTTGAGTATAAACAAATAAATTTTTATATTGAATATTTCTTTCTTCAAATTTTTTCTTGATTAGTCCAACTGCTTGATTAGGTGCATAAATTGCAGGTATTTCAACTGATTGAACTAAGAATGGAATAGCACCAATATGATCTTCATGACCATGAGTAATAAATAAAGCTTTAATCTTTTTTTCATTTTTCTTCAAAAAAGAAAAATCCGGAATAATGTAGTCGACTCCAAGCAAATCATCTTCTGGAAAAATAACACCGGCATCAACAATGATGATTTCATCACCATGCATAACACAGTACATATTTTTACCAATTTCACATAGACCGCCTAAAGCAAAAATCTTAGTGCATTCATCTTTGAATAATTTCACTATTTTCCTCCTTTCTCCTCGTTTTTAACGATACAATTATACGCTAAAAAAAATGAGTTGTCCAGTTCATAACTATTGTATTTTTCCCATAACTAGTGTAAAATTATTATGATAGGTGATTATTAATGGGGATTTTTGGATTTTTTAAAAATTTTAAGAATAAATCAGCTGAAGAAAAACAAGAAATTAATTTATACGATAAAGGTTTAGAAAAAACAAGTGAACATTTATCAAGCAAATTATCACTTTTAAACACTAAATATAAGAAAGTAAATGATGAATATTTTGATGAATTAGAAGAAATACTTATCATGGCAGATGTTGGTGTTGATACAGTTGTTAAATTCATAGATAAATTAAAAACTCGTGTTAAAAAAGAAAACATTGAAAATACACATGACCTAAATGAAATAGTAATCGATGAATTATTTGTTATTTATGTTAATAATGACATTATTGTCAATAAGATAAATTTCAGTGAAGAAGGACCAACAGTAATCCTCTTTGTTGGTGTAAATGGAGTAGGTAAGACAACTACTATTGGTAAAATTGCATACGATTTAAAAAACAAGGGTAAGAAAGTTTTACTTGTAGCAGGTGACACCTTTAGAGCAGGCGCTATTGAACAATTAGTTGAATGGGGTAATAGAGTAGATGCCCCAGTTGTTACTAATACATCTGCTGATCCAGCAAGTGTTGTATTCGATGGACTTAAAAAAGCCAAAGAAGAAAACTTTGATGTTGTTTTAATCGATACTGCAGGTCGTTTACAAAATAAAACTAATTTGATGAACGAACTTGAAAAAATAAATCGTGTTATTGGAAATATCATTCCAGGTGCACCACATGAAACATTACTTGTTTTAGATGCAACAACTGGTCAAAATGGTATTTCACAAGCAAAAAGTTTTAAAGAAATCACTAAGATAACAGGTATTGTTTTAACTAAATTGGATGGTACTGCTAAAGGTGGTATTGTTCTTGCTATCAAAGAAGCAGTAGGAATACCAGTAAAATATATTGGTCTTGGTGAAGGTAAAGAAGACTTAAAAGTATTTGATATAGAAAAATATATTCATGGAATATTCAAAGGATTGATTGAAGATGAAAAATGAAAAAACTAAAAAAGTAATAAACTTTCAACTAGTAGTAATGATAATATCTTTAGTATTTATTGTGCTATCATTTTTAATTAAGTCTTTAGCAGACTATCGCGAAATTGTTCTTGGAGTAATTTTACTAGTCATGGCTTATACAAACTACGTTGTTTATGAAAAAAAGAAATTGACAATTCTTTATATCCTTTTTGGACTTTTACTTATAATACCTAACATCATTAGATTGGTAGGTTAATATGGAAAGTACAGTTTATTTAACAATTCTATATGATTATTACAAGAATTTGTTAACAGAAAAACAATGTTTATATTTTGAAGATTATTATTTTTATAATTTATCTTTAAGTGAAATGGCAGAAAGTTATCATGTAACTAGAAGTGCCGTAAATAGGCAAATAAATTTAACGATTGAAAAACTAAATGAATATGAAGCAAAGTTAAATTTATATGCTAACAGTTTAAAAATTAAAAAACTATTAGAGAGTGTTCCAAAAGAAACAAGAGAAAAAATTGAAGAATTAATATAAAAAGGGTTGATATTTGTGTTTGATAAAATTGTTTATTTAAGTGACAATATGGCGCATGTTACATTAGCACCAAATGTCCCATTATCATTTAACATCATGAATATGCATGTAGTATTTCAAGATACTGAAAAATGCATATTAGGTGAAATTGAAGATATTGATGAAAAATTAGTTAAGATTCGCTTTTTAGGTGAATTTAATAATAATTCATTTATAAGTGGTACTATCAGAAAACCACTTCTTAACGCAACAGTAAGATTAATTAATAAAGAAGAAATCCCATATATTATGGGTGAGAACACAAATGAAAATGTATTTGTTGGTACATCACCACTTTATAATAATTTCCCAATTTTTAGTTCAATAAATGATTTATTCAGTAACCATATGGCTATCTTTGGTAACACTGGTAGTGGTAAATCATATGGTGTAGCAAGAATTTTACAAAATGTTTTTGAGAATCCAAAACTACCACCATATAAAGCAATATTTATGATTTTTGATGCTTATGGTGAATATCATACAGCATTTAAAGATATCAATAAGATAAATCCAAATTTCAACTTTAAATTCTTCTCAACAAATGAAGAAACAGATGGTGAGAAACTACGTATTCCACCATGGTTATTAACAGTTGATGATTTGGCCTTACTCTTACGTGCTGATAGTCATGCACAAATTCCAATATTAGAAAAAACTTTACGTTTAGTTAGAATTTTTGCTCAAGAAGATCAAGCATCTCTTGCATGCAAAGATTATTTAATAGCCCGTGCAATTGTTAACATCATGTATAACAATCAAACGGCAATGAACAAAAGAAACGATATTTTTACTATTCTAAATACATGCCAGACACCTAATTTTGGTGTTGAAACAGTAGTTAATGGAGTAGGATATACAAGAAAATTAAGAGAATGTTTTGAAATCGACCTAAATGGTAATTTTGCTGAAACAGTATTATTAAATACATATTTATCAAAATTCTTAAATGCAGAAGCTGATAACTATGTTCCTCAAAATCTAAAACCATATTCACTTCAACAATTAGAAAATGCTTTAGATTTTGCTCTTATCACTGATGGTATTTTAAATAATCCTAAGTCATACGGAGATGGTATAACTTTAAAAGTAAGATTACATAGTATTGTTAACAGTGAAAATGCAAGATTCTTTGATTATAATACTAAAGGAGCATATATCACTTTAGATAAATATATTGCATCACTTGTATCAAGTAATGGTAGAAGAGCACAGATAGTTAACTTCAACTTAGAAGATATTGATGACTCTTTAGCAAAAGTGTTCACAAAAGTATATTCAAGAATGCTATTTGAATTTACGAAGGGTTTAGAAAACCGTGCTACAATTCCATTTAATGTATTTTTAGAAGAAGCACACCGTTATGTTCAAAATGATAATGATGTATATTTGCTTGGTTATAACATATTTGAACGTATAGCTAAAGAAGGTAGAAAATATGGTCTTATCTTCAATTTGATTTCACAAAGACCAGTAGAACTTTCTGAAACGGTTATTTCACAATGTACAAATTTCTTTATCTTCAAGATGAGCCATCCACGTGATATTGACTTTATTAAGAAGATGCTTCCAAATATTAATAACGAAATTGTTGAAAAACAAAAGAGCTTACAGCCAGGTACTTGTGTAGCCTTTGGTCGTGCATTTAAAGTTCCTCAGATCATTAAAATGCCATTGCCAAATCCAGCACCTTCAAGCCAAAGCTGCGACATTGTTAATAGGTGGCGAGCATGAGAAAAATAAATTCATCAAACAAATTGGTTGCAATTCCAATAATTATTGCTATTGTTACAATTATTGTGTTTGTTAATTATTATTTTGTAAAACCAATTAAAAAGATGAATGAAAAGATAGATGTTTCACCTGAAGAAAAGTTCGAACTTGAAAATCTTACAATAGCTTATTTAAATCAAAATAAAGATACATCTATAGATACATTTCTTTTGCATGAAGCAGCTAATCGTAAATATGAAGTAGCAGCCGAATACTATTTTATAAAAAATGGAAGAGATCATTTAGATGAATATGATAAGATTTTAGAATTATCTAGAAAAATTTTTAATGATAAAAAGGTAGAAGTCACTAATTTTAAAGTTAATGTTGATTCCGAAAGATGTGGAAAAGAAAAATATTCAACAGTTGAAGGATTTGTTAAAAGTGATACTTGTGATTTAGATGGAATAATTTATGAGATTGTATCAACTTATAAACAAAATTCTGAATATGTAGTTGAGTTTTATGCATCAAAAGCAGTTCAAGAAAGAGTTGAATCAACAGATAATTGTGAAAACTTTGAAACTCCATTTAGTTACAAGCTAAAACTATTAGATTTAGAAGACAAACAATACTACTCTGAAACTGAATCTAAATGTTGTCCTGATAACTGTAAATTAGAAGGAATTAATTCATTAAAAGTGAATATAATTTCTCAAATTAAGAAAAACAAAAAACTTTAT
>JAEEGL012320756.1_pt1 | contig 45671 bp, 35 predicted proteins | sample 9134231 | NCBI WGS metagenome assembly JAEEGL01 (sample SAMN16246548, study PRJNA631951) | gut metagenome | biome: gut microbiome; feature: rumen; material: fiber-attached | host: Bos | place: Iran: Karaj | collected 2018-10 | reverse complement strand
GTCTGTATCATCGCTAGTTAGTGTAATAGTGCCATCACCATTAGCTCCACCACTAGTTCTACCTAGGTTTAGATCTTTAGTCATCCAACATAGGTTGTCTGGGAGTTTAGATACAGTATATTGTTCTGGTTGTTCTGGAGAAGAGCCAGTTGTTACTTTACCACGATAATCTAGTAAAGTAATAGTATGGTAACCGCCTGGATTAGTAGAAGCATTATATGGAGTATGAGCAGGAGAGCTAGTATCTGTACTATAGGCTGTAGAGTTGTAGCAGATTTCTGGTCTCATATCCTGCATTTCATCATGATTAATTGGTTTAGGATCGGATGGGCCAGGAGCAGGAGACGAAGTCATGTCAGAAAGTGTAGCTTGTTTCCACTGAGCATATAGTGTAATAGTGCTACCTGCACTTACTAGGTCTTCTACTGCTTCTCTGTCTTTATACCAATCACCAGAACCATCTATAGCTGTGTTCCAACCCCAAAAAGCCCAGAGTTTACCTGCCTCTCCGGTAATAGTATTGTTCCCTGCATCTGTGTAGGAAGAACCAGTAGGAGATTTAAATGCATCTGCTGCAGTAAGTTTAGTTGGTTCTCCAGTTTGGATTTTTTGATTTGCTATAGTTCCAGTACCACCATTAGGATTAAAGGCTACTGTATATTCTGAACAAGTTGTATCCATAGTAAGGTAATAAACAACAGTACCATTATTAGCCATTTTGTAGCTACCTATACCCATAGAACGATCTACTTTAACACCATAGTTAATATTAAAGGTATCGTTAATATCGCTTGTGGGGGATGCAGTTTGAGATGCAGTCTTTAGTATAGATTCTGTAGTAGATAATGGTGAGAAGATGGTAGAACCAGATGGATTAGTAGTTAGAGTGTATCCCCACTTATTAGTATTGTTGTTACTATTTAGAGCAGAAGTACCATCTACTGCAGTAAAGGAAGCAGTATTACTAGATTGGGTACCATTATCGTATTTATATAGATCACTACCTTCTGGTGTAGCTATAGTTAAGTTGTATCCTGCTCTACAATCCGTTTGAACATTAATAGATTCACTATGAATTGAAGTACCATCTTCAGACATTACTGCATCAAGAGAGATATCGTTACTAGTGGTGAGAGAAGCAGAGTAAGCGGAAACAGAAACAGTATTAAAAGCATTAGAAACTAAAAAGCTAGCTATTATTATGCTGAATCCTGCGAGGATTGATTTTGTTTTAAATTTGTTTTGCATGTTAAAACACACCTGTTTGTTAATTTTGTATGACCTATTTGTGCCCTCATTATATTATGGTTATGGTAAAAAAGCAAGCATTTTTTAAAAAATCCAATTCAAAAATCAATATAAAATAAAACCGAGCAACCAAAAGAGTCTAGACTCTTATTAATAATCAGCTAGACATCTCACCGAGCCAGTATAAACCTTCCCCTGAGGCAAAACATCTATCCTATCCGATCCCTTATTCAACATCACATATTGGCCGGCGTTACCGTTAACAACAGAAGAAGAAGATAAATATAATCCAAACACACCACGATTAAAGGCAGTAGTATCGCTCCAATCCCCAGAATACACAAAATTACGAGGAAATCTTGTCCAATCCTGTGCTAAACTACCAAAAATCGAAAATTCCCTTCTGCCATTATATGCCGGTAAATGCCAGCCCCTTGGACAAATTGAAGTTCCGGCGTATTCAGAATTTCCCATGTTATAGTCATCCGTGTTAGCCATTGCTGCCGGCCAATTATAATAATTACCATAAGAATGCCATTTACGATGAGTACCGTCTTTCCAGTTTTCACCACGATCATCCGATCCACCAGGTGTTACTACCAAGTTAGCGTCACCCATCCGCGTATTTTCGTTATTATATCTTGGAATTCTATAAACCTGATTATCGCCGACTATATTATCTGCAGTATATTTTTCATTGAAAACTGTTTCAAAAATTGTAAAACCGCTATCCTCCGATTGAGCTAATCCAGAAAACGCACCACCAAACCCCTGCGCCAACGATTCATCTGCCGAGTTTTCCGAATTTAACCGTAGATTCTCCATCATCCAACAATGTCCATTCTCGGTTTTAGTAATTGCATAAGTGTTGCCGTCTCTAGTGTCGGTAAGTGCACTTATCTGTCCAATTTGCATATTGCTACAACCATCAAAGCCTTGCATCGTGCCTTCCGAAGCCGCCCATACCGCATAAAGCTTTTTCTCGTGCGTATTTGCATCAAAAGTAAAATCTTGTTTATTGACTCTTTCATTTGGACCATATATTTTACTGCCGTCGTTTGCGGTAGTCGCCGCATTTTCGCTCCACCCAACAAAACCATATCCATCCTTATAAAAATTTGGAGCAATTAAGTCGACGTTTCCAGTCGCATTGCCAGGCGCCCAATCACTATAAAACCCATTCATCGTACCAGCCGTAGCGTTATTACCATCATAAATAATTCTATCCGGATTGTAGGCTCTAACTGTTATTACGCTGCCGATAAGCGAATCTTTATTCTCGTCAAGGTAGTTTTCAACACCAACCCCACCATAAAGCGCATCCTCGTCTTCGTTAATCCAGTACCTTGTCATATGAGCCGGCTCCTCATAATCCCCTGCCTCTCTTGCAAAAAAGCATCTTTCTACTTCACTAGTATCGTCTTTTCGCTCATCATAAATTGGAGTAATCTTTATATAAAATCCATAATCGCGTGGAGAAACACTTCCAGCCGAAGTATACGCATCTATTTTTAACACATCACCATAAACATTAAAGTATTTAGTAGTTAAACCTTCTTCGTCCCCAACAGGATAGCCAAACCAATCCCTTCCATTTTTAGACATATGAATATCGCCAGTATTAGGAGTAAAATCATATTTTACTTCAACCTCCAGCAATCTTACTCCATCAAACCTTAAATCTCTCCAAATATATCCATCATCACCAGTATAAGCCCCATGCTGCACACCATCATCATCGATATTGCTGGTCTTAATAATCATTGGCTCGCCGCTATAAACAGAACCACAAGTTTCTTTGTAATTTACCCTATTTTGGTTTTTTCCACCTTCAAATTCCAACCCTTCGCCTTCAAATATAACGCCAATTTGATCTGACGGCACGGGCGCATCAGGGTCAAAATTAGCTACAGAAACGTAATTAATCGTCGCTCCTGTATAAACGCCAGAGGAAAGCTCCGGAGTCACATACGCTCCATAATAAAATATATTCTCATCACCCTTTAAAGTTACGTCATGAGTTTCTTTTAAAAGAGTTGGGGCGCCACTATCCGCCGAAAGCCCCAAAAAGACTTCTGAGTTTTGATCATCTGGCCGCGCGAGTGCTATGCCCCAAGAATTATCATTAAGTTTTGCTGGTGTATCTCCATCAAGATTCATAATCGCATCAGAACCACCTGCCGCAACCAAATCCGGATTTGTTACGTATGCACTTAAAGTGTAACCAGCATACGTTGCGGCGTTTACAGTCACTTTATTTGCTACCATTCCATAAACAGACTTATCGGCCACTTCTAATTCCATAGTAATATCTTCTGTAGATATTGAAAGCGAAGAAGAACCATTATCCGCAGCTTTTACTTCTTTATTATCGTACTTAGTTTGCATTGTCGAGAAAGAGCAAATCGCCGCAATAATCGCAAGCAAAACCAAGCTTTTTGCGAGCCATCGGCTTCTTCCAGCTACCAGTTTAATACCATAATGCCTTCTTAATACTACAAATATCGCAACTGCCACCAACAATAAAATCGAAACTACCCCTACCGCCACCGTCGCTCCATTCTCAACGCTTGGTGTCGTAAAAGTTCCGGTTCCCGGCGCAATAGTTCCCGAATCAGAAGCATCCGGCACCGGCATGCTAGATTCTTTCACATTTATAGTCATTTGACTCATGCTTTACTCCTCGCTTTTTTTCAAGTTTTTGCAATCTCCACACTACAAAAACATTGTGCTTATATTTATTTTACTATTCTTTTATTATTTTCACAAGCGTTTCACGCAAATTTTATTTTGTTAATTTGGCGCGAAAAAGGCGGGCCATTGGCCCGCCTTCTCGGTTTGCCATTAAGCGAAGAGGCGCCGAAGCGCCGGCCGATGTCTCGCTAACGACGCCGCCGATGCATCGGAGCGTGAGTTGAAAACTCTTCCTCCTCACGATGATCCAGAGCAGTCGACTTGAGGCCGCAGAGTAACTACACAGTGCACAGACCCATCATCCGCAACAGGGAAAATCGTCAACTCACAGTCAGTGGCTCCATGGCTCCATGCTATGTGGTGCTGACTAGACCCGAACTCGTCTTTCGCGAGTTCCTTTTGCTTCATGATAAGCGTAAGAGGATCCCCTTGAAATGGAGCCAACCGCTCCATTTCCTCCATCATCTCCCCCATAGAGCCAAACGTTTTTTCATAAACCGACTCAGAAGCCATAAGGCTCCTCCTCTCTCCCCTCGCGGGGATAGAATGATTGGCAAATCATAAAGACCATCAATACCATCCATGGACAGAATTGCTTCTATTCAACAGATAATATCAACTACTACAATTTATAGCACAAGGAAGTAAATTTGTCAACCAAACCCAAAAACCAAGCCGAAGTAGCCTACCCCTATTTAACTACGACCATATCAGCCCCCACAAGCTCACGGAGCTTATCAATCAACTCTTGATCCGACGCGTCCACTCTAAACGGCATACGAAGCGGACGCTTTTCTTCCCCCTCTTTTAATACTAAAACCACTTCCTGCATCCCTAAATAAATATCTGCCAACCGGCGAATCGCCTTTAAAATTTCTACGTCATCCGGATTTTGGATTAAAATATATAAGCGCTCCTTTGTGTGATCCTTTGGTGGTTCTTTTAAAATCCGCGGCGGGCTCTCAGGCGCAGAATCGCTACTCTGTCCACCAGAATAAACTCGCTCAGCAGAACTCCGGCTACCTCTTCGGCGATTTCCTCCTGGCGCCTTTACCGGAGCCGCTAGTTTAGTACCTGTAGGCTTATAATTCTCCAAAGTTTCATCAGAAACTAGCTCTATAGACTCAGCCAAAATTTTCACTTCCGAAGTAGGATTACCGTCCTTATCTTTAGCATTAATCCTGCCCGTAACTCTAAGGACATTATCCATCTCCAACTTGGCTCCGTGTTCCGCAAAGGTACTCGGAAAAACAATAAACTCAGTCTCGCTCGTTTTATTCTCAATCTTCACAAAAGCCATTTTGTCGCCCTTTTTAGTAAGAATAGTGCGGACGTTCGTAACGATACCGCCTACAATAATCAACTTTCCATCATTCTCCGTAGTAAGTAAACTCATCGGATGAGTTTGTTCTTCAAAATATGTATCATATTTATCCAGTGGATGCGCGGATAAATATAATCCCATCAAATCACGTTCCCAAAGCAGCTGCTCCTTATCTGGATGCTGCACTGGAGCCGGTTTTATTTCTACTTCCGGAACTGCTCCGGCCTCTCCCATCATGCCAAATAAATCCGTCTGACCCGAGCCTACGTCCTTTTGAATCTTAGCCCCATAAGACTGAATCGCCTCCAAATTAAACAAAAGATCCGAGCGCGAATACCCAAATCGATCAAACGCGCCTGTTTTAATCGCAGACTCCCATGATTTTCTATTAAACTTCGTAGAATCTACTCTTTTAGCAAAATCGCAAACTGATTTAAACGGACCATTTTTATCTCGCTCCGGAATTACGATTTCTTCTATCAAAGACTTGCCCATATTTTTTACGCCCGAAAGACCAAATCTAATAGTGTTCTTCCCACCCACAATACCAAAGTCTCCATAAGACTGATTAATGTCTGGGCCAAGCACTTTTAAGCCCATGCGTTTACATTCCGCAATTTCAATCGCAAGACGATCCGTCCAACGCATATCAGACGTCATCAAAGCCGCCATAAAAGCATCCGGAAAATGCGCCTTAAGATATGCCGTCCAATAAGCAATTAAACCATAACAAGCGGCATGGGATTTATTAAAACAGTAGTTCGCAAAATCAAGCAGCTGGCTCCAAAATGTTTCGGCTATCTCTTTAGTTGCGCCACCAATTTTTACCGCACCCTCAATAAACTCCGGTTTTACTTTATTCATAAGATCAACCTTCTTCTTACCTACAGCCTTACGCAAAGTATCGGCCTGTCCGCCCGTAAAACCACACCACTCCTTTGATATCTGCATGAACTGTTCCTGATAAATCAAAATACCATAAGTACTTTTTAGTGCATTTTCAAGCCCTGGATGCAAATAGGTAATTGGCTCCTCACCATGCTTACGTTTAATAAATGAATCGATAAACTGCATTGGCCCCGGACGATAAAGTGCCACCATCGCAATGATATCCTCAAAAGTAGAAGCCTTTAGTTCTTTAAGATAGCGCTTCATGCCAGCAGACTCCAGCTGAAAAACCCCAGTTGTTTCGGCTCGCTGCAACAGTTCATATGTTTTTTCGTCATCGAGCGCCAAAGAATACATGTCAACATCGGTATTATAAACTTTGCGCACCATTCTAAGTGCATTATTAATTACAGACAGATTAGAAAGTCCAAGAAAGTCCATTTTAAGTAAGCCCATTTCCTCAACCTGCCCCATCGGAAATTGTGCGGCCACCGGCCCCTTCGCCGAAACCTCAAGCGGTAAAAATTTATCAAGGTCATCGGGCGCAATAATTACACCGCAAGCATGCACGCCGTGGTTACGAATAGTACCCTCAAGCCGCGAAGCAAAATCAATAACTTCTTTACTTGTAGGATTCGTTTCGTATTCTTGTTTTAAATCCGGCACCGTTTTAATCGCATCCGCTAGATGCACATGATGTCCCATCACCGGATCTGGCACCATTTTAGCTAGCCTATCTGCCTCAGAATATGGCACCTCTAGTACACGCGCCACATCACGCACCGCGTTTTTTGCCATCATCTTACCAAAGGTCGCAATATTAGACACCCTCGCTTCACCGTACTTCCTCGTACAGTACTCAATCACCTCATCACGCCTCGTATCCTGAATGTCAGTATCAATATCCGGCATACTAATACGATCTGGATTCAAAAACCTTTCAAAAAGTAGATCGTATTTTAACGGATCAAGCTCAGTAATACGCAGTGCATATGCCAAAATCGAACCCGCCGCACTACCTCGCCCAGGTCCATAAACAATCCTTTGTTCCTTCCCCCAGTTGATAAAATCCTGCACAATCAAGAAATAACCATTATAACCCATCTTATCTACCACAGAAAGTTCATAATCAATCCTTGGCAAAATCTGATGTAGTTCGTCACGTTCTTTATCAACTTCTCCCAAAATCTTACGGCACTCCTCAATCGATAAATCAACCGTTTTTTCTAGCGGTCGTCCATCGTACCGATAAACTAGCCCCTGAAAAACTAACTTATCCAGATATGTTTTCTCATCGTCGTTTGTGGGAATCGGAAACTTTGGAATCAAAATACGTCCAAGCTGCAAATCCACATCACATCTATCGGCAATCTTTTTAGTGTTAAGTACCGCCTCTGGGCAAGTATCCTGCCAATGTTCTATTATTTCCTGCGCCGGAATCACATGTAGGTCATAATCCTTTAAGGTCATCCGGTTTGGATCCGATAGGTTAGATGCAGTACCAATACATAACAAAACCTCGTGCGCGTCCTGATCTTGTTTTCGTAAGTAGTGTGCATCGCAAGTAACAACAAGCGGAATCCCCAGTTCCTTAGCATGCGCCATATGCCAATCATTAATTTTCTTTTGTTCGGCAGAATGAGTAGAAGATTTAGGATGGCCATGATCTTGCATTTCAAGATAAAACCGATCCCCATAAACCTTTTTGTACCAGTTGATTAACTCAATAGCACGTTCATCATCGTCAGCGCGGATCGCCTCACTAATCTCGGAACCCATACAGCCAGAGAGGCAAATAATACCTTCATTATATTTTTCAAGCTCATCGTGATCCGTACGAGGTTTGTAATACTTACCACGTACTTCGGCATTGCTCATAATATGGCAAAGGTTTTCAAAACCTTTACTGTTCATGGCAAGTAAAGTTATATGAAACCTTTGTTTATCATGTGCCGGATCCTTGTCTGTCATTTTGCGAGCTGCAACATAAGACTCTAATCCAAGAATCGGTTTAATACCATTGTCATTGCACGTCTTATAAAGCTCAACCAAGCCCGACATCGTGCCGTGATCCGTTACCGCCACAGCCTCCATGCCATCGCTCTTTACAAACTCAACCAACTCAGGAATTTTCGTTAATCCATCAAGAAGCGAATAGTGAGTATGGTTGTGGAGATGAACAAAATCACTATTTTTTAATTTCATTTCTCTTTCTTGGTGGCCTTAGTAGATTTCTTCTCTGTTTTTTCAATAGGAGCCATAGCCTCTTCGTCAATTTCTTCGCCATCGTCCTTAGTGATTTTAATAAATTTTCCAGCTAAGGCACCAGCTACCCCACCAAGCAAAGCTCCTAAGAAAAACTTCCCGGCTCCGCTTTTTTCGTTCTTTTTACTTTTTTTTGCCATTCTTATCTTCCTCCTTTTTCTTCTCTTTCATCTTTTCTTTCATTTTTTGTTTAACCGCAGGATTCACATAATTTTCTACAAACATTCCAACCGTACCACCAATAGAAGTCATACCTTTTACGTTCGATACGATGCCATTAGCATTATCCGCAATATCTTGCCCTTTGGCTACAACCTTCTGCGCTTCCTTAGTAAGACCAATCAGTTTTACTACCAAAACTATCCCCACGATTAAAAATATTAAAAGAGTGATACTAAGTATTACAACTAATATCCATTCTGCTACATTCATTATATTATCTCCTTGAATCTATTATAGCACGCACCTCATCGCCGTAATCAGTTTCAGTAAGCACGTACTCCAGATATGCCATAAAGTAATTCTTAGGATCGCCTGTGGTTATCCACTTGCCACGGCTACGCGCAACTATTACATCACCCCGTTCGGCAAGTTTTGTAATTGCATCCACCGTCCAAAGCTCGCCATCTAACCCGGTATTAGATGGAATCAGAAAGTCAAAGATTTCTGGCGTCAATAAATAACGTCCATAGCTAGTAAGATTGCTTGGCGAAAGGTTTGGCGTTTTTGGTTTTTCGACGATATGGCTTAACGCACCATTCTCTTTTAGTGCAATCATCCCATACCGATTCCATACTTCCTCTGGCATTTCTTGCGCCGCAATTACCGCTTTGGCATTTTCATGTTTTTCGTATTCTTCTATTAATGTCTTTACGTCACCTTGTCCCAAAACGATGTCATCGCTATAAAGCACTACAAAAGCATCCTCATTCAAGACAAAGTTTTTTGCCGACACAATCGGCGAACCATTGCCATAAGGCAAATTTGGATCTTGTTCGATTACAGTTATTTTAGGAAAATTAAGCACTCGCTGCACTTCCTCAAAACGTTCTGACTTCCCTTGTTTTTCCAATAAACCCCTCACATTATCAGCCGGATTATGAAAATAATCGTCATATATTTCCCTAGCCTTGGTGTTGGGTGTAGCAACAATTATAATCTCTTCAATTCCAGCATCCGCACATTCTTCAACGCATAATTGCATTACTGGCTTAGCTTCAAAAGGAACCATCGCCTTTGGAATTGTTTTGGTTATCGGCAGATAACGGCTCGCAAAGCCAGCATCTGTAATGATAGCTTTTCTTACTATTGGCATCTTTTCTCCTTATCTTTTATGCTTCAATATGTTTTAATGACCGATTCTTACGATGCTTCTTCACAATCTGTATAACCGTTATAATTAACGTCACTATAGTTAATGCCACCAGTGCCATAAACCAGATCGGACAAATTATCACATCTCTTTCTTCTTTAGATACGTTTCCCCTATAATAAATATATTGAGAAACCCTTACTACACCAAGAGCCGGAAGATTGTTAATTTCGCGTTCAACGTATCGCTCGGTATCCGGCATGATAATTTCAGAATATTCGCCTTCATTATCTTCTGTAGGCAAAATCACATCACCCGTAAAGAAATTTGTCGCTTTTATTACAAAAGTCGCATTCTCATGCACATTACCATGGTTACTAATTAACGCGCTAACCGTTACCGGAGGAGTCATTACGAATCCTGGAATATTGTTTTCAAGCACCTCACCATCGTGTTTTGTTTCACCTTGCACAGTTGCATAGACAAGGCTCGCCAGCTCAAATACATTTTGCACAGATACGCCACTACTAGACGAAGTGTCGTTATTCGATGATACCGCAATTGCAGCATATTGCCCTCCGCCAGGAGCATCCTTTGGCACTGTAATAGTAAACTTTACCTCCTTAGTTTCGTTTGGTTTTATTGTGCCAGTTGGCTCCAAAATCTTAATCCATTTAGAAATCGCAGTGTAAGTCGTATCCGTAGTTAGATCGGCCGTATAATCATTTCCAACTACGCCATACGGCATGATGCTAGTTTTATAGTTAAAATCTTCCGTTGCATCAGCTGGATTTACAACAGTAATCGAGCCTTCAATCGTCTCTCCCGGCACCAGATTAAAACGCTGACTCATTGGCAAAACCGTAAAGGTATTGTTTTCCATTTATCCTCCACACATTCTTTTCTAAATTATACCAAATATTACTCTATACGTAAAATCTCACCAACACCCTGCTCTAAATACAACAGACGTTGATTGTTCGAACCGCGAAATCTCAAACTTAAATCCTTCTTTTCAAGTATAAACGGCCCGTCAATTAAAGCATCAAGTGATTTTAAGAGTTCCCAAGGTTCTTTGCCGTATTCTTTTATGATTTCGTACGTAAAACCCGAAAAACTCCAAACATTCCAGCCTAGCTCCTCCCGCACCCAATCAGCAATCTCTTTACAGGCCTTAGCTTGAACAAAAGGTTCACCACCGCAAAAAGTGATTCCGGCTTGCCCTCTAAACTCTTTTAGTTCTTTTTTGAGATCATCAATTTTAACCAAAGCACCAGCTTCATAATCCCAAGTTTCTGGATTTTGACAACCCTTACAGTGATTAGGGCAGCCTTGCGTCCAAAGTACCACCCTTAACCCATCACCATTCACGATATTATCGTGTTCGAGCGGCCCCGATAACCTAATATAGCCATCGGGCACCTCTAACTGTCTAGAGATTTTCTCTAACGAAATTTTATGATAATCTTTCAAAGCTTACGTCTCCTTCTAGTCTTCCACAATGCGGACAACGATTACCAGTAATAACTCCAGAAAATCCACAAACCGGATCACGATCAACTGGGTGATTAACCGAGCCATATCCAATTCCCTCATCATGCATTTTACGAATCACCGATTCAAACGCATCAATATTCTGCGACGGATCACCATCAAGCTCAATATAAGTAATGTGTCCAGCATTACATAAATTGTGATACGGAGCCTCAATCTCTATCTTTTCAAATGCCGAGATTGGATAATAAACTGGTACATGGAACGAGTTTGTATAGAATGGACGATCAGTAACACCCTTAATTTCGCCGTATTCTTTTTTATCCATCTTAGTAAAGCGCCCTGCAATTCCCTCCGCCGGCGTAGCAAGCAAAGAGAAGTTGAGTTTATATTTTTTAGAATATTGATCACATTTTTCGCGCATGTGAGTAATAATATCAAGACCAAGCTCGCGCGCATCCTCGTCTTCACCGTGATGTTTACCAATCATAGCAACTAGTGTTTCGGCAAGCCCAATAAAACCAATAGACAAAGTACCATGTTTGATAACGTCACGCAGAGTATCATTAGGCCCAAGTTTTTCGGATCCAAACCAGTTTCCTTGCCCCATTAAGAATGGGAAGTTACGCACATGTTGATTCGCCTGAAACTCAAATCGTTCCAATAGCTCATCTCTTACGAGGTCCATCTTTTCATCTAATTCCTTATAAAAACCATCCCAGTCGGCTTCTCTGCGTTCACCAGTACAAATGCCGTGCTTGATGCCGATTCTTACAAGGTTAATCGTCGTAAATGACAAGTTTCCGCGCCCAGTCACAATTCCATCTGATTCTGGGAAGATTGACGCAAATACGCGAGTGCGACAACCCATAGTCGCAATCTCTGTACGATAATCACCTTTCTTATAATATTTTAGATTATATGGCGCATCCACAAAACAGAAATTCGGGAAAAGTCTCTTTGCCGAAACTTCCATCGATTTCTTAAATAAGTCATAGTTTGGATCTTCGGGATTGTAATTTACCCCTTCCTTAACTTTAAAAATACTAATTGGAAAAATTGGTGTCTCGCCTTTACCTAAACCATTCTCGGTAGCTTGTAGTAAATATTTAGAAACCAAGCGTCCAGCCGGCGTCGTATCAGTTCCAAAATTAATACTCGTAAATGGAACCTGAGCACCAGCACGAGAGTGCATCGTATTAAGATTATGAATAAAGCCTTCCATTGCCTGAAGCGTCTCGCGCTCCACATCCTCATTTGATGATTCAATCACTTCTTTAGGCCACTTAGCTTTCTTTAGTTTTGCATCATCACCAAACTCAATCGTATCTTTTACCTCAAGCTCAAGCTTTTTCCCAGTAAATTTATTGTATTTTTCAAGATTTTTCTTAAGCGCCTTGCGGAAAGACTTGTTAACGCCTGGCGCCATAGCGTAATCAAAATTAGGAATAGATTGACCGCCATGTTGTTCGTTTTGATTGGCTTGAAGCAAGATCGCTGCAAGCGCACCATACGAACCAATCGAATTCGGTGTGCGAAGGTGGCCATGCCCAGTATTAAATCCACCATTTTCAAACAAAACAAAAGGATCAGACTGACAACATGTCAAAGTGCCAGTGGCATAAAAATCCAAATCATGAATATGAATATCCCCATTTTCGTGCGCCAAAGCAACATCGGGACGAAGCAACACCGTTCGAGCAAACAGTTTAGACCCTTCAGCTCCAAACTGCAACATTTTACCCATCGCCGAATTGCCATCTACATTGGCATTGGACCTTTTAATATCAGAATCCTCCGCAGCATCCGCATGAGAAATAGTGCGATATATTGTCATTAAATCGGATTTTGCGTCACGAATCCTTGAACGCTCCTGGCGATAACGAATATAAGCCCTAGCAGTCTTCTTAAAACTAGATTCCATCAAAACTTCTTCCACGATGTCTTGAATTTGTTCAACATTAGGAGTTCGAGCAGTAATAGTTTCTTCGGCTCTTTTTAAAACCTTCTCAGTAAGAGCTTTAGCACGGTCATATTTAAACTCCTCAGTAGCAAGTCCAGCCTTAGCAATCGCATCGGTTATTTTTTCCGGATCAAACTTAACGATTTTGCCGTCCCTCTTAATGATTCTTTTGAACATTTATACCTCCTTTGTATGTTCAGGTTTTTTGTCGTAACGCTACATTTAGTGTCTGATACCTAGTATATACCACTAAATATGGGATTGCAAGTACTTTTTATGATTATATTTTCGTCTTTAGCTAGCCAGAATAAGCACTCTTTCGTCTTCCCATCAAACTAAAAACTATCTTAAAAATCCATTTATGATTTTTGATTCAGCTTCTTTAGGAGTTAATCCCAAAGTCATTAATTTAGTTAACTGGCTGGAAGCGATTTTGCCTATCGCGGCCTCATGAATCAACTCAGCTTCTTTAGTTTTAGCATTTAACGCTGGAACCGCATGAACTTCTGCTTCATCCATCAAAATCGCATCACAAGCAGAATGCCCACGGCAAACATTGTTTCCTACGATGGTCGCTTTAAACAGCTGATTCGAGCAATCTTGTGCTATCGAACGAGAAGCAAGATCGGCAACAGAGTTCTTTCCGTTTAATTCTATTTCATAAACGCTTTTGGCAATTTGACGACCATGTGTCATTAAACGTTCCTTTACGATGATTCTCGCATCATCTTTTAATTCGGCCCTAGTTTTCCGAATCGTAGAATCAACACCCTTAATCTGCTCAAGTTCAAGCTCAGCCTCGGCTCCTTTTTCTAAATATACTTCAGTGGTAGGATTTAGAATCTTTCCGCCAACACCTCGCCCAAACCCATAATGCTTTTCTATGTATTTGACTCTAGCTTTCTTCTCTACATAAAAACGATGTATTCCATTGTGTACCGAATCCTGCTCGCCACAATTATATATTCCACACCCAGCCACAATCGTAACGTCGGCATTTTCACCAATATAAAAATCGTTATAAACCGCCTCTTTTAATCCAGCAACACTAATCGCCACAGGAATATGCACAGTCTCACCTTTTGTGTTTGCCTTAATATAAATATCTAAGCCACTTTTTTTCTTTTTAGTCTGAATATCGATATTAGCCGTAGATTTTCGTCCCACAGATTTGCCATTAATCCTAAAATTATAAGCCCCCTCGGGCACTTCAAAAATATCCGCAACCTCGCATAATATCTGTTTTTCCTCTTTAGTTAAATTCATTTAGTTGCCTCCCCGGCCGCTAATAATACTTTCTTAAAAGTGCCCCTTGCCGTAACTTTACCGCCCTCAAGCATAATGATCTCATCGGCAATTTTAAAAATCTTTTCTTGATGAGAAATAACAATTAAAGTTCGCCCTTCAGCTTTTAGTTTTTTAAAAATACTAGTAAGCTTTTCAAAGCTCCAAATATCAATTCCTGCCTCCGGTTCATCAAAAATTATTAATTTTGCATTCCTCGCAAGCACACTAGCTATTTCGATTCGCTTTAATTCGCCTCCAGAAAGTTTTTCATCTACTTCTCTAAAAAGATAATTCTCTGGCTCCAACCCAACCTTTTTTAAATACCTGCCGGCCTCCGTTTCCGACATCAGCGCTCCATTAGAAATATTCAAAAGATCGTAAACTGTAACACCTTTAAATTTCACAGGTTGCTGAAAAGAAAAAGCGATACCCTCTTTTGCCCTATCCGTAATCGTCTTGTCTGTGATGTCGGTTTTATCAAAAATAATCTGTCCACTGGATGCTTTTTTAATACCCACTATCACTTCTGCTAAACTTGATTTACCAGATCCATTCGAGCCAGTAATAACCGTAAAAGAACCCCTCTCAAACTTTAAAGAAATCCCGTCTAAAATCTTATTCTTAACTCGCCCATTAAAACCGCCAAAACTAATATTCACTAACTCTAACATTGGGTAGATTATACCACAACACCACTTATAAATAATGCTATAATAAGGTTAATGATTAAAAACCTTACTCTAAGAAAAAACTACCGCGAATACCTTAGTGGCAAAATAAAACTACAAACCTACCAAAAAATCTGCACCTTTTTTCTAATCGTTATAACCACCGGTTTCATCGGTTGGCTCCACGAATTTGTTTTTACGTTTATAAACGAAGGATGCAATAAATGGTACATGCAAGGCGGAACCCTTCTTCCCTGGATTAATCTTTATGCTATGGGCGCCATCTTGGTGATTCCCTTAACTTATAAATTCAGGTCTCGTCCTTGGCTAGTTCTTATCATCTCCTTCTTTGCTACCGGAATCTTAGAACTAATCAGTGGATGGCTAGTGTATACGCTTAGTGGTGCAAGGTACTGGGACTACAACAATCAACCCTGGAATTTCGGCAATATCGGCGGTTTCGTCTGCCTGCTCAGCGCCTCCGCATTTGCAATTGCCTCAATGCTTTTAATGTACGTTTGGTTCCCTTTCTGTATCTACCTAGCTAGAATCACAAATAAACGTCTCTTTATTATACTAACAACCACTCTTTTTACGTTAATAATGATAGACATGATAACAAATCTAGTCCTTAAGTATTCAGGACTCCCTACTGCAATGGACTTTTACGAATCACAGGGCTGGGAATACCGATAAGCTTCCAAAGAAAAACCCGGGGCCTACGCGGCGTTGCCGCCACCCCGGGTCTTCCCGACATACAAACCAGAACATCGACGGCTAGTCCCAGTTTGTCGGGACGGGCTCTCCAAAGAAGAAAGGGCAGTCACCATCATCATCAACACTGTCGTTACTATCATCATCAACTGCCAAACCGCTTTCCTTTCCCCGCAACTCAAGCAATAAAGATGATGAAGCCCGCCTAGAATCATCGGGCTGGAAGGACAATTCCGTGTTAATACCCATATTTGGTTCCTTTTCTCTTTGGCAAAAAATAGGTACTTATAAATCGCCGGATTCTAGACGAAGCGAATCACTCCGTTGCGTACCCAACCTCCTCCCCCACAGTCGATACGCTTACCAAATGCCGAGTTTTAATGTCCGAAGGGCCAATCATGGTCCATATTCATATTTTACAATAGTTAATCAATTTCGTCAAACACTTATCTATTTAAGTATCTTTAGTTCGAATGTCCACATACAAATACCGCGGTGACTCATGTGTCACCGCGGCTCTGGGCTGTCGTAAGTGTAGAGAGTGTCGTCATGCACCCACACATGAATAGAGGCAAGCGGCACAAATTGCCACGAGCATCACTACCACGAGTAGGCAAATTGGCAACGCAGCTATCACTGCCAAGTCCGTCGAATGTTTCATTCTACCCCCCAATCATCACTCTCAAACTACCCTAAGGTACCTTTTTAAAACTATATATTATATATTATATCATACATAGACGAAAAGTCAATTTTTCCAAACCCGTTCTTGCCCCTTTTAATTATTTGAGATATAATTACGGCACCGGGGATTTAGCTCAGTTGGCTAGAGCGTACGATTCACATTCGTAAGGTCACAGGTTCAAGCCCTGTAATCCCCACCATTCGGGTTATAAAAAAGTTTTCAGCTATTCCGCAATCTGTAAATATCTGTTAAATCCCTCGTTAGTATAGAGGGCTATTTTTGTGCCATTTCTGTGATAAAAACACGTCAAAAATCATAAATTACCTCTATAATTTCGACGGTTAAATCCCCGATGTTTTAGCCTAATCAAACCCAGCCAAACTCTTGATAAAAAACTCCATCTTTTTTGAATCTATCAAGAGCTTCCTTTCGCGAATCTATAATATTGTCTGGTAGATCGTTCTCGTTAAACCATTTTAGCTCCGCAACCTTTTCCGGTTCACCTATTTTTATTTCACCAGAATACTTTTTTATCCTAAAACAACCCAAAAACCTTGGTTCTCCATCACCGAAAGAGTGCAGCAATCCAATAAACTCAACATCTTCTGGCGAAACGTCAACATTGATTTCTTCTTTAACTTCACGACAGACCGTTGCAGTCATTGGCTCATTTTTCTCCACATGCCCAGAAGCCGAAAAATCCCACATCCCATCCGCAAAACTGGTGTTTTGCCTTTTTTGTAGAAGATATTCAGTTCCATCTTCAGTTTCTCTTGCTAGCAATACAAGCACTGCGGCAATAGTCCTAAAACGTCCAGCTGCATTATTCGTAGAGTTATTCATAATGCGATTATAGCATAATCTTCTCTAGCTTAGTAGTCGTGATGTCTTCCTTATAAATTGTTAAAACCTGGTTAATTAAGCCCCACCATTCCGAATATAAGGCCCATTTCGGTCGTTTTCCCACTGTAAATCGCGGTTAATCCCATATTATTTGCGGATTACAGATTGAAGTTATGTTTGTTGTGCCAAGAAAGCGCCTAAAGCTTCTTTCATCTTCTCATAGCCAGTAGCGCTCATATTGTCCGCTACGAAGTTGTCATGCTGTTTTTCTCCCTTAGCCATATGGTTTTCTCCAAAATCCCAAATAGTATAACGCGAACGAAACTCGTCAAAGCTAGAGCACTGCTCTGCGACCGCCATAAAGTCTCTAGCTGCAGCCAGGAAAGAACCACCATTCTGGAGAATCCAGTTCTCAACACCAACGCCGCCTAAACCGCCCTGCGGTTTATCTCCTCTATTCGGTTTATAAACTCCAGCTAATTTTAGGAATTTTTTGCAAAAAACAACGTTAGCTACCACACTCTCTCTGTCATTAGGGCTCATGGAATGATAATAGTCATTAAGAGCCATATCCGTAGAATATTCCACCTTGTTTGTCTTATGGGTAAATGTTATATCTATATCTACTAGACTGTCTAACCCGCTAAGTTTAACATTTTTTACCCTAAAATTACCACCTTTTAACGCTTTTTCTTTTTCTTCTGGACTAGTGATACCCATTAATTGGCAAAACGTATCACGTATCTCGTCCATTTTTGAATTATTGCCACCCTTGCCATAGTATTCCCGATCCAATTTCATCACAAAATCGAAATCGCCATCATGAGGAGCGTTAGAATACCTACCTGTAGAACCCGTATCAATCACTTCTGCAACCCCTACTGTTAAATCACCGTCGATATTTGGTTTGTATTTTAAGTTGTATCTTTCCAATACTGGCATAATAACTTGCTCAATAATAGCTCGACGTTTCTCATCTACTTCTTCGCGATTATGACTTGATTCTGCAATTATATCCTCCGTACTAGGTATTATTTCTCCGTCGAAATTAAAAGCTTTTAAAATTCTTTCGTCTTTTGGGGCAACCTTATACTCTCCTGCCCCGTAATAACTCAGGCCAGACATCTTTTCTCTGATTTCATCATAATCTTCAGGAGAGAAAGCTACTTCGCCGCTTGATTTGTCTAAAACTGGAATATAAAAGCCATTTAGCGCTGTTTCTAGCCCTATGATCTTTGAAGTTGGCGTACCATTAACATCGTTAGAGTCGGAAATAAAGTAATCTATTTCCGATGAGCCAAACCCAGTTCTAATACCATAATGACTTCTGCCTATTGCGCCAGTATAAAATGCTTCAAGTTTCCCGTTTATATCCGGTGCGTCAACTTGTTGGTTTTGTTCTTCTGGCGCTCTGCGTGTTATAGAAAATCTACCTTCTCCTGAGCGATTTTCATCACCTTTTAATACCAACCATACTGGACCATATCCACTGGCCTCGGTGACATCTAGTCCAGCCGAAATACTATCTGGATTTTCAAGTATAATGCTTAAATCTGTATCAAGTGGCGTCACATCACTCCCGGCAGAATCTCCTAAAAATTCTCTTGCAACAGAACCGTTTTGCAAAATATTAGGCAAATAGCGTACTCTACCAATACCTTTCACTAAATCGCCTCTCTCGAGCTTTAGTCCATTTTTAACCGCTTCTCTATTTCGGGATGTCGCATTCTCCGCGATAGAGTCTAATAGTGTTTCGGCACTATCAAAGTCCCTAATTCCGGCGAAGAATGCGAAACTGCGGACTATTCTGTCACTTAATTTATGACGTTCTGTGGGCGAGAAAGCGCCGACTAAAGTCGTTAAATCCTGTTCTAAATCACCAGTTAGTTTATTAGGTGATTTTCTCCCAGAATCAGTGTTGTTATACATAGTATTGAGGTGCTGGACGAAAATGTTTAATATGTCGCGCTCCGTTTTTGCATCTCCCGACGTATCATCGTTTTCGGGTTGTTTGAATCTATCCCAACTTATCTCTCCAGAGGATAGTTTGTTTATTAAATCTTGGCCTATCCTCAAATTTTCCAAATATTCACGCATGGAGCGATTGTTTGACCTGAAAGAAGCCTTTAGTAGATCAGAGAAAATTACGGTCTCGCGATTCTTTGCTTTGCCAGATATGCCACTTGCTTGAGCGGCGTTATTCGGCAATCCTTTCAGAGATGGGCTAATACTGCTAGACTCGCTAAAATTAAAATCAGAATCCAATGATGCAGATGGATGCAAAATTTGAAATGACAAAAAAGCTTTTCCTACAAAAGGAAGATTGTTATGTATGAAAACGTCTTCAATTCGTTCTAGACTGTCAAACATTTTTTCGTCATCATCCAAATCTACCCTTAGTAATTGTTTAGCGAAAGCCGATCTATGGGCTGTGATTTCGCTAGAATTTGATAAGCCCAACCTGTTCAATATTTGAGGGGCAGTTTTTATTCTACTTATTGGTATTTCGTCGCAACCGTCAGAAGCGAAGAGCCTAAAATCATTTTTAGCAACATCGTCTTCAAGCGTGTCGTAAATCCTTAGTGCCTCCGCCTGATTACTACTTAACCCAAATGGAGCATAATCAACGTCATCCCGATGTCGTATCCTTTTAGAGTATCCTAACGGTGACTCCGCCACTACTGAATTTTCTTTACCCTTGGAGTATGCATATCTTATTATGCCATCAAAATCGCCTTTAGAGAATTCGAACTGCCAAAACTCGTCCTTAGGGCCGTTTTCGTCAAAATATTTTTCGAGTTCATTCGATTCAATAAAATCATTCAAATCTTGAATAAACCACTCGGCGTTACCATAAAAACGAAGGGCAGACTCCTGTACTTTGGACAAGCCCAATTCACCATAATTATAATTTGTTTTTCCGTTTTCGTCAGAGGTTGCCGTTTTTTCCAAATAGCTTTTCATTCCACTCAAATCGCCAGCAGAAAATTCAAACTGCCAAAATTCTGGTTTTGGACCTTTCTCGTCAAAATATTGCGCAATTTCTTGGTTCGATAAACCTAAAACTTTTTTAGGCGCGTCAATCTTGTGTAAAGTATCTAAATATCTTTGTTGAATCGGTGATAAAGTAGCATATATTTCAGGGCAAGAACATAAAAACCCTCTATTATTGCCGTAATAGCCGTCAGCAAACAAATCTTCTGCCAATTTAGGTGTCAAATCACCATCCTCGTCAAAGTATTGTGCAAGGTCGGTAGTCCTAAGTGAACCAAGCTGATTACCTGGATGCTTTGCTATTAACTCTACTAGACTTCTTCTTCTTGGAGTTAATTCGCCCAATAAATCTGGATGCTCTAGCAGATAACTCTCCGTTTGGTAAGAATCTATGGCTTCCTGCATGCCGCTAGAGAAATGACTTTTCCATATTGGGTCGAATTTTTCTATAATACTTCTAACACCATAATCAAAAATCGCCATTTCTCTTGCCGTATCAGATATCCCATCCTCGTCAAATAATAGTCTGTATCCATCTCTATTTTGATATTGGAATCGGAGAACACTATTAACCGCTTCTTTCACGGAACGTCGTTTATCTTGCTCTTTAATGTCTCTATAGGATGAGTCATTCTCATCATAGAATGGATCTTCTGTCCACTGTAAGCCATTGGATGCTTCTGCTATAACTGAATTAAGCCCAATAACAAAACCTCTGTCTGGCCCACTTAGTAGGTCTGGATTATTGAGAATGAAATTTAGAGGATTATTTTCTTGGTCATCAGATTCACTATAGTCTCTGGCCATTTCCGCAATCATAGAACCAGAAGAATGCTTATCCGCTTTCTTTGCTAGAGCACTTAATTCGTCTTCACCAGTTTCGCGTGAACGCTGTTCCCAAAATAGCGCAAAGGCATCTTTCCCGCTGCACCTTAAACTTCCTAATATTGGCATATCTTTACTGTATCTATGGTTGCTGATGGCATTGTTTAAGGCTTGGAATTTATATTGATACATAGAATCGACAGTATCCTCACTTATCAAAGAGAACTTTTCCGCTATGCTTTGTTTTGTAATACAGTCATAATCTGAGAATAAAGAATCTACGCCGTTTCTAAACGGCTCGTACCCCATTTTACGCAAAAAATCAATCCCTCTTCTCGATTGTTCTATCTGTTTAGCCACAGAAGCAGATTCCTCCTCTATTTTATAGTGGGACCATTCGAGGGCATAATCTATAGCCTTATCACCAAAAGACTGCACGTCAACGTTTTGCCGAATAATATCGCAAACTTCAGGGATATTATATCTTTCTACTATCTCAGACATCTCAGCCAAGGATGCTACATCGTCGCTTGAAGAAAATTTGTGGCGTCCTACTGCAAATTGTCGGTCGTAATAGCTGCTATTTTCTTTGTTTAGCGAATCATTCATCTTTGCAACGATACTCTCAGCAATTAGCAAAGCAGGTCTTTCTGGCTCTATACCAACCCTGGCCATGTCTTCTATTTTTTCTAAAGATGTCTTATATCTACGTTGACCACCTTCAGTAACAATATATTCTGGCTGTGACAGTTTTACTCTCATGTAGTTATTTGCGATACTAGGATTATCTAGATTGACTTTTCCGCTCTCTACAAGGCTGATGACTTTTAACCTGTCTTTCCATTGACTGCGGCCAATCCCCCTATGGTTACCATTCACTAATTTATCTATTTGTCTCACCTGCCTGTCTGATAGAAATCTTCTGATTATGCTACCTAGTATTGGCGCCGATGTCGCTGGAGTAGTTTCGGTACCGTAAATCTGAGAGACGGGCTGTTCTTTTTGCGCTTCTGTCCTACTGGCGAAGGATTCTCGCACCTTTGCTGCAGCCAATTGTAATTCTACTTCTTTTTGCTCAGGTGACTTTTGTTCGGAATTATTCGCTGGTTCTTTCTTGCCACGAAAACCTTCTTCACCTATTTTTTCTAAATCACTCCATTGGGTCTCTACGGTTGAATCTGGTATATCATTCGATAATTCGTGGTTTTTCATATAAATATTCTCGGAAACTTTGCTGCCTCATAGCCGAGTGGAACATTCGCTATGAAGTGTTCTTAACTTCATTTTCTGCAGTAAGCGATTAAATCAACTGGAGCGAGTGCTCCACGCAGGGTTTAATTCTTTACTTGCCTTGTTTAGAGGCAACTTACAATAAAATTGAAATTCAGAACAACACAATTATACCATGAAGGCGAGGTTATATACATAAACATAATAAAATGTGACGCTTTAAATCTCACACCAGATACTTTTTAGTTCTTCGAGCTTTTTAATCCTAGCCTCAAACTCGTCTTTCATTAACTGCTTATACTCTTTTTCGTTTAAGCTTTTAATCCAGAGTTTTTCTTCCATATCACCTGCAAAGAGCATTTCTTCAGCTTCTAGCTCCATCAAATCTATACGGGCTTCTTCGACTCCGGGAGCTTCGTCCTCAGTTATGCGGCTATAGCAAGGATGGTCTTTGCTATTTAAGTATTTCATTAGAACTAGTTTTTTCATAAACTATTTTTTGTTCTATTGTAATTTTGATTGTTAGACGAGGCCCGGTAGCATATCAGGAGTTAGCTTCGCAATCGTTCCATCGCAAAGCTCTGCTTCACCATCAATCTCGCACAACTCGCATTCCATATTCAACATAGTAAATTAATTATGCCTCACTTATCTCCCTTAATATATCGGGCAAACGCTAAAGCGACAAAACGGCACAGATAGGATACTTTTGCCTGTATGATATAACATGGGATAGCCAGCTACTCTTCGTATATACGACGTCGGAGTTTTTCCTCTATGTCCTCTTTATACGCGAGTAAAACCTGGTTAATTAAGCCCCACCATTCGGGGGTTGTAAATATTTTTCGGTTATTTTGTTACGCTATTAATATAAGATTTAATGATGGGCATTCTTAGTTTGTCTTTCCCTCTATTGCTAGCATTTAGATAATTTAACGATATAAAAACCGTCGCCTTTAGGATGCAGATAATACTACCAGCCGCCCCCTCCGCCTCCGCCGCCCCCTCCGCCGGAGAATCCACCACCGCCAGATGATCCGCCTCCGCCGCCGCTGCTAGAAGAAGACCAACTCCCACTACCGCTGCTGATGTTGACTGGCTCATGGTAGTTCGTAGAAGACACTATTGCCCTGCTAACCTCACGAGAAATATCTAATAATACCACACTGCGCAATATATCGGAGTTTATGGTTTCATCAATATTCTCGATTTGATAGTACTTCTCCAGCTCCTCCATCCAGCTTTCTTCCGCGCCAAACAAGCTTGCCCATGGCAACAATTTCTCGTACAATTTTATGATTCCTTCGCTAGATGTGTCCGCCCCCTTCACCGATTGCAAAAATTTTAGTCTGTCTGCTTCTGCCATCTTAATATACAGTTCCAACCCCTCCAGGTATTTTGCTAACTTAATACCTTTTTCGGTGTATCGTTTGTACTTATTTGTTTGCCGTTTCAATACGCTAGATGTTATACAAGAAGCAATGAATACTATGAGTATCGCCAATAATGCATTATTGCCACCCACGATGATTGCATTTCTGCTCTGCACCGACAAAACATTCGCAATACTCATCAAAGCTCCTACTTCCCTAAACACCATAAACAAATAGGGCCCCACTATAATCAATAAATAACCCCCCATTATAACTGCCAAAATCGGATGCATTGCTGTGAATTTGTTCTTAGTTCCGCTCTTCTCTCTTATAAGATATCCATGCCCCTCTAATTTCCTTATAGCATCCTTTTTATAATCTTCTGCGCATGATGCTAAATATCTTGATGCTTTATGTTTTTGAATTGGGTATTCCTCCCCTTTGGCCAGCTCGCCATTTCCGGCTATGATGTTCAGCATTTCTCTTTGTGAACCGCTCAGCTCTTCTGGCGCTACATTTAGTGTCGCCGCCCAATTGTATTTTTTGTTATCTTCGATTTTTCTAATGGTTATGGCTTTATTAACTGCCAGCTCTAGCAATGTTGCCACATACGACGATTGTGTCTTTTTTAGATATATCTGTTCGCCATCTGCTACATATATATTATCTGGCGGCAGATATTGTGGTGCTACAAATGTATTATTATATAAATCATGCTGCGCCTTCGCAGTCTTTCGCCACTTGTAATATTTTTTGATTAAAAATATCGCAGCCAACGCTATTTCACCAACCAGCAAAATTATTAATATATAATTTTTTTCCAATACTACTCTGAACGTATCTGGCTGGAACTGTGTGACGAAAGTTAGATTTTCCCCAGCTTTCAAATTTACCGCCTCAAAACTATAGCCATCTTCAGTAGGTGTAATTGCACACCTGTCTTTGCCTTGCTCGCCGTAACGCCCCACGTAGCACCAGGCTTGATCAAACATATTTTTATGAATATCTTCTGGCATGTGTAGCCTAGCTGTCACTTGACCGAAACCCTGTTTCCATCCTGTACCATTAGTGTCCCAATACAACTCTTGAAAAGCCTTTTTTGCATTATCTATTCCACTCACATTTTCGCCATCCGCTGTAAATTCTGTAATTACATCGGTATAATCATACTCTAGGGTGTAAACTTGTTTATCATGCACATATTCGCTCGCGCTGCCTATATACACCGTAAAATACCCGTCATCCTCTACAATTTTGTTTATGTTTTCTGGTTTGCCGTTGCGGAGCACTGTTAAATTCAGAGCACTCCTGCTCGTTACGGTCCTGTTTTTCCCGCCTTGATTAGTGTAGGGTATCATCCGCGTAATGCCGTGGTTTTGGTTCGTCTCCGGAAATATCGCGGTCAGCACTTCCTTTACATGCAAGTTGCTCGTCCCGTCTTCTAGTTTTGTCAGATAATAGTCTGCTGTAAAATCTTCAAAATAAAAACTCTGGGCGTCTGCAAAAGTGTTATGAATTGGCGTCAAAATCAGTGCAAGTACTACGCCTAGAAACAAGTGTTTTATTTTCATATTTCTATCATACCATATTCAAAAAAGTGCGGGCTCCGAACTCATTTCTTTTTGATGGCTGTCACTTCGATTTCGATTTTCGCACCTTTTCTTGTCATGCCGTTCACTTCGATCATTGTCGAGACTGGCACGGATTTTTTGAAGTATTTGTCTCGTATCGGCGATACTACAGAAAAATCATTCATGTCAGTTAAATATATGACTGCCTTGACGACATCATCTAGGCTCGCTCCGGCTTGCTCCAATACGCGCTCGATTTCTCCAAATACTAGTTCCGTCTGTTCAGCTATATCACTCGTGATAATTTCGTCATTGTCGTTTTTTTGGCGCCTGAAAGCCTGAAACGAATACGAGATAAGAATCTCCAAGCGTATTGCTTGACACGAAATCTCCAGAAAAAGAAATCGTAAAGTTAGTTAAATATATTTTGAAGTATTTGAAGCTAAAAGGCGGACTCTGGAAGCATACGCTGTTTTTAACTTCCGTCTTCAATTCGCTCTTTTATTACTACTATTCCATCTTGGCCTAGTATAGCTATAAGGTTTTTAACAAATTCTTCTTCAGTAGAACTCGCTTCCTTTACGATTCGCAATTTATCTTCGTAATTGCCTAGATATTTTGTGATTCGTTCTCCAACTTCTCCAGTTTTAAAGAAAGATTTTACTTCTTCGAGAAGGGCGCTTCTTTCTTGTTTTATTCGTCCGGAAACAGGATTGTCTCTATTTGTCCAAAATTCTTTAACATTTTCAGAAACTTCTCTGTCGTCATGTCTATCGGTGGGTTCGCCATAAATATCTGTTCGAATCAAATAAATCGGCGCTCCAAAAAACTCTGCTGCTTTTTTAGCCTCATCACTTATTGCATCTCGTGAGTCTCCAAAAATGATTATTGAATCTGGTCTTGTTCTGCCATTTATCTCTACTTCATTCCAGGGGGTTAAGCTATCCATAGTGCCAGTAGATTCTAACAATTCATCTGGGCTCATCACTTGGTCTTTGTATTGTCCCATTTTGCCAATATCCCTCAATATCCCATGGTCAACTGGTGCTGCACTCAAAAAATCACCATCATTTAGGTTATTAAAGCCGAATATCAGACCGCTTTTATTAAACAAATTCATCTTTTTATCCGAGATTAAAGATGTTGAAATACAATCTCTAGATGCATTAGTCCACCGCTCTAAATCAATATTTTTTGGCTGATTTCCAAGCGATTGCCCTACTGCTCCAATAACAGAAACAAGCATTTTAAAGTCTGAGCCAACAAATTCATATCCGTCAATTGTCTTACCGTCAACTTCGATAGGAAATTTTATCACGCCTTCTTTATCGGTTTCGTATGCTCTAGTCAATTCACTCTGGTATTGTTTTTCTGCCTTCGATCTAGCAACCTCTCTATTATTATTTTTGATATTCTTATCTGCCTCTAAATGCATAACTTCTCCCCTGAAATTAGGGAACTCACCTGGATTTTGCCATAACGCGCCTTCAGGCGGCAAAGGCTCAACATTGTCTGTTTGCTCAGATCGATCAATCGTTCCCTCGGAATTGTTCATATCATTTATATTATATAATACTTTTAGCTTCTCTTGCCGACCTTCTCTATATATTTTTAAAACCTGGCTTAACAAGCCCTACCAAAATACCTCGAACTTAACATTTCTCACCTAATAGTGTGGCCATTCAAAATCCTTGTAAATATGCCGCAATAAAACAATGAGCACACTCTCTCTATGATCGTCTGACGCTATCATCGCTAATACGCTCTAGTAACCACATCGCCATCATTATCGCTATTGGTTCTATGCTCATTATCGCTAGCCTCGTCGCATCTTTCATCTACTGGAATCATTTACTCATCCACTCCCATATTTTGCCTCTTTAAACCCACGTAATACTAGGAGGTTATTATTTTTTACGTCAAAACAGACATCAAAAACTTGACATTTTGGCAAAATAATTTATAATATAAAACCAATAGTCCTACATATCTAAAAAAAGATTGGAGGAGAGTACATTGGCAAAAAAGTACATCTTACTAAAAGATGAAAGGATAACGTTTACGATTGACAGCGAGCGCATCATCGTGTACAGAATTCAGTCCCTGATTGACATACCAAAGCATGGCATAGAGAAGGGCCAGAAAGGAGGCTTCATCAGTAGCGAAGATAACCTCCCCAACACGAGCGAGAATAGCGCTTGGGTCGGCGATCTCGCAGTGGTCTGCGAGCGAGCAAAAGTCGAAGGCGATGCACTCGCTGCTGGAAAATCGTTCATTCGTGGCAAAGTTACAATCAAAGACAGCGCAAGGATAACGGATAATGCCCAAGCCCGTGGCGAAGTCATAATCGAAGGCAATGCCATCGTAGGAGGCAACGTCAGATTGTCTAACAAAGTAGTAGTCTCTGGCAACACTCATCTTTCTGGCGATGCCGAGTTGTGGGATCATGCCGAAATCGGAGGGTCTTCGTCAATCGGCAAAAAAGCCAAAATCCACGGCTTTGCCAGAGTTATTAACGCTCTGGTCCGAGGCAACGCAGAAGTATCTGGCAATGCCGAGGTACTGGATGGAGATGTTGGCGAAAACGCAGTCGTCACTGGCCACGCCGTGGTAGAAGAGAATGCGGCGATCGGCGGCGGCATTAGGCTTAAAGGCAAGGTAAAAGCCAGCGGTGCCAAGTTATTTGGCAAAGGCATCTTCACTCGTGGGGTCTTCACCAGACACCAATCGCTCCAACACCATCAGTAAGATAAAAGTTACGCCCGCAGGAATCCTGCGGGCGTTTCTTATGTTATAATATAAGATATGAATTTGGAGCAATATGAAAAAGAGCTAAAACAAATTGATGATTTTTTGGCACGGCCAGACTCATATACCGACCCCGATTTTGCGAGCAAAAATAAGCGCGCCGTCACCATACGCGAAATTCTTGAACTGAACAAAAAAATTGAACATTTTTCCACAAGCCTAACAGAGGCCGAAAGCTTAGTAAATGATCCCGAGCTAGGCGAAATAGCAAAAGAAGACGTAATAAATCTTAAATCAGAAATTGAAGCAGCTAAGGCCCGTCTCGAAGAGCTTCTTATCCCACGTGACCCAGCCGATGATAAACCGGCCATTATCGAAATTCGTGCTGGCGCCGGTGGTGACGAAGCTTCCCTGTTTGCTGGTGAGTTATATCGCATGTATCTTAAATATGCCGAATCTCACAATCTAAAACCAGAACTTATTTCCGAAAACCTTAACGAAGCCGGCGGCACCAAAGAAGTAATCTTTAAACTATCCGGCGAAGATGCCTATGGTCAGCTTAAATTTGAAGGTGGCGTTCACAGGGTTCAACGCGTTCCAGTTACCGAATCGCAAGGCCGCATTCATACCTCCACCGTAACAGTAGCAGTACTACCAGAAGCCTCTGAGCAAGAACTCGAAATCAATCCAGAAGATTTGCGTATCGATATTTATCGCTCAGGCGGCCATGGCGGCCAAGGAGTTAATACTACCGATTCCGCAGTCCGAATCACGCATCTACCAACCGGCATAGTAGTAGCAATGCAAGATGAAAGAAGCCAACAACAAAACCGCATCAAAGCCATGAATATTTTGCGCTCTCGTCTTCTAGAAAAGAAAAAGGAAGAAGAAATCAAAAATGCCTCCGAGGCGCGCAAATCTCTAATCGGTACTGGTGATCGTTCCGAAAAAATCCGCACTTATAACTTTCCCCAAGATCGCGTCACCGACCATCGTATTCATTATTCCCGCTCGAATATTCCAGCTGTAATGAACGGCGACATCGAAGACATTATAAAAGAATTAGTAAAGCATGAACGAGGGCTCCAAAATTAATTTTTACGGACGTGATTTTATCATTACACCCGACGTTTTAATTCCCCGCCCCGAAACCGAAATGATAGTAGATGCGGTGCTAAATTTAGCGGGCAAATCCTATCTTCCGGGCGTAAAACCAGGACCCAAAATACTACCCAATAATCCACAAATCCTCGATGTTGGCACAGGCTCTGGATGCATTGCGATTACTTTAGCCCTAGAACTACCAGAAGCAAGCATCACCGCTTCCGACATTTCTGAATCCGCTCTAGCAGTTGCTCAGCAAAATGCCGAGGCTCTAAATGCAAAAATCGACTTTACCCAGTCAGACCTACTAGATAATATCTCTACCGATTACGATTTAATTGTCGCCAATCTTCCCTACGTAGACGAAAACTGGGATTGGGTAGACAAAGATGCTTTGGCGCGCGAGCCTGCGATTGCCTTGTACGCGAAAGATGGTGGGCTAGCAATAATCAAAAAACTAGTCAACCAAGCAAGCAAGCGCAAAATCAAATATCTCATCCTAGAAGCAGATCCCTGCCAACATAAACAAATAATAGAATGTGCATCAAATAATCACTATTTCCTGCGGGAAACCCGAGGATTCGTTCTAGTCTTAAAACAATCTATCGAGACGGACGCTGATAATTCCAATTAGGTGAATCTTCCTTCTTCCCTGTAAAATGCTGCGCCACATCAATCACATAAACATCGTCACTAGACTCTGGTTGAAATGTCGCCCATTCATGCCCACCACCACCTTTATCATCTGGTCTAATATTCCTTTCTACATGAATAATACCATTCAAAACTCCATCGTCTTTTAGTTTTTCTAAAAGACAAGCTGACAATAATGCCTGCTCGCGACAAACTCCCGTCCTGTAACGCACAAAAGCGCTCAAATCAGTCAATGACCTGCCAGTTGGTCCATCAAAATCAGATTCCAAATCGAAAACCCGTTTTTCGCCATCTCTACTGTAGCTGAGTGCTAAACCAACAGCTTTTTCTACCTCCTTTAATACAGACTCCGTATCGGCTCTCCCTAAAAATCGCATCCAATCCGTCTGCCTTTTTAATCTATTGTATATGCTCGATATTTCAACAGATTCGCCATCAACACGAATAGTGCGCGGAGAAGCATATAAGTCTACTTTACCATTAAAAGACTCTGAGTCTCGATCCAGACATTCATATTTGTTACCCAGTATCACAATATAAGTTTTTCCATTTTCTTCGAACAAGCCGTTTCTGTGAAAATTATCTGGTTTTAAAGTGTAATTCCAGAAAAAAGTCGATTCGGATTCTTCAGCCGGTGCGCCAATCGTTATTATTGTGCCGTTAGTAGAGTTAAGATCAGTTACCGCTAGTCCCATATTTTCATCACACGAAATTCGAAAGTGATTCCTAGAAACACGAAGAGGAAACGAAAACCTTCCATAATTACTGCTTCTACCAAAATCCAATGAATCACCCGGACGAATACCCTTAAATCCAATATCGTTCACGTCGTGGGCCGGATCGTATAAAACATACGCAGCGCCATCCCTCTGGAATCGATCCTCATCGCGCATATCCAAAACCCATAGCTCTTTGCTTTGTCCCACATTAATCGTAGCCAGAATCCTGTGCTGCGTCGTAAACTCCGAAAACCACGGCTTCCCCTGACTATGTAAAAAACTTCGCAATTTAGCGTCCGCAATAGCATTTGGAATAATAGAATCATGTGGTATCTTATATGGCTCACCCGGACGCAATACATGTTCAACCAGTGATTCTACCCGTGGAATCTCTTGCTTCGACTGCACCGACGCTGATTCAGCTATCTTTTCTCCGCGCCTCTTCATTATCTTCCTATCAGCATCTAAGTCCAGGTTTAATCTTTCACGATTGCTCATCATCATCCTCCCTATAGAAACATATCTATTAAGCTAATCTGGATACCCTTCAAGTGTTGCATTCACCGCAATCTCATTGCCTTCACGCACCACGGTAAGCTGCACTGTATCTCCAGGCTTATATTCGCCAATCAAACTAGCAAGTGAACCGGCCGCTCCAACTTCTACTCCATTAATCTTTGTAATAATATCCTTGTCTTTTAATCCTGCCTTTGCTGCTGGACTGTCTTTTACAATTGCCGAATAACTAGACGCACTATAAAGATACGCACCAGTATCTACTGGTAAATTATACGCCTTAGCAACTTCTGGCGTAATTTCCACGCTATAAATGCCAAGATACGTCCGCTCCGCCTTACCAGTTTCGATTAGTTGAGAAAGCATTCCTTTAACACTCGAAATAGGAATTGCAAATCCCATATTTTCGGCCGAAGTAGAAGTTGCAGTATTAATGCCAATTACCTCACCCGCAGCATTAACTAGAGGCCCGCCAGAATTACCGGAGTTAATTGCCGCATCAGTTTGAATCATGTCTGTAAGTTTTTCGGCATTAGCACCAGTGCCGTCCGAAGCGGTCACGGCGCGACCAGTCCCAGAAATAATACCAGAAGTTACAGTATTCTGATATTCGCCAAGTGCATTACCAATTGCGATTACTTGCTGTCCCACATTAATAGTCTTTGAATCACCAAGCGTAGCCGCCGGCAAATCAGAAACATCTTTTATTTTTAAAAACGCCACGTCATTTAGCGGATCAGTTGTTACGACTTCAACATCCTCATAGGTAGTTCCATCATATAAAACAACCGTAACTTTATTAGCACCATTAATTACATGCTTATTCGTTACAATATACCCATCGCTAGTTGCAATAATGCCAGTCCCAGCAGCAGAAGCATCGTAACTTTGTCCAAAAAAGTTCGTAGCCTTAGTAGAAGTAATAATTGATACCACGCTTTTACTTACTTTACTTGCAATGTCCGCAATTGAACCTTCAACAAAATTTGCTGAATTCCCATCATTGCCACTATTTAAAAATGTAATTGGAGTGCTAGATTTGTCATACCCCATCCAACCGAGCACTAACCCACTACCCCCTAAAACAACCGCAATCGCCGAAAGAATAATCGCTAAACTGTTACTACTAGACGTTTTATTCTCCCGCTCTTTAGGCGTAGCTTCCTGTACTTTTACTTCATTTTTTTCTTCTTCTTTCATTATTTACCTCCTTTAATGAATATTAAAAATCGGATCACTAAAACATAAAACAATAATGCCAATTAACGCAACACCAAAAACCACCGGCACCAAAATATGTTTAAATCTAAAATCTTCTTGATACCTAATCATAGCCTGACGCGCATAGTTATAAACAAACGCAAAAATCGTCAAGATTATTGAAAGCTGCGGAATACGAATGCCAGCGGCTTCAAAAGGATAAATTATTTCCCAAGCATAACAAAGCCACGAAACTTCTGCAAACACAAGCCCACACACTAATGTAGTCAGTGTATAGTCCTTATCATCGCTCTGCGATAAAACGTGTCTACTAGCAGCGTACCCAATCAAAAACGCAAGAATCACAAGCAAGGTTACGCCAACACTTGCAGACATAATAGTAGCTGCCGACATCCCAAGAAACACCGCAATTAGAGACTGAGCCAAGGTAGCTCGCTCCGACGACATTGGCTTAATAATAATCAACCAAACAGAATAAAAAACCATTAAAAGAAAATGTACGGCAAGAAAAGATGATCCAGCGTAGTAAGACAAAAGCACCACACTAACACCAACAATAATATCGACAAGGTTAGACTTGATATTTAACCAAAGATACCGCGCCCTTACCGCAAAAATGCGCCATTTGGAGATAAAGACCAACAAAAGCCCAAGAACCGGACCACCAGACAAAACCGTTACTAAAACCGCGCCTACTCCAAGCAACAAGTTTAAAAACACGTGCACAGCCGAGCTGGCAATATTGCGAGATTTCCTCGCCAAAATATAATCAGCCATATGTATATATTATAGCAAATATTTCAAATTAAGCTTAAAATAATGATATAATATCCGATATGGAGGCAACTTTTTTCCAGAAACATCCCCTGTTAAAAGATTTGCTCAGCCTTGCTTTATTTATTCTAGCAATCGTACTGGGTACTTTATTTTTAAATACATATATATATCGTTCTTACAATGTTGTTGGTGGCAGTATGGAAAACACCCTTCACGGGGATGATCGCGTCATCGTCAACCGAGCAGCGGTATCCTGGTCACATTTTATTGGCCAAGAATATATTCCAGAACGCGGCCAAATAATTGTTTTTCTGAACGAAGACGAAGCTAAAGTCGCCGAATATAAGGCCCAGGGAGTCTCTAACCCAATGACTTGTACCGTTCCCTCCGGAGTCAGCGATCAATACATTATCAAAAGAGTCATTGCCTTCCCAGGAGAACGCGTCGTAGTTAAAGATGGCACCATGACAATCTATAACGAAGAACACCCAGATGGCTTCGTCTATGACGATGGCTGGCGCACGTCCGAAACAGATGGCCCCAAAGAACACACTTCTGGAGAAGTTGACCTAGTTGTACCAAAAGGCGAACTTTTTGTATCTGGAGATAACCGCGAAGGCTCCAACTCTTGGGACTCCCGCAACGGCCTCGGCACCATTCCGTTTTGTCGCGTAATCGGTCCGGTAATCCTTAGAATCTTCCCATTCGATCACATCAAAATATTCTAAACTTAGTAGTTATTTAGAATCGTTCAATCTTTTTATTAATTCTTTCAAATCTTTTTCACTTTTGCATTTAAAAGTTAAGCTACGCCCACTAATTCGCGCCACTACGTCATATTTATTGCTCAAAGCATCCTCGTCTTTACGATAAAGATCTCTCTTTATTAAAGCCGTAGACGATTTTTTCTTGTGTTCCGCAAAATAACGTTCAACCTTGCGCGCCGTCCAACCCTCTTTGATTATTTTCGGCAAGACTTTTTTAATAGTAGTTTCGTCTCTGGATACAAGTGGCCGCATCACCCCCTCAGAAAGCTTTTCTTTAACCATAGTCTTTTTCACGTCATCAGGCAAATTTAAAAGCCTCATCGTACTTTGAACCGAACCTTCGCTTTTTCCTACTTTTGCTGCAATATCTTTAGGACTAAGATTGAATTGGTTCTTGAGTTTTGCATAAGCCGTAGCAAGCTCAATTGCATTTAAGTCTTCCCTCTGGGCATTTTCAATGATAGAAAGTTCCAAACGATTTTGCGAATCCAAAGTCCTCACTATTGCCGGCATCTTGTCTAATCCCGCAATTTTAGAAGCTCGCCAACGGCGTTCTCCAGCTACAATCTTATATTTACCATCCTCTTTCGTAACCACAATCGGCTGCAAAACGCCGTGCTCTTTGATTGACTGAGCCAACGCATTTATCGCGTCCTCATCAAATTCGCGACGCGGTTGTTCTTCATCGCGCACAATTTCGGATATTTTAATCTGTTTCAATTCACTGGTTTTCTTATCCTCGGCCGCCGTCGGATCAAATTCATCGTCAATTAGTTCAGTCGGAATCAAACTCTCAAATCCCCTACCTAATCCTTTCATTTTGTCCTCCCTTCAACTTCTCTAGTAAAACTTTTGTACGCTTTCGCTCCCTTAGAAAACTTATCATAATCGCCCACCGGCACTCCATGACTCGGCGCTTCGGCCACTCGTACATTTCGAGGAATCGTAGTTTTAAAAGTTAGATTCTTAAAGTATTTTTTAATCTCAGCATAAACTTGCGCCGAAAGACTAGTCCTTTTATCGTACATCGTCGCCAAAACCCCAAGCAATTTTAGCCCAGGATTAGCTTGCTTCATCACTAATTTCATTGATTCAAGTAATTGCGCTACACCCTCCAAAGCATAAAACTCAGTCTGTACGGGAAGTAAAAGGTAATTAGAGGCAATCATACCATTCACCGTGAGGAGCGAAAGTGACGGTGGCAAATCAATAATTATATAGTCGTAATTTTCTTCCACCAAACGAATAGCATCTCTAAGGCGCGTAAATTTTCGCGGCTGATTTACTAGTTCCACTTCAGCATTAGCAAGCTCCGGCGTAGTTGGCGCCAAATCAAGATTTTTATACTTAGTAGACCTAATAACATCAGCTAGAGGCGAATTTTCGTTAATCACGTCTGTCATAGTCAGTCCAAGCGAATCGTCGTTTTTATCCACACCTAGTCCACTAGTCGCATTACCTTGTGGATCAAAATCAATCAGTAGAGTCTTATATTTGTCCTTTGCGAGATAATACCCCATGTTCACGGCCGTCGTAGTCTTCCCTACGCCGCCCTTCTGATTTGTAACACATATTACCTTCGCCATAACACTTACGATTATAACATAAATTGGCTAAAAGCAAAAACAATTTAAAATCCTCTGCACAAAAAATCCGCAACTGATATTGCGGATTTTAAGTTTAGGCGATCTTAGTAATTTCAATTTCGCTATATTTCTGGCGATGACCAGTTTCGGTATGCTCGCGTACCTTGGGTTTGTAATGGATTACGCGAATTTTATCACCCTTAACCTCGGGCGTTTTTACCTTAGCTAAAACTTTTACGCCCTTTACCGTAGGTGTACCAACTTGCGTATTATCGCCGTCGATTACTAGTAAAGCGTCAAGTTCGAGCTCTTTGGTTCCTGCCGGGAGGAGGTCCACCCGTAGGGTCTCTTTTTCGGCAACGAGATATTGTTTCCCGCCAACCAGAATGACTGCTTTCTTCATATTATTCCTTTATTAACTTACTTATTTTATCATATATTTAGGTTTTTGAAAAGACCAAACAGCGCCGCACAGACTGCATCAAAAAAACCGAACGCTCTGTTCGGTTTTTTTGATATTAAAGCAAACTGATGAACATTATGGCTAGTTCGTAAATTGTTTGATAGTTAGAGATACCTATAGAACTTACATTGGCAATCCTTTCCGTTAAAGCTAACGTTTGTTTACTCATCTTTTAATATACTCCTTTTGGATTTGATACATTTATGTGATGTTATTCTTTCCAAACAACGCGCCATGCCCTAGCTTTCTTATAGTACCTTGTTTGGCCGATTCATTAGAATAACCGGACTCATCGTCAAATGTCTCAAACTCCATTTTTATTTTTCCTTTGTTTATTTTTGTTATTTGTCAGAATTTTTATTTTATTTTCTAACTTAATTTAAGTCTAGCACACTTTGACGATTTTGTCAATAGTGTTTATGCTTATTTTTCTTAATTCTGTCAAGTTAACAGATAAGAAATATGTAATTTTGGCCATCAAAAAATCACAGACCCCATCAAAAATAAAACTAAATTAGCCTAAAAACCCTACTGCTTTTCTAACGAAATAGTTACAACTTCGCCGTTTAATTTAGCATCTTCCTTAAAAGAATAAACCTCTTTTTTGCTAACAGATTCCGCCCCAACCTCAGACTTTATTAGTCCCGTGTAATCCTTTGGTAAATCTATAGACACTGATAGTTTAATCTTATCTCCAGGAGCCAGTCCAGCGTGTTTGCGCGCCGATTGCACGGCACGAATCAGCTCGCGAGCCATTCCCTCTTCCCTAAGCTCCGGAGTCAAAGTCTTATCAAGTGCAAATTCTTTACCATTTTCAACTCTTTTAACGTTAACTTCCTCGGCAATAATTTGTTCATAGAAACAATTTAATTTATCACCATCATAAATAAGTTTAGAAAGTGGCTGACGAATTTTAATCTGCTCTTCCTTCTCAGACTTCTGCATACGTAGAGCCAAAGCATCTGTAATAATCTGGCGAGTACGCGCCATATCAGACAAAACATCATCATGAGCCACCTCACCCGCCTCTGGCCAAGAAAGAAGATGTACGGACTCCCTACTCCCGGTTATCTTTTGGTATAGTTCCTCAGACAAAAACGGAGTAAATGGTGCTAGCAAGATAGCGGTCTTCTCAAGCATAAAGTAAAGCACACTAAAGGCCGCCTTTTTATCTACTAGGTCGTCATTCTTACTAAAACGTCGGCGTGAACGTCGTACATACCAGTTAGATAAATCATCAATAAACAAAATCACACCCTGAAGAGCTTTAGGAATATTATATTCTTCCATGCCAATCGTGATTTCATCGCGTAGTTGATAAAATCGATCAATAATCCATTCATCAAGCGGAGATTTAATCTGAACCGAACCGTCAAAATCAGCAGAATCAAACCCTTCGACTTCGGCATAAGTAGTAAAGAAATCATATATATTCCAAAGCATCCCTAACTTTCGACTAACATCAGATACATCCTTATCTAAAAGTGCAAAATCCTCACCCGAAAGCACCGGGCTAGAAAGCAGCAAAAAACGCAAAGCATCAGCAGAATATCGATCCATTAATTCATTAGGATCGGTAAAATTACCAAGAGATTTGCTCATCTTGCGACCATCATTCCCTGCCAAAGTTCCAGTCGTAATCACGTTCTTATATGCATTTTTGTGGCCTTTTTTAGCCTCCGGGCCAAAAGCCCCAATATCCGCCAATGCCGTATTAACTGCGTGTAGATAATAGAACCACGCTCTTACTTGCCCCACGTACTCCACAATAAAGTCAGCCGGATAATTAGCTTCAAACTTCTCTTTATTCTCAAACGGATAGTGTAGCTCGGCAAAAGGCATTGAGCCAGACTCAAACCAGCAATCCAAAACTTTTTCAATGCGCGTAAAATGCTCGCCATTAATATCAAAGGTGATATCATCTACCCACGGCCGGTGATAATCCTCTAATTCCTTGCCTGATAATTCCTTTAATTCTGCATAACTTCCTACAACCTTAACCGACCCTTGGTCACCTTTCCAAACTGGCATCGCAGTAGCCCAAAACCTATCGCGTGAAAGGTTCCAATCTGGAGCAGCCTCAATATTATTTGCAAAGCGCCCATGTTTTAAATACTTTGGGAACCAGTTAATATTCTCGTTTTCACTTAGCATCAGCTGCTTTTGTCCCGCAACATCAAAGAACCAGCTCGGAAAAGCCCGATAAATAATGCGTTCCTTACTACGAGGGTTGAACGGATATTCGTGCTCAATGTATTCAATCTTATAGATAATCCCCTTTTCCTCTAGGCATTTAGCGATAAACTTATTCCCCGCCCAAACTTGAATTCCGTTTTCATCCGTATCCCTAATTCCAAGCTCGTAAAGCTCTTTTGTCATCTCTGGAAGATAATAGCCATTTTCATCGAGACAATCCACAAAATCAACCTCATATTTTTGCACCAAATCGTAATCGTCTTCGCCATAAGCCGGCGCAATATGAACAATACCAGTGCCATCTTCGGCCGAAACAAAATCTCCAGGTAAAACCGTATAAGTGTCTTTACGGGCCACCGTCCCTTTATCACCACGCAGTCCAAGATCAAACAAACCATCAGCAACCTTGATAATGGGTTCATATTTTTCGCCAACCAAAGTCTTACCTTTAAAAGTTTTGAGTGGCTTTTTATCTTCAAACAATACTTTAGCTCGGTCCACAGCTAAGATATATTTTTCACCATTAACATCATATAGACCATATTTAAGCTCTGGACTAACCGCGAGGCACATATTAGCAGGTAAAGTCCAAGGCGTAGTTGTCCAAGCCAAGAGATAAATATCTGAAGCTGGTAAATCTTTTTCTTCGGACCATAAGCCTGGGCGAGCGCCCTTGAGCGTGTCCGAAGAAAAATGATTCACGGCATCAGATAACTTAAACTTGACATATGCTGACGGATCCGTAACTTTCTGATAAGCATCATTGTCCATCGTCACCTCAGCCTTAGAAACAGGAGTAGCAAATTTAGTATCATACATCAAAACCTTGCGACCTTCATAAATCTTACCCGCATCATAAAGCTGCTTAAATGCCCACCAAACCGATTCCATGTAATCTTTATTCATGGTGCGATAAGCATTATCAAAATCTACCCAACGCCCCACTCGGTCAATCGTATCGCGCCAGGTTTCCGAATTCGCCACCATCGATTCGCGCGCCTTTATAATATAATCTTCAAGACTCCATTTAGTGCCAATCTCGCGACGATCCGTAATACCAAGTTGTTTTTCCACAAAATTTTCAGCCGGTAGACCATGGCAATCCCAACCCCAACGCCGCTCTACCCTGTAGCCATTCATAGTCCAGTAACGTGGCACTGCATCTTTTACGATAGAGCTAAGCAAAGTACCATGATGAGGATTCCCAGTAATAAATGGTGGCCCATCATAAAAAACATAAGATTTATCAATCGGTCTTAATTCTACAGACTTCTCAAAAGTTTTATTCTTTTTCCACCACTTGCTGATGGCTTTTTCATATTCTACGGCCTTTCGCCGCTCTCCAGCTCTATATTTCATAGATAAATTATAACAGATTTACAAGAAATATCCAGCAATCAATGTCATCCCGTGTCAACAACTATTTTTAATTTGCAAGCGTAAAGAACCTACCTGAATCTGGAGTTGCAGTAACCGAAGTACTTTCGCCGTAGAGATTTGAAGAAATAACAATTTTACAAATATTTCCTTAAATATTCTCCAGTAGGAGTTTTGGCGGATTTCGCCAGATCCTCAGGCGTGCCCTCGGCGCAAACTAATCCACCTTTTAGCCCCCCTTCTGGCCCCATGTCAATAATCCAGTCCGCAGATTTAATTACGTGAAGATTGTGTTCGATAATAATCATCGAATTTCCACCATCTACTAACCGATTCAAAATCGCAAGCAACCTCTTTACATCATCCGAGTGTAGCCCCGTCGTTGGCTCGTCCAAAATATACAGGGTCTTACCCGTAGATCTTCTAGCTAGCTCAGTCGCAAGCTTAATCCTCTGTGCCTCCCCGCCCGAAAAAGTTGTCGCTGGTTGTCCTAGCTTAATATACCCAAGCCCCACTTCCTGGATAGTCTTTAGTTTGTTACTAATCGAAGGAATATTGGCAAAAAACTCCGTCGCCTCATCAATTGTCATGTCTAGCACTTCGGAAATATCTTTGCCTTTATATTTCACTTCCAAAGCCTCAGCATTGTACCTTTTACCGTGGCATTTGGGGCACGTTACATAAACATCTGGCAAAAAATGCATCTCTATTTTATTTACACCATCACCTTGGCAATGCTCACATCTTCCGCCTTTTACATTAAACGAAAACCTACCTGCCTTATACCCACGCACCTCTGCTTCCGGCTGCCCCGCAAATAGTTCTCTAATCGCCGTAAACACACCCGTGTAAGTCGCTGGATTAGAACGTGGCGTCCGCCCAATTGGTGACTGATCAATTACAATCGCTTTATTAATATTTTCTATTCCATCAATTCGCTCATGTGTACCAGATACTGTCTGTGCCCGATGCAACCTCGCTAGTAGCTCGTTAGCTAAAATCGTATTAACTAGCGTAGATTTCCCGCTTCCGGACACCCCACTCACTACTGTCATTACACCAAGCGGAAAGTGTACGTCAATATTCTTTAAATTATTTTCGCGCGCACCTACCACTACTAACTCAGCCCCCTTCTTGGCTTTTCGCCTTTTTTTAGGCGTCGGAATCTTCATCTCGCCAGACAAATATTTACCAGTGATTGAATTTGGATTCTTCATTACTTCATCCGGAGTTCCAGCGGCCACTAACCTTCCGCCTTGTTTCCCTGCCCCAGGTCCAATATCAATAATATAATCAGATTCCAGCATAGTATCTTCGTCATGTTCTACTACTAATACTGTATTTTTTAAATCTCTTAGATGCTTTAAGGTTGCAATCAACTTATTATTGTCTCTCTGATGTAAGCCAATCGAAGGCTCGTCTAGAACATAAAGCACGCCCGTAAGCCCCGAACCAATCTGAGTAGCCAAACGAATCCTCTGCGCCTCGCCACCAGAAAGCGTATTTGCTGCTCTTCCTAACTCCAAATACCCAAGCCCCACGTCTTGCATAAATTTCACTCGTTCGCGAATTTCTTTTAATATTGGAGCCGCAATCAAATTTTCAGCCTCCGAAAACCCTAAATCCTGCGACAAAACTTCAAGCGTAGCATCTACGTCCAAATTACACATATCCACGATATTTAAATCGTGTATTGTTACGGCTAGTACCGCCGGCTTTAATCTCGCACCATGACACTCTTGACACTCATGCACCCGCATAAAACGTTCAATATCTTTTTTCATGAATTCAGAAATCTTCGGATCGTTGTATCTACGCTCCAGTGTCGGGATCACCCCCTCATACGTAGTTTCATACACAGTACCATCTGCAAATCTTCCCGAACCACTAATCCTCATTTCATACTTTTCGTCGCCCGTACCATACATTATTAATTGCCGCTGTTCTTCCGTTAATTCGCCAATTGGTACATGTACCGAAAATCCATGTTTTTGCGCTACCTGCATCAGCCTTTTCATCCACCAAGAGTCCTGTTGTACCCTATTAAATGGTCGAATTCCACCTTCTGCTATCGTTAAATTTTTGTTAAACACTAGTCCCGGATCAATCTCCATTCTCGACCCAAGCCCCGTACATACCGGGCAAGCCCCCTCTGGCGCATTAAAACTAAAGAGTCTAGGAGTTAATTCTGGAATTAACTCATCAGGATGATCAGGGCAAGCATAACGCTGTGAATAAGTTAATACTTCAGTATTCTCTGCCGAAATTCTAGATTCCCCCACCGCAGTAGAATTATCTACTACGCGAAGTAGCTGAATAATTCCCTGTCCCATCTCAAGAGCCTGCTCGATCGAGCTAGTAATTCGACTTCTCAGCTCCGGATTTAGCACGAATCTGTCCACCACTATTTCTATATCATGACGTTCATTTTTGTTTAATTCCGGAAATTCGTCTAAAGCATAAATAATTCCATCCACCCTAACTCTTGAATAACCCTTAGCTGTGTATTGCTCTGGAATATGTAAAAACTCACCTTTTTTCGCCGATACAACTGGAGCAAGTAACATCAGTTTAGCTCCAAATGGCAATTTCATTACCTCATTTACGATATCCTCCACACTACGCCGACTCACCTCTTTATGACAAATTGGACAATGCGGCACCCCAACCCTCGCAAAAAGAAGCCTCAGATAATCATATACTTCCGTCACCGTAGCCACCGTAGAACGCGGATTTCTAGAAGTTGATTTCTGATCAATCGAAATCGCCGGGCTAAGCCCCGTAATAGAATCCACCTCAGGCTTATCCATCACCCCAAGAAACATCCTCGCGTACGAGCTTAGTGATTCTACATACCGTCTCTGACCTTCGGCATAGATAGTATCAAAAGCAAGGGACGATTTCCCCGACCCAGATAGTCCAGTAATAATTACTAGCTTATCTCGCGGAATATCCACATTAAGATCAGCTAAATTATTCTGCCTTGCTCCTCTTACTTTTATATAATTGTCATTCATATATCGTCCTTTTTAGCTAACTACCCGTTTTTAAACGCGTATATTATATCAAAAAACTTAAGAGTTGTCCATATGATATAATAATGGAAATGAAGAGAGAGGAATCAAAAACGGCCAAATCCGACATCAAAACTTCTAGACACGCCACTAGATATTTTTTCGTCGGCATCGGCATTACGGCTTTCAACTATATTCTCTACGCTATCATCGCTAATCTTATTATTAAAAATAATGATCTTCTTTGGCTCTCCAATCTCATCGCCACCACAATCACCGTCATCGTCGCTTATATCGCTCATTCAAAAATCACTTGGAAAGAGCGTAACGTCACCAAAGCATCTATTATCAGATTCTTCATCTGGAACGCTATGCTCGCCATCATAATTAGCCCTTCCCTCACGCAATTTTTTAGTATTTTTACACCACTCTACGAATTTGTCTACAACATCGCTTCAGCCATTCATCTCCCATTTTCTTACGAATTCGTACTCACCACTGGCGCCTTCGTTCTAACTTCAGTCGTTATTATGATTCTTAATTTCCTCTTCTATGATAAATTCGTTTTTCAAAAAGATGCTTCCGCCAAATTCGAAACCTACACCCCTAAACCCCAAAAATCCAAAGTCTCCGTCATTGTCCCTATCTATAATTCCGAAAAATATCTAAAAGATTGCCTTGATTCCATTATTAATCAATCTCACAAAAATCTCGATATCATCCTCGTAGACGATGGCTCTACTGATAATTCTGGCAAAATCGCCGACGAATACGCCAAAAAGGATCCTCGCATTAAAGTTATTCACCAAAAAAATACCGGCCTTTCCGGTGCGCGCAATACCGGCCTAAAAAAGGCAACCGGCAAATATATTACTTTTGTCGACGGCGATGATACCATAGAGCATTTCATGATCCAACACCTTCTTGACGCGACCACCTCAACCAAATCAGATATTGCCGCTTGTTCTTTCAAGGAGGTTTATCCAAATGGTAAAATCACCCACTTTAATCAAAGTTACCCAGAGAAAATCTTTACCACAGAGGAGGCCCTAAAAGCCATGCTAAAAGAAGAGGGCTTTATGGTCTCTTCTACTATGAAGCTATTCCCAAAAACCTATTTTAATAATATTAAATTCCCAATCAGCAAACTCCACGAAGACGTGAATACTACGTATAAACTATTCCTAAAAGCCAAAAAAATAGTCTTTATCCCTCAAGAGTACTACAATTATTTGCAGCACAAAAGCAGTATCACCGCTAAAGCATTTAATTCAAAAAAACTAGTTTTGATCACTTTTACTAACCAAATGTGTGATGACATCAATAAACTCTATCCCGATCTTAAAAATACTACAAACAAAAGACGTATGCGCGCAAGATTTTCAATTTTACGCCAGATTCCTCTTAGCCACAAAGAAGCCAAAGTCATTACAAATTACCTCAAAACCCACCAAGATTACATTACTAAAAACCCCGAGGCTACCGCCAGAGACAAGCTCGCTCTACGCCTCGCACTATTTAGCCCTAAACTCTTCCAACTTGCTTATAAACTATTTAAGTAGTTTTGCCCTCATCCAAGAGTAACGCCACCTCAGATAAATCATCATTAATAAACGTTTCTGATGCAGGTCGCCTGAATCAATCCATCTTTGCAAATTCTTATAGCTTTTTCTCCAATTATCCCAATTTCCCTCTAATCTTTTGGCCGTACTTGTGCTCGTCCCTACATTATATATGTAGAGTGGCTCCAAAATCTGCACAATTTCTCCGTTCATTTTACTGATATAATCTAGCACAAATTTTGTATCTTCGCCAAAACTCATCGTCTCATCAAATCTTATTCTATATCTTTTTATAATATCCATTTTAAACATTTTATTAAAAGCCGGATACATTCTTCCGTCACTCAGCATACTCCGCAGCGCAAAAGATTTTATTTTTTCATTTTTCTCACGTTTAAACTCATCCAAAAATTCATCTTTTTTCATCCTTCCATTATCTCTAATAAACTTAACTCCACTCATTGCTAAATCTATACCGGGTTTACAAATCGCATCAACCATTTTGGATACAAAATCATCTTTTACGTCGTCGTCAGAATCCACAAATAATATATATTTTCCCTTAGCAACATTAACTCCGTAATTTCGCGCCGAACTTGGGCCACCATTTTCTTTACCAAATAATCTCAATTTTTTCGATTTTATTTGTTTTAGCAATTCAAGAGAATTATCCTTTGAGCCATCATCCACCACAACCAATTCAATATTCTCATATTTATCATTCAAAAATTTATTGATTAATTTACTCGCGGTTTCACCAGTATTATAAACCGGTATCACAATACTTACTAAGGGCAAGTTCATATCCTCATTATACAATAATAACTGTTTTTATGATAAAATAGCATGGTATGGGTATACCAAAAGTTCTTAATCGTAAAAATCGCATCCTACTAAAAGAGCTTACTAAAACAGATTTTAAGTTAAGGTATCAGGGCTCTGTCTTAGGCTATCTTTGGGCTCTACTTCGCCCACTTTTAATGTTTGCGATTCTCTACGTTGTATTTGCAAAACTCCTTCGCATTGGCGGTGACATTCCCCATTATTCTGTCTATCTCTTATGCGGAACCTCAATGTGGAGCTTTTTTACCGAATGTACTTCCCAAGGCATTCAGGCAATAGTTAACCGCGGCGACTTATTGCGTAAAGTTAGTTTTCCAAAATACATAGTCGTTGTTTCAGCCACTCTTACAGCAGTTATTAATATGCTTATCAATCTAGCGGTTATTATAATCTTTGCCCTTATTAATGGCGTAGAATTTAACCTTTCTTGGTTTTTGGCCATCCCGGCAATTCTCGAATTATATCTCTTATCACTAGGCCTTGCTTTCTTCCTAGGAGCAATCAACGTTAAATATCGCGACATCACCTCTATTTGGGATGTCCTCACTCAAGCCCTATTCTATGCCGTCCCAATTATTTATCCAATCTCAATGGTAGCTTCCACAAGTGCTTTAGCGGCTAAAGTCATCCTTCTTAACCCAATCTCGCAAGCAATTCAAGACATACGCTTTGGCCTCATCACTCACGAAACCATTACTACCTGGAATTATCTCGGCAACCCCTTCTTATCACTTATCCCAATCACT
>JAEEGL010974099.1_pt1 | contig 45671 bp, 38 predicted proteins | sample 9134231 | NCBI WGS metagenome assembly JAEEGL01 (sample SAMN16246548, study PRJNA631951) | gut metagenome | biome: gut microbiome; feature: rumen; material: fiber-attached | host: Bos | place: Iran: Karaj | collected 2018-10 | reverse complement strand
TTCAGATTACCTGCATCGACCGCAACGGTGACATCGTGAAGCGCGTGACCAGTACCAGTGGCGACGTGGAGGACCCTGATGCCTCCCCTAGCCCCTCCAAAGGAGGGGGAAGTAATCCTACTCCTTCAACCAACAATGGTGATGAGCCAGGCGAAGGCGATTAAGTCTAATTGACAATTGATAATTCTTTGACCTAAAGGTACAAAGCGACCAGAGGTCGAGCGGACAATTGACAATTAGGAATGAAAATGAAGAGTGTGAAAGGAGGCTCGGGCATGGTGCTCGGGCCTCCTTTGGGGTATGTTAGTTTCCAGTTATGCGGATGCACATCATCGTCAAATCGTCGTTGGGCTCGGCGCCGTTACGGTGTCGGCTTACTTCTTCCGCCAATGTCTCAATCACCTGACGGGCAGAGTCGAAGTGGGTGTTGCGAAGGATGTCAATCAGACGGTCGTCGCCAAACTGCTCCTGCTGACGGTTCTCGGCCTCGTTTAGACCGTCGGTATAGATAAAGAGCGGACGGCCTTTGATGGTGTCTATCCCTTCACCTTCGTACTCCAGTTCTGGCCAGAGCCCGATGGGGGCGTTAGGCAGCATGTCGAGGAAATCACCATGATTCTCACCGCCTCCGATAATGGGTGGATTGTGTCCGGCGTTGCAGAAGTCGAGGTGACCTGTCGTCAGGTCCACGAGTCCTAAGAATAACGTCACGAACATACCACTCTCGTTATCCTCGCCGCTGAGGGCATCGTTCATGCGGGTACATATCTCGGCTGGCATCATGCCCTGCTTCGCCAGCGTCATGAAGAGTCGCGTGGCCTGTGCCATGAACAGCGAGGCTGGCACGCCCTTCCCGCTGACGTCGCCTATGGCAAAGTAGAGCTTGTCGCCCTGCATCACGTAGCCATACAGGTCGCCGCCCACCTCCTTGGCAGGCGTCATCGAGGCGTACATGTCGAGGCCCTCACGCTCTGGGAACTGGCTGGGCACCATCGACATCTGGATGTCGCGGGCAATCTTCAACTCATTCTCGATGCGTTCCTTGGCTGATCTCACCTCTGCCAGACGCTTGGCGGCACGACGGCGCACCAGCGTATAGATGATGAAGAACAGCGTCAGTGATATAATGGCGATGACGAGCCCTACGACGCGCTGCTGCGACAGCTCAGCCTGCTGACGGGCTATCTGCGCCTCTTTCTCCTGTGTCTCGTAAATGGTGGCCAGTTCGGCGGCGGCATCGTTCTTCTGGGCAGTGACGGCTGAGTCAATCACTTGGGATATATATACTGCTGTAGCCAGAGCCGAGTCCTTACGGCCTGCCAGATAGTTAGCATTGAACTTCTGGAACAGAAAGTCCTTAATGACCTCGAGATTAGGCCTCAAATCCCTTTCGGCAGCTATGCGGTCAAAGTCCTGATAGATATCGGCGGCATCGGCATAGCGGCCTGTAACAGACAGATAATCGCATGAGTTGATGCGGCCTTCGTCGGTCTTCGAATAGTCCGTCTTCAGGAATTGTTCGTAGGCCTTAGCGGCCTCCGCCTTCTGTCCTTGGTTATGCAGAAACTCTGCCCGGAGCAAGCCTAATCTTCCATCCTGACGGTCTGCGAAAGACGAGTTGGCATCCGGCTGCACTCTGTACCAGGCAAGCAGCGAGTCGCAACGGTCAAGCCACTTTTGCTGACCCTTCGACTTTTGTATCACGTTATCAAAAAACATATTCACCACAGCAGAGATACAATTCTGGAAGGACTCAAGGGATGAGTACTCCTTTTGATATTGTAGAATGTATTGATAGGCTTGTTCGTAACTTTTTTCACCCTCTTCCTTTCGGTTCAGTTTTATTTGGCAACCACCGATAGTAGAGAGTAATTCCCCTTTCAGGCCCGGGGATACATCGGGGTCTGGCCCAAGCCTGTTAGTGGCTGGCAGGGCTACGCGCAGAGCCTCCTCGTTTTTTTCATAAGCAGCATAATAACTGGATATGGTGGTGACAGCGTTGTAATAGAATCGCTTCTCTTCGGCCGTCTTGCTCTTGGCCTGTTCGAAAGCCTTGATGACATTTTTCTGACACTCGAGATAGGTATCTAAATCCCCTTTGCTGGCGTAAGCCGTGGCCATGTAGGCGTTAGCCTGGATGGGTGTCAGGAGGTTCAGGTTCATGAAGCTGTCTATCAGTTCCTCTGTGCGCTCCACGTTACCCGTACAGGCCATCTCATTTACGATATGCCCTGGATTCAAGTTCAGCGAGTCTGTCCCGTCGTTGCTACTGTTGAGTGGTCCGCCATTCTGGCAAGCCACGATGTTCAGCAACAATGCCAGCAGCACCGTTGTAAGCAGGCTTCCGTGCAGTCCGATAGCCGTCCGGGCCGAATATGATTTCATTGTTTGAATCTTCATTTTATTCTCATTTTAATTCGACTGCAAATTCGCAGGAACAGCAATGTTTTTCCTGTATCCCATGCCTGTGACATGGCAGATTAAAATATTGTCCTGATTCGTGACACGAACTTCAACGGAAGGAATCTTGTGGTGATCAGCCACGAAGAAGGCTTCAGCCCGTAGAACATCGCCTTCGTGCGCGCTGGCTATGAACATGATGCTGTTGGAAATGCCGAAGGTGAGTTGTCCATTGCTGTTCATCAGTGCAGCTATGGCCAGGTCGGCCAGTGTGAAGAGGGCTCCACCCTGGCACACATTGCCACCATTCAGGTGTGTTTCAGTAACGGTCATTTCAGCCACGGCATGTTGTTTGTCTGCCTCTGTGATTCTGCAGCCTGCATTTGCTGCGAAGCGGTCGTTTCGATTCAGTATTTCTTTGATGTCCATATTTTACAAAAAATTTTTAGTCTGATTCCTTTTTTCGTCGATGCAAAAAGATGAGTATAATGCCGATAATCAAAGGAACAGCGCCGATAATAATCCCTACTCCGCCGGCAGCCAGACCGAACATAGCCGCAAAACCGCCCTGACGAATATATGGACGTGGTATCTCAGCAATAAGAGAATCACGTAATGACTCATCTTGTATGCTGTCCAAAACTGCCACCTGGTGGTTATATTCTTCAACCCATGCTTCGTGTTTATGTCCGGCATCTATGTCTGCAACCACCATCACAACAGCAACAAATATAGATAACGCCAGGATAAACCCACCCAGCACCACAAGCAAACAGCCACATCCACCTTTATACGATTTCTTTTGATTCATCAATTATCTTATGAATATTACTTCAGCTCATTGACAATGATTTCTGCCATTCGCTGAGCACCTTTTGTGTCAGGATGAATGCCATCGTCCAGCATTTTGTCGCCATCGTTGGCGTAAAGCGTATGCAGGTCGATGACGTGAAGTCCATACTTCTTGGCAACGGCCTGCTGAATAGGAATAATCTTATTGGTGATCACTTCGTCGCTGATGTTCCACGTCGGCTTAAAAGCGGGAATGGGCGTGCAGAGGAATATCTCAGGTTTGGCGTCGATTCTCACCTTGGCCTTCTTACCCTTATTGAGCTGTGCCAAATCAGGACGGAGGGTGAGAATCATCTGTTCGAGATCCTTCTGGAAATCGCTGCCGTACTGCCAGTTCTCGGGCTTCGAATCGTTGGTGCCCAGCTTGATGATGACGATATCAGGACGGAAAGCCAGAGCATCCTGCCAAGCCATCTCGTTCATGTAAGGATAGTCGCCCTTGTTCAACATGGTGCGAGAGCTGACACCAAAGTTCTTGACCCAAAAATCGTTGCCTAACAGTCGCTGAAGACAGGCGGGATAACCATATTTGGCCTTCATGTCAATACCATAGCCCTCGGTAATACTATTACCGATACAAGCAACGCGGACGGCATTGGGTTTAGGCGTGCTGAGAGACTGCAGCCAGGCGGAGATATCGGCCAGCATCTGATGGTGATACTTGAACCAAGGACCAAAGCCGAAGCCATGATCGCCTGAAGGATAGACGTACATGGTGCAATCGTTGCCTGCCTGACGCATGGCGGAATAATAGGTAAGCGCATTGGTGACGGGCGGGACCAGACGGTCGTCGTTGGCGGTGATGATCAGGGCTGGCGGTGTGAGATGGCAGCGCACCTGGCGGTTGGTCGAGAAGTCGTTGACCAGTTTGGGGTCTTTATGCCCCTCTTCGCCCAGGAAATTGATGCACGACCATTTGTGTGACACGCGCTCGTCCATGCTGATGACGGGATAAAACAGAATGCTGAAATCAGGACGCACATCGAAAGCGGAACGGGTAGAGATGACTGATGCCAGATGGCCACCAGCCGAAAATCCCATGATACCTACATCGTGCGGATTGATACCCCACGCAACTGCCGAATCGCGAACGATACGAATGCCCTGTTCGACATCGCCGATAGGCTTGGTACGATCGCCCTCGGGCAAGCGGTAGTTGACTACAAAGTAGGCAATACCCTGCTGATTCATCCATTTCGACGCCATCGTACCCTCGTGGTTGTTCGACAATACGGAATAGCCACATCCAGGCACGCCGACAATCGCTCTGCCAGAGGGTTTCTCGGGCAGATAGCACACCATGTGCGACTTGCCATCGGGTGTCAGGTTCAACTTGAATTCTCTCGCTGTCTGTGCCTGAGCTACCAATGCGGTGAGCAACAGGCCGAAAGTCATCAACTTCTTCATGATGTTATCAGTTTATGTCATTATTTATCAAAAATATGCTGCAAATATAGCGATTATTGCCGAAAAAATAGTATTTTTGCAGCCACAATTACGAAACTTTAGAATAATAAAACAATAAAAAGATAGAATATCAATGAAAAAGATTACAACATTTAGCATTGTGATGGTCCTGATGATGGGCCTGTGTATGACGTCGTGCCTGAAGGGCAACAATAATGACGAACAGGAGAAGCAATGGCAGGAATGGGTCAACGAAGTGAACGCAGAAATTAGAGCATCGATAGGCAGCTACGGCGGAAAAATGTATCTGTGTGCAGCAAACAAGGAAAGGGAAGACTCAGTGGTGGCCAATTGGGGCATCGCCAGCGACAGCACAATGGTATTGTCGGCTGTACCCTTGAGTTGGTTGGTAAAGAAGATGCCAGAAAACCAGAAGGCCCTACAAACGGCTATTGCCGAGAGGGGAACCAGCGATATTCTGGTGAAAACAGCCTATAACTACAGATTCCATTCGCCACTGGATATCTATATCTATCCGCAACCCATCAAGCTCAATGTCAACTACGAGGGACAGTCGCATCAGGTGGAGATACACTTCTACAACACAGAAACCAACACCAACAGCAGAGCCCAGTATTTGCAATACAGCGATAAGGAGTTGGTCAATCTGTGTCTGCTCAGTCTGTCGCCAGAATCGATATATTTGGACGGACAGCGGCAGCATGTGTTCCAGATGGAGTATTATATATGGTGGTACGGTAGCAAAAAATGACGATGATGAAGAAACGTGCATTATTCATATTGGCATCGATGATGTTTTCGGTAGTATGTCTGGCACAGACATCTACCAAGGAGGTAACGCTGAAAACCACGATGGGCGACATACGCATAGCGCTGTATGACGAGACACCGCTACATCGCGATAACTTTCTGAAGCTGGCCGAGGAGCACGTGTTCGACTCGTTGCTGTTCCATCGCGTCATCAAGAACTTCATGATACAGTCTGGCGACATACACAGCAAACATGCGCTGCCAGGACAACGGCTTGGCACTGGCAGTTTCGATTATACCATCGAACCTGAATTCCGCACGCCAGACATCTATCACCGCTTTGGAACTGTGGCAATGGCCAGAGAGGGTGACAAGAAAAATCCTGAGATGCGCAGTTCTGCCACCCAGTTCTACATCGTAACGCGCCAGAACGGCACGCCTCATCTGGACGGCAAGTATACTGTGTTTGGAGAAGTGAAGGAAGGCATGGACGTGGTATGCCGCATACAAGAGATGGCGACTGACGACTTTGACCGCCCACTGGAGGATATCAGGATACTGGAAGTTATCGTGAAATAAAAAAAATTTGCAAGCGACTGGTAAACAGTTCTTGCAAATTACTCTCCGTGATCCGGTCGGGATTCGAACCCGAGACCCACAGCTTAGAAGGCTGTTGCTCTATCCAGCTGAGCTACCAGACCGATTAGCGGGTGCAAAGGTACAACTTTTTTGCGAATTACCAAGCCATTATTACGAAATATTTTATTTTTTGCACGCAGAAATATGGCAATTATTGAAATTACATCGCTAAAACAACCAGGAATTGAGGTGTTTAGCACCTTAACAGAAGCTCAACTGCGCATGGAACTGGAGCCAGAACGCGGACTATTCATCGCTGAGAGTCCGAAGGTGATACGCGTGGCCCTGGATGTCGGATGGGAGCCTACTGCCCTACTCTGCGAACGCAAACATATAGAAGGTGATGCAAGGGATATCATCGCGCGCGTGGGCGATATACCTATATATACTGGTAGTCGTGAACTGCTGGCACAACTGACAGGCTATACCCTGACTCGTGGCGTGCTGTGTGCCATGCGAAGGAGACAGATGCCAACCGTAGAAGAAGTAGTGAAAGAGGCACGTCGTGTGGTTGTCATCGAATCGGTCACAGATACCACCAACATCGGAGCTATCTTCCGTTCGGCTGCGGCATTAGGCATCGATGCAGTATTGCTGACGAGAGACACATGCGACCCGCTAAACAGACGTGCGGTGAGAGTGAGCATGGGAACGGTATTTCTGGTGCCTTGGACATGGATAGACCACCCCACCCCTACGCTGCATCAATATGGATTCCGAACCGTAGCTATGGCGCTGACAGACAAGAGTATAGCGCTGGACGACGCACGACTGAAAGCAGAACAACGACTGGCTGTCATCATGGGAACAGAAGGCGACGGACTACCAGAACAAACAATCAGCGAGGCCGACTACGTGGTGCGCATTCCTATGGCACACGGAGTGGACTCGCTGAATGTGGCAGCAGCGGCTGCTGTAGCTTTCTGGGAACTAAGAGTTTAGTCTTCGATGCCCTCGGGCTTCATGTTGGTGTATACAGTCTGTACATCGTCGAAGTCCTCAAGTTTCTCAATCATCTTGTCGATGGTCTCGCGCTCCTCGGGAGTAACGTCCTTCAGATCATTTGGAATGCGAGTAAACTCAGCACCCGTCACCTCGAAACCGTTCTCCTCCAGATGCTTCTGAATAGCACCAAATGAAGAAGGATCGCCATAGATGGTGATTGAGTTCTCTTCCTCATCTTCGTCGTACTCATCCTCTACACCGTAGTCAATAAGGTCGAGAATCATCTCGTCCATATCCAGACCGTCAGTCTTCTTGAAAGTAAACACACATTTGTGGTCAAACAAGAACGACAGACTGCCCTGAGTACCCAGGTTTCCATTAAACTTATTGAACACCGAACGAACGTCACCAACGGTACGTGTGGTGTTGTCGGTCAGCGTGTCTACAAAGATAGCAACGCCGTGAGGACCGTATCCCTCGTAAGTCACTTCCTTATAATCGCTCTGGTCCTTACCCATCGCGTTCTTGATGGCACGCTCGATATTATCCTTCGGCATGTTCTCGCGCTTGGCATTGGCGATGATAGCACGCAATGCAGGGTTCATGTCGGGCTCTGGACCGCCTGCCTTCACGGCAATGGCAATCTGCTTGCCAATCTTAGTAAACGTCTTGGCCATGTGGCCCCATCTCTTCAGTTTCGCAGCTTTGCGATATTCAAATGCTCTTCCCATATTTTAATATATTTATAATTGACAATTGATAATTGATAATTAACGCAACTCGGCGTTTAGTTTCTGCTTCAGGTTCTGAATCAGCTTCTGCATGATGGCGTCGATCTGCTTGTCACCCATCGTCTTCTCTGCATCTTGCAGTATAAAGTTAACAGCATACGATTTCTTGCCGGCAGGCAGCTTGTCGCCCTCGTAAACATCGAACAACTCGACTTTCTTCAGGAACTTCTTCTCAGTCTGACGGGCAATATCCTCAATCTGCTGGAACTCAACGCTCTTGTCGATAAGCAGAGCAAGGTCTCGGCTGACAGAGGGGAACTTAGGAATCTCCGTAAATTCAACCTTCTGCTTGCGAATCACCTTCATCAGGGCTGTCCAGTTCAGTTCGGCGTAATACACAGGGGTATCAATGTCGAACTGCTTCTGCAACTTCTTCGTCAGCACACCCAGTTCGATGAGTTTCTTGCCACCACGGTTCTCGATAGTCAGACCTGCTGAGAAGATGGCATTGTCGCTCTTTTTGCGTACCAGCATACCAGGCTGCACACCAATACGAGCCAGGATGTTGTCGACGTGGGCATCCAACTCGGCAAATGAAGTATCTTCGTTCTGGTGAGCCCATGAACCCTCAACACGCTTACCCGTCAGCCACAAGGCCATATGGTACTGTTCCTTATAGGCCTGCATGGGATCGTCCTGGTTCTCCTTCGCAGGGTCAAAGCTATAGACATTGCCAAATTCGAAGAAACGACAGTTGGGGTTCTTACGCTTGGCATTATGCTCGATGCTCTCCAGACCGCCATACAGCAGCGTGCCACGCATGACATTAAGGTCACTCGACAGCGGATTCATAATCTTCACCAGCTGAGCCTGCTGCTCTTCTGCATAGTATGCTGCCTTTGTCAACGAGTTATTTAGAATCTCGTTGAATCCAGCACCCACCAATTGCTCTGAAACGAGGTTTGCCAACTTGTGCTTCTGGTCTTCGTCGCCCTTAATCACCAGCGAAGACTTCAACTGGGTAGGAATCTCCACATTATTATATCCATAGATGCGCAGAATATCCTCTACGACATCGCAGGGACGCTGAACATCCACACGATAAGCAGGAATCTCCAGCTTCAGGGCCTCAGGCGTCTCCTCAAGCACCTTCATCTCCAAACTGTCGCAGATGCTCTTGATGGTCTCGACAGGAATATCTTTACCTACCAGCGAGTGAACATAGCTGTACTCGAGGTCGACAACGGCATTCTCCATCTTCTCTGGATAGATATCCTTGATTTCCATCGACACCTTTCCACCTGCCAGTTCCTTACAGAGTTGGGCAGCATATTTCAAAGCCTCAACAGTACCATTGGGATCAATACCACGCTCGAAACGGAACGAAGAATCGGTGCTCAGACCATGACGGCGGGCTGACTTACGAATCCATGTGGGATGGAAATAGGCACTCTCCAGAACCACATTTCTAGTGGTCTCGTAGGTACCACTACCCTTTCCACCAAACACGCCAGCGATACACATCGGCTCTTCGGCATTGCAGATAGCCAGGTCGCGATCGCTCAGTTTATGCTCTACGCCATCCAGCGTCTGGAAAGGAGTACCCTCGGGCATTGTCTTCACCACAATCTTGTGACCCTTCACCATGTCGGCATCGAAACAATGCAAGGGCTGACCTAACGCCATCATCACATAGTTGGTGATGTCGACGATATTATTGATAGGACGCAGACCTATGGTAGTCAGCTTATTCTTCAGCCAATCGGGCGATTCCTTCACCTCACAATCAGTCACACTGACACAAGCATAACGCTTACAAGCCTCCTGGTTCTCAATCACTACTTCGATAGGCAGGCTGCTGTCATCGACGGCAAACGTCGATGCGCAGGGTTTGTGGGTAGCCGTCTGATAGCCGTTCTGCTTCAGCCAGGCATACAGGTCGCGAGCCACACCCCAATGACTCAGGGCATCAGCACGGTTGGCAGTGATGTCTACCTCGATGAGCCAGTCGCTCTCCAGATGGTAATACTCAGCGGCAGGCGTACCAACAACAGCATCCTCAGGTAATACGATAATGCCGTCGTGGCTGCTGCCGATACCAATCTCGTCCTCAGCACATATCATGCCCAAAGACTCGACGCCACGCAGCTTCGATTTCTTAATCACAAACTCCTTGTCGCCATCATAGAGCACACAGCCCAAGTCGGCCACAATCACCTTCTGACCTGCAGCCACATTTGGTGCACCACAGACAATCTGCTGTGGCTCGCCCTTACCCAAGTCAACGGTGGTAACATGTAAATGGTCTGAATCGGGGTGCATCTCGCACGTCAGCACCTTACCAACGTAAAGGCCCTTCAGACCGCCCTTAATACTTTGTACTTCTTCGAGTGCATCAACCTCAAGACCTGTCGACGTCAAAGCATCGCACACCTGCTGCGGTGTAAGGTCGAAATCAACGTACTCCTTTAGCCATTTATACGATATATTCATTGCAATGATAATTAATTTCCTAAAAATCGCGTGCAAAATTACAAAAAAAAAATGGACTGACCAAACGGTCAGCCCACTTTCTTTTATTCTTCCTCTGGAGTTATGAGTTTATAACCCTTTCCGTGGATGTTGATAATCTCAATTTTGGGGTCGTCTTTAAGGTGTTTACGTAACTTAGTGATGTAAACATCCATCGAGCGAGCATTGAAGTAATTATCGTCAATCCAGATAGTTTTCAGAGCAAAATCACGCTGCAAAATCTCGTTGGCATGTGAGCAAAGCAGAGCTAACAACTCGTTCTCCTTTGTCGTCAACTTGGTTTGTTTATCACCTATAACCAACAGCTGCTTCTGTGTATCGAAGAGGAAGTCGCCAATATGATAGACAGAACTCTCCTTGTTCTTCTTACCACGAACTCGACGCAGAATAGCCTCTACACGGAAAACCAATTCCTCCATAGAGAAAGGCTTAGTGATGTAGTCGTCGGCGCCAATCTTGAAGCCCTCAAGAATATCCTCCTTCAGAGTCTTAGCAGTCAGGAAGATAATGGGAATGTCGGCATTAGCCTGACGAATTTCCTGTGCCAAAGTGAATCCATCCTTTTTAGGCATCATCACGTCAAGCACGCAGATATCAAACTTGGTTTTGAGAAAAGCCTTGTAACCGGCCTCACCATCGGGGCAGAGCTCTGCCTGATAGCCTTTGGCTGCCAAATACTCACGCAACAGCATTCCGAGGTTCTCGTCGTCTTCACAAAGAAGAATTTTCAGTTTTTCGTCCATAACCTTAAATCATTTTAAATTTGACATTATTTTAATAACTATTTATTTCAATCTTCTTTCAGAATAGGCAGAGAGATAGTAAATTTAGTTCCTTTGCCTAATTCGCTCTCACACTTGATTTCACCCTGATGGAGATCTATTACCTTCTTGACATATGCCAGACCGAGTCCGAAGCCTTTCACATCGTGCTTGTTGCCCGTATGGACACGATAGAACTTGTCGAATATCTTCTTCAGGTTTTCCTTCTTGATACCCAGACCGTTATCACGGATACTCAAGTAGAGCTTATCGTTGTCGTTCCAAGTGCGAATATAGATATCAAGCGGTTCGTCCTGCTTCCGATATTTCACCGCATTATCCATCAGATTGGTAATGGCATTTTGGAAATGAACCTCATCGACAAATATGCCAGAGTCGACGGCTTCAATCTCCGTATATATCTTACCACCAGTATGTTCCACACGCAAATTAAATGATTGCGCGATATTTTCTACGGTCTCATTAAGATCCAATTCCTTCTTCTTGAACACGATGCTCTTCTTATCGAACATTGACATCTGAAGCACCTTTTCAACCAAGAAACGCAGACGCTTAGACTCATCGGTAATCACTCCACTCAGGTGTTTTGTCATCTGTTCCGACTTAGTTACAGAATCATCATTCATCATCTGGGCAGCCAACGAGATAGAGGCAATTGGCGTCTTCAGTTCGTGAGTCATATTGTTAATGAAGTCGTTCTTAATTTCCGTATAACGCTTTTGACGGAATATGACCACAATAGTAAAGAGAAACGTGATAAGCAGCACAATGGTAAAGATGATGCTGGGAATCATAAAACGCACCGACGAGAAAATATAGCTGCTCATTTCAGGGAAGTGGACACGTACCAAACCCATCTTAGACTGCGGATCATTCTGGAACAGTTTGGTTTCATAGGTGTATTCCTTACCAGTTTCCTCATAGTCCGGACAGCGATAGACCTCACGTCCGTCCGTAGTAGAGACCGTAAAATGGTATGGGATATTAATACCATTGTTGGCCAACTGTTCACGGATGTCATTATCGAGCATACGGAAATTGATACGCTCTTTCAGAGGCTTGTCACTCGCAGTATATAGAATATTATAAATCACCTCGTCGAGCAATGCTCTCTGATAGACATAACGATTGCGAAGAATCTCCTGCATCGTCTTGGTAGCATCAGCCAGAGAATTCTTATCCTTACGCAGAATCATGGCCTTAGGAATAGAAGCAGGCTTAATCTTCAGCGCCTTTACCTGGAACGAAGAATAAATGGTACCATCATCGGCTGCAACAGAAAACTGGTGACTATGTGTCACACTGCCCAAACCGTCGATAACCATACTATCTTGTGTGAACGCACGACGTTCGGTCTCGTTAACATCCTTCTCCAAATAGCGCATCGTCTCGTTCACTTCCATATTGTGCGAGGCTTGATACAAACTGCGATTCACACTCTCATCGAACTGCTCTTTCTTCATCTTTACCATCTCCTCAACATAGGAGAACTGAAGGAAAAGCAGCACCAGGAACGAGAATCCCATTATGATGGCTATGACCCAAATAGTAGACTTCTTCATATCAGGTGCAAAATTAGCATTTATCCTGACACTAAGAAACTTTTTAGTTAATTAATTCCGTTAATTTTAACGTTATTAACTATTTTGTTGTTGTTTAATTAATTAAATTGAACTACAAGAAACTGTCATTGATATTGCATTCAACCTAATCACCTTAAGTATTCATGTTGTAACCTAAGGTCAGGCTCTTTACAAATGAACCAGAAAATAATACACCTTATTATTATAATTATATGGATTATCAATTCATGTGCAAAGAAACTGGCATTTTTTCATTCTCACAATCCTCATTTATATGGATTTTTCACATTCTACATACAATATCTGTTAAAAAATAGCGCGATATGAATTATATATGATATTTTCTTCGTAACTTTGGCATCGTATTATGTGCATATGCATCGAAATACACTAAAGTCGACAAAAATAAAAACAATTATAAATGCAATTTAAATGGAATTACGAACCACCTACACCAGAGACACAACAGGCGGCTAAGGAACTGGCCGAAAAGATAGGAATGAGTCCTATCTTGGCTGGCTTGCTCATCAAACGTGGCGTCAAGACGGAAAGTGCTGCCAAGCGCTTCTTCAGGCCAATGCTCAACGAGCTAATTGACCCGTTCTTGATGAACGATATGGATGTAGCTGTTGACCGCCTCAATGATGCTATGGGACGAAAAGAGCGCATCATGGTGTATGGTGATTATGACGTAGACGGCTGTACGGCTGTCGCTTTAGTGTATAAGTTCTTGCAGCAGTTCTATTCGAATATAGACTACTATATTCCTCATCGCGAAGAAGAAGGGTATGGAGTCAGTAGGAAAGGAATAGAATTCGCAGCAGAAACGGGTGTCAGTCTTATCATCGTATTGGATTGTGGTATCAAAGCAGTTGACGAGATTGCCTATGCCAAACAATTGGGTATCGATTTCATCATTTGCGACCATCATGTGCCTGATGAAGTGATGCCACCAGCTGTGGCCATTCTGAATCCAAAACGTACCGATTCAACCTATCCTTTCAAGCACCTTTGCGGTTGTGGCGTAGGCTTTAAGTTGATGCAGGCTTTTGCAAAGAATAACGGAATCCCATTCTCACGACTTATCTCCCTACTCGATTTCTGTGCTGTCAGCATTGCTGCTGACTTGGTGCCAGTAGAGAGCGAAAATCGTATTTTGGCATTTCACGGACTGAAACAACTAAACCAGAATGCCTCTACGGGGCTGAAATCCATTATTGAGATTTGCGGGCTTACCAATCGTGAACTGACTATGAGCGATATTGTGTTTAAGATCGGTCCACGCATCAATGCCTCAGGACGTATGATGAACGGAAGAGAAGCTGTTGAGCTTTTGGTGGAGCGTGATCTGCAAAAGGCACTGACAATGGCTACTCGTATCAACGAACTGAACGAGCAACGCAAAGATGTAGACAAGCAGATGACCGAAGAGGCCAACGAGATTGTTGAGCGCCTGGAGAGTCAGCAACACATGCAGTCTATTGTGCTTTACGATGAAGGATGGAAGAAGGGTGTTGTTGGTATTGTAGCATCAAGACTAACAGAACTCTATTTCCGCCCGACGGTGGTTTTGACCATCATCGATGGCATCGCTTCTGGTTCCGCCCGTTCTGTAGCTGGTTTTGACATTTACGATGCAGTCAAGTCGTGTCGTGATCTGCTGGAAAACTTTGGAGGTCATACCTATGCTGTGGGACTTACGCTGAAACAAGAAAACATCCCAGAATTCCGTCGTAGGTTCCAAGAATATGTGAGCAGGCACATCATGCCAGAACAGACACAACAAGCACTTGAGATCGACGGAGAAATAGACTTCAAGGATGTCAATAAGCGTTTGCTGAATGAACTGAAACGGTTGGCTCCTCATGGACCAGGCAATGAAAAGCCGTTGTTCATCACTAGAAATGTATACGACTATGGCACTTCGAAAGTAGTAGGACGTCATCAGGAACATATCAAGTTGGAACTGGTTGATTCCAAGTCGGCTGTGGTTATGAATGGCATTGCCTTCGGACAGAGCAAAGCTGCACGATACATCAAATCGAAACGCTCGTTTGACATTGTGTATACGATTGAGGAGAATACCTACAAACGTGGTGAGGTACAACTGCAAATAGAGGATATCCGGCCGTCGGAAGATGAATCATTCTAGTCATAGAGAAGATTTTCGTTCCATTCTGAAAAGATACTGGGGTTATGACGACTTCAGAGGTATTCAACGTGAAATCATTGAATCGATATGTGCTGGGCATGACACTCTAGGGTTAATGCCAACGGGTGGCGGAAAATCAATTACCTTTCAGGTTCCGGCTTTGGCTATGGAAGGTACGTGTATCGTGGTGACACCCCTAATCGCATTAATGAAAGACCAGGTTCACCATCTTCACCAATTAGGCATCCGAGCGGAAGCTATCTATAGTGGTCTTCAACACCAGGAAATACTACGCATCTTAGAGAACTGCATCCTGGGGAGTGTTAAACTACTGTATGTATCACCAGAACGATTGGGTAGTGAACTGTTTCAAAAGAAACTGATGCACATGCAGATCAGTTTCATCACTGTAGATGAAGCTCACTGTATCTCCCAATGGGGGTATGATTTCCGTCCTTCCTATCTTGAGATTGCGAAAATCCGATTATTATGTCCTTCTGCCCCCGTTTTGGCACTCACAGCCACAGCAACCCTACGCGTAGTAGACGACATCTGCAAACGACTAGAAATAGAAGACAAGACTAAAGAAACAAAGGAAATAACTTCTTTCAATGTCTTCCGAATGAGTTTCGAACGCAAGAATCTGGCTTATCTCGTACGCCATGCAGATGACAAGCACTATGAAATTATCAATACGCTACAACAAGCAAGCGGATCGGCAATCATCTACGTACGCAGCAGAAGACACGCCAAGGAAATCAGCGAATACCTTTGTGAGGCAGGACTGAGCGCGACATTTTATCATGCAGGGCTAGAACACACTGAGAAAGACCAGAGGCAAAGAGACTGGCAACACGATAGAACCCGCATTATGGTAGCGACCAACGCTTTCGGCATGGGTATCGACAAACCAGATGTTCGTACCGTCATTCACTACGAATGCCCTGATTCACTAGAAGCATATTTCCAAGAGGCAGGAAGAGCAGGAAGAGATGGAAAACCTGCTCAAGCTATCTTGCTCTACAACAACAGCGATAATGCAAAATTACAGAAACGCATTGCCGATACTTTTCCTGAAAAAGATTATATTCGACAAGTCTATGAACACTTGGCCTTCTACTATCAGATAGCTACTGGCGATGGTTATGGAGTAAGTCATGAATTCAATATCGATGAATTTTGCTTACGTTTCCGTCATTTCCCAATACGCGTCCACTCTGCCCTTCAGATTCTTCAGCGAGCAGGCTATATTGATTATGATGAAGAGGCAGACAATCAGGCTCGTGCACGATTTCTTGTAAGCCGTGAAGACCTGTACAGGCTCGAGCAAGTAACACCCGATGAAGAACGGGTCATTGTAGCTTTGTTACGTAATTATGGTGGTTTGTTTGCTGACTATGGTTATATCGATGAAAGCATGGTTGCACAACAGGCTGGTATTTCTCAACCACAATGTTATGAGATTTTGAAAGCTCTCTCACAACGCCAATTGATTAGCTTTATTCCACAAAAGAAAGTACCCTATATCCGTTACATGCAACGACGTGAGGACAAAGAACATGTAATATTACCCCGTTCCATCTATGAAGAACGTCGTAAACAATATGAATTGCGAATCAAAGCCATGCTTCAATATGCAGAGACCTCCCATAGGTGTCGCAGTAGAATGTTGTTAGAGTATTTTGGCGAGAAATCAGCAAAGAATTGCGGACAATGCGACTTCTGTCTGGAAGAACATGGAGAGACCGTCACAAAGAAAGGACAGGAAAATGCTCGCCAACAAATCCTTTCACTATTAGCTGATCGCCAACGACACCACATCACCGAACTCTTCCGTTTGCAGTTACCAACGGATGAACTGAATGCTGCCCTATCCTATCTGGTTGAGGAAGAAAAGATTAAACAGGAAGATGGTTTCCTGACACTTTAAATCATCCCTATAACATCCAATAACGACTGGTGGATATGGCCATTAGTTGCAACAACACTATCACCTTGCATAAAGTCATCAGAACCACCATAATTTGTAACACAGCCACCAGCTTCTTGTACAATCAACGCACCAGCCATATAATCCCACTGACCAATATAGCGTTCGGCATAACCATCTAACCTGCCTGCTGCCACATAACAAAGGGCCATAGCCGCAGAACCTATCATACGAATACTGCCAACATGACCATAGAAATGATCTATCAGATGTTTAATGACAGGCTTGTAGGCATCACTATTATAAGGTAATTGCAAGCAGAGCAAAGCATCGTTAAGTTCACTCTTTCCAACATGAATAATCTGAGGATTTTCTGCGGAATGCTGAGAATCAGATAAATAGGCCCCACCATCTTTCCAAGCATAAAAGCACTCGTCAGCACATATTTCATAGACTACGCCTAATAGAATTTCCTTATTACGAATAAGAGCAATTGAAACAGCATAGGGGGCAAAGCCATGAATAAAATTAGTTGTTCCATCCAGTGGATCTACTACCCACAACAGCTGTTCGTCAGTATGTGTCGCTAAACCTTCTTCAGTAATAAAACCTGCTTCAGGCAACAGATGTTTTAAGGATTCAACGATTAACTTCTCAGAGTTTTTATCAACATACGACACATAATCGTGCGCATGTTTGCGTTCTACCTTATTCAATGAGAAATTAGCACGCTCGTTTTTAATATACGTACCTGCCTCACGGGCTATCTGACAAACATTGAAAGTCAATTTCTGTAAATCCATCATACCATAATTTTGTTATAAACACATGCAAAGATACACATTTTATTGTTAATAAGTGAGAAAAATGCTGAAATAGTGAACTTTACTGCTAATATATTGTTGATTTTTCAAAGAATATTTGGTAGATAAGAAGATTTTTTGTACCTTTGCGCCCGATTTGGTCCGTTTTGGCTCAAACAAGTCACAGCACGAAGCTGTGCGCCAGGCGGAAAAACCCGTTAAACAATTTAAAAAACAATGTACGCAATTGTAGAAATCAACGGTCAGCAGTTTAAGGTTGAGGAGGGCAAAAAGCTCTTCGTTAACCACATGAAAGATGTGGAGACCGGTAAAACTGTTGAATTCGACAAGGTACTGCTTGTCGACAATGAAGGTTCAGTACAGGTAGGCGCACCAACCGTAGCAGGTGCAAAGGTAGTATGTGAAGTGGTTAATCCACTCGTTAAGGGTGAGAAGGTTATCGTTTTCAAGATGAAGCGTCGTAAGGACTCTCGCAAGCGCAACGGTCACCGTCAGCAGTACACCCAGGTAGAAGTTAAATCAGTAATCGCTTAAATTCAGGAGGAACACATTATGGCACATAAAAAAGGTGTAGGTAGTTCTAAGAACGGACGCGAGTCAGCAGCTCAGCGACTTGGCGTTAAGATTTTCGGCGGTCAGAAGGTTGTTGCAGGAAACATTATCGTTCGTCAGCGTGGTTCAAAGCACAATGCTGGCAACAACGTTGCAATGGGTAAGGATGATACTCTTTACGCACTTGTTGACGGAACAGTTCAGTTCCACAAGGGCAAGCGCGACAGGAGTGTAGTATCTGTTATTCCTGAAGCATAAGGCCGAAGAGAACAAACAACAAATAATTTATTCCAAACAAACAATAGCAGGGAGCCCTTCGGTTCCCTGTTTTCTTTATCATTCGCAGCCCTTGCTTTGGTTCAGAAATATTCAAAAAAAAGATTGATTGTCTCACGACAACCAATCTTAACAATTAACCTTAATAATCTAATACCATGAAAAACACACATGCAAATGTAGTAATTATCTGCAATTCTCACAAGGATAGCTGCAAAAAAGACCTCAAAATTAAACCTATTTAAGAATTAAACCATCCCATTTAAGGTTTATTAACACTTCGTCGGTCGTTTTTTGCTCTTCGTTTGCCGGTGGATTAAGTCTGTCTACTGGAGTGACTGTCAAGACGGCATCATGTTCATTCCATGTTGCCATCCACATGTCGGCATCAAGATGAACCATATAGTCTGCTATTGAAAGACTGCGTCCCTTGACAGAATAGAAATCCACTGTACTTTCCCTGATGTCTGTTCCGAAGGTTTTCACCACACACAGGACCTGGTTTACGCTGTCTACTGGCATTTGTGTCTCCAACAGTATCAATTCCACGACTGATGACTCCGTCAGTTGGATTTTGGTATACTGATCGCTGAGTGTTAGCATGCTACACTTTCCGTTCAGTACATTCGTCACCTCGGCTTTCATACCTGAATCCATAAAGTCTATCATATCCAGTCTGTTATTTTCAGACAACAACGGAATAATGCTGTCTGGCAGCGACTTTATGATATCTCGCATGTTGATGGTAGCACCTGCCAACATGCTATAGGTGCAACAAAGCAGGAACAAGAACTGTCTCATAAGTATCATTATGTTTTACTGAGTTGTGCCATCATGACAGCTGACAAGCCAGCCGTTTCAGTACGCAAACGACTCTTTCCAAGGTGTACAGAAACATAGCCGTTGTCAATAGCCTTTCTGACTTCATCAACAGAAAAGTCCCCCTCAGGACCTACCAATACGGTGACATCGTCGGTAGCAGACAACTTCCGGAGTTCATCATAGAGATAAGTACGGGGAATCTCATCATAGCAGTGGGCAATAAACCGATGGTCCATTCGGGGCTGGTCAATAAAGCTCTTGAAAGACACGACTTCATTGAGCTTTGTCATCCATGCCTTCCTGCTCTGCTTGACGGCAGAAACGGCAATCTTCTCTATACGCGGTATCTTCACAAGTCGTCGCTCGGAGAACTGACAGTTCAGGAATGATATCTCGTCAACGCCTATTTCTACAACTTTCTCTACCATCCACTCCATGCGATCCATGAGTTTTGTCGGAGCAATGGCAAGGTGCACATGCCCCTGCCACTGCCGTTCTTGAGGAATGGTTTCCTTGATATCGTACAAGCAATGCTTGGTATGGGCCAGCGACACCTCTGCACGATAGAAGTTTCCCTGCCCATCCATCAGCATCATCTCATCGCCAATCTTCAGACGCAATACACGAAGAGCATGCATTGCTTCGTCGTTTGGCAACTCGTTGCAATTCAAAGCATCAGGTACATAAAAGAATCTGACCTCTTTCATCTGTTTTATGCTTAACGCTTCTATTTTAATCTTTAGTGTTTAATCTCGTTGATGGGTTTCTTCTCGGGCTTAAAAACAAGAGCAAAGAGCACGCCAACCACAAAGGCGAAACTAGCAAAGAGGAACCAGCAACTCTGCCATTCGCCTACCAGGAATCCGCCTTTCCAATGACAGAAGCTGTTGACGATTTCACCAGCAGCAAGCGTTCCAATAGTGGCACCAAGGCCGTTGGTCATCATCATGAACAGTCCCTGTGCCGATGCCTTAATGTCAGGAGCACACTCCTGATCAACAAAGATACCACCCGAGACATTGAAGAAGTCGAAGGCAACACCATAGACTACGCACGACAAAATGAAGAAGATGACTCCAGGCATAGCTGGATTACCGATGCCGAAGAATCCGAAACGGAACACCCAGGCAAAGAGCGACATCAGCATGACCACCTTGATACCAAAGCGCTTCAGGAAGAATGGAATCAAGAGGATACAGCATGCTTCACTAATTTGTGAAATACTGGTCAGCATGGTGGCATTGTTGGCAGCAAAAGAGTCCGCATACTCTGGCACTCCCTTGAAGCTGGTCAGGAAAGGACCGGCGAAGCCATTGGTAACCTGCAGGCACATGCCCAATAGTGCTGAGAAAATGAAGAACAGCGCCATCTGACGACGCTTGAACAGCTTGAAAGCATTCAGGCCCAGGCTCTCTACCAGAGACACCTTGCCATCCTTCTTTTCCAGCTTGCACTCTGGAAGGGTAAAACAATATGCAAAGAGCGCGAAACTCAGGATACCAGAAACAAAGAACTGCATGTAGGTATACTGGAACTTATGGGCATTCTCGCCCAGCGTAAAGCCAAAGCCACTATCGTCGACGAACGCACAGTTGACAAACCACATGGTAGCAATGAAACCGACAGTTCCAAGCACACGGATGGGTGGGAAGTCGCGAACGGTATCCAGCCCGTTCTTCTTTAATATAGAGAAGGCTGCCGTATTGGTCAGCGCGATGGTTGGCATATAGAATGCCACACTCAGCGTATAGAGTGCAATAAACAGCGACTTATTTGTCAGTTCATTGCCAAATCCCGCCTGTTCGCCCATCCACCAGCAACCAATCATAAAGGCACCTGCCAGCAAGTGGCACAGTCCCAACAATCGCTGTGGTTGGATATACTTGTCGGCTACAATACCCATCAGTGTCGGCATAAAGATGCTGACAATACCCTGAATGGCATAGAACCAAGAGATGATGTCACCCAATCCGGCTATTCCCAGATAGTTTCCCATACAGGTGAGGTAGGCTCCCCACACGGCGAACTCCAAGAAGTTCATCACCGCCAAACGTACTTTAGTATTCATAGTTAGATAATTTTAAATAATAGGTTTTCTGTTATAAAATGCTTGTAATTTGCCATGATCGCTTTCTTTCAAGATGACCTGTCCTACCAGCCATTCCGTATTAGGGATTTCCTGGAGGAGCGGGTAATGGTTTACCATGTAGCCGTTCGAAATTTCCACGACGTAATGAGTCAGACGCTGACCGTCCGGCATTATCAGTTCGTGACAGGCTATCCTTCGCGTTCTTGTTGTTTCCTGTTTCATTCGCACTTGGTTTATTGTGGAATCGTATGAATTGCATCTGACTGATAAACATCATCTTACGTGTCGTGGCATCGTCATTGCTGCTACTGTTCAGGTAGATAAAGCCGTGAAGTTCCTTCAGCTTCTTCTCGTTGTTGGCTGGCAGTCGGACTTGAGCCAAACCGGATATCGAGACGTGATTGACAGTTTGTATGATACTGTCACCCTCGTACTTCGCAGCAATACAGATAACGGCATCCCTCGAACCACTCTGATAGATGTACTCAGTCATGAATTGGAACATAAATGAGTCTCCTTTATAATATGAGGTATCGACACTCAGCGTAAAGTCATAGCGGTTCATGGTAGGATAAGGCATCAGCAACAAGTCGGTAGCCCCCGTCCATACATTTGCGGTATCGCCTGACGCGCTGAATTGTGAATATCGATTGATGTCACCAACACTCGTACCTAACGACTTGGCTTCGTCAGAGAGCCGTTCGTTGACTGAAGTATAAATGTCTTTCAGGCGTTCTACATGCGAATAGTAGTATATCATGGAGGAATCGAAGTCTTCCTTCGTCACGCCATATTTCTTCAACACGCCATAGAAATACTTTGTCTGGTCGAATTTAGTATCATCCCCTGCCCTTTCCGCCTTGGCCATAGCCTGTGCAACATGGTAGTCATAGAGGATGTCTTCCATATCTCCAGGTTGGATGAAGCGCTTTGGTACCGACGGTGCACAAGCCATCAGCAATGCAATGAGCAACAGGGGCAACAGGGGCAACAGACTATACTTCCTCATCGGCAGTTACTTCTTTTTCCTGACGTTTACCAAAGGATATCTCGCTGATTTCCTGGCGATAAAAGAGCAGCAACAGCACGACACCCACCGAGATGGAAGAGTCGGCAAAATTAAAAATCGGGCTAAAGAACACAAAGGGGTCGCCACCTACCATTGGAACCCATTGGGGCCAAGTGGTGACAATGAGCGGGAAATAGAACATATCGACCACCTTACCCATCAGAAACGGTGCATAACCAGTACCGAAAGGTACAAAGTATGAGACATAATGTTCAGAGCTGCCGTTGAATATGAGTCCGTAAAACATGGAGTCAAAGATGTTTCCGGCGGCTCCTGCCAGCACCATAGCCAAGCAGACGATATAGCCCCAGCGGGCACATTTCCGGACTTGCTGTACAATATAATATGTCAACAAGGCAATAGCAGCAACACGGAAGAGACTCAATACCAGTTTCGAACCGAGCTCCATACCATAGGCCATGCCATTATTCTCAATGAATAAGATTTTGAACCACGAGAAGATGTCAATCTGTTCGTGGAGGGTCATATTGGTCTTAACCCAAATTTTGATGATTTGGTCGATAACGAGGATGGCCACCACAATCAATATGGCCAGCCATCCACGTCGTGTTATGTTCTTATTGTCCATTTAGTTCTTCTTTCCAGCCATCTTCGACTCCACACTCAGGGTGGCATGTGGAACGGCCTTCAGGCGCTCCTTCGGAATCAGCTTGCCTGTAATGCGGTCAATGCCGTAGGTCTTGTTTTCAATACGGGTCAAAGCGGCCTTCAGACCTTGAATGAACTTCTGCTGACGGGCAGCCAAAGAAATAATCTCTTCTTTCGACTGGGTAGCACTACCCTCTTCCAAGGCTTTGTATGTAGGCGATGTGTCGTCTACATCGTTAGAGTCCTTGTTCATCAGGGCACTCATCATCTGGTCGTAGTCACGCTTGGCCAAAGCCAGCTTCTCGTTGATAATCTCACGGAACTCCTCGAGTTCTTCGTCAGAATAACGTGTTTTTTCTGCCATAATCTTATTTGGATTTAGTTATTTGAATATTCAACTTAAAGTCATCAAAGTCAACCTCGGTGCCATCGTTGGCTGCAATAGCGATGGAATCGGCCAAAACCTGCGTCTTGATATAGTCGCCAAAGGCATTGACGGCAGCCTCGACCTCTGCGTTCGGAGCCAGCACAATATTGATACGGTCCGTAATCTCCAGGCCGCTCTCCTTACGGATATTCTGCACGCGGTTGATGATTTCACGGGCCATACCCTCCTGCTTCAGTTCTTCGGTCAGTTCCACTTCAAGGGCTACTGTCAGGTTACCTTCGTTGGCAACAAGCCAGCCGGGAATATCCTCGCTGATGATATCAACATCGACAGCTTCCACAGTCAGCGCCTGACCTTCCACGTTGATGTTAATAGTGCCGTTAGCCTCCAGCTCTGCTATCTGCTCCTGCGAGAGGGCATCCATCTGGGCGGCTACACCCTTCATCAGCTTACCGAACTTCTTACCCATCATCCTGAAGTTACACTTTACCTTCTTGACCAGAATTCCCTGTCCTTCAACGAATTTCAGTTCCTTGACGTTCACCTCATGCATGATTAGGTCCTTGACGGCTTCGATATGCTTGCGCTGTTCGTCGGTAGCAGGCACCATAATGCTCTGCAGCGGCTGACGCACCTTGATATTCACCTTACGGCGCAGGGCGAGAACCATCGAGGTAATCTTCTGAGCCATCTCCATACGGGCCTCAAGGTCCTTGTCAATGGCAGCAGTATCGGCTACGGGCCAGTTGTCCAGGTGTACGCTGTCCTTCTCGCCACCCAGGTCCTTATACAGCTGGTCGGCATAGAAGGGAGCAAACGGTGCCAACAGCTTGGCAACGGTCATCAGACAGGTATAGAGCGTGTTATAAGCAGACAGCTTGTCGGCGCTCATCTCCTTGCCCCAGAAACGTTTGCGGTTCAGGCGCACATACCAGTTCGACAGGTCGTCATTGACGAAGGCATCAATCAGTCGGCCTGCTCTGGTGGGATCATAGCTGTCGAGCTCGGCAGTCACTTTCTGAATGAGGGTATTGAGGCTGGAGAGTATCCAGCGGTCAATCTCCGGCTGTTCGGTGTGTTGCGGCTGTGTCGCAACACACTGGTCACCCGGCTCAAAACCATCCACATTGGCATACAGCGCAAAGAAGCTATACGTATTATATAAGGTACCAAAGAACTTACGGCGAATCTCGTCAACGCCCTCGGGGTCGAACTTCAGGTTGTCCCAAGGTTCCGAGTTTGTCATCATATAGAGGCGCACAGCGTCAGAACCGTACTTCTCAATCATCTCGAAGGGGTTCACCACGTTGCCGACGTGCTTCGACATCTTGTTGCCCTTGGCATCGAGCACCAAACCGCTGGAGATGACGTTCTTGAAGGCCACAGAGTCGAAAATCATCGTGGCAATGGCATGCAGCGTAAAGAACCAGCCGCGTGTCTGGTCGACACCCTCGTTGATGAAGTCGCAGGGGAAGGCGGTACCTTTGTCGATGAGAACGCGGTTTTCGAACGGATAGTGAATCTGAGCGTAGGGCATGGAGCCTGAGTCGAACCACACATCGACGAGGTCGCTCTCACGCTTCATCTTCTTTCCCGACGGTGAACAGAGGAAGATATAGTCAACATAGGGACGGTGCAGGTCAATCTTGTCGTAGTTCTCCTTGCTCATATCGCCCGGCACAAAGCCCTTTTCCTTCAGCGGGTTCGAGGTCATAAAACCTGCCCCGACGGCCTTCTCTATCTCGTTGTACAGCTCTTCCACGGAACCGATGCACAGCTCCTCGCCATCCTCTGAGCGCCAGATGGGCAACGGAGTTCCCCAGAAGCGGCTACGGCTGAGGTTCCAGTCGTTCAGGTTCTCCAGCCAGTTGCCGAAACGGCCTGTACCTGTTGACTCTGGCTGCCAGTTGATGGTCTTGTTCAGCTCCGACATGCGCTCCTTCTTGGCTGTCGACTTGATAAACCACGAATCCAAAGGATAATAGAGCACGGGCTTGTCGGTACGCCAGCAATGGGGATAGTTGTGGGTGTGCTTCTCAATCTTGAACACCTTGTTCTGTGCCTTCAGGTCCATACAGATCGAGATATCCAAGGTCTCGTCCTTATCGGTCAGCGTGTCGTCGTAGGCATTCTTCACATAACGGCCTGCAAACTTGTTCCACTCGTCCTTGTTGACATAGTTCTTGACGAATTCTTCGTCGAGGTCCTCCAGCACAAAATACTTACCCTGCAGGTCGACCACCGGGCGCTCGGCACCCTTCTTGTCAATCAGCACAATGGGGCAGATGCCGGCCTTCTTGGCTACGAAGGCATCGTCAGCACCGAAGTTGGGAGCGATATGCACGATACCGGCACCGTCTTCAGTGGTCACATAGTCACCGGGAATCACCCGGAAGGCATCACCCATGGGCTTGATGGCAGGCATCAGCTGTTCATACTCAATACCAACGAGGTCGCTACCCTTATAACGGGCTATGATGCGGTAAGGAATCAGTTTCTCACCCTTCTTGTATTCGGGCATCTCACCACCGTCGGTGATACAGCCCTCGGCAGGCAGATAGGCATTCAGACGAGCCTCGGCCAGCACCAGCGTCACCTTCTCGGCAGTATAGGGATTGTAGGTCTCCACGGCCACATAGTCAATCTTCGGACCTACGCAGAGGGCTGAGTTAGCTGCCAGTGTCCAAGGAGTCGTCGTCCAGGCGAGGAAGTAAGGAGTACCCCACTTGGTCATCTCCGGCTTCGGGGTCTTCATCTTGAACTGAGCCGTACACGTCGTATCCTTCACGTCACGATAGCAACCGGGCTGGTTCAGCTCATGACTCGAAAGACCGGTACCTGCGGCAGGCGAGTACGGCTGGATGGTGTAACCCTTATACAGCAGGCCCTTCTGATAGAACTGCTTCAGCAGCCACCACAGCGTCTCGATATACTTGTTGTCGTAGGTGATGTAGGGATTGTCCAGGTCGACGAAATAACCCATTTTCTCCGTCAGGTCACGCCACTCCTGGGTGTACATCATCACGTTCTCACGACACTTCTTGTTGTAGTCCTCGGTAGAGATATACTTCTCCGACTCCTTGTTGTCGATGTCGGCCTTGGTGATGCCCAGTTCCTTCTCAACGCCCAGCTCCACAGGCAGTCCGTGGGTGTCCCAGCCGGCCTTGCGCTTCACCTGGAAGCCCTGCATGGTCTTGTAGCGGTTGAAGGTATCCTTGATACTACGTGCCAGCACGTGATGGATTCCAGGGTGACCGTTGGCAGAGGGAGGTCCCTCATAGAATACAAACTGGGGACAGCCCTCACGTTCCTTCACAGAACGCCAGAAGACGTCTTGCTCCTTCCACATCTGCAGCACATCGTTGTTTGTCTGCGTCAAATTCAAGCCGTTATGCTCGGCAAATCTCTTGCTCATTTTTCTTATTTTTTACCTTTTAACTTCTTATCTTTTCTAATGACGTGCAAAGGTAATCATTATTTTTGATAACACCAAATTTTTAGCCCCCAATTCCTTTTTCGTTTATATTAAGATGATAGTTCCAGCACCTCTTTAGTCTTGTCAGAAACGGCTACGCGCTGGTCGGTGCGCAACCCTACAGCCCACAAAATGACACCCTGAGCATCAACGACTACCAATTGGCGCCGTTTCTCGAAAACGTTCATCTTCAGGTCAGTCATCAGGTCGCTCAACAGCTTGCGACCCGTCATGCCGTAGGGTACCATGCTGTCCCCCTCCTCTACTGTTCGGACGGTTAGCGGGAAGTGCACTTTGGCGGCATCAAGGGTGGCAATATGGGGGTCTTTCGATATGTAAACAGCACATTTGCGTACCTTCAACCTGTTGTTGTCGTCCAAGATATAAGTACCTTCTTCAGGAACGAGAACAGGTTTCGTTGGTTTCATTGTTTGTTCAACGATGAGGCGGGAACGGTCCTTCAAGACCTCATAGCCTGACACAGAACTGACGGTTCCACCGCAATCGGCATCCAAAATCTGACGCACCTGATTGCCGTTGAAACCGTAGTTTTTAAGCCATTCAAAGATGATATATTCACTCGAACCAAATTTCTTTAACTCATTCAAATCGAGAATGTTACTATTCTTATAGTCAGAAACAATGGCATCCAATACCTGTTGAGCTTCTGCCAGATTCTCCGTTGTGCGCTGGATATTCTCCGCGACAGTAGGATTCAACTCACGAAGCATCGGCAGCACCTGCAGTCGGATCTTGTTTCGCATGACATCAGCCTCCAGATTTGTGCTGTCAGTGACGTACTGTTGTCCTCTTTGGGTCAGGAAATCCTCGATTTCCGCCCTCGAAACACATAACAATGGGCGAATCACACATAGGGTCTGACCCTTTGTGTGGTGTTTAGGCTGAATACCCGTCAGGCCGCGCAAACCAGTTCCTCTGACAAGATTCAAGAGGACGGTTTCCACAGAGTCGTCGCGGTGGTGTGCCACGCAGACGCCAGCAGCACCAAGATCCTGACACAGCTGGGAGAACCACTTGTAGCGTAACTCTCGGGCTGCCATCTCGATGCTTACCTTATGCAGTTCGGCGTAAGTCTGGGTATCAAAATGGACCCGATGGAGCTCTATGCCCAGTCGGTTGCAAAGGTCCACACAAAACTGTTCGTCTCTATCGGACTCATCGCCCCTAAGGTGAAAATTACAATGGGCAGCATGAACCTTATAGCCGTGCTCATGGAGCAATAGCAGCAGAGCAACACTATCCGCACCTCCACTTAATGCAACAAGATATAAATCATTGCTGTTAAGCAGATTATGCTTTCTGATACAGCTATCGACCTTACTCCACATAGAGTACCAGGCCCTTCAGGTATTCACCCTCCGGATGATAGATGTTGATGGGATGATCGGCAGGCTGATGCAACTGATGAAGGATGCGCACCTTACGCTTGGCCAGTGCCGCAGCCGTGAACACAGCATTGCGGAAATGGTCTTTTGTGACCACTTGCGAACACGAGAACGTAAACAAGATGCCACCTTTTTCAATCTTCTCGAAAGCCTTTTGGTTCAAGCGGGTATAGCCCTTTAGCGCATTGTGCAGGGCTCCACGGTGTTTGGCAAAAGCGGGCGGGTCAAGGATGATGAGGTCGTAACTGGGTGTTGGGTGATGGGTGGCGGGTGATGGCTTCCCAATGCTCTCCAGGAACTTGAAGGCATCCTCGCAGAAGGCCTCGTGACGGGCATCGTCAGGGAAGTTCAGGGCAACATTGGCCTTGGTCAGTTCAATGGCTTTGGCACTACTATCGACACTATGTACAATCTCCGCCCCGCCACGCATGGCATAGAACGAGAAGCCGCCCGTATAGCAGAACATATTCAATACGCGCTTGCCACGGGCATAATGTTCCAGCAAAGACCGGTTCTCGCGCTGGTCAACAAAGAATCCCGTCTTCTGGCCTTTCAACCAGTCGACGCGGAACTTCAGTCCGTTCTCGGTAGCAACATTATCGTTGCTGCCACCCACCAGGAAACCACTCATATCGTCAGCCGTCATGAAAGGCAATGTGGTCTCGCTTTTGTAATAGATATGCTTCAAACGACCCTCCATTGCTTCTACAAGCAATCTTGCTATCTGCTTACGGCACAGATGCATACCGATTGAGTGTGCCTGCATGACAGCAGTCTCACCATACACGTCGATAATGAGTCCAGGAAGATTGTCGCCCTCACCATGAACCAGTCGATAGGTGTTGTTGTCCGGATTGTCAGCGATACCGATAGCCAGTCGCATCTGCAGGGCAGAACGCAAGCGCGAATCCCAGAAGACATCATCAATTTCTACGTCCTTGAACGTCAGTACGCGCACGGCGATAGAGCCTTGCTGATAGTGGCCTACAGCGATGAAATCGCCGGAATTGGTGACTACACGCACCACATCACCCTCTTCAATACCGTCGTCCATGCTCTGGATGGCACCTGAGAACACCCAAGGATGATATCGCCTGAGGCTCTCGTCCTTCCCTTTACGTAGTTTTATCTGCTTATAACTCATAGTGTTAGCAAAATCTTTACTCTTCACATTCTACTAATTCATAGTCGCCGGTTTGTTCCAGACGCAACAGCTCTTCATAAAGCATGATGCATGTCCAGGCATCCGTGGCGGCATACATCTTCTGCTTGTCAGACAGGATGTCGGCTTCCCAGTTCGTCAGCCGTTCACGCTTTGAGATACGCTGTCCGAAGAAGTTGGCATACAGCTTCTGAAGGCTCATATCCTCGACGCCGATTTCCTTCACATGGTCTTGCAAGTCGATGAAATGTCCCGTATTGAAATCGCCCAGCAAATGCAAAGAGTGGAGGTCGTCACGAAGGGAAAGGCCTATTTTGGGAACGGTCTCATCCTCCAACAGTCGCTTGACAGATGGCGACATGCCCAGCTGGTTCAACCGGAACAGGAAACAAATGTCATGACTTGAAACCTGCAACAGGGCAACCTTGTGCAAATGTCCCTTTTTGAACGAAGGGCGTGTTTCAGTATCTACGCCCAATATCGGCTGTGCCAGCAGGTATCGTACAGCTTTCTCCGATTCACGTTCAGTCAGCACCACTATGATACGCCCCTCAAAAGTGACCTTAGGAAGCGTTCCTATCTTCGTCTTATCGTATTTACTGTATATGACTTTTCTCATTCAGCCGGCAAAGTTAATGCAAAAAAAGCAAAAAACGGCAAAAAGATGATGAAATCTAAGTTTTTCTTCGTAATTTTGCACTTCGTAATAATAAATAAGGTTATGGCAAAGAAGAAAACTGGCAAGTCCTCGACGAAAACTCCCACTTCGTTTAAAGAGGCTTTAGGCATTGACAAGATATTTTTCAACGAACGTGTTAACTTTGTGTTAGGAGCCTGCCTGCTGTTTGTTGCAGTCTATCTGACATGGGCGTTTGTGTCTTACTTTTCTACGGCAGCAGCCGATCAGAGTATCATCGAGGCTCCCCGTGACGGTGAGATCATGAACCAGAATGGCGAGTTCAGTAATGCCTGTGGAAGTCTGGGGGCTTATGCTTCCTGGTTTTTCATCAAGCGTTGCTTTGGTTTGGCGGCATTCGTCATCCCCCTGTTTTGCCTGCTGTTGTCCGTCAACATGATGCGGGCATACAAAGTCAGGCTTTTGAAGTGGTTTATGTGTCTGGCTATCGTCATGATATGGGCTTCCGTCACGTTTTCAAAGTTCCTGGCTCCGTTCTTTGCCGATGCCTGTTTCAATCCTGGCGGAGATCATGGCCTGGCCATCTGCCAGCATATTGAGGGCCTGATAGGAATGCCAGGACTGACGGCTATCCTTGCATTGACAGCCATAGCCTTCCTGACCTATTTGAGCATGGAGACCATCATCATCTTGCGTAAGATATTCAATCCGCTGCATTACCTTAAAAAGATTCCCATGACCATCAATGTGGGCAGTGGCGAGCCTGAGGCCGACGCAGAGGGTATCAGCACGATGGAAGATCCTGAGGTCTTCGACGACCCTCAGACGGAACAGATAGAGTTTGACGTTGACCACGACGAGTCCCCTGTGCCTGTCACTCCCATGACTCCAAAGGAACCCAGCAAACTCGCTGACACCGACGCCGACGTGGAGATGGAGATCGAGGCTGGCGAAAAAGAGGAAAAGGCTGATGGTAAGGACCTTGCCAACAACTATGGTGACCTGTCGACGCCATACGACCCCAAGCGCGACTTGGAGAACTACCACTATCCCACCCTCGACCTACTGAAGAAGTATGAGAGCGACGGCAAGCCATATATTGACATGGAGGAGCAGACAGCCAACAAGAACCGCATTGTCGACGTGCTCCGTAACTTCGGTGTGGAGATTTCGAGTATCAAGGCAACGGTTGGTCCAACCATTACGCTATACGAGATTACCCCTGCTCCAGGCGTCCGTATTTCCAAGATCCGCAATCTGGAAGACGATATCGCCCTGAGTCTTTCAGCCCTTGGTATCCGTATCATTGCCCCCATCCCCGGCAAGGGTACCATCGGTATTGAGGTGCCTAATGCCAAGCCCGCTACCGTCTCGATGGAATCGATACTTAACTCCAAGAAGTTCCAGGAAACGACGATGGATCTGCCTTGTGCTGTTGGTAAGACCATCACCAACGAGGTCTTTATGTTCGACCTTGCCAAGGCTCCCCACCTACTCGTGGCTGGTGCTACCGGTCAGGGTAAGTCAGTCGGTTTGAACGCCATCATCACCTCTTTATTATATAAGAAGCACCCAGCAGAGCTGAAGATTGTGCTCGTCGACCCGAAGAAGGTGGAGTTCAGCGTGTATAGCAGTATCGAGAACCACTTCCTGGCCAAGGTGCCTGACGAGGGTGAAGAGCCCATCATTACTGATGTCACCAAGGTCATCCGCACGCTCAACTCGCTGTGCAAGGAGATGGATACCCGCTATGACCTGCTGAAGATGGCTCAGGCACGTAACCTGAAGGAATACAACAAGAAATTCATTGCCCGTCAGCTGAATCCTGAGCACGGCCACAAGTTCATGCCATATATCGTAGTGGTGATTGACGAGTTTGGCGACCTCATCATGACTGCTGGCAAGGAGGTGGAGCTGCCGATAGCACGTATTGCACAGCTGGCTCGTGCCGTGGGTATCCACATGATTATCGCTACCCAGCGTCCTACCACGAACATCATTACTGGTACCATCAAGGCCAACTTCCCAAGCCGTATTGCCTTCCGTGTGGGAGCTATGATTGACTCACGCACCATTCTCGACCGTCCGGGAGCCCAGCAGCTGGTGGGACGTGGTGACATGCTCTATCTGAACGGAGGCGAACCTGTCCGTGTACAGTGTGCCTTTGTCGACACCCCTGAAGTGGAGCGCATCAATCAGTTCATTGCCCAGCAGCAGGGCTATCTCTCAGCCTTCGAGTTGCCTGAGCCCGATACTGACGATGGTGATGGTGGCGAGAGCCGTGATGTGGACATGCAGCACCTTGACCCGATGTTCGAGGATGCCGCCCGTCTGATTGTTCGTGAACAGAGTGGCTCGACGTCACTCATCCAACGAAAGTTTGCCATCGGCTACAACCGTGCAGGCCGTCTGATGGACCAGTTGGAGAAGGCAGGCATCGTAGGAGCTGCTCATGGCAGCAAGCCGCGCGAAGTATTAATCATGGACGAAATGAGTCTGGAAAACCTATTATCACAATGGAGAAGTTAAGGATAACAATCGTGATGCTGCTCATGGCAGTAGCATCGTATGGCCAGAGCGCCAAGGAAGTATTAGACAAAGCTGCTGCAGCAGTATCGAACAAATCAGGCGTCACAGCTAATTTCACGCTGAAAGGCGGACAGATGAACGACAAGGGCACCATTGCCATCAAGGGCAAGATGTTCCATGCCACCACGCCTGATGCCATCATCTGGTTTGACGGCAAGACCCAGTGGACCTATATCAAGAAGAACGACGAGGTCAACGTGTCCAGTCCCAAGGATTCGGAGTTGCAGATGTACAATCCCTATACCTTTATATATATGTATAAGCAGGGATATACCTACGACATGACCAAGAAGGGCGACAGTTACGAGGTTCACTTGACCGGTAGCGGTAAAAAGGGCACTTTGCGCGAGATGTATCTCACCATCAACAAAAAAACCTTCATTCCATCGACTATTCGCATCCGTCACAACAAAGGATGGAACACCATTGAGGTCAGCAACTTCAAAAAGGCCAATCTTTCCGATGGAACCTTCCGTTTTAACTCCAAAGACTTCCCCCAGGCTGAGGTTATTGACCTGCGTTGAGAATTGAGAGTTGAGAATTGAGAGATATGAACAAAGTACAGCTCTTTTTCCTGTTACGCAAGAACACGAAGCTTAGCGAGAAGCGTAACCCGATGTTCGAAGCCAACCAGTATGGTAAGCTCTTCGGATATATCGCCATAGCCATTTTGGGTATCGAATTCATAGCCTTGGGCACCTTCCTCGGATGGCTTGCAGCCAAAGAGGCCGCGCCTGAAATGCTGTTCTACATCATGCCCTTCCTGTTGATTCTGGACTTCGGCATGCGTTTCATGACGCAACAGACGCCGATGATGCTCGTCAAGCCCTATCTGCTGACACCCATCAGCAAATATACGGCCATCGAGTGTTTCCTCGTCAACCAGGTGTTAGATCTCGGAAACCTGTTCTGGATGGTCATTTTCCTGCCCTACGTCTTCATCGTCTGGTGTGGCGGCGTAAGCTTCTGGACAGCCCTTGGCATCCTGTTCCTGCTCCATCTGATGGTAGTAGTCAACAGCCAATGGTATCTCCTGGTACGAACCTTGGTCAATCAGAGCATGTGGTGGTGGGCGTTGCCTGCTGCTTTCTACGGACTTCTCATAGGCCCGTTCTTCTTCCTGCCCGACAATCTGCTTGACAAATATACCGATTTCATCGCTGACTCGTTCGATGCCATGGGCTCACTCTGGTGGCTCTTCCTGATATTTGCCGTCCTGTTCATCGTGCTCTTTGCCATCAACCGCCAACTGCAGATGCGACTGGTATACAGCGAGATATCGAAAGTCAGCAAGACCAAGCTGAAGACCGTTTCAGAATTCAAGGCCCTCGAACGCTTCGGACAGATTGGCGAATACCTGAAGCTGGAGCTGAAGAGCGTCATGCGCAACAAGGCTATCCGCACACGCTTCCTTCAGGCTGTCATCCTGCCTACCATGTTTTCGCTGGCCATCGCCTTCCTCGACATCTACAAGACATCCTTCGAGCGTAACTTCTTCTGCCTCTACGCGTTCATATTCTTCGGAGCTGCGAACCTTGTCAAGATTATGTGTCCTGAGGGCAACTACATCGACCTGCTCATGGTGTACAAGGAGAATATCCTGACGCTGCTTCGCGCCAAATACTACTTCTACTGCACCGTATTGCTGCTGCCAATGCTAATAACGCTCATTCCCGTTTTCACCGGCAAGTTCTCAATATTGATGATACTGGCCTACCTGTTTACTGCCACAGGTCCCGTCTACTTCATGCTCTTCCAGTTAGCCGTCTGGAACAAGCAGACGCTGCCATTGAACGACAAGATAACAGGCAAGAACCAGATGGAAAACAAATGGCAGGCCATCGCATCGATGGTGGCCATGTTCGTACCTGTTATCCTGGTACTAATCCTTCAGGCTGTCTTCGATGAAAACGTGGCCTATCTGACGCTGATCGTCATCGGTCTGGCATTCACGCTGACAGAGTCCTATTGGCTGCGCAACATCTATTCACGGATGATGAAACGGCGCTATACGAATCTGGAAGGCTTCCACGCGACAAGATAGTTGAGATTTGAAAACGGTTCTGATTCAGGTTGGTAAGACGGTGAACAAGCACTTCATAGCCGGTATTAACGACTATGTGGAGCGTATCGGCCACTACATGCCTTTCGATGTGGTGACCATCCCTGAGCTGCGCAACACCAAAAATCTGACTGAAGAACAGCAGAAACAGGCGGAGGGGGAACTCATCCTGAAACAGCTGCAACCCACAGATACCGTGGTGCTGCTTGATGAACACGGACGCGAATACCGCAGCATCGAGTTTGCACGCTGGCTGGAACAGAAACAGCAGACAGCCCGTCGCCTTATTTTCGTCATCGGAGGTCCCTACGGCTTCTCCCCTGCCGTCTATCAGCGTGCCAACGAACAGCTTAGCCTCTCGAAGATGACCTTCTCGCACCAGATGATTCGCCTCACCTTCACCGAACAGGTCTATCGGGCCTGCACCATCATTCGTGGCGAGCCCTATCATCACGAATAATTGACGCTGTGTAACAAATAGTGAAATTTATTCCCTTTTTATTCTTTTTTCTCGGAATTATTGCTTATTTTTGCAGTCAATTATCAACTGCATAGATTATTATGGCAAGAATCAACAACCATCTCGTCATCATGGCCGGCGGCGTAGGAAGCCGTTTCTGGCCCATGAGTACTGCGGAAAAACCCAAGCAGTTCATTGATGTGCTGGGCATCGGCAAGTCATTACTCCAACTGACCGTAGAACGCTTCGACGGCATCGTACCCGTAGAGAACGTATGGGTGGTAACGAATGCAAAGTATGCCGACACCGTGAGCGAACAGCTGTCCGACATGCCTCGCGACCACATACTCTGCGAACCCTGTCGCAGGAATACGGCACCCTGCATCTCCTACGTCTCGTGGCGCATCAAGTCGAAAGACCCCAAGGCCAATATCGTGGTATCTCCCAGCGACCATGTCGTATTGAATACCCAGGAGTTCCGCCGTGTCATCAGCGACTGCCTGGCCTTCACCTCCGACAGCGACGCCATTGTCACCCTTGGCATGAAACCCACACGTCCGGAGACGGGCTACGGCTACATCCAGGCCGACCTCAGCAGCAATTCGCTGCGTAATAAAGAGATATTCCGTGTCGACTCCTTCCGCGAGAAACCCGACCTTCAGACAGCCCAGAAGTATATCAGTCAGAAGAACTACTTCTGGAATGCCGGTATCTTCATCTGGAATGTCAACACCATCGTCAACGCCTTCCGCATCTACCAGCCGCAGATGGCCAAGATCTTTGAGTCGCTGCTGCCTGTCTATGGTACTGATAAGGAGCAGGCTGAGATTAACCGCCTGTTCCCGGAATGTGAGAACATCAGCGTCGACTATGCCATCATGGAGAAGGCCGAGGAAATCTTCGTCTGCCCTGCCGACTTTGGCTGGAGCGACCTGGGCACGTGGGGCTCCCTGCAGCAGCAGAGTAAAAAGGACCTCTACGGCAATGCCTGCATCGGCCCGGACATCTCCCTTTTCGAGTCACACAACAACATTATCCATACCACCCAGGAGAAGAAAGTGGTTATCCAGGGTCTCGACGGCTTTATTGTGGCCGAGAACGACGACACCCTGCTGATCTGCAAGCTCTCCGAAGAACAACGAATCAAACAATTTAGCGGACAAGACAAATGAATAAGGTTGCTTTAATAACTGGTATTACTGGCCAGGACGGTAGTTATCTGGCTGAATTTCTGATTGAGAAAGGCTATGAAGTGCATGGACTGATGCGACGCTCGTCGTCGTTCAATACGGCTCGTATCGAACATTTGTATCTCGACGAGTGGGTGCGCGATATGAAGAAGAAACGCCTGGTCAATCTGCACTGGGCCGATATGACTGATTCGTCATCGCTCATTCGCGTCATCTCGAAGATTCGCCCCGACGAAATCTATAATTTAGCTGCGCAGAGTCACGTGAAGGTATCGTTCGATGTACCTGAGTATACGGCAGATACGGATGCTAATGGCGTTCTGCGACTGCTCGAGGCCGTTCGCATCTGCGGACTGGCTGACACTTGTCGCATCTATCAGGCTTCAACGTCAGAGCTGTATGGTAAAGTACAGGAGGTGCCACAGTCGGAAACCACCCCCTTCTACCCCCGCAGTCCCTATGCTGTCGCCAAGCTCTACGGCTTCTGGATCATGAAGAATTATCGCGAGTCGTACAACATGTACTGCTGCAACGGTATCCTCTTCAACCACGAGAGTGAGCGTCGTGGCGAGACCTTCGTGACGCGAAAGATCACGCTGGCTGCTGCACGTATCGCACAGGGCTATCAGGACAAGCTCTATCTGGGTAACCTCAACTCCCTGCGCGACTGGGGATATGCCAAGGACTACATCGAGTGCATGTGGCTCATCCTGCAACAGCCCGAGCCAGACGACTTCGTCATTGCTACGGGTGAGTACCATACGGTCCGTGAGTTTGCCACCTTGGCCTTCAAGGAGGTGGGCATCGACCTGGAATGGCGCGGTGCCGGTGTCGACGAGAAGGGTTACAACAAGTCCACAGGCAAGCCCATCGTCGAGGTCGATCCCAAGTATTTCCGTCCCGCTGAAGTCGACCAGCTGCTGGGCAATCCTGCCAAAGCCAGGGCCAAGCTGGGCTGGAATCCTCAGAAGACCAGTTTCCCCGACCTCGTGAAGATTATGGTGCAGCACGACATGAAGTTCGTCAAGAAACTGTTCCTGAAAGCACAAATGGACAAGCAAGATGCTGAATAAAGACAGTAAGATATACGTCGCCGGACACCACGGACTGGTGGGCTCGGCTATCTGGAACAACCTGAAAGCCCGTGGTTACAATAACCTTGTGGGGAGAACCCACAAGGAACTCGATTTGACAGACCAGTTGGCTGTGCGTCGTTTCTTCGACGAGGAGCGTCCCGATGCCGTCGTTCTGGCTGCTGCCTTCGTCGGAGGCATCATGGCCAACTCGCTCTATCGGGCCGATTTCATCATGATGAACATGAAAATCCAGTGCAACGTCATCAGCGAAGCCTATGCCCACGGTGTCCAGAAGCTGCTTTTCCTGGGCTCTACGTGCATCTATCCCAAGGAAGCCCCGCAACCCATGAAGGAAGACTGCCTGCTGACGTCGCCCCTGGAATACACCAACGAGGAGTATGCTATCGCAAAGATTGCCGGTCTGAAGATGTGCGAGTCGTACAATCTGCAGTACGGCACCAACTACATCGCCGTGATGCCCACCAACCTCTATGGTCCCAACGACAACTTCCATCTGGAGAACAGCCACGTCATGCCTGCCATGATGCGCAAGGTCTATCTGGCTAAACTCATCCACGACGGCGACTGGGACAAGATAGCCACCGACCTCGACAAGCGCCCCGTAGAAGGCGTTGACGGAAAGGCCAGTCATGATGACGTTATAAGGATTTTACGAAAATATGGAATAGAGGACAACAAGGTCACACTTTGGGGCACAGGTACCCCTCTCCGTGAATTCCTGTGGAGCGAGGATATGGCCGATGCCTCCGTCCACGTGCTGCTGAACGTTAACTTCAGTGACATTATCGGTATCGAGAAATATAGCAGCGTTCACTATGGTGCTTCTACCAATGGTGCTGTAGACCGCAACCACAGTGCAGGACGTGGTGGCGCCATCCCTTCCTTGGGCGAAATCCGCAACTGCCACATCAATGTCGGCACGGGCAAGGAACTGACCATCCGCCAACTTTCCCAGCTGGTTGTCAAGGCTGTCGGCTTCGAGGGCACCGTTGTCTTCGATACCACCAAACCCGACGGCACCATGCGCAAACTCATCGACGTCAGCAAGCTGCACAGCCTCGGATGGACCCACAAGGTGGAGATAGAGGACGGCGTGCGCAAACTGTTCCAATGGTATCAAGAATCCTTAGCATAAAACAAAACTACAACAATGAATACTATCCAGACATTCCAACAGCTCAAAGAGCGTGTCATCGCCAACTCCAAGTCATATCGCATCGTTGCCGTCAAACCCGATGATGAAGCGTCGAAAACAGCACTCCAGCGCGTCAAGGACGAAGGACTGGCTGAAGTCGTCATCGTCGACAACAACATCCCTGAAGAGGCTGCACAGGAGGCCGTGGCCATCATCCGCAACGGTGAAGGCGACGTCCTGATGAAGGGACTCATTGGCACCGACCAGGTGTTGCGCGCCATCCTGAACAAGGAGCACGGACTGCTTCCTCCCGGACGCGTCCTCACACACATCAGCGCCTTCCAGATGCCCGACTACCCCAAGATGCTCTTTGTCACCGATGTGGCCGTCATCCCCTATCCTACCCAGGAACAGCGCATCGAGCAGATACGCTATGCCACCGACATCTGTCGCCGTATGGGCATCAGCCAGCCTCGCGTGGCACTCCTTCACTGTGCTGAGCATGGCGGAAAACAGTTCCCGTTCGTCGACGGCTATGCTGACATCAAGCGCATGGCCGAGGCTGGCGACTTCGGACCTTGTCTGGTAGACGGACCCATGGACCTGAAGACGGCCTGCTCCGCCGAGGCACTCCGCATCAAGCAGATGACATCACCCTTAGAGGGCGAATCGGACATTCTCGTCATGCCCGACATCGAGGCTGGCAACACGTTCTATAAGGCTATGACACTCTTCACGCCAGCTGAGTCCGCAGGACTGCTGGTGGGAGCCACGGCGCCTGTGGTCATTCCCTCACGTGGCGACGATGCCACTTCCAAGTACAACAGCATCCTGTTTGCCCTGTCCAGTCTCTAACACCCATCACCCTATGCGAATCCTTGTCATCAATCCTGGGTCAACATCCACCAAGATTGCCGTCTATGAAGACGAGAACCCCATCCTCCTTCGCAATATTTCGCACTCGGCAGAACAGCTGGCACCCTTTGGAAACATCACCGAACAGCAGGACTTCCGACGACAGCTGGTACTCGACGAGCTCAGCGCAGCCAACATACCACTGGAGTTCGATGCCACCATCGGACGCGGCGGACTGGTAAAGCCCATCAGCGGTGGCGTCTACGAAATCAACCAGCGCATGCTCGACGACACCCTCCACGGATGCGTCATGCACAGCCATGCCTGTAATCTCGGATGCCTCATTGCCCACGAGATTGCTGAGCTCATCAACAGCCAAAAGCGAAATGCCAAGAGCAAAGAGCCAAGATGCCGCTCCTTCATTGCTGACCCGGGCGTCGTCGACGAACTGTCGCCATACGCACGCATCAGCGGCTCACCACTCATGCCACGCATCGCCATCTGGCACGCACTCAACCAGCGCGCCATAGCCCGACGCTATGCCAGCGGCATCGGCAAGGAATACGAAGACCTGAACCTCATCATCTGTCATCTGGGAGGAGGCATCAGCGTCGCTGCACACGAAAAAGGCAAGGCCATCGACACCAACAATGCTCTCGACGGCGAAGGACCCTTCTCGCCCGAACGTGCAGGCTCCCTACCCTCCGTCGACCTCATCCGCCTCTGTTTCAGTGGCAAGTACAACGAACAGCAGCTGCTGAAGCGTATTGCCGGAAAGGCAGGACTTAACGCACATCTGGGTACCAACGACATGCGCGAGATCCTGCAGCGCATCAAGAATGGTGACGAACACGCCAAGCTCATCGTCGATGCCATGATCTACCATATCGCCAAATGCATCGCGGCAGAAGGAGCAGTACTCTGTGGCAACGTCGATGCAGTACTCATTACCGGTGGTATGGCCCACAGCGACTACATCATCAACGAACTCCGACGCCGCATAGGCTACCTCGCTCCCGTCTACACCTTCCCCGGCGAAGACGAGATGAAAGCCCTCGCACTCAATGCCCTCGCCGTGCTGCAGGGCAAGCGACAAGCCAAGGAATACGATTAGAGTGCCGTTCTAATGTGAGGTTTGTGACGATGAAACCTCAGCTTTCTCCCAGAGAAGGCTGAGGTTTCTCCCAGGGAAACGCCATAATCCCACCCTTTAATGGTTATTGGTTATGGGTTAATGGTTGTTGAGTGTTTTCATTTTTCTTTACATTCACTTTTTTAGAAGTACCCGTTTCCGATGATTTTTATGGAAGCTACCATTCTGTTGTACTACAAAACGGGTACAAATGGGCATATTGCCAACATGCGCTCCACTCGGATCTACAAAGGAGATTCAGCGAAATACCCGAATGCCCGAATGCCCGAATGCCCGATAAGAAGAAATTGAACTTAAAATATATTATATATATAATATATATAATATATTTTATATTGATTTGTTAATTTGAATAGCCCTTAACGGGCATTCGGGCATTCGGGCATTCGGGCACAAGAAAGATTTTGACAAAAGGAGAATGGTGAGGATAAGACGCTCATAAATAATCTCTAAGGTCCTGCAGAGGGTATTAAAAAACTTGGCTGCCCAGAAGGACGGCCAAGTTTATTTATTGAAGTGCCCGAGTACCCGAATGCCCGAGTGCCCGTTAAGGCGCAAAAAATGGTAACAACATTTTACACCGCCCTACTCCGGCTCAACGACAGGCTCCTGTTCCTGTGGCGTCTCCATAGCTGGCGCGAGGGCTTCACCAATATCGTTCAAGATGATGTTGACCACACCAACTGCATCGGTGATGGTGATCTCATGATCGTGATTCACATCGGCAGCAGGTTCGTGGAATTGGGTCGAGGGATTGCCCAAAATCTTGTTAACGATTCCAACGGCATCGGTGATGGTTACCTTGCCGTCGCCATTGGCATCGCCCTTGATGGTGAAGTAGCCGGGAGCATCAGCCCCACGATCGGGACGAGCATAGGATGCATCATTATGTTCGTAGTCATAAGCTGTTTCCAGTCCACCTTTCAAATTCGCACAACCTGTGAACATCAATTCGGATTCGGTCAGCTTATTACTCCAGTCTTCATTACAATAAATAGTGGTCAGTCCCCAGCAGTTATTGAACATTTGTTCTGTCTTTTTCAAATTCTGAGTATTGAAAGAGGTAATATCAACTATCTCCAAACCGCAGCAGAAGAACATATTGCTCATATCCGTCACATTTTCGGTATTGAGATATTCCAAGCCACTAATCGTTTTCAGACTGCCGAGGAAATAGCTACTGCCGAACATGTTGTACAACGAGGTGAACTTCGCATTCGCCATCGATTCATCAATCACGGCATTGGTTACATCGTTATGATAGACCTCGAAACGTTGAGCCCAAGGATTATTGATGGGATCGTACAGCTCATAGTACTGATTGCCCTGTTTGAAGTTCTCATCATAATAATAGGTCAGCGTGTGAGTCGTGGCATCGTACACAGTATATACATCCTTCTTCTTGGAGAAGTAGCCTGGAGCACTTGCGACACCATCCAGACGGGCGTAGGTCTTGTCGACCTTAGTGGCATCGTACGTAGTACCCTGTCCACCCACCAGAACGGTACACCCATAGAACATGTTTTCTGATTGTGTCAGCGTTTCGCTAGTACTCCAGTCGCCATTGCAGTAGATGGACTTCAGCTTCGAACAGCTACTGAACATGTCACGCGTGTTCTCAACCTTTGAGATATCGAACGATAAAAGGTCGAGCGACTCCAATTCACCACAGCTAGCAAACATGTTGTTCATGGTCGTCACACTGCCAGTATAGAATTGGCTGAGGTCGAGCGAGGTCAGCTCAGTACACCACCGGAACATGTCACTCATATCCGTCACATTAATAGTGTTCAGGTTCTCCAGTCCCTCGATGGTTGTCATTTCAGATAAAAAGTAAAAGAAACTGTTATCATCACCTCCATAGAACAGCCGTCTCATAGTAGTCAATGGAGCATCTTTCATCGAGGGGTCGATGACAGCTTTTGTCACTTTACTATAATAACCCTTGAAACGAGGAACGGTAGGATCATACAGCTCCGTAGTTCCGTTACGGTCACCGCGTTTGTTATCGTAATAGTATGTCAGTGTCTGAGTCGTTGAGTTGTATTTAATTCTCAACAAACAATTTGCAAGTCTCTGACTGCAAAGAGAGTCCTTTTGCCTGCAAAGATAGGAATTTTAATTGAAAAAAACAAAAAAAAGTGGTTTTTGTTTTGTTTTGTCCCCACTTATTCGTAACTTTGCAGGCGAAATCAGAAAAATGTGTTTCCGTTCGCGAAGCACTTCTTCCAAAATCAAGTCGATTTTTATTCCAAGAGTCATTAACGAATTACTGTATATTATATGTACACGAAAGAAGAATTAGAGAAAATGCCAATTCCTGAACTGATGGGAATTGCTGATGAGCTGGGCGTGAAGGTCAGCCAGAACGACGAGCTCGAAACCGTGATCTATGCCATTCTGGACAAAGCAGCAGAAAACTCGGCTGCCGGTGTGCCCACACCAAAGCGCAAGCGCACACGCATAGCCAAAGACAATAGTAAGGTATATACCGTCAAGGATGGCGAAGGTGAGAGTCTGGACAAGAACAGCGAGAAGCCAGCAAAGAAATCCAAGAAGCCCTCGCTGGAAGCTGTGATAGCTGAACAGGCTGCACAGGAGGCCGCTCAGGATACTGCTGAAGAGAAACCCGCACCCAAGAAGCGCGGACGCAAGTCGAAGAAGGAGCTGGAGGCTGAGAAGGCTGCTGCCGAGGCTGCTCAGGTTGAAGAGACTGCCGACAAGGCGGAAGAGGCTGCTGTCCAGGAGACCGCCAATGCCGAAGAACCTGCAGGCGAAACAGAAGTGGACTTCGTCCCTGAGGCTGTCGCCGACACGGAAAACGCGGAGCTCACTCCGGAGATGATCGGTCAACTGCAGGAGAAGATGACCCAGACAGCACCTGTTGATAACGGTGTATGGGAGGGCGACCCTGGCGACGGTACAGACTTTATCGTCACCGTCGACCTGCCCATCGAGGACCAGTCAGCCATTCCCAGCGTCGACATCTTCGACCGTCCCCTGTCCGTTCAGCAGGATCAGCCTGTGGCACCAATCATGCGCAACGACCAGAAACGTGGTGGCAGCTACGACTTCGCAGACCTCATCACAGCTAACGGCGTGCTGGAACTGCTGCAGGACGGATACGGATTTCTGCGCTCATCAGACTATAACTACCTGTCGTCACCCGATGACATCTACGTCAATCCACAACAGGTCAAGCGCTACTCTCTGAAGACTGGCGACGTGGTGGAATGCACCGTGCGTCCCCCACTCGACAACGAGAAATACTTCTCGCTCTCCAACGTCATCAGCATCAACGGACGCAATCCGCAGGAAGTACGCGACCGTGTGGCCTTCGAACACCTGACACCACTGTTCCCTGAGGAGAAGTTCACACTGTGCGGCGACCCTGCCACCACCAATCCGTCGGTGCGCATCGTCGACCTCTTCGCACCAATCGGTAAGGGACAGCGTGCACTCATCGTGGCACAGCCCAAAACCGGTAAGACCATCCTCATGAAGGATATTGCCAACGCCATTGCTGCCAACCACCCCGAAGCTTACATCATGATGCTACTCATCGACGAGCGTCCTGAGGAGGTGACAGATATGGCCCGCACCGTCAATGCCGAGGTCATCGCATCAACCTTCGACGAGCCCGCCGACCGCCACGTCAAGATTGCAGGCATCGTGCTCGAAAAAGCCAAGCGCATGGTAGAGTGCGGACACGACGTTGTCATCTTCCTCGACAGCATCACTCGTCTGGCTCGTGCCTACAACACCGTAGCTCCTGCTTCTGGTAAGGTACTTACCGGTGGTGTTGATGCCAACGCCCTCCAGAAGCCAAAGCGTTTTTTTGGTGCTGCGCGTAACATCGAAGGTGGCGGTTCACTCACCATCATAGCAACAGCCCTTATTGATACAGGCTCTAAGATGGATGAGGTTATCTTCGAGGAATTCAAGGGTACAGGTAACATGGAACTTCAGCTTGACCGCTCACTTGCCAACAAGCGTATCTTCCCAGCCGTTAACCTTGTTCAGAGTAGTACTCGTCGCGATGACCTCCTCCACGACAAGACAACCCTCGACCGTATGTGGATTCTGCGTAAGCATATCTCCGATATGAACTCTATCGAGGCTATGAACATGATCGGAGACCTCATGAAGCGCACAAACTCTAACGAGGAGTTCCTTGTAGCTATGAACGGATAGCTTTTAAATGAAAAAATAATAAAATAAAAAATGAAAAATACAAGTTAGTATCAAAGCGAATATTTTCCGCAAATCTTACTAACTTGTATTTTTTATTTTTCATTTCCCTCACTCTCTTGTGAGGGAAAGTAGATCCTTGAGCCTTACAATCTCATCCCTGTACTGGGCAGCTTGCAAGAAGTCCATATTACGGGCGGCTTCCTTCATCTTCTCCGTAGTATATTGTATTGAGTCTTCAAGTTGCTTGCGTGACATCTTACCGACGATAGGATCAGCAACCATAGCCGTCTCCTTCTCTATATACGGCTGATAAGCCTTGGTCTTCTTCGCATCAACAGCCTTAACATCTGCTTGTTCTGCATTAGCCTTTGCAAGAGAGGAGCCGCTAATGTTCTTGACAATCTGCTGAGGGGTAATGCCATTCTCCTCGTTATATTGCATCTGCTTCTTCCTTCGACGCATGGTCTCGTCAATCGTCTGCTGCATACTCTCGGTAATGGTATCGGCATACATAATCACAAGTCCGTTGACATTACGGGCAGCACGACCAGCCGTCTGGGTAAGGCTTCTGTGCGAGCGTAGGAATCCCTCCTTGTCAGCATCGAGTATGGCAACAAGCGAAACCTCAGGCAAATCAAGTCCCTCACGCAGAAGGTTCACACCCACAAGGACATCATATACACCAGCTCTCAGGTCACTCAATATCTTCACACGATCAAGCGTAGAGACATCAGAATGGATATAGTTAGCGTGAATACCGTTGTTGAGAAGCTACTCCGTAAGCTCTTCTGCAATTCTCTTGGTGAGAGTGGTACCACGTACACGTTCCTTTCTTTCAATTCTGACAACAATCTCTTATACGAGATCATCCATGTGGTTCTCACTAGGACGGACAACAACCCC
>JAEEGL017443022.1_pt1 | contig 45675 bp, 42 predicted proteins | sample 9134231 | NCBI WGS metagenome assembly JAEEGL01 (sample SAMN16246548, study PRJNA631951) | gut metagenome | biome: gut microbiome; feature: rumen; material: fiber-attached | host: Bos | place: Iran: Karaj | collected 2018-10 | reverse complement strand
GCTACAAAAGAAAAACTCAGAAGTTTCTTACCTTCTGCAGCATCAGTTAAGAACCCGATTGATATGATTGCATCAGCTCCTATTGAACACTACAAGCAAACCCTTGAAACAGTTATTGCTGATGAAAATGTTGATATGATTATGGTTATATACTTACCGTTCTTGGGCTTAAAAGACATTGACGTAGCTAAAGCGGTTATGGAAATCAAGGCTCAATATCCGCACAAACCTGTTATCGGTGTATTTATGACTAAGTCTGAATTCTTCACAGCACTAAGTGACATGGATGTTAATATGCCGTTCTTTATGTATGCAGAAGAAGCTGCTGACGGATTTAACAGATTGAATCAACAAAGATTGTGGATTGAAAGACCTGAAGGAACTATAATGAAATATGACGTTGATTATGACAGAGCAAAGAGCATAATTGCAAATTCAATAAAAGAAGGTCGTGACCAATTGACTACAAGAGAATCAATTGACGTTCTTGATGCTTACGGTATCAGAGTTTGTAAAGCAGGTTTTGCTAAGTCGGAAGATGAAGCTGTTTCAATAGCAGATTCTATCGGGTACCCTGTTGTTATGAAAATGACTTCTAAAACGACTTCACACAAAACTGATGTAGGCGGCGTAAGAGTAAATATCCAATCTGCCGAACAATTGAGAGCAGAATATCAAGACTTAATATCTAAACTTGAAGCTAAAGGACTTCTTGACGGCCTTGAGGGCGTAATTATCCAAGAAATGGTTAAAGGTTCCAGAGAAATGGTTTGCGGTATCGCAACAGATCCGCAATACGGTCCGATGATGATGTTCGGCTTAGGCGGTGTATTTATTGAAGTTATGAAAGACGTAACTTTCAGAATTGCACCTCTGACGGATATGGATGCAAAAGATATGATTAAGTCAGTTAAGGCTTATAAACTTCTCCAAGGTGCAAGAGGCACTACACCTGCTCAAATGGAACAGATTGAAGAAACATTGTTGAGATTATCTCAATTGGTTTCTGATTTCAAATTCATCGATGAGTTGGATATCAACCCGTTGTTGATTTCAGAAAAAACAGGTGAAGGCATCGCAGTTGACGGACGTATTAAAGTTCGTATGAACGAAGCAAAAGAAGCTTTCGGATGCTGCTGTGAGAACGGCGTTTGTGCGTGCAGTTTGTAATAACTTAAATATTTTATACTGATTTAAGGCGGTTTTCATTCGGAAAACCGCCTTTTATTTTTTTTGTTATGTTCGTTAAGTTATTATGCTATACTTATAATCAATGAAGATAAAGATTTTAAAACTAAAAAATTTCAGAAATTGTGACGGAGTTAATATAAATTTTAATAAAACAAAAACCCTGATTATCGGCAAGAATGCACAGGGAAAAACAAATATTCTTGAAAGTATTTATCTTTTATCAGATTTAAAAACCCCAAGAACATCAACTATGACAGATTTGATTAATTTTAATTCCGATATGTTTGAAATTGATGCAATTGCTGAAAAAAATGATACCGAGATTGAACTTGATATAATGTACAACACTGAAAAAAAACGGACTTTAAAGGTCAATCAGGTAAAATGTACACCAAAAGATTTTAAATCCGTTGTTAAAACGGTATTGTTTTCGACAAAAGATTTGTTGTTATTAAGAGGAACTCCGCAAGACAGGAGAGATTGGCTGGATAGGGCAATATCCCAAATATATTCGGCTTATGATGAAAGACTTTCCGTTTATGACAAATTCAGAGTGCAAAAAAACAACCTGTTAAAAAACGATATAATTGATGAAACGTTGCTTGAAATATATAATGAACAGCTTGTTATTACAGGGGCAAATATCATTTATTTAAGAAAGAAGTTTCTAAAAGAAATAGAAAAAATTGCCTCGGTAAAACATAAAAAAATAAGCGAAAATGAAACATTTACTTTGTCTTATACATGTCCTTACGACAGCGTAGAAGAAATAAGTGCGTTTTTGAAAGACGAATTGAAAAAACGTCATGCGGAAGAATTGGCAAGACATCAATCTTGTGTCGGACCTCACAGAGATGATATAGAATTTAAGATTAACGGAATTGATGCTGTTAAATTTTCTTCGCAGGGACAACAGAGAACACTTGTACTTGCCCTGAAACTTGCGGAGCTTGATATTATTAAGGATAAAACCGGTATTACACCTATCTTATTGTTAGATGATGTATTAGCGGAATTAGATGACATTAGGCAGAATTTTTTAATCCGCTCTATAAATGATGAGGTTCAAACAATAATTACATCCGTTGATACTTTATTATTTGATGAAGAATTCTTAAAAAATGTGCAGATTTTAACTATTGAAAACGGAAATATCAGTATGTAAAGTATTTGTCAAAATCAACATCTTCAAAGTTGCACAAAAGGTGAAAAATTTCATCATCATCATCAAGACGCTGAAAATTGTAGTCGTCAAAAAGCCAAAATTTAGGATTAATTCCTTTTGCCCGAACAATATTTTTGTCTTTTAAGATATTGAGCTTTTTCTTAACTGTTTCAACAGACAAATTTACTCTTTTTGCCAACTCAACAGCAGTAATGCCGTCAGCATTACTGTATTTTTCGGGGGTTAAAAACATAAGTTCAAGCCCGACCGCTTTGAGTTCAATATCTTCTGATTGGGAATCCATACTCTTATTATAACTCATCTTTTTAACTTTTTATCATTTTTTTATTGTAGGTTTTAATGAAAAATTTATATTGCATTAATAAAAAAAATGTGCAATAATAATTATCAAGGTTAATTACCTTTGGTTGAGGATAGAGTACAGACGGTCTTTTTCTTACCAATTTTATATTGTTACAACCCGCTGAAAAGGATTCTGTTCACTTATGAGTGAATTTAAATTTAATTATGATTTCTTAAAAAATAATGCGACTCCCGGAAGTTGGAGACGCGGATATGAACTATACAAGAAGGATATGATTCTTGAATCTTATCCTGAGAAAAACTTCTTTAAAGCAAAAGTAAAAGGTAATTATCAGGATTTTTATACAACTGATTTGATTTTTAAAAAGAATAAAATCGAAGCAAGATGCAACTGCCCCTTGAAAGAAGAATGGTGTAAACACTCTGTGGGAGTTGCACTGCAAGCAATAGAGACAGGTGCTTTTGATAAATGGAATCTTGAAAAAAATGGCGTAGAACCTGATATTAGTGATATTGTTGCACCTCCGATTGAACATCCGCAAGGAAATTATATTTTCCACTTTAATCCCAAAAGAAGACAAAACTTTTTTTCTATATTAGTAAGAGACAGATCTACAAATAAAGTTGTCCGCTCATTAGAAACAATATTGAGAGGATTAATAGAAATACAAAAAGTTAATCCGGATTTTGCATTAAATGATGCTCAAAAAGTTGAATTAAATATGTTCCAAACTCTTCTAAAAATTTCAAAACAGGATAAAAAAGCCGGATGGTATGATATTCCTATTACAAAATTTGCTCCTGTATTCCCTATTATGTCAGAATTAGAAGAAGTTTTGGATGAAAAAACAAAAGAGCGAATAATGTTTACTGACAAAGTTTGGACTCTAAATCTTGATGTCTCTACAACTAACGTAAACGGCGGAACAAATATTGTTTTAGAACTTTTCTGGACTCGTCCTGATAAAGAAGAAACCTATCCTTTTGAAGAAGTTAACTATTTTTCAAGACAAATAAAATGGGGAAGATATAAAAACCTAATATTTCCGCTAAATATCGCAATGAATGAGATTCCTCAAAGTATTATAAAATCAACATTTACAGATTTAAAAGATACTGACGGCGGAAAGTTTGTATATGAAGAGTTGCCCGGTTTACAGGAAATTATGCCCGTAAAAATTGCGGATAATATTACAAAATTGTTATTGGAACACAAAGCTCCAATTAATGTTGTTACACTTGGCATTGATTATGACCAATCACTGAAAGCATCTTTAGAGTTTGATTATTCCGGTGTAAGAGTACCTTATTCAAAAAGTAATGATAAATCCGCATATTTATCGGTAAAAGATGAAGAAAATGACTTAATATACTGGATAAAAAGAGATTATCAGCATGAACAAACAGCATACAATATGCTGCTTGCTTGCAAATTTGTTCCAATGCAGACAAATAATCTGGCTTTGGAAAAAGAAAATGCAATAGATTTTTATAATTATTATATTCAACAAGCCGGTGAAGGTTGGAAATTTGAAGAACATGATGATATGAACTTCTTTAAATTAATTCCTGAACCATTTAAAATGTGCGCAAAAATTGATTTTTCTGAAGAATCTATTGACAGCATGGAAATTCAAATTTACGGTCAAGTAGGCGAAGAAATAATCAATTTTGACGACATTTATGAAACTATTCAAAGCGGTGAGAAATATGCCAGAGTGCGTAGTTTAGGTTTTGTCGAATATCCTGCACAAAATATTTACCAGATTATGCGTTCATTTAACTCGTTTGATGCATACAGAAACGATGAAAACAAGTTTTTGGTAAAAACATATCGTGTAGGTTTGATTACAGAACTTCAAAATCAGGGCTTTGAACTTGTAATGAGTGACAAGTTCCGCAAATTCTGGGAACAGATTTCAACTTTCTCTACTACCGCAGAGGGTGTGGATTTGCCGAGCAATGTCAAAGCAGAATTTCGTGAATACCAAGTTAAAGGTTTTAACTGGCTATGGTTCTTATATCAATACGGTTTGAACGGTATTCTTGCTGATGATATGGGGCTTGGTAAAACACTTCAAGCATTGACACTGCTACAAAAGGCAAAAGAAGTTGACGGACCAATGCCAACACTGGTTATTGCTCCGACTACAGTTGTTTTTAACTGGGAAAATGAAATTCAGAAATTCTCTCCGGATTTATCTTGTTTAAAAATACAGGGGGCTGACAGAAAAACTCTGTTTAAAGAAATACCTAATTATGACATTATTATTACAAGTTATGCTCTTGTGCGGCGTGATATTGCAAAACTTAAAAAATATAAGTTCAGATATGTAATTTTGGATGAATCTCAAAATATTAAAAATGCAATCTCACAAACTGCACAATCTGTTAAGGAATTATCATCAGACCATAAACTTGCACTTTCCGGTACCCCGATAGAAAATAAGCTTGAAGAACTTTGGTCTGTATTTGATTTCTTGATGCCTGGATTCTTGTTTAATGTGGCGGAATTTAACTACAGATATGTCACTCCTATTATGGAAAGGCAGGATAAAACAGTTGAAAAACGTCTTAAATTGCAGATATTCCCATTTATCCTACGTCGTATGAAACGTGATGTTGCGAAAGACTTGCCGGATAAAGTTGAAAATATGGCATACTGTGAACTTACTGATGAACAGAGAGACTTCTATCTTGAAGTTCTTGACAGTACGAAAGAAGAACTCTTCAAGAGTATCGAACTTAACGGACTTGAAAAGAGCAGAATGTCTATATTCTCTGCATTGCTCAGATTACGTCAGATATGCTGCCATCCGAAATTGTACGATAAAGAACATGTTAAAGGCGTTATTCAATCCGGTAAATTTGAATATCTTAAAGGAATGTTAGGACAGATTATTGAAGAAAAGCACAGAGTTCTTTTGTTCAGCCAGTTTGTAGATATGCTGGATATAATTAAAGGGTGGCTGGACAGAGAAGGTATACCTTATGAATATCTGACAGGTAAGACAAAAGACCGTGAATCGGCAGTTAATAACTTTAATAATAACCCCAATATACCAATATTCTTAATTAGCTTGAAAGCCGGCGGTACGGGATTAAACTTAACAGGTGCTGATTACGTTATCCACTATGACCCATGGTGGAATCCTGCAGTTGAAGATCAAGCTACTGACCGTGCATACCGTATAGGTCAGACCAAGAAAGTCTTTGTCTACAGACTCATTACTAAGAATACGGTTGAAGAAAAGATTCAAAAGATTAAGGGCAGAAAACGTGACCTTGTTGACAGCGTAGTTTCTATCGACAGAAATATTACTAAATCACTTACGATGGAAGATATTAAAGAAATCTTCTCTGTTGATTAGACAATTTATTTTATGTGGTTATTTTCTTATTTTTACGTTAAATAGTGACTTATAAGAGTTCTATAGCGATATCCGTTTGTATATGTATTTTCTTATTAAGTTTGATTGTTAAGATTTGTAACAATCCATGTATAAAAAAGGCAATTTTTAAAAAGAAAAATACTTTATATATATAAGGTTAGAATTAAATAAGGTTAATTTTTGAAAGGCAAGGTGTCTTATGGGAAACGGTTACTATTTTAATCCGGTAGGTATGTCAAACTTTGATTATCAGTGCTTGTATAACGCAATGAAATCTCCGAATGCACTTGACCCGTCATTTAGAGGCGGCTCAAGCCAATCAACCCAAACAAATACTCAAACAACTACTACGGCAACACAGCAACCTCCTCAGGTGCAATATGTTCAGGAGGAAAAGAAAAGCCATACAGGAGCATGGATTGCTGGTATCGGTGCGGCAGCTTTGATTGTTGCGGGTGTATACGGACATAAACACGGTACAAGCGATAAATTCTTTAAACGTATCTTTGAAGGTTTAGGTCTTGATAAACTAGGTAAAGCCACAACCGAAAAAGCAGCTGAAACAGCAAAAGAAGCAGTAACTAAAGGGAAATATACAATCGCTGAAATAAACGGTAAAAAGGTTGTAACCCTCCCGGGAAATAAGAATGTTATATCTACTTTGGGCAAGGATAGTGAAAAACATACAAGAAATATATATAAAGCTAACAATGAACTGAAAGCTATAGGTGAACAAGAGTTTATTTCTAATACCACGAACAGATTTACTAAATCAAAATCAGGTATATGGAAATTAAATGAGGGTAATGAAATGACCGGTTTTAGATTTAATTATGATGTTACTAGCGGTAAAAATAAAGGAAAATATACTATTATTGGTGCCACAAATACAAAAGACGGTAACAGAATTACAATATTAAAGAACGGTAAAGTATTATCTTGTGGCGACGGTATATCAGCAAAAGACTATGAAACTCTTGAAAATATGGGTAAAGACGTATTTGCCGGTAAAAGAGATTTCAGCAAATTAGACAGAGTTACTGTTAAACATACCAATAAAGATACAGGCTTAGTATCAACTATTAAAATTGAAAAAGGAAAAGAAAAATTATTAAATGCTGTTACAGACAAATACGCACTTGACAGTCAAAAAGTAAAAGCATTAAGAAGTGATAATAGTACAATTAACGAAGCATTGGAAAAATATACAAAGGAAAAAGGTAAAGGTTTGACCGTGCTTAGAGCTGATGTTACTCCTACCGGCTGTAGTGCTACATTCACAATCGATACGGATGGTAAAGTGATTGCAATTAAACATAAAGGTGTAACTTATGATGCAATAATAAATAAAGAAGCCTTTGATGCAAAACGCTTTGATTTCAAAAAAGATATAGAAACAATTAAAAATATCAAACCCGAAAAATGGACAAACGTCGTATACGAACTTCCATCATAAGACAACAGCCGAAATAAAAAAAAGATGTCCTCTAAAAAAGGACATCTTTTTTTGTCTTATATTTTACTCTTATTAATCCAAAAATTCTCTCCCATTTTCCACTATTAACCTCTACTATTTTCCCCCCATTTTTCCCCATTTACCCACCCCCCATTTACCCCAATTGTAAATTTTTGTAAATTGGAAAATATATTAACAACATTATTTTTATTAATTATACAATTATATTATAGATATGAAAGGATTTTAGTATGGTTTACTTAACCAAAAGAGAAAAAGAGGTTATAAAACAACTTGCCGACGGGAAAACAAATGCACAAATTGCGGACAATTTATGCATTTCAATTCATACGGTCAAAACAATACTTGAAAATATCTATTTAAAAACCGGATTTCATAACCGTGTTCAAATAGCAATTTGGGCATTCAAAAACATAAAACAAGTAAATAGCAATGATTAAAATTCTGATAAATAAACTTGTTTTTATTGATTTTCGTCAGGCAAATCATCTGTTAATAAAGAAGTCTGCTCACTCATAACCTCTGTTTCCTGCATAGCATTTGAACCATCAGCAATATTATAATCTTCGTCTTCTTTATCACAGTTTACTATTTTGTTAACAGATACAACAGTATCATTATCTACTAAGTTTTGTGCTCTTACACCTGTTGCAGGTCTTCCCTGACAAGAGATATCACCTGCTTTTATTCTTGTTACAATACCGTTTGCCGTCACAAGCATAATTTCGTCTTTTTCTTCAACTATTGTGAGAGCAACAAGTCTTGATACGGTTGACTTGAATTTGGTTGCTATCAAACCTATGCCGCCTCTGTTTTGCGAACGGAATTCGCTTAGTTTTGTACGTTTTCCGAAGCCGTCTGATGTGACAACGAGTAAATCTGCATCATAATTCTTAGGAACAATGTCACAGCCGATTATTGTATCAGCGGTTCTGAGTTTCATAGAAATTACACCTCTTGCACTTCTTCCAAGCGGTCTCAAATCTTCAATCGGGAATCTTATTGCCATACCGCAAGAAGTTCCGATTATTATTTCATCATTTCCTTTTGCAAGTTTAACCCAGTTCAAGCGGTCGTTTTCTTCAAGAGAAATAGCAATAATACCGCTTCTTCTGATATTTGCAAAGTTATCAAGTTCAATCCTCTTTATGAAACCTTTTTGTGTAAGCATTATAAGGTTCATATCGTGTGAGAAATTGCTTACGGGAACAACAGCCGTAATTTGTTCGCCCTGTTCTATCGGAAGAACATTTACAATCGGTAAACCTTTGGATTGACGACCTCCTTCAGGAAAATCGTAAACATTCAGACTGTATACTATACCCTTAGATGAGAAGAACAAGACTTTATCGTGCATCATTGCGGTAAAGAAATGTTGAATATCGTCATCATCTTTGGTTTTCATTCCGGCTTTACCCCTTGTCGCACGATTTTGGCGTTCAAAAGTATCAAGTGCGATTCTCTTTAAATACCCTTGTTGTGTAATGAATACTGCCATAGGAGTATTCGGAGTTAAATCCTCAATGGTAACTTCACCCTGCTCAGGTAAAATCTGTGTCTTTCTGTCATCACCATATTTTTCTTTATCTTCCAAAAGTTCCGCTTTAATAATATCAAGAACTTTCTGTCTGTCTGCAAGAATTTCTTCATATTCGGCGATTTTCTTTATTAAATCATCATATTCGGCTTTAATTTTTTCTTGTTCCAAACCTGTCAATCTTCTTAATTGCATTTCTAAAATTGCATTTGCTTGGTCAACATCCAGTCCGAATCTGCTCATCAAGCCTTCTCTGGCATCATCTGTGGTTTTGGATTTTTTGATAAGCTCAATAACTTCATCTAAGGAACCCAATGCAATCAATAAACCTGCTAAAATATGAGCCCTGATTTTTGCTTTCTTTAAGAAATATATTGTTCTTCTTGTAACAATTTCAACTCTATGTTCAACAAATTCATTAAGAACTTCATATAAATTCAGCAACCTTGGTTGTTTTCCGCACAAAGTAACCATGTTTACGCCGAATGTAGTTGATAATTGAGTATATTTAAACAAATTATTCTTAACAACCTCGGGTTTTGCATCACGCTTCAACTCTATGACAATTCTCATACCTTCTCTGTCAGACTCATCACGAAGGTCGGAAATCCCCGTGATTCTGTTTTCTTTAACTAAATCAGCAATTTTTTCAATCAATTGAGCTTTATTAACCTGATATGGAATTTCTGTAACAATGATTGCCGTTCTTGCTTGTCTGCCCGCACCGCCCGGAATTTCTTCTATTGTTGCAACAGAGGACATCTTAATAGAACCACGTCCCGTTTCATAAGCTTGCTTAATATCATTAAGACCTATAATAGTTGCCGCAGTCGGGAAATCCGGACCTTTTATGTATTCCATCAATCCTTCGACAGTGATTTTCGGATTATCAATAAGTGCAATTGTCCCGTCAACCACTTCACATAAGTTATGCGGCGGAATGTTCGTTGCCATACCGACAGCAATACCTGATGAACCATTTAAAAGCAGCATAGGTAATCTTACAGGAAGTACGGACGGTTCTTCTAACGAACCGTCAAAATTGGGTTCAAAGTCGACAGTTTCACAATCAATATCAGCAAGCATTGATGTTGTGATTTTATGCATACGAGCTTCTGTATAACGCATTGCAGCAGCTCCGTCACCGTCTACGGACCCGAAGTTTCCGTGTCCGTCAACTACCAAATATCTGGTATTAAAATCTTGAGCAAATCTTACTAAGGCTTCATATACGGAACTATCCCCATGCGGATGATATTTACCTAAGACTTCACCTACAATACGAGCACATTTCTTAAAAGGCTTATCAGGTGTCATACCGAGTTCATTCATTGCATACAAGATTCTTCTGTGAACAGGTTTTAATCCGTCACGAACATCTGGCAATGCACGTCCTACAATAACTGACATCGCATAATCAATGTAGCACTTTCTCATTTCACCTTTTATATCAACCGGTACGATTTTACCGTCAGAAAACATATTTTGTTGACTCAAAATCCTCTTCCTCCATTCAATTATATATACATGCTACCATAAACATACTGTGAATCAAATATAAAGTATGATGTAAATAAATGTTAAAATTTGTAACAAAATTTAATCAACATAAAATTTTTTGAATAAAAAATACTTTAAATATAAGTAAGTAAAATTTAGTAGGAGCTTTATTATGAGTTTAGAAAAAATTTCATCCGATTTCAGTCTTGAAAACAACAGCAGATTGGAAAAATCAGCAAAAGAATCCCCGCAAGAGCCTGACGGTAAAAGTATATTTATTAAATTTAAAGAAAACGGAAACGGAAGAGTTGACGTGGAAGGTGATGTCGAGTATTCCGAAGGTACTAAATTAAGTGACGAAATTTTGAAGTTTTTAAACGATAATAAAGGCAAATTATGGAACGCAGATAATAATAAATTGCTCAAGGAATTTATGTCTTTGCTTGATAAATTTAATTCCAAAAAATCTGCAGATGCGCAAAAAGAGAAATTGGTAAATGCTATGGAGCAGCCATGGGATGAATATGAACTGCAATCTGAAGAAGAAATACCGGTAAAAGGCGTGGATAAAAAACAACCGGTATATGAAGAAGAAGATGATGAAGAAGGATCATTAACTTTATATGAACCTGAAGTTACACCGCCTCCGTTAAGAAATAAGCCTGAAGTCATACCGGATGCTAAGTTTGTAAAAAACAGTATGCCTGATGACCCGCCAAGCACATCCGGAATTGATAAAAGCAAACCCGGTGCGAAGTGGTCTGAAACAGCAGTTATTAACGGCTCAGGATATCATTCGGAAGAAACAGCTACATTCGAAAGACTTGATGACATGACTATTCTCAAGACTGAAGTTAAAAACATGAACGGAAGCACAAAAGCGGCTGTTTTGCATACAAGATATCAGGCTGACGGTGAAACATTGATAAGCAGAGATTATAAAACCATTTTGAACGGTTCTGATATAGTTGCGACTGCCGAATATGATAATAACGGTAAAAAAGTCAGAGATATATACGATTTAGATTCTTTTAGTTCAATGAATTTGAAGTCATTGGCCTTAGCAAAAGAATTGTCAAGAACAAATTGTTCAATGGAACTACTGGATAAAGACGGTAATACTATATTAACTGTCGGTAAAGACGGCGTAGCATTAAACGGTAAAGGCAAGCCGATTCGTAAAGATTTATGTGATTTTCTTGAGAAATACAATGATGCCAAAGGACTCAAACTTATAAAAAAATATGAATAATTTAATTTAAACAAAAAATAAGGCTCGTAAACACGAGCCTTATTTCATTCGCTAGTTATTTACTTTTTACTTTTTGTTGTTTTTGTTGTTTTAGCCGCTTTTGTTGTATTTTGTTTTTGCGGAACAAGCATTGAAACTACTTTATATTTTCTGGAAATAATTTCTTTATCATTATCATAAACACAAAAAGTTAAATGCTCTATACTATAATCCATTATAATTTTCAAGTCATGCGCATAAGCATTGTACACAAAATCTTCATCCGGGATATTAACTGTTAAATCACCTATAGGAATTTCTTTGCCTGTGTTTGTTTTAGCTTTAACTTTAAGTTTATGTTCTCCGGGTTTCCAATTTGGACCGCAAATTATTGCCAAATCAAATTGAAATTCCGCAGGCATTGCAACAGTTGTAAATCTGTCAAGGATATTAATACAACTAAGTCTGCCATTTTTAAAAGTAATGTTCTCACCCAGAATTAAGTATTCAGCCATTTTATTCCCCTTTCTTATTTCATCTAATATTTATCATTTAAATTGTACCATATTTATTTATTAATATAAATAGATTTTAACATAATAAATATAATAAACTTGAAATTATATAATAATTTTTGATATCATAGATTTAATATTTTGAGGAATTATTTGATGAATGTTGCGGAATATTTAATTAAGAAACTTAATGTTCTTGGGATAACAGACTTTTTTGGCTTACCCGGTGATTATAACTTAAATATTGTAGATGCAATTGAAAATAATCCAGATACCAATTGGATAGGTTGCACAAATGAACTTAATGCAGGCTATGCAGCAGACGGATATGCAAGACAAAAAGGTTTTGGTGCACTGGTCACGACATATGGGACAGGAGAACTTGCGGCAATTAATGCAATTGCGGGCAGTTATGCCGAAAATATTTCTGTTGTACATATAGTTGGTGCCCCGTCAACAGAAATATTAAACGGTAAAGAAATTTACCATCATAATTTTCAGGAACCAAAACCGCAATGTTTTATGCAAGCATATAAAGAAATAATTGAAACTGCTGTTTTTTTGAATAGAGATAATTTTAAAATCGAAATAGACAGGGTTTTGAAAATACTTATTAAAGAAAGAAAACCTATTTATATAGCTATTCCCGAGGATATAGCTTTAACCGAAATACCAGATAAAAATGCAGATTACGAATGGGTAAGCAATTCTGACACATTAGACAAAGCATGTGAAGCAATTATTGAAAAAATTAATAAATCAAAAAATCCCTTAATAATTGCAGACACTTTAATTAAAAGATTTGATGCAGTATCTGAATTTACTGATTTTGTTTCAAAGTCAGGGATTCCAAATGCAAATTTTTTAATGGGGGCAAATATTATAAATATGGATACCGAAAATTATATCGGTACATATTTATCTAAATATGGAAACACAAATGTCAAAGAATATCTTGAAAACACTGATTGTTTAATATCAGTTGGTGTTATATATGGGGATATTAACTCTTTTGGAACCCCTTTACCATATAAAATAAATTCACAAATCGCAATATACGGAACATATACATATATTGATGCTAAAAAATATTCCGATATTAAGATGTCTGATTTGCTTAAAAAACTTGCTAAAAATATCAATCACAAAAATTATAAAATTAATAAAGAAAAAATCGGATATGAAGTTCCTGTTGTATCAAAAACAAAACTAAGTACAGATTATATTTATCCGAGATTACAAAGCTTCTTTAAAGGCGAAGATATCATTTTTGCTGAAACAGGAACTATTTCGCTCGGTATAGCGCCGATGAAATTGCCGGAAAATTGCGAATTACACAGTCAGCTCTTATGGTGTTCGACAGGTTGGGCTACCCCTGCTTCATTTGGCGGAGCAATTGCAAATCCGAAAGCAAGAGTTGTTCTAATTACAGGCGATGGTTCTCATCAAATTTCCGCAATGGAAATCGGTAATATGTGCCGGTTCGGAGTTAAACCTGTAATTATTGTCATAAATAATAACGGATATTCTACTGAAAGATTGATTTCTGCTACAGATGAAACAAAATTTAATGATATTATGCCGTTAGATTATGCAAAATTTGCACGCTCATTTAAGGGTGATATCTGGTCAACAAAGGTTGAAACAGATGATGATTTTGACAAAGCTCTCAGAGTAACACAAATTATGGACAAAATATGTTATATAGAGGCAGTTATTGATAAATCTGATTCTCCGCGAATTGCTAAAGAAATTTTTACTCCTAAAAATGCACTAAAATCTGCAAAATCGGTAAATGAAAAAAAATCTGGTAAGAAACACAAAAAAGATGAAGAAAAAATCGATCTTAAAATTTCTGTTGATAAATCTTACGAAACAAACGTTCATACAAGTCTGAAAGGATACGAGGAATAAATGGGGAGATTATATGTAGTATCGGGCTCGTCAGGAGTAGGGAAAGGCACATTATTGAAACTTTTCTTAAGTAAACATCCTGATTTTAAACTTTCAATATCTTGTACAACCCGTAATCCAAGGGATGGTGAAGAAAACGGGAAAAATTATTTTTTCATTACAAAAGAAGAATTTGAAACATTGATTAAGAACAACGAGTTTCTTGAATGGGCTGAATTTTCCGGGAATATGTACGGCACACAAAAAGCTTATGTTGAACGTAAACTCGCTGAGGGTAAAAATCTTATACTTGAACTTGATACAGTAGGTGCTTTAAACGTTAAGAAAATAATGCCAAAAGCTTGCTTAATATTTATTTTACCCCCATCGTTTGAAGAACTTGAGGCAAGACTAAGAGGCAGAAACACAGAATCAGAAGAAGCAATACAAAAACGCTTGAATACAGTCAAAGCCGAAATCAAACGCTCAGAACAGTTTGATTACAAGGTTATAAATGACGATTTGGATAAAGCCCTTCTGTCACTTGAAGATATAATGTGCAATTAGTTTACAACTTTTCTGTTTCTTTATCTTCGGATTCTTTATCATTTTCTTTTTCGGCTTTGTATTTTAACTCTGCTTCCCGAGCTTTTAACATTGATTGCAAAACGATATCCTGTTTAGTAGATTCTTTCAAATCCGCAAATACTGACTTTAATTCATCTTCGCTCAGACCTTTGGGGGCTTTTACACAAACAATAAATTTATCTTTCTTAAATGCAAAATATGACGCAACAACGATTCCCCAGAGCAGAATGCCTTGAATAATTCCGATGGAAGGAACAGAATATGCATAAGATGCAAAATAGTTCCAAATATGCATAAATACCCAACCGGGAAAACCTATAAAACCTACTGCCAGACAGCAAATTATCCCGCCTGTTATAATTAAACCTCTTATACCTCGAATTTCTATTACATTCATATTATGTTTCATTATTCTCACCTATAAGTTTTAAAAACTCATCCTCATTTAATATTATAACACCTAATTGCTCAGCTTTGTCCAGTTTTGACCCCGGACTTGCTCCGGCAACAACATAAGATGTTTTTTTAGATACCGAAGAGGAAGTTTTTCCGCCTCGCATTTTTATTTTATCACCTGCTTCGTCTCTTGTCATGCTATTTAACGTTCCGGTTAAGACAAATGTTTTTCCTTCAAGCTCGTTTGTTTTGTTTTGAACTGTATTTTCAAATTTAAACCCTAATTCTTTAAATTCATCCAGCATTTTTAAGTTTTTTTCATCATGGAAATATTCATAAATTCCGTTTGCTATTTTATCTCCTATTCCATCAATTGCTGAAAGTGTTTCAACAGAAGCGGTTTTGATTTCTTCTATTGACGGAATTTCATTCACCAAAATATCCGCAGTTTCTTTCCCGACCATTTTTATTGAAAGTGCAGTGATAAATTTGTTTAAAGATTTTTCCCTGCTGGCTTGAATGGAATTATACATATTTGTTGCAGATTTATCTTTTACTAAGTCGAGTTTTAAAAAATCATCATAAGTCAATTTATAAAAATCAACGGGATATTTTACGAGTCCCAAGTCAAACAACTGAGAAATAACCTGCGGTCCGATAAAATCTATATCCATAGCCTCTTTTGAAACCCAATATTCGAGTTTTGCTTTTAAAACCGACGGACATTCGGGATTTTCGCAGTATAAATTAACTTCACCTTCCCTTGTAACAAGCTTGGAATGACATTCCGGACATTCTATAGGAGTAGTATATACGGGCAAACTGTAATGCTCCTCTGAATCTGCTACTTTAACGACTTTAGGTATAATTTCAGCTGCCTTTTTAATTAGAACCCTGTCGCCGATTCTTACATCAAGTCTTTTTATTTCATCAAAATTGTGCAAACTTGCCCTTGATACAACACTCCCCGCAAGGTTTACAGGCTCTAAAACAGCAACAGGAGTAACAGCTCCTGTTTTACCTACGCCCAGTTCAATATCCAAAAGTTTTGTTGAAATCTCTTCAGGCGGAAACTTAAACGCAGTCGCCCATTTTGGAGCACGTGAAGTAAATCCGAGTTCGTTTTGATAATCAAGTCGATTAACCTTTATAACAACACCATCAGTTGCATAATTCAAATCAAATCGCTTTGTTTCCCAATCCTTACAGAATTGTATAGCACCCTCTATATCATCAACAAGTCTTATATGCGGATTAGTTTTGAATCCGAGCTTTTTAATAAATTGTATCGAATCCCAGTGTGTCTTAGGAAGAGATAAATATTTTTCATCATAAACACGCTCAATAATTGCAGTATATGTAAACATAGATAAATCACGTTTTGCCGTAATTGAGCTATCCAATTGCCTTAAAGAACCAGCTGCTGCATTTCTCGGGTTAGCAAAAACTTTTTCCCCTTTTTGCAGACTTTCTTCATTCAATTTTTCAAAAGATGTTTTTGGCATATAAATTTCACCTCTGACCTCAACATCAGCGGGTGTAAATAATTTAAGAGGAATAGCCTTAATTGTTTTTAAGTTAGGCGTAATATCTTCTCCGGTAATTCCGTCCCCTCTTGTTACACCCTGCACAAAATATCCGTTATGGTAGGTTAATGCAATCGCAAGCCCATCAATTTTCAGTTCACAGACCAGTTCAACTTTTCCGGGACATTCTTTGCAAACTCTTTCATACCATTTTCTGAGTTCTTCAGCATTATAAGTATTATCAAGGCTGTATAATCTGTATTTATGCTTATGCTCCTTAAACCCTGTGCTTATTCCACCCACTCTTTGCGTCGGGCTGTCAGGTGTTATTAACTCCGGATGCTCTTTTTCTATTGCTTCCAGCTCTTTATACAGTGTATCATACTCAAAATCACTTATAAGCGGATTATCAAGAACATAGTAATTGTATGCATACTTATTCAAATCATCCCGTAATTTTTTTACCCTGTTAAACACTTACTCCCCCACATATCTAAATACTGTATCTATTAAATATTATACTATAATTTTATACGTTATTTTATTTTTTTAAAAATACCTTCGGCAACTCGTTCTAATTTGTTATATATATTACTTTCACAGAAAAATTTATCATCTTCTGTTATTATATAACCTCCGATTTTTAAAGCTTTATAAATATTTTCTATAGTCGGGTATATTTCTTTCAAATCAAGATAAAAAAGAACATTATTAACAGAAATTATGTCAAAATCTTCTTTAGGATATGTTGTAATTCCTTCTTGTACTCTTGTTTCCCATTTTGATTTTAAGGGATTGTTGTAAGTGTAATATAAAAATTTAAACAAATCGTCCGTTACACGATACCGATTAAAAGACCACTCTGAATGTTCAGGGTCATAGACAAAAGAATCTTTTGCATAATCAGGAAAACATTCATCAACTGTATATGAATCCTGAAACAATTTCTTTTTATCCGGTTTTGATTGCAAATCCAATATATGCAAATCCAAAAAGGAATCAATCGGCTTATCTTTCTTTAACTGTTTAATTGTTGAAAGATATGAAAAAGGCTCCTGAGAATTACCAATGCCTATTAAAAGAAGTTTCTTTATGTTTCCTGAATTAAATACTTTTTTAAACACATTCAAAATATCCGTAAAATATTTTGATGGCTCTAATGAAACATAATGCCGCCTAAAATATCCCGAAGCACAAAGCGGATATTCTTTTATAAGTCTGTCAAAATCGGGATGATGAGAAAATGCAGGAGAAGAACAAGTATTTTTGTTATACTTGTTATTTTTACTATAAATGTTGTTTGATACTATAGGTAAAATTTTCATACTATTATTAAAACCTGTAAATTTAAAATTTGTTATTTTATAGCAAAAAATATTTGTATATGTTTTAATATGAATGAACAACACTTTTAAGGAGTAAAAAATGAAAGTACAGGCAATCAACAACAATTGCAACAATCCGAGTTTTGGAGTGGTAAAGTATAACAAAGCAGGTTTAGAAAGACTTAATAAATTTCTGGGGGCAAATGCACAGGATTTTATACAGTCACAAAGTTATAATAATACTGCCGATATTTTACTTATAGGAGATAAAGTTAAAGTTTTTTATAAAAACAATTTTTATGAAATTCAAAATTACCGCAAGACAAAATTTGAGGAACTTCTTTTGGAGGATGATTCTCATTTCCATGTTAATGACGGAGGAGAACGCGGATTTGATATATTTCCTACTGATTATCCGATGTATTTGGAACATCTGTCTGCAAAATGGATAACTGTGCCTTATAAATCAGGAGATAAAAGAGGGCTGTTTGTTACGAATACAAATATAGCCTACAGTTTAGATTATGGTTTAGGTAATGACGAATATGCCAATGCACACGAGATGGCATCTCATCTTGATAAATTTGAACTGGCTCATATTGATGTAGAGAAACGTATGCTTTTTGAGGATAACTCTTGGACGGAAATTTATGAAAAAATGATGAAAAATTAAAAAGCAAATAAATCGCCTCTATAAAGACAGATAAAACTTATCTGATGGTCTTTTGTTCGTCATTACGGCACATCCTTGCAGAATAATTGTTACAAAATTACCCTAATAATCCCAACCATCATCCAAAATACAAACTGAATTTGGGGTCTGAAAAATACCGTATCAACAAACCCGTGAATCAGCATCCCTGCGAGAGAAACAACTGCTATAATAAGATAAACTGATTTTATGTCGCATCTTTTTATAATATATTTAACAGCTTTAGAAATATTGCAATAAAGGAAGCCTAAGAAGGCAAGTAATGAAAAAATGCCGCTTTCTACAGCCGTTTCCAAGTAAATATTGTACGCACTGAGTGCATCAAATCCCGTTTTCATATATAATCCGTAGATTTCCCTAAAATTTTGGTTTCCGCACCCTATCCCCAATAGCCAATTGTCTTTAAACATTTGGATACACGAATGATAAACATTGAATCTGAAAGAGTTTGAACTGTCACCTCTAAACGCAAATATTGAAAACACTCTTGCTCTCAAAGGGGGTAAAACAACAACAAAGAAAAATCCGATAGCTGAAATAATTACGGCAAAAAATCTGAATATCTTTTTATAAAACGGTTTTAACATTCTGTATGTAAAAATGCCTAGCAAAATTAATTCAACTAATAAACCGATATATGCCCCTCTGCATCCCGTAAGAATAACAGCTAAAACAGTCAGTGCAAAGCAAATTAATCCGCAAATTGCAGTTTTGTAATGACGATTTCTAAGCGGTAAAAATACCGCAATTAATGTTGCAGGAAGAATTGATATTAAATATCCTCCAAAAAGATTCGGATTATAAGGCTTTAATGTTCCATAAACACGAGTCATAACTTCTTCCGGATTTAATCTTGACATATCCTGCCAGCCCGAAATTTCCGAAACTGAAAGAAAATTCTGATGAAGTGCTATCAAAGATTCTCCCGCAACTGAAATCCCCAAACATAATAAAATGTATTTAAGCATGCCTCTGTTATCTTTCAGGTAATGGATAAATGCTATATAAAATCCTATATAAGTCACTGTTTTACAAAACCCTTTAAGGCTTAAAAAGAACAATGACGAACCTGCAAGACTGATTAAAACAAGCAAAAAATATAAAAGTAAGAATTTTTCCGCTGTTGTAATGCTAAAATGTTCCCCTGATTTTGTTATCAATTTAACAATAGTAAGCAAAACGGCAAAAATTGCAAAACAACCTATGTTGTCAGATTGTGCAAACGTTGAAGAAAAAATCAACAAAAATATATTTAATCCAATCAACCAATCAATTTTTTGTAAAATAAAACTCCTGTCATAAACGGGTTTTAATATTTTTTGTAATTTATTCAAAATAAAATTTGCAAACACAATCGCCTACTCGTTTATTAATTTTATATCAGATATTGTGCCGTTGAACCTGTATTTTTCACCTTCAATCGTTACGGGTAAACCCATTTTAATTTTATTTCCGCCTACAACAGCACCGTCTTTTGTAATTTTTGCCGTATCTTTTATTGTTATCACCGCATCAAACAATGCAGGTTGCGCAGGATCCGTAACCGCAACCGGTTTTGCCGCAGGCAATAATGTTTTTCTTGGCTGAGAATCAGCACCAATTACAGCCAATTCCGTATATGGAACATTTCTTATGGTTATAAAAGTTTTATCGTTAACTTTAATTGGAAATTCATCACCAGTAACAGTTACACCTCTTAAAAATACCTGAAATACGATTTGTGAAATCGATTCTATCTGTTTATCCGCAGTTTGTCTGTAATGCTTTACGGTAAATAACCCCACAAGCATTGCAATTATTACTCCGATTATAATTATTATGTCAGTTAAACTAATTTTTCTCATTATTTCTCCTTAATTTTCAACGGCAATTTCGTCAGGAATTTCTGAAACAATTGCGTCAATTGTTGTAGTAGCACATCCGAATTGTTTTATTACAATACCTGCAGCAACATTACCAATAACCGCCGAACAAACAGGGCTGATACCGGCAGCTAAGCCCAAAGCATAAGTTGCAGTGACGGTATCACCTGCTCCTGTTACATCAAATACTCTCGATTTGTTGAATACGGGAATGTGCGTATATTTATTTCCTTTTTCTATTAATACCATTCCATTATCACCGCAAGTTATAAGTACATTTTCAGCTCCGGTTTGTTCCAGAAGAATATTACCTGCTTTCAGAAAATCCTCTTTTGTTTTCAAGTAAAAACCTACATGCTTTTGTGTATCAGGGAGATTAGGAGTCATTGAATAAATATTTTTGTAACGCTCCAAATCTTTCTGAGCATCCACTATTACTTTTACGGAATATTTTTTTGCCGATGTTGTTACTGCTTTTATTATTCTGTCGGTAATTGTGCCAATATGATAGTCCGATAATATTACAGCATCATAATTTGATATAACTTTTTCAACATTTTCTATAATTTTATTTTCTGTTTCATTACTCAGAGGGCAATCTGTCTGTCTGTCAATTCTAACTATTTGTTGAGTAACCGATTGAGAGCAAGAACCTGATATTCTGGTTTTTGTTATGGTTTTACGTTCTTTATCCGTAACAATACCGCAAATATCTATCCCTTCATCAGCAAAAGCTTTTCTAAGATCTCGCGCCTGATAATCATCTCCGACAACGCCAATAACCGAAACTTTACAGCTATTCAATGCAGATACATTATGTGCCGCATTTGATGCACCACCTAATATATATTTCGTATAAGTATGGCGCAAAATTAAAACCGGTGCCTCTCTCGAAATTCTTTCAGTATCACCGTATACCATCTCATCCAAAGCTAAATCCCCAATAACAAGTATTTTGGGATTCATCAATCTTTCGACAGCTTCTCTTATATCATTCCCCTCAATATTCATATCCACTTCTCTCACGATTGCCATCATTCAAAATATCATATATAATGATAGCATAAAAAATCTCATAAAGGGAATTTATTTGAATGGCTGAGAGTAATACTACACCAAATAATAATGTATTTAGCGAAAATGACCCGTTGGATATTAATGAACTCGCATCATTAAATGAAGAAATCTCAGCGGACCTTATTGAACAGCTTCAAAATCAAATAGCGGCTAATGCCAAAGCAAAGAATGACGGAGATTTATTTGAAGAGCCTATAGAAGAACCTATAGAAGAACCAACTGAAGAAACAAAAAATGATACAGCTCCGGTCACGGAAGAAATACCTGATGAAACGCAAGAAATCAAAGTTGATGAACAATCTGCTGCCGAAACAACAGATAATGATGCAGTTGCTCAAAATGAACAAACAACTGTTGAAGATGATATAACATCGCCTGCAGTTGAAAATATAGAACAAAAAAATGATATAGAAACTGTTACCGGCGGAAATATTATTGAAAAACCTTTAACTAAGGAAAATATTGAGTACAGTAAAAGCCTTGACTATCTTGATGAAAACGTAAAATATACAAAGTATGTCGTATATGTTGATCCGGAAAATAAAGACTTTATTGACAGTTTAACAGTTAAAGAAAGAAAAAACATAATAAACAGAATTCTGCATGAACAAGATTCAATTGCTGTTACAAAAAGAAGATTAGCCAAAATGCAAATTATATTTACCCATATGATAATTGCAATTTTAACTATAACTATAGCAATACCATGCATATATTGGGCTATAAATGCGTCTTTAGAAGCAACTATCAATAACTATAGAGCTTCTCAGTCCAATTTCGGGCAATTATACAGGGAGCACGGAAAAATTAAAACTAATAAAAATGTTAAATAATTTAGGCAGCCTGTACTGCGGCAGATTGTTCCGGTGTATTACTCATTTGAACATATTGACATTGGTTTTGGTCCGAATTTTTGCATTTTTCTTTACCAAGTATAAGTTCAGCTCCCTTTTGACCTAATTTATACCCTGGAACAGAGAACAAGAATACAAAGGCCAAACCTTTTGCAACGCCCGGAAGCGGTTTTAATGAAATTTTATTAAATAATTTTTTTGTTTGGCAGTAATCTTCAAGTGCTTTAGTTTGTTTATTTACGAATGTTTTAATATGTTTTTCCAAAACATGATTATTGTCATGCGCAATTTCCATCGGAACAGTTTTAACAACTCCATTTGTGTCTACAATATTCTTTGGCATATCAAGCAATTTTTTACCGATAGGCTCCATTATTCCGAGCATTCCTAAAAGCCCGCAACCTTCTCTAATCGCAGCATCTACTTTGTCATCAGAACCCAAAACTTTGATACCGCTTGCACAACAAATAAGCGGATTTATATGTTTTGAAGTAAAATCAAATACTTTCCCCATAATGTTTAAAAATTTGCTTGTGGTGTGAAATCCTTTGGCTGTAGCATTTGCAGCTTTAATTGTCTCTGCGGCAGATTGTGTTTGTGTAAAAGTCATATCTTTTGCAGCTCTCACTGCCTTAAGTGTCTGTCCTCCTGCTATTATAATATTTGCTGTGCCAAAATACGGGTTATCATCCATTGCATCAATGCCTCGTTTCGTTCTTCTCATTGCAAAAGGAACGCTTGAAGCTATAACCGGAGAATATAATGCAACTTTTTCAAATGCGCTAGCCATATTAATACCTTTACACTACACATATATATAAAGTATTTTTTTTTCAGAATATTGCGTTATTTACAGAAAAAATTTACAAAAATTTACAATATTTAAATTAAAAATAAGCTAAAAATTAAATGTAAATTTTTGTAAAAAAACTCATAAAAATAAGCAATAAATTTTATTAATAATACTTTATATAGATGTGTAAGTTAACGGAGGTTTTTATGACAACAGACAACAATATTTCAAATCCGGCATTTAAAGGGATTTACAAAGTAACAATGCCAGATATCAGAACAATTAATAATGAAAAAGAAAAAGAAGGAATGGCCGAAACAATGATTAACACAATTGTTTTAGGTACAAATTTTAGTATTGCCGAGCCGAGAGTTGCAAAAGATAACTCAGCAGTATATTTCAAAATAGATAATAAAAATGATAAAATATTTGAATCTAATTTTAAAAAATTGATAGATGAATGCAACAAACAATTTAACATGGACGTTGCAAAGAAAGTTTACTATAATAAAACAGATGACAAGGAATTCAATAAAGCAATAGAATTAAAATAAATTCATTCAATAATAAACAAAGAGGGTGATATTAACATCACCCTCTTTGTTTTTGTATAAACTTTGAATTAGTCATCAGCATGACCAGCGGTGCCTAAAACATCACGCATTTTGTGCATAACCATTTCTTTTACTGCAGTTCTTCCGGGTCCCATATATTCCCTCGGGTCAAACTTTTCAGGATGTTCAATAAAGAACTCTCTGATAGTTGAAGTCATTGCCAATCTTAAGTCTGTATCTATATTAATCTTAGCAACGCCATGTTTAGAAGCATAATTGAGCATTTCTTCAGGAACACCCTGTGCATCAGGCAAGTTCCCGCCGTATTTATTACATTTAGCAACAAATTCTTTAGGAACTGATGATGAACCGTGAAGAACAATAGGATAATCGCCAAAACCTGCTTCACGAAGAGCGTCTTTAATTTCTTTAAGTCTTTCAAAGTCTAATTTAGCTTCACCTTTGAACTTGTATGCACCATGAGAAGTTCCGATAGCTATTGCCAAAGAATCACAGCCTGTTTGCTTAACAAATTCAACCGCTTCTTTTACATTTGTATATTTAGCATCTTTATCAGATACGTTAACATCATCTTCTACACCTGCCAGTTTACCAAGTTCAGCCTCGACTGAAACACCTCTTTGGTGTGCATATTCAACAACTTGTTTTGTAACTTTTACGTTTTCATCAAACGGGAATCTTGAGCCGTCAATCATAACTGATGAGAAACCGCCATCAATACATGCTTTACAGATTTCAAAATCTGCACCATGGTCAAGGTGAAGTGCTATAGGTACTGTTGTTGTAGCCAAAGCTGCTTCTACCAATTTGATAAGATAAGTTTGGTTTGCATATTTTCTTGCTCCTGCTGATACCTGAAGAATAATAGGTGATCTTGTTTCTTCTGCAGCTTCTGCAATACCTTGTAAAATTTCCATGTTGTTAACATTGTAAGCACCGATAGCATAACCGCCTGCGAGTGCTTTACGGAACATTTCTTCTGTTCCAACTAATTTTCTTTCACTCATGTTGAGTTCTCCTTCTTTTAATACATCAGGGATTAATCCCATACATGTAGAAAATACACCAAACAGTAGTAAATGTAAATAGAAAAACGGAAAGTTAAAATTTTGAATAACGGGGACACTTTACAGAACCGACATAAACTTTTATGTCAGATAATACGGTAAATATGATATAATAGCGGTATGAACGAACAGCTTAAAGAAACAATAAAACTGGTTCCGACTCAGCCCGGGTGTTATATTTATTACAATAAAGACGGTGAAATAATCTACGTCGGGAAAGCTAAAAACCTAAAAAGGCGAGTTTACAGTTATTTTCATAAACAGCATGATAGTGTAAAAGTTACGATTCTGGTATCACAGATTGAACGGATGGAATATATAATTACTGATTCCGAAGTTGAAGCCCTGATTCTTGAATCACATCTCATAAAAAAACATAAACCGAAATACAACATTCTTTTAAAAGATGATAAAAAATACCCTTATTTTTTAATTACGGACGAAGATTTTCCCCGTATTCAGGTAGTTAGAAAGAAAAACTTAAACCCCGATAAAGGCAGATTTTACGGACCATATACAGATGTCGGTGCAATGTATGCAACACTTGATTTCCTAAAAAAAATATTTCCGTTAAAACAGTGTAAAACACCTAAGTTTTCAAATCGTCCCTGTCTTTATTATCACATAGGAAAATGTCTTGCTCCGTGTCAGGGCAAAGTTACACCGGAGGAATACCAAAAATTAATTAAACAAGTCGAACTGTTCTTAAGCGGAAAACAATCGGAACTAATGAAAGAGATTCGGGAACAAATGATTAAATATTCCGAGTCAGAACAATTTGAAAAAGCCGCAAAAATGCGTGACAGCTACAACGATCTTTTAAGAACTTTGGAACGGCAAAAAGTTGTTTACGAAAATACAAAACTCAATGAAGACATTATTGCAGTGCTGCATGAAGACGGAATACTTGTTATTGTAATAATGATGGTCAGAGAAGGCCGACTGATTGATAAAAAAGATTTTACATATTTTGTTGATAATGCTGATAAAACAGAGTACTTTGAAACATTTTTCCGTGATTATTACACCGGTTTAAAGCTTGAATTTCCCGATAAAATTATATCAAAAGACCTTGAAGAAGTCGGGAATAAAGAGCTTTATCAGGATTGGTTAAAGATTATGTCCGGCAAAAAAATCACAATAAATTACGGCAGGGGCAGAGGTAAATATAACGAACTTTATGAATTAGCAAGAAAAAATGCTCAGAATACGTTAGAAAATGCAAAAATCAAAAAAATGGGAGAAATCAGAGATGATTTTAATGAAGTAGGTTCATACCTTGCAGAAAAACTTCATTTAACCAATTTTCCAAACAGAATTGAATGTTATGACATATCTCACATTCAGGGTACAAATACGGTTGCCTCAATGGTTGTATTTCAAAACGGACTTCCGAAAAAAACAGCTTACCGCAAATTTAAAATTCGGATGACGGAAGGAAAGCCGGATGATTTCCTCTCTATGAAAGAAACTCTTACAAGAAGACTGAAACGGCTAGGAGAACCTAAATGGGAAAAACCTGATTTGATAATTATTGATGGCGGGAAGGGACAGCTTTCCAGTGTCATGCAGATAGTTGAAGACTTGGGAATAACCGCAGGCAAAGGCGGAATTGACTTTGTTTCTTTAGCAAAAAGAGAAGAAGAAGTTTTTCTGCCGAACAAATCCAAATCAATACTTCTACCCAGAAATTCAAATGCACTTTACCTTATACAAAGAATCCGGGATGAAGCACACAGATTTGCAATTACTTTCCACAGGGAACTCAGAAGCAAAAATGCATTGAAAACCGAAAAAAACTAATCCACATCCGTATATATGTTATAGTGTTTTTTTAGCAGACCGGTTTTTTCACCAAAAATTCGGTACTTTTCGGAAAGCCACTGCTTTAATTTGCCCGGTTCCTTTAAAGCACCCCTTTCCTTCATAAGTTTTGCAGCCTCATCCAGAGGTAATCTGTGCAACTCCTCTGCAGAAAGCTTTGTAGATTTAGAAATAGCGCTCAAAGTTTCTTCAGACAATTTAAATTTCATTTTAAAATTAGGATTATAGTCATTTATTGAAGATATTTTCATATTATCATTTTCCTAAAACGGAGCTCTTCTGCTCATATTTTTTTTATTATTGTTTTTTCCTCCGGTTACACCTATTATAACCTTATCTTTTTCCTGAATTTCATCAGATATAATTTGTGTTTTATTATCGTCTGATAATCCGAGTTTTACATTACATCTGACAGGTTCATTATCCTTGAGAATCCAGATTCCCTGAGTTTCATATTTTTGAGTATTATCCGGCGGAGAAAATTTAAGAGCTTTGTTGTCAACAACAAGAACATCTTTAGCCTGACCTGTTATAACAGAAACATTTGCACTCATGCCGGGAATAGCAAAACCGTCAGAATTATCCACAGAAACAATAACAGTATATGTTACAACATTGTTTGTTGTGGTTGATGCCAAACGTACCTGCGTAACCGCACCGGTGAATGTTTTATCCGGATAACCGTCCAGAGTATATTCAGCGGTTTGACCTACTTTTATTTTTCCGATATCGGCTTCGGATACACTGGTTTCTATCTGCATTTTGGTTAAATCTTCGGCTACCTCAAAAAGTGTCGGGGTATTAAAACTTGCCGCAACAGTCTGACCGACATCAACAGCACGAGATATAACGGTACCGTCAACCGGAGAAGTTATTTTTGAATACCCTAAATTTGTAAGGTTATTATTTAAAGTTGCCTGAGATGCGTTCATTTCGGCTCTTGCAGCAGCAACATCAGCCTGTGCGGTTAAATAATTTGAACGGGCAAGTTCCACATCATCACGGGAAACATAGTTTTTTGCATATAGATGCTCATACCTCTGATAATTATTTTTTTTGTACTCAAGATTTGCCATGGCTTTTGAATAAGCTGCCTGAGCATTGCTGAGTTTAGCTGTAGATTGGTCAACATTAGACTGAAATAAACTCGGATCAAGTTCTGCAAGAAGCTGACCTTTCTTAACCTGTGAATTATAGTCAACATAAATTCTTGATACTGTTCCGGACACCTGAGTACCGACTGCAATAGTATTAATTGGCTTTATTGTTCCGGATGCTTCAACATACTCGGTAATCGTACCTTTTGTAATATCTTTTGTTATGTATTTGGCAGAACCGTTTTTAAAACCGAAAATCAGAATTAAAACTACTGCAACTATTATTCCTGTTAAAGCTATGTATCGTTTTTTCATTGTTACCTCTTTTATTATTTTTATCAGGCAGACATGCACAACCTGATATATTTATCCCTATAACTCTGTTGCCAGATTCCCGTCTTTATCTAATCCTAAGCCCATTGATTTCATTAGTGCTTCACGGGCAATATTGTATTTAAGAACACTTTCAACAAAGTTAAGTTGTGCCTGATTGTATGATCTGAGTGCATCCTGAAGCTCGACATAATTATTTAAACCGACACTGTAACGACCATCTGCAAGCTCAAAGTTTTCTAACGTTGCTCTGACTTTTGTATTCATCAGAGGGATTTCTCTTTCCATTTGACGCATATTAATATAATTATCCTGGACTTCCCAATATATACTTGATTTTGCTATGTTAACATTGTGTTTGGCAATGTTTAACATATTTTCGCCCTCTTTTATCTGATAATGAATACCGTATGGGTTAACAGAGCCTAAATCAATTCCGGCACCAACCTGAAGAGGGCTTGAGTATGAGCCTTCATTCTTTGTGTAACTCCAAGAAAAATCAGCATTAATTGACGGTGCATACTGTCTTTTTATTGCCTTTAATGATTCCTCCTGAACATTTACAAGCATTCTGTCTAAAAGATAATCAGGACGAAGCTCCAATGCTTTATCAACTGCTTCCTGTTTTGTTAACTTCATGGGATTAAGTTTGTAATCCTGAATAATATCATTGTGTTCTATTCCTGATGAAAGCATAACAAGACCTTCTTCATTTTTCTTCATCACGGGAGCCGGAACTTTTGTATTGCTTGTGGATTCAATTTTCTTTTTATAATCCGCCTTCAGGAAACCAAAGTTCTCTGTATTTGTTACAACGAAAGGTTTATCCTCCTGATAAAACATTGAATCCTGCAAAGCTATTATTGAATTTAATAACAAATTCTGACCTTCTACAAGCTGAATTTTTGCATCCGCAAGATTAACTTCCGCATTAACTACATCAATTTTTGATTTTAGTCCTTCATCAAACATTGCCTTTGTCCTCTCGTGGTTAAGAGTTTGTATGCGGACATTCTGTTCATAAATATCCAAATCTGCAAGAGCGGAGAGAACTTTATAATAATTTGTTCTTACACGATAAATAATTTCCAGAGTTTCATACTCATGGTCATACTCTGCAGCCTTGGTATCATACTTTGCCATTTTAATTTTTGCTGTAGTTTTACCAAAATCCCAAATTGTTTCAGATACTTTTACATTAAATCCCATAGCATTATCTGAATTTCTTACAACCTGGGTTGCCTGATTGTTTTTGTGATAAATGTTATATCCGACACTAAACCTCGGAGCATAATTAGAACGTGCCTGTCCTATGCCTGCACGAGCTGCTTCAACACGTTCCTGAGAAACTTTAAGATTGGGATTATGCTCAAGTGCATATTTTACACAGTCATCAATTGTCATAACGGTCATTTGACTAAGCGGAATCTTTGGTTTTCCCTGAACCGGAGGCAATTTTATCTCCTCAACCTTTGCCTTTTTATTCTTAGCCTTTTTCTGTTTATTTTTATTAAATATACGGCTTAAAAATGATTTTTTCTTTGGCTGAGCTGCAGCAGACGAATCCTCAGCATAAACATTAGAAGCTGAAATAACAGCCGCAGATAAAAATAAAACTAAAAATAAATTTATTTTTCTTTTCAATGTTTTAACCACAATACTCTTCTCTAATACTAAGATTATACAACAATCAGTAAATATAGTAAATTTTTGTGTAATTATTTTCGACAACACAATATTCAAACAAAAACCATACAATTATACCAACCGGCTAAAGTACATCCTATCAGCCTGTAACACTGTTGCTGTTTTGTCATTTACCCTGCATTTACCCCCTTCTTTACATTTATTTTGAAAAATTGTAAAATAGTTAGGTTAAGACAGAATGAGAGGAAATGATTTATGAAATTTTATATGCAGGTGTTGATTGCTCTTGGTTTGGCATTAAAGAGAAATTGGCACATATTTGCAGGTCTTGTGCTTGGTGTTATTTTGGGTATATGGATGCATCACCATCCACATAATATATTAATGAATACCCTGACTTTTATAGGGCAATTATTTATCAGACTTATTCAAATGGTTGTAATCCCGCTTGTTATATCAGCAATCGTAATTGGTATTACAAGTATAGGTGACAGCAAACAGATTGGTAAGCTCGGCACAAAAATGATTATTTACTACGGAATAATAACCGTTGCAGCAGTAACAATAGGAGCTGTCCTTGCATTGATTTATCAGCCCGGTTTGGGTGCCGCTCACTATATCAATTCGGACATTGCAAGTGATATTCAGGCTCAGGTTGCAGCCTCTATTGAAGCACAAAAAGGTAATCTGCTTAACATAATTTTAGGATTTATACCTAAGAATCCTCTAGCATCAATTGCAAGCGGAGATATGGTTCCGATTATAGTATTTGCTCTGATGTTCTCGGTTGCACTTGCCAGAGTAGGAGAAATAAACAGACCTTTTGTTAGCTTCTTTGAATCAGTATTTGCAGCAACAATGAAAATTACGGATTGGATAATGGCTTTTGCCGCTCCGGGTGTATTTGCACTTACTGCAGTTGCAGTATCCTCTTTCGGAGTTAATATTTTTGCAAGTATATCAAAATATCTCGGAGTTTTGGCTATAGGTTTTGCAATACAATTATTTGTTGTATATCCTATATTCTTAAAAATATTTTCAAAAGTTCCGGTTTTAATGTTATATGCAGCAATAGCAGAAGCAATGATGGTTGCTTTCGGAACAGCAAGTTCATCGGCAACACTTCCTTTAACTATTGCATGCTGCGAAAAGAGAGGTATTTCTCATAAAGTATCAAGTTTTGTTTTGCCGCTTGGTGCAACTCTTAATATGGACGGAACTGCGATGCTTCAGACCGTTGCCGTAATATTCCTTACCCAGGCATACGGTGTTCCGCTAACTCCGTTCCTCGTTATTCAGACAGCATTGTTGGCAATTGTTGCATCATCAACCTGTGCGGGTATTCCCGGTGCAGGACTTATAACAATTGCACTTGTACTGAACGGACTTGGACTGAGTCCTGAACAACTTGTTGCAGGTTTCGCATTCTTATTTACAATTGAAAGAATAACGGATATGATGAGAACATTACTGAATGTCACATCTGATGCCGTTGTATGTGCAGCAATTGCAGATAATGAAAACGAAATCAACTATGAATTGCTCAACAATCCTGAAGAATACGGTGATATTATAAATTGATTCTTATAACCATAAAGGGAGTTTTCTTTGCTCTTTAGCTTTTGATATTTTGATGATATCAAAGGATTGATTATCTGCTTAATCTTTCTTTTTTGGATGTAATTATTTTGTATATTTGTTACAAATATTTACACTTAAAACGGGAAAATTCAGCCATTTTATACTACAATAGACTTGTGAGGAAGGCATAAATATGGAAAATAAAATTGACTGGAGTAATTTGGGTTTTGGTTATATAAAAACCGACTACCGTTATGTTTCTAATTATAAAAACGGAATGTGGAGCAGCGGAGAACTTACCGCTGACGAAAAAGTTGTTATAAATGAAAGTGCATGCGTTTTACAGTACGCACAGACTTGCTTTGAAGGACTAAAAGCATACCGAACGGAAGATAACAGAATCGCCTGTTTCAGACCTGACTTAAATGCCGAAAGAATGGCAAACTCTGCCGAAAGACTGGAAATGCCGGTTTTTCCGAAGGAACGATTTCTCGAAGCAGTTAAGCAGGTTGTAAAAGCAAATTCGCATTGGGTTCCTCCATACGGTTCAGGTGCTACACTCTATATTCGTCCGTACATGTTTGGCACTAATCCCGTTATGGGAGTAAAGCCTGCAACAGAATACCAATTCAGGATTTTTGTATCTCCTGTAGGACCGTATTTTAAGGGCGGAGTTAAACCGATTACACTAAGGGTGCCCGACTTTGACAGGGCTGCACCGAGAGGCACAGGACATGTTAAAGCCGGGTTAAATTATGCCATGAGTTTACATGCCATTGTTGATGCACATAATCTTGGATTCAATGAAAACATGTATCTTGATTCTGCAACAAGAACCAAAGTCGAAGAAACCGGAGGAGCAAATATTATATTTGTTACAAAAGACAACAAAGTTGTAACACCAAAATCATCAACGATTTTACCATCTATAACCAGACGTTCGCTGATGTATGTTGCCGAACATTATTTGGGACTAAAAACAGAAGAAAGAGAAATATATGCTGATGAACTGAACAGCTTTAAAGAATGTGCCCTGTGCGGAACTGCAGCAGTTCTTTCACCTGTTGCCAAAGTGGTAAATCATGATAAAATTATTGAATTTCCGTCCGGAACACAAAAAGCCGGCATAATAACTCAAAAATTATACGATACATTAACCGGAATACAAATGGGGAAAATTAAAGCTCCGGAAGGTTGGATTTTTGAAGTTTCCGCTAGCAGCGAAAATACTGATATTCTGCAAACAGTTTAATATAAAAAACAACATTCAATAACTTCATTAAAATATAGCGGGTTGGCTAATATACTCTAAGCTATGGATATTATTTAATAGAGGGGTAATATTTTAATGGAGGATTTGAACTATATGGTTACAGCAGTTAAAACAGAAAAAGAAACAATCAGTGTTGTAATAATTGAGGACTTTAAACTTACCCGTGTCGGATTAAGATGTGCATTAAATTCAAATGAAGACATTAATGTTGTTGCCGAAAGCGATAATGCCGCAGACGGACTGGCACTGATAGAAAGAAACCGTCCGGATGTTGTGTTGATGGATTTAGGGCTTGCAGGAATGAACGGAATTGAAGCAACACTAAAGGTTCGTGAAATGAATCCTGAGATTAAGGTCATCGCACTGACTTCTCATGACAGAGCAGAAGAAGTTATTGCCGCTTTAGCATCAGGAGCAATGGCATACTGTCTCAAAGATATAGATCCGACAAAACTTGCCGATGTAATAAGAGATGTTAAAAACGGTGTTTGCTGGCTCGATCCGGTAATTGCACGAACGGTTCTCGATTCATTTCCGAAACAGGAAACTCTGGGAATATTAAAAAATAAAAATTCAGAAGAAGGACGTGTTCCGCTGACAGAAAGAGAATGTGAAGTTCTTAAACATCTGGTTGACGGAAAGAGCAATACTGAGATTGCAAAAGAGTTAATAGTAAGTGTTCATACAGCTAAAGCTCATGTGTGTTCAATTCTGCAAAAAATGTGTGTCAACGATAGAGTACAGGCTGCCGTTAAGGCTGTCAAAGAAGGGCTTGTTTAATCTTTTGTAATTAAAGTTAATGCCATAGTATAAGAAGTTTCTTATACTATGGCATTAACTTTTTTATTATTTTATTATATAATTACTCTGGGAGCAAATTTTGAACAAGTATCTTTTTAATATATTGTATGGTTATAAACGATTAAGGCTGCTGGATAAATATATATTGAAGCAGGTAATTGAAATGTTTGTAATGGGTGTTTTGGTATTCACTTCAATTATTTTTGCATCCGATACGTTTATAACACTTATAAAACAAATATCTATGTACGGGATACCGTTTAAAATAGCTTTCTTAATCATAATCTTACACCTGCCGTCAGTATTTGTAATGACAATTCCAATGGGTGTTTTGTTAGCTACAGTTATGACACTGAACGGTTTAAGTCTCAGTTCTGAGATTACGGTAATGAGAGCCTGCGGAATCGGAATTAATCGTATCGCCAAACCAATATTCATTTTTGCAATAATAATGGCTTTATTAAGTTTCTTAATGAATGAAACCATTGTTCCTGTTATGACAAAACAGTCTACGGACTTAGCTTTGTATGCCTTCAGCAAAAAAAATATACCTGAAGGAAAAGAAAACTTTACTTTTAAAGAAGTTAAAGACAGCGGATTACTAAAAAGACTTTTCTATGTCGGAAATTGTAAGGATGGTGTATTGCATAATATAACAGTAATGGATTCGTCAAAAGACGGAACTATACAAATTTTACAGGCAAAAGAGGGTGACACAACAGAGAAAGGCTGGCAGTTCAGAAAAGGTGCAATATATACGGTTACAGACAGAGGAAAGGCTCTTGATACAACACTATTTGAAGATACTGTTGTTCAATTCGGCATGGATTTAACAGATGAGATGAACAGAAATCTGGCTAATGAACACAATTTCCTTCAACTTTGCAAACTAATTGCCAAACCGGACACTCCTGATAAAAGGTGGCTATCTATATGTTTGTTTGATAAAATTGCTCTTCCAATAACCACAATCGTTCTTGTACTCATAGGTGTTCCCCTTGCAATTACACCGCCGAGGGTTAGATATAACAGAGGATTTCTTTTTAGCATATTAATTATTTTTGCATATTATCTTATCAGAGCTTTATCAATATCATTTGGAGAGACAGGAGCTCTCATGCCGGCACTGGCAGCATTCATGCCGGATATTATTCTGACAATTGCCGGAATTGGTCTTTATTACAGAAAAGTTTATACAATATGCTAAAATAATTATCAGATATTTTGACAGGAGAGTTTGGTTTGAACAGAATAAGACTTATAGTAACATCAATAATTCTTATAATATATCTTTTTATGGTTTTCCCTCTCCAAACAACTGTAGTTATATCTGTTCTAACCATAGCATATTTTATTCTTAATAGTCTGAACTCCAACCTTTTGGAAGACCGCGCAAAAACAAAAAGAAGGGAAAATGCACTTCTTCAAGCCAAAATGTTCTTATCCCCATATAAAGACATCTGGAGAAACCTTAAATTATCAAACAAAAAATGCGAACTAAGGCTGGAATATGACGGTAGAATAACAGCAAGAGATAAAATTAATCCCAACAGAAAATTTGATGTTATACATACTAACGTACATTCTATGTCTGATTTGTGGGATTTATTTTGTATAAGATTCACGCATAATACCTCTTTTGACGGTTTAATTGAAATGTGTGAATTATTCAAAGCTGATATTAACCTGATTGACAATTCACCGGCACAAACGGAATCCGAATCTGACAGTAACAATAATAACAGCATTATTGCACCGGTTGTTTATGCGGAAAAAGCTCCGAAACAAAAACTTGATATTAACAATGCTTCTGAAATTGAAATTACGGAACTTCCAGGTATAAGTATTGTTTTAGCAAAAAAATTAATAAAGAGAAGGGACGAAATAAAAGGATTCAAATCCGTCAATGAAGTTTGTACATTCCTAAAATTAAAGCCGCATCTTGAAAATCAATTACGAGAGTTAATTTATATCAATAAGATAAAAGGCACCAAGCAAATCCAGCGATATGATGAAAGAAACTTGGATTTATAAAACATTTTTAAAACAAAAAACAAAGTACTAACAGGGATTTTACGGATGGAAAAAATAAAAAAATATGCTTATTATATAACAATATTTATAATATTACTTATCAGTTTTTATTTAAGAACCCGTTTTTATATCGTAGATAATGTTTTTGAAGATGATGAATGCAGGCTTGCAATTCCGCTTTTTTCCGGAACATTTTGGGATATGATATTGCCGTTGGGAGCATTTTCATCCTCGCCTGTTGTAATGGTTTTATCAAAATTTATTGTAAATACAATCGGCTTTAATGAACACGCACTGAAATTTATTTCATACTTTGCCTCATTAGTATCGCTTGGAATGTTTTTTAAACTTACCAAAGAATATTTCAAAAGCAATATATCTGTTTGTATTGCAAACTTTCTGTTTGCAGTCAATTTTAACCTGATATATTTTTCTGCTACATTCAAAACATATTCTCTTGAGGTTCTTTTTACAATTTTGTGCCTTTATTATTTACCTAAGATTAATATTGCTGAACTGAAATTAAAACAACTTATTATACTCTCGTTAATCATTTCCGTTATGCCGTTAATATCACTCCCGGGAATATTTTTTATTGTAGTGCTTTTTATTACTAATACGTTCAAAAATTATAATATCAAAGACTACTATAAACATCTGCCGATTATTTTAATACCGTTTTGCACATTAATGTTTTTATATTACAAGTTCAATCTTTCTATCGTAAAGAAAATGCAATTACAGGCATACGCAGACTTTTGGAACAATGAGATTTTCGGTCAGTCAGCAATAAGCACACTGAGTAACTTTTGGGGATATATAACCGATAGTAATTGTTTAATAATTATTCCCCTAATACTGCTAATCTCATACATTACAATTTTATTTTCAAAAAAACAGTTCAAAAATACTGATATTTGGATAACACTTATTTTGCTTTTTGCAATTATTGCATCAACTATGCATTTCTACCCGATTTATAACAGAACCGGAGTTTATCTGATACCGCTATTAATTTTATTCCCTGTAAAAATTATTGATATTTTAGATTATAAAAAAATATATTATTACATTTTTCTTGCAGGATTAATTTATTCATTTAGTTATTATTTTAATATTAATAATTATGGCACAGTTTTACGTCCTGAAAATACATTACTGAGTTTCTCACCAAAAAACCTTATGCTTGATATGAAGAACAGGTATAACAAAAATACCGATGTTGTTTTAATTAATAAAATTACACTATACAGCTTCTTATACTACAAAACAGTAACCGGTTTTGATACGGATAATGTTGTAATAATTCCGTCTGACAGAAATACCGATAAACAAACATTGTTTGAATTTTTAAATAACTTAAATCCTGATTATAATTATTGGATATATATAATAAAGGACATTAACAATCCGCCGTTATATTCGTATCTGTCTGAATGGCTTGGTTATCAAAACACAGAATACGGACGCACGGAACGGGCATCTTATCTTTATTATGTAAAAGCACCGGTAAAAAAATTAACGGAATAAAATAATGCAGCTGAGAGTATTTAATATAATTAAAACAACAAAAGCGGAAGGTCCGGGAACCAGATATTGTATTTGGGTTCAGGGTTGTTCAAAACACTGCAAAGGGTGTCAGGCTGTACACACCTGGAGTCACAACGGCGGAGAACTTTATGATGTTCAGGATATTATTGATGATATACGGAAATTTAAAGATAAACTCGAAGGTGTAACATTTTTGGGCGGAGAACCTTTTGAACAGGCTGAAGCACTCGGAATAATTGCAGAAAGTATAAAAAATGAAGGTCTGAGCATTTTGTGTTTTACAGGGGGTAAATTGGAAGAACTCAGGGAAAATCCTGCAAACAAAAGACTTTTGGATAATATCGATTTATTAATTGACGGTGAATATGTTAAAGAACTGACTGATTATTCCCGTCCCTGGTGCGGTTCATCAAACCAGAGATATCATTTTCTGACTGACAGATATAATGAAGATATTTTTACAACATACAAAAACAAGGTTGAAGTAAACATATCAAAAAACGGACAAATATTTATGAACGGTATGGGTAATTTTGATGAAATACTTAATCAATTATTACTTAAAGGTATAAAATAATATAGATAAAACGGAACTATACAACAGGAAACTGGGAAATTAGAAATTTTTATGAGTTGGTTATATTTTATATTAGCAATAATAGCTTTGATTATGAGATTCTATCGTCCGATTAATCCCGATTTTGAATATGAAAATACTGCCATTGGATTGTTGGAAATTGATAATGGAGGAGAGGAGCTGGAAAACCTTCGTTCTCAGTATGCAAAAATGCTGAATACATACTACAAAAATAATACACCTAAATATTATCTTATAAATAACTTTTGTGAAGCACGATTAGTAAAAGACAAGTTAGATGTTTATTTTTATGTCAAAGAAAGATTCACCTCTGTGTTAAACGGAAGTTACTTTGAAGTTCGGGGGAATATCGACCACGTTTATACCATGTGGGGAATTATAGATATGGAATTTAATAAACTTAAAAATTATGGTGATTTAAGAAGTTTATACATGAGTTTAAATCAGGGATATAATACTACCGGCGGCTTAAAGTACTTTAATGAACCACGCTTTAATAAACTTCCCAAACCAATAAAAAATAAAACCGCTCAAAATGAATATTGCCGTATGGAAATAGAGACTATTCACGGGGAAACAGTTATTGTTTGTTCTGAGATATGGGGAACACCAAAATATGACAAACCGAAAAAATTTGTGATACAAGGTAATAAACATTCTTTATACAAAATTATTAATTCTTTTGCAAAAAAAATAAATAAAAAACAAAATTACGATGAACTGTTTAGAGAATATATAATGCGAAGACATTGTTCTGTTTTAACACCTGAAGAATTTGAAGAAAGTACAAATAAACAAAAATCCGAAAATATTATTCAAAAACCTGAGCAACCGGAATATAAAACAGAATCGACTGAAAATAAAAATATAAATAATAATTATGGCGAACGGAAACTGGATTTATAATTATACAATAAAAGGTTGATTTGATAGGAATAAAATAATGGTAAGATTTATATAAAATAGGAGAATTCTATGAGTACATACAAACTAGCAAATTTAATCAGGGCACGTTTCCCGATGATTTATATTACAACCTTTGAAGAGGACAGGGTTACAAAATATATTAAATCCGTCGTTACGGATGCAAAGCAGGTAAAATATCCGAGAGAAGTTTTTATCTGGACACAAACTAACGGGCTGTATAATGACAATACACAAAAAACAATCAATGATACAGCTTGTCCGTGCAAAGCTCTGGAATTTATTCGCAAATATGAGAAAGATTCCGTTTTTATTATGTATGATTTTCATGTAAACTTCGGGCCTAAAGGCAGACAACCCGATTATAATACAATAAGAAAAGTAAGAGATATTGTTCCTGATTTGAAACTCGGATCAGTCAGAAAAACAATATTTTTTGTTTCAACAGAGCTTCTTATCCCTGAATCTCTGCAAAAAGAAATTACAATTTTTGATTTTGCACTGCCTACTTTAGATGAAATCAAAGCAAAATTTGAAAGCATGATTAATCAAAACAGTTCTGTAGTTAACGAACTGACTGACGAAGAAAAAGACAAATTATGTAAAGCTGCATTGGGCTTAACTTTGCAGGAAGCAGAGAGTGCTTTTGCACTTGCTATGGTTAATGACGGAAAAATTAACATAAACGATTTGCAGGTAGTTCTTGAAGAAAAAGTTCAGGTAATTAAAAAGACCGGGATTTTGGAATTTATTCACTCGGATTACACAATAAAAGACATAGGCGGACTGGATAACTTAAAAAACTGGCTGTTAAAAAGAAATAATTCCTGGTCGGAGCAGGCTAAAAAATATTGTATTCCGGCTCCAAAAGGAGTTCTAGTAACAGGAGTTCCTGGCTGCGGAAAGAGTTTAACCGCAAAAGCAATGAGTACAATTTGGGGACTGCCTCTTTTGAAACTCGATTTCGGTAAAGTCTTTTCAGGACTGGTAGGAAGCTCGGAAGAAAATATGAGAAGGGCTCTTGCTACAGCAGAAGCAGTTGCACCGTCTATTCTCTGGATTGATGAAATAGAAAAAGGGTTAAGCGGACTGGGTTCTAACGGTGACAGCGGAGTTTCTTCACGAATTTTCGGACAATTCCTGACCTGGATGCAGGAAAAAGAATCTCCGGTTTTTGTTATTGCAACCGCAAACAACATCAGCAGTCTGCCGCCGGAACTTTTAAGAAAAGGGCGTTTTGACGAGATATTCTTCGTTGACCTGCCGACTGAGGATGAAAGAAAAGAAATTTTCAAACTTCACTTGGAAAAACGACTTAAAAACAAAGAAGTTGCATCAGAAATTGTCGGAGTAAAAAATCTTTGCAGCGAACTTGCAAAAATGAGCGAAGGTTTTATAGGTTCTGAAATTGAACAGGTTGTAGTATCTGCTCTTTGCGATGCCTTTTTTGAAAACAGACCGCTAAAATTTGAAGATTTAGCTAAAAATATTCAGACAACTGTTCCGCTTTCTCTTACTCAAAGAGAACAGGTTCTTGCTCTGAGAGCCTGGGCAAACGTAAGAGCTGTTTCAGCTACAAAAACATCTAAGATGAAAAAATACTCAAAAGAAATTGATAATGAAAATGCGACAACAAGCAGAGGCGGAAGAACTCTTGATTTTTAGAGCATTGTACATTTCAGATTAAAATAAAAAAAATAAAATAGGAGAATATATTATGTCTTGCACAGTAGTAGCTATACCATTTTCACTAATGTGGGTAATAGGAACAATCGCAGCATCAGCAGCAACAACTTCATTGGGTGTGGATACAGACTTTGACACAAATGCAACGCAGATTAATACCCAAATAGCATCTAAATATTTTGAAAAAGAGCCTGTTATTACAGAACAACATTTTATTGAAAAAACTTTTGAAACTCCGTTTACGGACAAAACTATTCTGCTAAAAACACTTGAAGAACACGGAGTAAAAAATATTACAGAGTGGGAAAACGGTATTATCGGTGAAGTTGATAATTATAAATTAACTTTTGAAAAAAGCGGGGAACAAAAAGCATACACCGTTAAAATATCATGCAGCTCAAATGAAAATGCGGAAGAAAAACTGGGTGATATTAACTCCGAATATGCACTAAATGTTCAGGAAGATGCATATTTACATATCATAGACCGATTGAAAGATAACAATATGGAAGTTGAAAGCGAAGAAGTTATGGACGATAACACCATCGTATTAACAGTAAACATTGAATAACAGGAGCCTAAAATGTCAAAACAATTAAAAATTAAATTACTTCCCAATGGTGAAATCCAAATGGAAACGCACGGAATTAAGGGCAAAAAATGTCTGGATTATATAGAAGTTCTGAAAAAATTAGCTGACGTAAATATAGTTGATACACAGCTTTCACAGGAATATTACGAATCAGATGTTGAAGTTAATGAAGGTGAAAGCAACTCAATAAAATTTGATTAATTTATTGCAGTTAATTTTATTATGGTATAATTCACTTATGAATAAAAAAATACTGACTTACCTCATATCAATTTTGATATTGATGACAAGCTGGAATATAAATTGCATTGCACACACCGAACACGAGGAACACGCAGAACTTTTTCAACCTGTGGTTGTAAATAAAGGTTCCGAATTAAATATTATGCAATGTGTAGCACTGGCTTTTCAAAACAGTCCCAGAATTAAACACAAAAAATATGAACTGGATTTGGCAAAAAGCAACGTGGGACGTGCTAGGTCTGTGTTCTTCCCTGTTATCGGAGCCGGTGTCGGTTTTTATAACGAAAATAATTCAAACCATGACGCATTTAATAAATATTACAGAGAACTGCCAAATCTTGCAGTAACATTAAATCAGCTGATATTTGATTTTGGTAAATCCACAGCAAATATTAAAATGGAAGAATTCTATAAAATCGGTGCCGAATACGAATTTATGGACAGTCTTTGCAAAACAATCTTTGATGTTAAAGAAAAATATTATGAAGTTCTTAAAGCACAGGCTTTAGTTAAAATTGCACAAGACAATGTAACAATTTGCAAAAAATATCTTAAAATTGCTAAAGGAAAACCTGACAAAACAACTGCACAGTTATACCTTAGTAAAGCACTGTTTGAACTGAGCTATGCGGAAACAACACTTAAAAATGCAAAAGTTAATCTGAGTAATTCTTTATTTATTGAAAATACACCGGAATATAACATTACAAACACAAATACTTTTAATTATAATAATGACTACAGATATTCAGAACGACATATACCCGAAAAATTTACCCCGTACAAATTTGATTTTTCAAAAAGTGAAGCACTCGATATAGCATACTCCGGAAGCCCTGATTTAAGAGTTCTTGAATCAACAAAAAAAGCTATGGAACAAGCTTTAAAATATGTTAAAAGAACCTACCTTCCCGAACTTTCGGCAAATGTAGGATATGGTTATAATAACTCTACAGAAGCCTCAAACAACAGCTTACAGGTAGGAGTAAGCCTTTCAACAAATGTTAACCTTATGGAATTAAGACATTCTATTAAAGGTGCAGATGCACAACTTAAAATTGCAGACAATGAAATTACACTGTTTAAAAAAGATTTATACTATGAACTTCAAAGAGCATTTAATAATGTAGAATTTGCACAGGATGATGTTCCTTATGCACAGAATACCGCAATAAAAGCTCTTGAAAACATTGATGTTGTAGAACAGTTATACCAAAGCGGTGCTGTTAATTATGTAGCTTTACAAGATGCAAGAAAAGACTATATTATCGCTATGCAAAATTACATCAACAGTTTATACTTCTATAATAAATCTCTTATTCAGGTAGAAGAAGCTATGCACTATCATATAGTAGATATACACCACAAGTCGCAACACGCAATGATGGAACACTCTGATGAATTAATTGATCATTTAATTGAAGCATTAAATTGCGATGAAAAAGAGAAAAAATCAAAAAAATCAAAGAAAAGAAAAAATAATTTATAAAAATAATTCCGTCAGATAAAAACCTTATTGCAATTTATAATATCACCTGTTTTTTTGGCAACTGCAACTAACATATTATTCTTTATAAGCATTACAATTCCGTCATTAAAAGTTTTTGTACTGCTGATATTCATTCCGTGAGAAACCCGTTCATAATCAGAAGCGGACAATTCATATTTCGGATAACTTAGCCGTTCCAACGGATAAATAAGATTTGATTCAACCTGTTCTTTTGTCTGTAAAGTATCTAAACTTAATGAAGAATCAATCTCAAAAGAACCGGCTTTTATTCTTACTAACTTTATTAAATGCCCGTACGTTCCTAACATTTCACCCAAATCATTTGCAATTGAACGAATATATGTACCTTTTGAACATTCTATTAACAGTTCAGCCTGACGCAAATCCGAATCATAATTTAAAAGTACAATCTTATTTATACTTACTTTTCTAGGTTCAACATTGACTTCCTCGCCACGTCTGGCATATTCATACAGTTTCCTGCCGTTAACTTTAATTGCGGAATAAACGGGTGGAGTCTGCATTATCTCACCTTTAAAGTTATTTAAAGCATTCTCTATTTTATCTGCTGAAACCGTTTTATCAGAACTCTTAACAATATCACCCTCTGTATCATAAGTCGTTGTGGAACTACCAAGCTGAACTATCCCTTTATATGCCTTATCATCAGATAAATATTCAATAAGCCTAGTCGCTTTTCCGATACATACAGGAAGAACACCCTCTGCAAAAGGATCCAACGTTCCGGTATGACCTATTTGCTTAATTTTTGTCACGCGACGTAAATAAGCAACAACATCATGTGATGTTTTGCCTTTGGGTTTATATACATTTAAAAAACCAAACATTACTTAATCTCGCCTTTTGAGATTTTATCAATTAAATCAAGTACTCTTGAACCCTGCTCTAAACCGTCGGAAAATACAAATTTAATCTCAGGTGTTACTCTGAGACGGATTCTTTTTCCTACTTCATACCTGACTTTGCCGGTATTTTTTTCAATAATTTCTTTATCTTTTTGAACCTGTTCAGGAGAACCCAAAACACTGTATATTACCTTCGCATAAGAATTGTCATGCGAAACTTCTACATCTACAACAGAAACAACACCCTCTAAGCCTCTGACCTCTTTACGCAGTATATCAGAGATGTCACGCATTAATTCTTTTCTGACACGCTCGTTCCGTAATGTTGTCATCACCTATCTCCTTTAAATTATGTCCGCTTAAATATTATAACACAGAGATACTTGATTTATAAACGAACTTTAATCACGAGTTTTTTTACACATCTGCTGGCATCAGTATTTAAACACGGCTTGTGAGCATCATTAGGGAAAAACACAAAAAAATCTCCCTCGGATAATTTATGTATATGCTCTTCACCATCATAATTCAGAAATTCGACATCACGTTCTTTATTGTATTCTTCCAATACAGAACAGCTCGAATGTTGAGCAATACCGATGTTTTCTTCACCCTTTATCATATACTGAATATCAAGGTGCTCCCTGTGTGCCTCATAAGGTGCATCTTCTTTTGTATAATAACTTTGTACATTTGCATATATATCATCTGAAATTTCATACCTTCCCTCAGGCATATTCTCTAAATCATTATTTTTCAGCCACATAAAACTTTTTTGGAATTTTTCTGAAACACTGTAACAATTTTCAACATTTTGAATATTGCCTTTTATCATAAGGTTCTCCTTTCAGGGATAACTATGCACATAATATTATTATAACACATTTACAAAAGTTTACAATTTTTACAAAAAAGGCAATTTCTGAAAACAAAAAAACTTTATATATATGTAAGGTTAAAAAGGTTAGATTAAAGTTAGGTAGGTTTACTATGTTAATGGCATTCTGGGAAGTCCAGAGATTAACACGTGAAATAAACGACTTGGAAAGGAAGGCATTTGCAGTCCGTTCAAGGTTGTCGCACTACCAAAAGTACGCAGGTGCTTTAGGCGGTTCCTCAATCATGACAATGGCAAATATAGCCGGACTATCTCCCGAACTTTTACCAAGAGCAACATTATTTGCTCAGTATTCTAATCAGGCAAGTTCTATGAGTGCAATGCAGCAACTGCAGTATTACAAAATGTGCGGAATGGTGCCTTGGACAGGAAATCAAATGTCACAGTATCAATTTGAGATGAGTGCATTTGCAAGGTTTAAAGAACAATCACTGAAGGCACTTAAACAACAAGAAATTGATGCAATGAATGAAATAGAAAAAGAGATTCAACTTGAAATGAATGCAATAGAAGGTCAATTAAAATCCAAGAAGGCAATGTTAGAATCCTGTAAGAACCTTCTTAAAGAAGAAGTCCAGAACTTTGTTCCTAAATTCGGACTTGGGTAAACAACAAATAAAAGATTAATAATAAAAAAATAGCTCTAAAAACTAATAATGTGAAAATGTGAAGTGTATACCTATTAACTTAAAATTCCCCTCGCCTCTCCACCAAAGAGGCCTTTTTATTGAGAGGGGTAAATATATCAGGGGTAAATATATCAGGGGTAAATATATCAAGGGTAAATATATTAATTCATTTTCCATATAACACACCCGTCTTGTAATTTCACCAACCAACTAAAATACATTCCCCCCCAACCTTTGAATTTTGCTTCACACTACGCAGTCACTCACTTCATTTTATTATCATAAATTTTTCGTTCGTTTTGCTCCGTGTTACTTCGGCATTCCGCTTACGCTTCAGCCTACGCAAAATTCGGCTTCTTGTTCGCTCGCATTAAACGGCAATTCCGAGTTTTGCTTCAATGGCTATTCGCCATCTTGCAAAAGCTCTCCAGCCTCTGCTCGCTCACGCAAAAAAAAGCTTGAGTTTTAACTCAAGCGGAAAAAGGGAAAAGGGATTAAAAAGGGAAATCTTCATCTTACATCTTATGAGAATATACCGAACGTTCGTTCGATATTATCACTTATTACTTTCTTTACGGACTCGTATTC
>JAEEGL013569205.1_pt1 | contig 45681 bp, 25 predicted proteins | sample 9134231 | NCBI WGS metagenome assembly JAEEGL01 (sample SAMN16246548, study PRJNA631951) | gut metagenome | biome: gut microbiome; feature: rumen; material: fiber-attached | host: Bos | place: Iran: Karaj | collected 2018-10 | reverse complement strand
CAAGGCGCGCGTCAACTGATACTTGCGCAATTCACCGGACGAGAGCGTCACCAGCGGCTTGTCCAGCAGAAGATCCATCGAGAACAAGGAAACCAATCTCCGGAGGCGTTCTTCCGCCGCGACCGGATCCTTGCTTTCCGCCGCTTCCTGATGCAGCGCTTCCCCAGCGGAAGGAAGGTCTCCCTCGAGGGTGAACAGATTCCAGCGCTGCTGCATGAAGAAATTGCGGTCGCCGTAACTGCCGTACGAATCGCGGAAAGTGATATACTTCGCACCGGTACGCCCCGCGAAAGCCGCCGCCAGCCGGCTTTTGCCGGAAGCGTTGTCCCCTACTAGGGCGACCTGGTCTCCAAGGGAAATGTCCAAAGCCTTCATCTCTTTACCGTTCATGACTTTGTAAAGTTACATATTCTCTGGAGAAATACAACAACATGCCCCACTTCATAAGAAGCAGGGCATGCAACATTTTCGGTCACAGATTCTTACCGTCTTTCCGCCACCTTGAAAAGGTCGTCCTGGAAACTCCGCTCAATCACCTTTTTGATGCAAGTGTTGGTTGCCCTGAAACCATTGAACATGGTGGCATCGGCCTGCTGGGTTTTCGCTTGCCAGAGCACTTGGCCGGACTTGTCCAGCACGGAAGGGGTAAGCCAGGTACGGGGGCTGTTGAAAACAATCCTCTTCTTAGAGACGACCTGGAGAATGAAATCGGCCTCTTCGGGCGTGGGGACGCTGATCCAGGATCCCGCATTGATGAGTTCCCGCGTCACATCCTCGATTTCGTCATCCGGGATGGGATGCTCCTCATCATTGACAAGCTGGAAATACACTTTGTTTCCGGAAGCGACCACCTCCGAAAGGCTGTTTTGGGCAAGGGCGCTGGTCCCCAGAAGGCCCAGGATTACGATGAAAAGAAATCTGAATTTATTCATGTTATGTTGGTAATTTGATGATTTAAACATGGTTGGCTGAATACAGCCTATAAAGATAGAAAAAATGAACGGATGTTCCCTATCGTGCTTCGGCAAAAACAGGCACACTATGGCCAAAAAGACGGCAGTCAGCCTTTGATTACCTGCTCGGCCGCGGCGCAGAGCGCCTCATAGAAATCGGAGCCGAACGCCTCGGTAAGCGGTTCGCGGAGGAACTGGTAGGCCCTGATCCCCTCGCGGCGCCCTTTTTCGAAGGCGCACCGGCAGATATCCCAGCGATGCAAGTTCAGACCCAGCCGGCCGCCGCCCAGTTCCACGACACGGACCGGATACAGCTGGCAGGAAATGGGCTTCCGGAAAGAAGATTTCCCGGAAAAGAACTGACGCTCGATGGAGCAGAAGCAATTCCCGTCCTCGAAAAGACAGAATGCACACTCCTCACTGCCGGGGACAAGCGGGGTCACCAGGTCCCCGTCCCGGTCAATCTCGAAGAATCCCTTCTCCTCCACAGCCCGCCGCCCTTCCGGGCGCATCAGCGGGGAAAAAACGTCGTAATTGGCCTCGATGGGGTCCAGTTCCTCCTCTTTCAGGGGCGCGCCGCTGTCGCCGATGATGCAGCAGGCACCTTTGCAGACCGGATAATCACAGGCGAAATACTCCAGGATGACATCCTCGGAAACCAGGATGTCACCGATCTGGACGATGGTTCCGAAAGCGCGTTTGTGTCCCATCACTCAATGACATATTCGACGGCCGACCCGGCCGCCAGGGATGACAGCATATCGGAAAGCCGGGCCGCCGTGATGCCGCCGATGCTTTCCTTGTAATGGGAGACGAGGTCTTTCCCGATCCCGTACCGGGCCACCACCGACGTGACGACGGTAGAAGTTTCCGACAGTTCCCGGGCCGTCTCCGCCTGGACCATCGCCTTGATGGCATCCAAGTCCTTCGGGGAAATGGTCGCCGAAGCGGCATTCCGGATTCCCTGGCGCACGGCAGGAAGAGCCGCCGCAGCGCCATCCCCCTCACAGGCGATATACATCCACAGACGCTCCTGCGGATAAGAGTGGAAGCCTACGGTTACGTCCGTGGACAGACCAGTTCCTTCCAGCGCTTTAACTACGTGCCGGCGAAGGACTTCCGCCGCCACGCTGGAGAGCACATAATTGACACCGGACAAGGCATATTCCGTATCCAAACGGACGTAAACCCCCTTGGGACCGTCAGCCGACGTATGGGTGGAAACGCCCGGAACCGGCTGATAGCGAAGCGTCTTGCGGGGCGCCGCCCCCTTCTGGGTCCGGAAACCGCCCACATAGCGGAGCAGGATCCGCTTGACCGTCGCTTCGTCCAGGTCGCCCGCCAGGACAAGCATCGCCTCGTTCATCCTGGAGAAGCGGCTTTCGTAGAAATCGGCCGCCTTGACCTGCGTGGCAGGCCCCAGGGCAGCCGGATATTTCTTCGGAGAATAATTGAAACCGGGATACATCCAGGCGTACAGGCGGTCTTCGATGCTTTCCCGCGCCCAGGCCGCGTTCCGGAGATAGATATCGAACTCACCCCGGTTCACGGTCCGATCGTTCGCCAGGGAAAGAAGGGCTTTGACAAGGGTCTGGAGCTTGGAAGAGGGCGCGCTTCCATGGATGGACGTGAAGGTCAAAGCCACTTGCGTATCCATCTTGATGCCGTTCACGGCCAGATGGTCCCGGAAATCGGGAGCGGACATCCCACCCGCATCAAAGAGGGACAGCATGTCGCCGAAGTAACCGCCCTCCCCTTCCGCGAGTCCGTTCACACTGGAGAGGCCGCTATTGAGCAGCAGTGCATAATCAAACATCCGGCTCCCGGGAGTCTGCTTATATACCACGCGAAAACCGTTGGAGAAAGTCCAAAGGACACCATCGGAAACCGGTTCCTCCTTCGTATCCTTGATACGTACGCGGGGGCAGGATACCTCCATGGCGGCCGTATCCCGCTGCCACGAATAATCCTTGGCGTCCTGGAATGTGGAACCGTACAGATAGGCCAGATTGTACTGGAACAGGGCATTGTCCTCGTCCAATGAATCCAGTCCGGCCCGGTATTCCAGCGTGAGGTTGGAGAGCTGGCTCAGGAGCGATGTCGTGAACTGGTTGAACAGGCGGGTCTCCGTGCTGTCGGGAACATTCTTCAAGGCAAACAGGCGGGTTTCCTCGTACAGGGGTGCCAGATTGGCCCCATACAGGAAGTGGGCGACACAGCGGTCCACATAGCGGCGGTTGGAAAGCCGCTCGTTCCCCCGGCGCACCATATCGGCCATCATCGCCTTTTTCGCATCGCTAAACTCCTTTTCAGGGATGCCGAACCCGTCCAGGCCGGCCAGCGTGCCGGAAATCACCTTCATGGCCGACTCCAGATGTTCCTTGTCCGTCAGGACTTCCACGGCATACTCCTCGTCGCCGCCGGTCTCCGTGCTGTTCAAATACTGGAAATCCAGTTTTCCATAGGGGATGCCCGCATCCCGCAGGCCACGCTCGATCCGGCGGGTGGCGATGGTCTGGAACTCACGGCTGAAAATGCCCATGACCAGCGCATGGGCCGTATTCATCTGATCTTGCGGCGTCCGGGGAGAGGCATAGGCAACACGGACAATGCCCCGGTCGCTTGAAGGAGTACGGTGGAACACCACGGAGGGCATCACCGAAGGCTCCCACACATAATCGGGCCCGTGGCTGCTCTGGACGAGGTGCTGCGGGACCAGCATCGAGAAGATATCCATCTTCTTCTTGAACTCCACGGGGTCGATGTCCCCCGCCACGATCACGGCCTGGTCGGCCCGGGAGGCGGCCACCTGGGCGAAGGTTACCAGCAGGGTGGAATCCAGTACATTCCCGTCATACACCGGAACCCGGTCCAGATGAAGGACCGTCGATCCGTCGAAATCCCTGAAATAGCCTCCGGGACGGGGGCCGATCCCGCTGTGGGAGAGGAACTTCGTGTCCAAACTTTCCAGAGAGCCCTTGCCCGGAGCCTCGTCCCGCCGGACAAGGGCGAAATCGGCATATCCCTTGACGTCGTCGTTCTTGACCATATAGTAGGCCACACCGCACCGGAGCGTCCCTTTTTGTATTTTAGGATCCACAGAAAGGGACGGCAGGACCTGCGCTGGCACAGTTCTTGAAAAAGTCAGGAGGGCCAGGCTGAGAAGAATATGGAAAAGTCGGGTCGACATGGATTTAACGCAATTGTGATGCAAAAATAACATAAAAAATTGCTACTTTTGCAAAATGCGTGCAACCAGTAAAGGAAGTAAGTATAACAAATAAAACCGAACGTAAAGATGAAAAGATTATTTGTCGCCGTCGCGGCGCTCGCACTCGCCGCTGGAATCGCCTCCGCGCAGGACTACAACGCCGCTGTGGAAGCCTTCAACATGGGTGCCCAGGCTCTCGAGACCAACAAGGCCGAGGCCCTGACCCAGTTCAAGAGCGCTCTCGCCCAGTTCGAGGCCTGCACCGAGGAAGAAGCCGCCGACATGGTGGCCCAGTGCAAGAAGATCATCCCTCAGACCATCCTCTCCATCGCCAAGGAACAGATCAATGAGGCCAGCTATGACGAGGCCGTCGCCACCCTCAAGGAGGCTGCCGCCGTCGCCGAAGGTTACGGGATTGACGAAGTCGTCGCCGACGCCAAGGAACTCATCCCCAACGCCTGGTCCCGCAAGGGTGCCGCCCTGCTGAAGGCCAAGGATTTCGCCGGTGCCGCCGCCGCCCTGAAGGAAGTGGTCGCCCTCACCCCGGAGGATGGCCAGAGCCAACTCCTCTACGGCCAGGCCCTGATCCAGTCCGGCGACAATGACGCTGCCGTCGCCGCCCTCGAGGCCGCTGCTGCCAACGGTAAGGAAGACCAGGCCAAGAAGCTTCTCTCCAACGTTTTCCTCAAGGAAGGACAGGCACTGCTGAAGGCCAACAAGGCCGCCGATGCCATCGCCGCCCTGGAGAAGGCCAACGGTTATCTGGAGAACGCCAACGCCTACAAGCTCATCGCCAGCGCTGCTACCAAGCTCGGCAAGAGCAAGGATGCCGTTGCCGCCTACAAGAAGTACCTGGAGGTCAGCCCCGACGCGAAGGATGCCGCCGACGTGATGTTCACCATCGCCGCCACCGCCCAGAAGGCTGGTGACAAGGCTACCGCCATCGAATACTACAAGAAACTCACCTCCAACGGCAAGTATGCCGCCCAGGCTACCGCCCAGCTCGGCGCCCTGCAGAAGTAAGTTTCAGCGTAACATAAACGCAAGAGAGGGAACCGGTATGAATCGGTCCCCTCTCTTTTTTCGTTCACATGGTTCCTAATCGATGAGCTGGTTCTTCTCGACGGTCCAGCCTTCACGGTTCGCGAGGCCGCAGTCGGGACCGAGGAAGAGTTTCGCGGCTTCCTGGTCGCCCTTCAGCTGCCACTGAAGCCAGGCGAGGGCCGGAACGGTGAATTCACCGCCGTGCGGGAGGGAATACGTGCCGCCGTGACCGACCGGATAGTTTGCGGCGAAGGCCGGAACCTTGACGAGCCGGTGGAAGTCGTCCATTCCGTTCCCGTATGCAATATCCTCCGGGCCGCCCAGGATGTAGATGACCGGGACGGTGATCTCCTGCAGCTTGTCCTTGGTGGGCATCGGCATGTTCGGAATTGCAACGGTCGGGTCGATGAAGAGGCCGCTGTTGCAGATCATGAGGGTGGAAAGGCGCGGATCGGTGGCATTGTCCAGGGTCTGGAGGCCGCCGCAGGACATTCCGGCAGCGGCGATGTGGTTCACATCAATACGGCCGTAGTAGGGACTGTTCCTGTCGGCGTTCTGTGCGATGGCCCAGTCGATGGATTCGATCTGCTGGGCGGAGGTGGACATCGGTCCCTGGTATCTTTCGTCCGTCATCGGGATATAGCCCGTGGCGATGACGAGAAATCCATGGGAGGCGATCTCATTGAGGAACTTGTAGTGCTCCCACGGGGAATTGGTGCAGGCGCCGTTGCCCCAGACGAGGACCGGCAGGAGATTGTCCTTGCCGAAAGGACGCAGGTCCTGCGGGACGAAAATGGTGTGCGCCTCCAGGGAAGGATCTTCCAGCATCAGCGCCTTGTAAGGGCCCGTACCACCCTCTTCCACCAGGCGGGACTGGCTGGCAACGGGAGACACGGACTTTGAAGAACAGGACATGCCCAACAAGGCCAGGCAGACCAGGAATGCCCAAACGGAATACTTTTTCATCATCGTGTGGTTTTGTTTAACGGAATACAAGATACTCATTTTTCCCGGGAAAAGCAGGATAACTTGAAAAGAATGAACGAATCACCTATCCTATTAACCCGATACTATACGGAAAACCTTCCGGGAAATCCTTATAATTGCGGAGAATAACCACGCCACTAAAACACAATCTCCGATATGAAGCACAAAATCTTCCTTTTCGGCGCCCTGGCTGTTGCCCTGGCTGCTCCGGCCGCCGTCGTTACGGCCATCGCCCTGTCCGGCAGTCCAGCCGCCGTCCCCGCCCGGCCGGAAGGCCCTTGCGACATCTATGCCGCCGGCGGCGCTCCCTGCGTCGCCGCCCACAGTACCACCCGCGCCCTGTCCGCCTCCTATGACGGACCGCTGTATCAAGTGATGCGCCAGTCCGACCGGGCGACTCTGGATATCGGCGTCGTCCCGCCGAGCCCCGGCGATCCGGGCGGCTATGCCGATGCCGCCGCGCAGGATGAGTTCTGCAAGAACACAACTTGCTGGATTTCAGTCATCTACGACCAGTCCGGAAAGGAAAACCATCTGTATCAGGCTCCTCGTGGCGCCTTCTCCGGTGCCGCCCTTGGCGGATTCAATACGATGCCTGTCGCTGACATGGCCCCTGTCACCCTGATGGGTCACAAGGTCTACGGCGTGTACATCGTCCCGGGCATGGGCATGCGGCAGAACAACCCGCACGGCACCGCGGTGGACGACCAGGCCGAAGGCCAGTATTGGGTGATCAACGGCCACCACTACAACACCGGCTGCTGCTTCGACTACGGCAATGCCGAAACCGACAGCCGCGACGACGGTGATGGCACGATGGAGACCACCTATTACGGCAACTCCTCGTTCTGGTACTATGGCGAAGGCCCGGGACCGTGGGTCATGACCGACCAGGAGAACAACCTCGTGGGCTGCGTAAATCCCGATCCGAACGACAAATACTGCCGGGACCTGCCCAGCATCAGCTGGCGCTTCGTCACCGCGACCGCCGACGGTGAGCCGCACCACTGGCGCTCGATGGGCGGCGACGCCCAGACGGGAGAACTCATCACGATGTATGATGGCCCGCGTATCAAGAACGACCGGAACAGCTACGACCCGATGCGCAAGCAGGGCGCCATCCTGCTGGGCAACGGTGGCGACAACAGCAATCACTCGTCCGGAACCTTCTACGAGGGCGCGATGACCGCTCCGGGCACCTTCCCGACCCAGGAGGTGAACCAGGCCATCCAGGCCAATGTCGTGGCCGCCGGCTACGACGTCCAGCGCCTAGCCGTCAGCGCCACCGACAAAACCGCCGCCCCGAACGGGCTCCAGACCTTCTCCCCGGGTTCCGTGGGATATACGACCGTCACCTTCGTAAACACGACCAAGGCTCCCATCAATGACCTCGTCCTTTCCATCGATGCCCCGAAGGGGTGGAAAGCCAGCGTCCTGGGTGCCAAGGAGGCTTCGAAAAAGATCGATTACGCCGTCCTCCCCGGACAGGCCGTCGTCGCCAACTTCGCCGTCACTGCCGGTTCCCGCGAATGGAACGGCGATCTGGTCGCCAAGGCCGGCTGGTCCGCCCCGGACGGAAAGGCCTGGTCCGAAACCGCCATTCAGAAAGTCCGTAACGTCGCTCCTGTGAAAATCAATGAATTCCGTGTCGGCGACGGCGTGAACAAGACCAACTCCTTCATCGAGCTGTACAACGCTTCCGACAAGGAAGTGGACATCGCGGGATGGGAACTCATCCACCACGCGGCCATGCTCCCCTACTTCTCCACGATCAAGGTCCCTTCCGGAACGAAGCTGGCCCCGAAGGCCTTCTATCTCCTGGGCCTGTCCACCTCCGGCCTCGCCGTGGATGCCGCCAAGGGCGACAAGACCTTGTATGTGCGCGACATAACCGGCATCAAGGCCGGAGACGAAATCACGGTGGGCACCGGCGCCAACACCGAGAAACATAAAGTCGCTGCCGTCATCCGGAACGAACCCGAACCGGCTGCCAATGCCAACCCCACGGCCTTCAGCCGCACAATGGTTCCCCTCGGCAGCCCGACCACCCTATGGCAGCCGCTCCCGGAAGGCCCGGTCATCACCATCCCGAAGGGTTCCACCCAGGTTCCGGTCGCCTATGCGGGTAATTTCAAGGTAGGTGCCAAGATGGCCATCGGCTACGGGGCGAAATATCCGGCCCCGGTCGCCGAACTTGAGAAGTATGAGGTCGTTACCGTCACGAAGGTCGGCAAACCCGGCACCCAGGCCTGGCTGGCCTATGACGCCAAGCCCGGTGACCGCAACATCAAGGTGTCCTCCGTGGAGAACATCAGCCCCGGTGACGTTATCCGCCTGGACATCGACAGTGAAGGTCACGGCATTGAATATGTGAAGGTCAAGAAAGTGGGAACCGCCTCCTCCAAGAGCCCCGGCCGCGGGCCGATGACCCTGGAAGAAGCCGGCACCGGCCTCACGCTCACCAAGCCCTTGAAATACGCCCACTCCGCCAACATGCCGTTCAGCTGCAGCGGAACCGGCATCAGCTTCACTCCGGCGACGAAGTTCGACCACTCCAGCAACGAGCCGGTCCTCGCCCTTGCCTTCGAAATCGTCCTGGAGGAGCCGTTGAAGAACAACCACCCCATCGATGACGTGATCTGCGACCCGACCGTCACCACCGCCGGCTACCAGGGTGAAATCGCCCCGGACCAGCTCTACGGCGGCCCGGTCTTCGGCCGGATGGGCAACATGACCCTCTATGACGCCGATGGCCACGTGGTGGATTGCCTCAACTGGGGTTCCGTCGTGGACCCGATGCTGGCCGAAGGCTACATGGGCCAGTCCGGCGTCGACCAGGAAGGCAGCTTCATCCACCTCCGGGTGGAGAACAACAACCGGAACTGGAGTCGCATTCCCAACGCGCCGGTCCTTCAGGATCCGAACCTGAGCGCCGGCCGCTATCCGGACGGCAGCGATACCGATGACAACCAGGTCGACTTCAAGTTCCAGCTGTCCACGAACCTGTACGAGGCCGTCAAGGCCGGTTCCCGCGACATCACCGTTACGGAAACCCAGGGGGTCCGCATCGGACATCTGTTCAACATCGGCTACGGCAAGGATCAGGAGACCGTGACGGTGGCGACAATCGGCAAACCCCGCGTCATCACGAACACGGTAACCATCGGAGACCGGACCCGTGAAATCAGGACCACGGTCATGGACCTCACCCTGGGCCAGCCACTCAAGGCCGACCATGCCGCCGGTGCCTCCATTACCGACGGCACCCCGACTCCGGGCTATGCCAACCGATTCTGAACCCATACGATGAAAGCCGGTCCCAAGGGCCGGCTTTCCATTTTCTAGGCTATTCCGTTATCGGAACAGCAGCGGCAGGAAGTCCCGGATGGATTTCCGCCATACCTGCCATTCGTGGACACCGGGATAGGAAGCGAAACCAACCTCGACCCCCTTTTCGCGCATCTGGCGCACGATGGAACGGGTGGCTTCGATCCGGGGATCCTGTTCCCCGCAGGTGATCATGAAGACGTCGAAGTCCTTGTTGAACCTGGCGGTATCGGAGAAGATACCGGGAATCTCCTTTTCCAGGTCCAGTTGCTGCTGGATGCCGAAACTGATGCCGCCGAACACCCCGGTGGAGAACACGCCGACGCTGGAGAACAACTCGGGATCCCGCAAGCCGATGTAGAACGACTGGCCGCCGCCCATCGAAAGACCGGCCATGGCGCGGAAACGGCGGTCCTTCTTGACCCGGAACTGAGACTCCACGGTGGGGATGACGTGCTGGATCAACTCCTTCCGGAATCCTTGCATCCCATCCCAGTCATACCGGTTCCCACCGGGGACATGGCCATTGGCACAAACGACGATCATCGGCTCACAACGGCCTTCCGCGATGAGTGCGTCCAGGATATTGTCCGCCCGTCCCTGGATGAACCAGCCCGTCTGGTCCTCCCCTCCGCCGTGCTGGAGGTACAAGACCGGATATTTCTTCCGGCCTTTGTCATAGCCGGCGGGCGTATAGACGCGCATTTCACGCCACTGGCCGCACACATCGGAATAATAATGGACCAGACGGATCGTACCGTGCGGGATGGCGGCCTGCCGGTCGAACTCGGGACAACCCGCTTCGGGAATGTCGACGGCATTGACGTAGCCGGAATTGGAGGAATCAAGCCGGTCGGCGGGGTTGGGCACTGCCACTTCGTCCAGATACAGCGTATAGATCTGGTAGCCGGGATTCATCGGGGCCGAAGTCCAGGTCCAAGTCCCGTCAGCGGACCGGACCATGTCACCCCGCTGGTCCATCGCGACGATCCGGGCCGAAGAAACCTGCGGTGCATGAACCTTGAAAAAGACGGTGCGGTCGGGCCGGACTTCCGGTTTGTAGAACGTGGGTACGGGCCGGTTCGGTTGCGCCCAGGCAACCAGGCCGGCCGTCAGAAGCAACCATGTAAGGAACTGTCTCATACTACTCCAGCCCGAAAAGGCCGTATGCCGCTCCGAGGAATTCCTTGTAGCACTCGGCCGGTTTGCCCCACATGCTGATGTAATACAGGATCACCAGGTCGTTGACCGGGTCGATGATGTACTCCGTACCGGCTGCGCCGCCCCAGCGGAACACTTCGTCGGACATCGCGGGGACATCCTTGCGGGACGGGGTGCCGCGGAAGAGCTCGAACCCGAGACCGAACTGGAAGCCCGGGCCGTTGCTGTTCACCTCGGGGAGACGGTTCTGCCGCATCATCAGGATGGTTTCCGGCTTGAGGATGCGGTGATTGTTGAACTCGCCGCCGTTCAGGAGCATCTGGCAGAATTTCGCATAGTCCCGGATCGGCCCGTACAGTCCCATCGTGCCGCCCGCATAGGTCTTCGGTCCGTTGAAGATCTGGTCCAGGCCGGACATCGGTGAAGGGACGAACTCCTCTCCGGACTTGCTGTAGGTCGTTACGAAACGCGGGCGGAGGGTCTCATCGTCAAAGAAATAGGCGGTATCTTCCATACCTATCGGGTCCAGGACCGCCTCCTTCAGGTATTCGGGGAGCGGCTTCCCGGAAATGATCTCGATCAGATAAGCGATCACCTCCATGTCATAGTAATAGTTCCAGTTGGTTCCGGGCTGGAAACCCAACGGGAAACGGATGTTGAACTCCACATTCTCCTTGACGGTCGTGCGGGGGGCGCGGACCTCCTCTCCGGCTTCCGCCAGGGTACGCAGATACCGGTTCGTGAGCGGTGCGAGATAACCGGAGGAATGGCTCAGCAGGTGCGCCACTGTCACGGGACGTTCCGCCGGAACGGTCTTGAAACCGCCCTCGCCATCCTCGACCAGGACCTCGTCCGGGAAATCCGGGATCCACTTGGAGATGGGATCCTCCACATCCAGGAGTCCCTTTTCATAGAGCGTCATCAGCGCTACGGCGACGACCGCCTTGGTCTGGGAAAAGAGCACGTATATGTCGTCGGTCTCGGCAGGGATCTGCTGCTCGAGATTCTTCATGCCGAAGGATTTCTCATAGACGACATTCCCGCCCTTGGCGACGAAAGCCGTCACACAAGGGACCTTTTTGTCATTGACAAAGGACTGGAGGACCGCATCCAGGGCGGCCTCCCGGTCCGGCGTGACGCCCAAGGCGGCCGGATCGGCATGGTCATTAAACTGCTGGGGAGGCTGGTTTCCCCCGCCGCAGGAAGCGGTTGCAAAAAGGGCCGTCAGAAGGGCCGCAAACAGGACAATCTTTTTCATATGTCAATGTATTATAGGGCTTTAAAAGTAATCTCAGCCGGAGCAAGGCCTTCCGATTCGGCCTTCACCGTCACGGTTCCGGCCTTGTCCGCCGCGAGGATGGCGAGGCTCATTCCGCACCAGACATCGCGTTCCGGCGATTTCACGGAGGAAAGGTCCCGCATGTTTCCGTTCTCGTTTCCGATCAGCCGGGCCCCCGATACCGTGAGCCTGACCCGGTTGGACGCAGTCTTGCACAACTGACCGTCCTTGTCGACGATCTCTACGGTGACATGGGCCACATCGGACGGATCCGCCCGGAAGGAATCACGGTCGACGGTGAGACGGACCTGAGCGGGCTCGCCGAAGGTACGGATAACCTCCTCGAAGGTCTTTCCATCCTTGACACCCACCGCCTTGATCTCGCCGGGCTGGTATTCGACATCCCACTCCAGATGCAGGTCCGTGGTGGTCCCGGGGATGTGCCTGTCCTGCGGTTCTCCCCAGTTCCGGTTCATCCCGAAACGGGGGAACTCGATGACTTTCTTGCCATAGGATTTCCCGTTGACGAACAATTCCACCTCGTCGCAGTTGGTATAGCAGGCCACCCGCATGATCTCCCCTTCGCGCCCCTGCCAGTTCCAATGCGGGAAAAGGTGGAGGACCGGTTTGTCCGTCCAGATGCTCTGGAAGAACCAGAAGCCGTCCTTCTTGAACCCGCAGTTGTCCAGATAACCGGAGACAAATCCCTTGGAAGGCCACCGGGACTCCCCATAATAGTCGATGCCGGTCCACATGAAATCGCCGATGACATAGTCATAGTTGAGGGTGAACTTCCAGCGCATCTCCGTATCCAGGTTGCTCATCGCCCCCCGCCTGGAAGAATAGTCTCCCCGGGAACCGCCGTTCCCGCCGGTTTCCGTTCCTACGACCCTGCGGTCCGGAAAAGCGGCCTTGTCAATGGAATACATCAGTTCCCGGCGGGTGCGCCAGCGGTCCACATAATTGTAACCGACGATGTCATCTGCGAATTCCGCGAGGAATTCCGGCGTAGCCGGCGTATTGGACGCGATATTGTCATTGCCGGAAGTTACGGGACGGGTCGGATCCAACTGATGACAGATACCGATGAGCGTCCGCGCCAGGGAGGCACCCACTTCCGTCATCTGGTCCGGAATCTCGTTTCCGACACTCCACATCACGACGGACGGATGATTGCGGTCACGGGCGACCATCGCCTTCAGGTCCCGCTCATACCACTGGTCATAGTACTTGTTGTAGTCGAATTCATTCTTTCCTTTCTGCCAACAGTCGAAAGCCTCGTCCATCACAAGGAATCCCATCCGGTCACACAAGTCCAGAAACTCCGGAGCCGGCGGGTTATGGGCGGTCCGGATGGCATTGCAGCCACTCTCCTTCAGGATTTCCAACCGGCGTTCCCAGACACGCTCCGGAACGGCCGCGCCCACAGGACCGGCATCGTGATGAAGGTTCACGCCCTTCATCTTGTAATGCTTTCCGTTCAGGAAGAAGCCCTTGTCCACATCGTATTCCATCGTACGGATGCCCATCGGACTGTCCACCTGGTCCAGTTTCCGTCCATCCGCATAGATCTCTGAACGAAGGGTGTACAGGTAAGGATCCTCCACATCCCAGAGTCGGGCGGAAGCCACATCCACCTGCTGGTGGAAGGTCACCTGCTCACCTCCGGAGAGAGCCAATGGTTCCTCAATCCGAGCGACTTCCTTGCCGGCCGCATCAAGGACAGTTTGACGGACCGTCGCTTCCACCCGGCGGGGCAGACCGTTCGTAAGGGTTGATTCCACCATCACGGATGCATTTCCGTCCACGACGCTCTCCGTGTAATGGAACACGCCCCAACGGTCGAACCGTGTCAGGCCGGTCTCCACCAGCCGGACATGGCGGTAGATTCCGGAGCCTGTATACCAGCGGGAATTGGGCTGAAGGGAATTGTCCACCTTCACTTCGATCACGTTTCCCCGGGCCTTCAGCACCGGAGTGAGATCATAGGCGAAAGAAGTATAGCCATAGGGCCACGTCCCGAGCTCGACACCGTTCACCTTGACGGTGCTGTTCATGTAAACGCCGTCAAATTCAATGGAATACAGTTTCGACTTGGCATAGCCAGGGACATCGAAGGTCTTCCGGTACCAGCCGATTCCCGAAGGGAAGAACCCCATCCGTCCTCCACCGGGATTGTTCTGGTCGATGGCTCCCTCCACGCTCCAGTCATGGGGAAGGGTCACGGCCTGCCAGGATCCCTTGTCCTGGCGGAACTGCCAGCCGGAATCGAAAGAGGTTACTTTGCGTGGCTGGGCCACCAGGCTGACGCACAGGGCAAGCGATGCCAGCGTCAGGAAGAGAAGGGTCAATGCTTTTTTCATGGGGAGAAAGTGTTTTTTGGGGGGAGAAAGATCAATGGGCCCAGGCCGCGCCTTCCGGACTCCGCCGCCAGCGGAAATACTCGTCGAGCACGTTCAGGGAAGCTTCATCCGGCACCGGGCCGGCAAAAGGAGCCGGTCCGCTCAGGTACATCGCCTGCGGGTTCTCATTGTCAAAAGCGGGCCACACCGGAAGACCGGGCCCGTTGGGATCGCCGGTCTTGGCGAAATTCGTCCAGTATTCTCCCATCGCCTGCATGAGTTCCCGGTCACCGGGAATCATCCGCTCCGGATTGACATGCTGGAATACATAGGCGATATCCTGCCCGTGCGGGGATCCGAATCCATGCATCGGGGAATCTTCAGGAGCATCGGGATGCTGGTCAAAGTAATACAGGAAAGCCTTGGACTTTCCGGTCCGGGCCTGCAGACGGCACCAGCTCCAGGTATGCCAGCCGAAAGCCGCGTCGCGCATCAGGTTGCGCGCCGGATGGGTGACAGTCCCGTTTTCCAGCGGATACGCCTCCAAAAGTTTGCCGGCATAGGGGCCGAAACGCTCCTCCACGCTGGCTGCATGCGCTTTTCCGTCCGGATTCCGGGAGAAACTGGCTCCCTCGTCGGAATTATAGCCGGCAATGACGGCGACATCGTTGTACTCCCCTTTCTCGTACAGGCGGAACTGGTCGTCGGGAATGACGTAACCATCCACGATGGGCCAGCCGCCACCGGGCGCCAGTCCCCTTTCGACAAACTTTTCAGGAGGAAGCGCCCGCAGTTCTTCCACCGTGGAAGCACCCAGGCTCTCCGCGATCCGGATCCCGTCCGCCTCAGCATCCGAGAGTGTTTTCATATTCTCACCCGGATACGTCGTCGGCCGGGTGGGGCCGAACGAGCCGCCGCTTTGGGAAATGGCACCCCGGAACAGGCCCTTCGCCAGTGGAGACGCGCACAACATGCTCACAGCGATGCCACCGGCGGATTCTCCGAAGATGGTCACCTTCGCCGGATCACCGCCGAATGCAGCGATGTTCCGCTGCACCCACTGCAATCCCGCAATCTGGTCCAGCAGACCGTAGTTGCCGGAAACGCCTTCCGGGGTTTCGGCACTCAGACCGGGATGGGCCAGGAAGCCCAACTTTCCGACTCGGTAAGCCGTGCTCACGACAACCACGCCATCACGGGCCAGTTCGGAACCTTCGAAAACCGGATCGGTGGTCGTGCCGGCGCCAAAACCGCCGCCATAGATCCAGACCATCACCGGCAGCTTCTCCTTTGGAGACTTGGCCGGTGTCCAGACATTCAGGTACAGACAATCCTCGCTGAGCCCCCAGGGATTGCTTCCCCACTGGATCGGACTGGCGGCAAAATCAGTGGTTTCCCGCACACCTTCCCAGGGAATGACCGGCTGCGGAGCCTTCCAACGAAGGTCGCCGACCGGAGGGGCGGCAAACGGAATGCCTTTGTAAACAGTCAGATCCTCGGTAACGACACCTTGGATCCAGCCGCCCTCCACCTTTACCTTGCCAGGTTCGGGTGAACAAGCGATAAGGAGAAGCGCGGCAACGGCCGCGAAGGGGAAAAAGCGTCTCATTTATGGATGGGATAAGGATTATGTATCAGTTCAATTGGAGCAGTTTCCCGACGGCCTCAATGAAACCTTCGGGGGTGTCGGCCTCCGGAACGATCCAGGAGGAACCGTAAACCAGGCGCGGGATGCCGCTGCGGCCTTCGGAAGTTGTCCGGCCGAAGAGTTCCAGCGTCCGGGAAAGATAGTCCGCCGTCCAAGCGCCGTCCAGCGGCACGCCGCCGGAAAGTTCCCGGGCCTTGGCCTCCGCTTCCTCCGGAGACCGGGGATACCAGCCCTCCTTGCCGTCGGCCTCGAAAAGCCAGGCGTCGAAGGTGCGGAACGCTTCCGGATCGGCCTTCCATAGGCCCAAAGCCAGCCGGGCGAGGTCACAGGATCCGGCAAATCGGTCTTCACCGGTCGCGGGGATATACGGGTTGCAGGCCGGGCTGAGCGGTGTCGGGCACAGGACGAAGGCAACCCGCCCGCCGAAATGCGCCACGGCCTCATCCAGGAAACCGTGGATCGTACGGCAATGGGAACAGCGATAGTCATAGAGCAGGGCGACGGTAATAGGGGCAGTTTCCGGCCCTACGACAGGAGAGGCTGTGGCAACAGGGATTGGCAGGGGTGCCTCGGACCGGCCGGTCTGCGCCCGGTAAGACGGCGTCGTCAGCAGCTGGAAGACCGCATAGACCACACCCAAGGCTCCGCCGATCCCCAGGGTCCCGAGCGAGGTCCGGCAATCGAGATCCCGGCACGACAGCACGGCCAGGACAAACAGCAGGATACCGCAGAGGTGGGTCGACAGGCAATAGGGGCAGAAAGCCTTCACCTTCGCCGCCTGCACCCAAATGAACCACAGGCAGCAAAGGAAAATGGCCGCAGACAGCACCAGGAGGGCTTTCCGGACCATTTTGTCGAAGTCAAAAAACAGATAAAGGATGCACACCAGAAGGGCCAGATAGGCTCCGACAGCCAGGGAACTGACCGGCAGGAAACCCAGCAGCAGGGACCATCGGCTCCCCGTCACCTGGTCGCAGGACGAGCCCGCACCACAGCCAATCAGGCTCATTCCCGCGAGGGCATGGACGGTCAGGATGACGGAAAGGGCCAAGGCGATGGTGCACAAAAGCGCCATCGCCGGTCCGTAGATATGCCGGTATTTCTCCCTCATGGATGGTCAATCCATTCAAAGATAAGCATTTATTTTCAAAACCGCCTCGGCAGGTCGAAGTTCATCAGGCCCCGGTCGTGGTTGTGGACCACTTTGCATTCCTTGTCGAAGACCATCGTGTTTCCGTTTTCGGCCGTATAGGGTTCCCAAGCGGGAAGGCCGGATACGTTCGGATTGCCGGTCTTGATAAAGGAGATCCAGGCGGAACTCATCAGGTCTGAAAGGCGGTAGGCATCGGCCGTTCCGCCCGTCATCTCGCGTTGCAGGGCGATATTGTTGAAAACGAACGGGAGTTCCATTCCGTGGCAGGCGCCGAGGCTGTTGCCGGACGGCTTCCAGGTGAAGAAGTACATGTAGACGTCAGCAGCCTTCTGGGCACTCTTGGCATCGGCCATGTTCACGGCCGCTTTTCGGAGGAAAAGGTCGGTGTAGACCATTTCCTGCGGGGTGTGTCCCGGATAAGCGGCATCGAATGCCTTTACGAATGCCGCCGCCTTCTCCTTGCCCATCTGCTTCTCCAGGCGGCCCAGCACCTCCTCCCGGGTCAGGACGGGACTGTTGTCATAAGTGAACTCGTTCTTGTTGGAACCGAGGAGCATCGGGATGTTCCGGCTGATTTCCGGCGCTTCGGGATCGAAGGACGGATCGGTGACGTACTTGCCGTCCACGGTAGGACAGAATCCGCCGGAGGACTGCAGCTTCACCGTGGCACGGTGTCCGGCTGCCGCCAACTCCTCGTAAGTAAAGTCCGCCAGTTTGTCGGCCTGGGAGGGCTTGAGCCCCAGTTCTTCCACCACCTGCAGGCCCAGGGCCTTGCCGTCGGCGTCACTGTTGTGCAGGATCCAGGATCCGCTCTGGGCGATGGCCCGGTGGAACAGGCCCATCGCGGAAGGCATCGCCATCAAGGTATTGACCTTTCCGCCGCCGCCGGACTGGCCGGCGATGGTCACGCAACCGGGATCGCCACCGAAAGCCTCGATATTGTCCCGGATCCATTCCAGGGCTTTCACAAGGTCCTGCATGCCCAGGTTGACGGACTCCGAGTACTTGCCACCCAGACCCCGGAGGTCCAGGAAACCGAGGATGTTGAGACGGTGGTTCAGGTTCACCACCACGATATCCCCCTTTTCTGCCAGGGCCCGGCCTTCATAGCAGGGAAGGTCGTTGCCGGAACCGGAAGCGAAACCGCCGCCGTGGATCCACACGAAGACCGGACGTTTCTTCCCGTCCGCGAGACCCTTGGTCCATACATTCAGGACCAGGCACTCGGCTTCGTTCACCGGCTCCAGGTTGAACTGGAAACCGAACCCGTAATCGGACCGGTCTTCCCGCCAGGCCAGTGAAGTGGAGGTCTGTGGCGTCTTGGGCCCATAGGTCCGGCAGACTTTTACACCCTCGAAAGCATCGGGGGCCTGGGGCGGCATGAAGCGTTCCGCCTTGGCATAAGGGATCCCCTTGAACGTATAGACATCCCCGTCCCGATAACCCTGGACGCGCCCATAGACCGTCGAGGCGGTCGTAGTCTCGTCGGAAACAATGGTTCTCAAGTCCGCGGAAGAGGAGGCCGATTCCGTCTGACCACTCCCGCACGACGCAGCCGCCATCAGGACGGCGGCCATCGCCAGAATGACTTTGGTATTTCTCATAGTTGCGCTGTATTATTATTTCTTTCGGCTTCAGCCATTTAGCCATTGCAAAGAAAACGTATTCCTACGGAAGGGCCGGGGACTATTTTTCCCAATAAGAGGATTATCCCCGACAGAGGCGGCTCACGGATACCCTGCAAGAATTATTTCCACCTGATAGACAATACAGTCCACCTCCCTTTTTCCAATAGTTCCTTACTTTGCATCGGACACGGATGAGAACCCTTCGGGGGTGTCCGATGGTTAGAGTTGATAAGTTGGTTTTATGGCGGACGAGGGGACCGGTTGCCCTGCGGCAAGGGTCCCCTCTTTCTCGTGAAGCAGTTGCGGCAGACAGAAGATATACCTAAATACATATTATTATCAATCAATTAATTCACTTTAACTGAAAAGCGTATGAAAGGACTTTTTAGAAAAAGTATCCTGTCCCTGGCCATCCTGCTGGCCGGTTGGACGGCCATCGCCCAGACCCGTACCGTGTCGGGTTCGGTGAAAGACTCGTCCAACGAGCCGGTCGCCGGAGCCGCCGTCATGGTAAAGGGCAACACCGCCATCGGTACCAGTACCGATACGAACGGTAACTACACCCTGCCGGGCGTTCCGGCCGGAGCTACCCTCGTCTTCTCCTTCATCGGAATGGACACCCAGGAAATCGCCGCCGGCAACCGCACGACGGTCGACGTCGTCCTGCAGGAATCCGCCGAGATGCTCCAGGAGATGGTCGTCATCGGTTACGGTTCCATCAAGAAGGCCGACCTGACCGGTGCGGTGTCCGTCATCGACACCGACGATTACAAGAACAAGTCGAACACCTCCATCGCGGATGCCCTCCAGGGCCTTGCCGCCGGTGTGAGCGTCCGTTCCACCGGTGACCTGGGCGGCCTGCCCACCGTGCTCATCCGCGGTACCAGCTCCCTCACGGACAACACCCCGCTGTATGTGATCGACGGTATCCCCACCTCCAACAACATCGGCTTCAACGTGGATGACATCGAGTCCATCCAGGTGCTCAAGGATGCTTCCGCCGCCGCCATCTACGGTTCCCGTGCCGCGAACGGCGTCATCATCATCACCACCAAGCAGGGTGAGGCCGGCAAGGTCACGGTCAATTTCGCGAACCAGACCGCCATCCAGTGGAACCCGCGGATGAACTTCGCCGATGCCACCGAGTGGAAGCAGATCCAGTCCCGCATGATCCAGGACGGCATCGACCGCGGCACCTCCGACCGAACCACCATCCCGAATTTCATGGGCGGCGACACCGACTGGCAGGACCAGTACTTCAAGACCGGCCTGCAGCAGAAATATGACCTTTCCATCTCCGGCGGCTCCCGCGACGCCCGTTTCCGCGTCGCTTACGGCCACATGCAGAACAGCGGTGCCCAGATCGGCCGCGACATGCGCCGCGAGACCGTCTCCATCAACTCCACCCTCAAGAAAGGGATCGTCACTTTCGGAGAAAGCCTCCAGTTGGGTCTGACCAACATGTACAACTGCGCCCCCTCCACGGGCGGATTGGGTGAAATTGTGGGCATGCTTCCCATCGTCCCCATCTATGATGAAAACGGAAAGCGCGGGTATGGCATCGGAAACGCCGAGACCGCCTTTACGACCTCCCATAATATCGTCGCCGAGGCCGATCCCGAAAAGAGCTGGAGCCGGCGCGAATTCTTCTACTTGCGGGGCAACGCCTGGGCCCAGGTGCAGCTTCCCATCAAGGGCCTGAGCTACAAGCTGAACCTCGGCGCCAACATCATGGACAACCACACCCGCTCTTGGGAGACCGGCATCCATTATGCGCTCAACTTCACGGACCTTCCGTCCTCCGCTACGGCCTCATCCAGCCGTGCGACCACCTACATCATTGAAAACACCCTCAATTACGACCGCGAGCTGGGCAAGCACACCATCAACGCCGTGCTCGGCCAGTCCTACCAGGACAACTTCTCCCAGAGCGCGAGTTCCGTGCGCGAGGACCTGATCTCCACGGCTTCCGGCGTGTTCCTCAAGAACGTCTCTTCCGGCATCAACCTCAAGGAAGCCACCGGCACCACCAGTCAAAGCCGCCTGATCTCCTACTTCGGCCGGATCAACTACTCCTATGACAACCGCTACCTCCTGCAGGCGACGGTCCGCGCGGACGGTTCCTCCCGCTTCGCCCCCGGCAAGCAGTGGGGCGTGTTCCCGTCCATGTCCGCGGGCTGGCGTATCTCCCAGGAAGACTTCTGGAACGTCTCCTGGATGAACGATCTGAAGGTCCGCTACAGCTACGGCCGCCTGGGAAGCCAGAATATCGGCGACTACGACTGGATGTCCCTGGTGAACAACTATACCTCCTACCTGCTGAACGGCGACACTGGCGGTGAAGTCCCCGGCCAGACCATCATGGCACTCTCCAACATTGACATTTCCTGGGAAACCCTGGTCCAGCACAACTTCGGTGTGGACATGGCCTTCCTGAACAATCGCCTGCTGGTCACCGCCGAGTACTATATCAGCAAGTCGCAGGACTGCCTGTACAACCAGCCCATCCTGAAAACGGTGGGGTCCTCCTCCGACCCTGTGGTGAATTCCGCCACCATGACCAACCGCGGTATCGAACTGTCCCTGAAATGGCGTCAGGACCTGGGCCGTGACTTCCGCTACAGCATCGGTGCCAACTTCTCGCACAACAGCAACAAACTCAACGGCCTCGGTTACGGAATCGACCAGCGGGACGACAACACGACCATTTCCCGCGTCGGTTATCCGCTCGGACAGTACTACGCCATCGTGAGCGACGGCCTGTTCCAAAGCGACGAGGAAGCCGCCGCCTATGTCAAGGACGGCAAGCGCATCCAGCCCAACGCCAAGGCGGGCGACATCAAGTGGGTCGACTACAGCAATGACGGCCAGATTAACAACGATGACCGCCAGATCCTGGAGGACAAGAGCCCCTGGCCCGGCCTCGAAGCATCCCTGAACCTGATGATGGGCTATAAGAACTGGGATCTCCAGGTCTCCGGCTTCGGCGAGTTCTTCAAGTGGGTCCGCAACGGTTCCCGCGCCCAGACCGACGCCCTGAACACCTGGGCCCAGCGCCGCAGCGGCCTCAACTGGTGGACCCCTACGAACAAGCACAACAACGTGTGGTACCCGCGTGAGTCCTACGGCTACACCGAGAACCAGCTGGCAGCCAGCGACCGCTGGCTCGAACGGGGCGACTTCTTCAAGTTCAACTCCATCTCCCTGGGTTACAACTGGGCGCCGAAGGGCGTCATCAGCACGGTCATCAAGAACCTGCGTGCCTCCGTCACGGCCCAGAACCTCCTGACCCTCACCAGCTACACGGGCTGGGATCCGGATTTCACGGGCGGTATCTTCACCCCGGGCAATGCCGGCAACGTCATCGCCAACCCTTATTCTGTCATCTTCGGTCTTAACATCACCTTCTAAGAGATATGAAGAGAATTATCACCATACTGTCTGTCGCCGCCGCAGCCGCGCTGCTGGCGCCCTCCTGCTCCAAGGGCCTGTTGGAACTGGAAAACCCGAACTCCTTGAGCTCCTCGACGGCCTACACCTACGAAACCGACCTGGACGCCGCCCTCGTGGGCGTGTATCACGCGTTCAACGGCGGATTCTTCAATGCCGGCATGTCCATCATCTTCGGTTCCCAGTCGGACGAAGGCTACAGCTACTCCCCGGCCATGGACCTGGTGGACTTCGTAAGTTTCAAATATCCGAACTACGACCAGAACTGGAACGTCACCCAGTGGAAGTGCCTGTACAACCAGATCGCCCGTTGCAACCAGGTCATCACCTATATCGACAACGTGGAAGAGTGGAAAGAATTCAGCAAGGAGCAGATCCTGGGACAGGCCAAGGCCATCCGCGCCTGGGACTACTACATGCTCGCCATGCTGTACCAGCATCCGCCGTATGTGGACTACATCGCCCCCGCCGGCGACCAGCCGGCCCAGACGCCCTATGAAACCCTCTGCGAAAAAGTGATCGAGGACGCCAAATACGCCTACGACAACCTTCCGTCCGACTATCAGTCCGGCCCCTGGAAGGGCCAGTACCGCGTGACCAAGTGGTTCGCCGCCACCCTGCTGGGCCGGGTGAACATGAACAGCGGCAACTATGCCGAGGCCGCCAAATGGTTCAAGGATGTGATCGACAACGGCAAGTCCGTCGGCGGCGAGAAGCTCGCACTCGTGGATGACTATCTCTGGAACAGCGACGACTCTCATGAAAACAACAAGGAGGCCGTCTTCGAACTCCAGTTCGCCAAGGGAAATGCCAATGCCGGCTACTTCGCCGCCTATGGCTGGGGCTGGAACGACGGTGCCACGCCGGACCACCGCAACTGGAGATGGAAACTCATGTGCCCGTCACCTGTCGGCTGGGGAGACTTCTGCGCCGAGACCTGGCTGGTCTATGCTTTCAAGAACGAGAAGACCGTCAGGGACACGCCCCGCACGAAGGCCGGTCAGTTTGACCAGCGTTTGGAATGCTCTCTCTTCTACCTGGACATCTGGAAGGACTACCCGGGCCACGCTCAGTGGCAGTGGGTCGATGGTTATGAGGAAAAGGTTGACGCTGGCGAGCTGGAAGCCCCGGGGTGGTACAGCAATGGCAGCTACTGGACGGGAGACCGTGTATTCACCAACAAGTACACCAATTGGTACGGCGGTGATTACAACGTGAAAATCGCCGACAACGAACCCACCAACGTGCGCATATTCCGCCTGGGCGAAATCCTGATGGACTATGCCGAGTGCCTGGCCCAGACCGGGGACCTCAAGGGCGCCGTGAACCAGATCGACATCGTACGGGCGCGCGCCGGCCTGGCGAAGCTCTCCGAGCGCGAACCGGTCCCGGCCGTCTGGACCAACCCGCTCACCGACGAGGTAATCGACTTCAACAAGGACTATGGTTATGCCGCCATCAAGAGCGGAAGCTACACCTTGGCCGACGTCATGAACGTCCTGGACATCGAAGACATGAAGGAGACTTGCTATGACTCCGAGCGCAACGTGAACCTGCGCCGGTGGGGTGTCGGGGATACCAGCAGCGCTTTCTACAAGAGAGTTGCCGCCCGCTCCAGCAAGTACAAGAACCAGTTTGCCCCGCACAAGGTATGGATTCCCATTCCGCAGTCTGAGGTCAAGAACAACCCGAATCTGGACCAGATCGAAGGTTATTAACATCCAATACAACCATGCGCTATCTGAAAACGTTAGCGGCAGTTGCCCTGGCGGTCCTCGTGACCGTCGGGGCTTCGGCCGCTTCACCCGCCAGGAAGGCGAAAGTGAAACCTGATTACAGTGCCATCCGCGGCGTCTGCTACAACGGCTGGAGGGCTGGAGAGGAAACCATCCGCCGCGACCTGGGCTACGGAAAGAAAATCGGCCTGAACAGTACCCGGACCTGGCTGTGGAAAGGGATGTACGACCGGGATGCCAAGGGATTCATCGACGCCCTGCGTTCCTACCTGGACGTCGCCCATGAAATGGGCTACAGCGTGATGCCCATCCTGTTCAACGGGAACGGCCTCAATCCAGACATCCTCAAGGAAGAGAATTGGCCGTCGAATGAGGCCTACGTACGGGACGTCGTCGGTGCCCTCAAGGGACACAAGGGCCTGTTGTGCTGGGACATCATGAACGAGCCCACCTGCAACGACTATTACAAGCATGCTCCGGAAGAGGAAAAAGAGGCGCGGGCGGAGGAAATCTTCCGTTTTGTCCGAAAGGTATGCCTCCTGGTGAAGGAGGTCGCCCCGGAGGATGACATCACCGTGGGCGTCACCTACCCGATGTTCATCGAAAAGGCATCTCCTGACCTCCAGGACGTGATTTCCTTCCACGACTACCGGGAAACCCGCGCCATCATCCGGGAGAACTACGAGATTGCCAAGGCGCAGGCCGAGAAGTGGGGCAAGCAGATGATCAACAGCGAGATGGGCTGCATCGGACGGTCCAATCCCTACGACCTGGCCCTCCAGATGGCGGAGGAGTACGGTGCCGGCTGGTACCTGTTCGAACTGATGATCAACTACCCTGGCTGGGGCGAAATCCACGGCATCTTCTATCCGGACGGAACCGTCCGCGACCCCTCCATCGTGGCCGCCTGCCTGGGCATCTACCGCAACCGGAACGCCGCGACCATGGTCCGGGAGAACCCGAACCGGGAAGGCTACGCCGACGAGGCGATCCGCCGCATCAAGGCGGCTTTCCACGAGGAGAAGGAAGTATTCAAGACCACTTCCGCCTCGACGGACGACATCCTGGAAGCCTGCGAATGGGCCGTCAACATCCTGGAAGCCGCCCAGATGGTTCCGATGCACGACCTGCCCTCCGCCCGGATCGAGGCCTGGCGCAAGCAAGACCCGAAAGAGCGGGACACCAAGGCCATCCGCCAGTTTGCCTGGCACCTGGTCGAGCTTCTGAAGGAGAATTGCGAGATCTTCGACTGACCTTGCCGGGAGCAGGTTTCCTTTGGAATCCTGCTCCTTTTTCTGTATTTTTACCGGACTTGACCACTGCAACATGAAGCGATTATTCCTACTACTGCTGGCCTTGGCCGCCCTGGGACCGTTCGCCCGGGCGGATTGGGCGGACCAGTTCCGTTATCGGATTTACAGCACGGCGGAAGGGCTGTGCGACGACTATGTCCTTTCCACCTACAAGGACAGGACCGGCTACCTCTGGGTTTGCACTTCGGACGGCCTGGACCGCTTCGACGGGAACCGCTTCATCCATTTCAACTCCCATGCTTCCGACCCGGCTGTCCGGATCGAGAACGACTTCGTCTACCAGGTCGCCGAGGACGGAGCCGGAAACATCTGGGTCACCAGCAATTCCGGACTGTGCCGGATCTCCGTCTCCGACGGGACCGTCACCTATTCCAAGGACCTGTGGACGGAATCCGACCTTCTGTCCCTGCCAGCCAACGGCATCAAGGCGGACGGAGACCGTCTTCTCTGGGTGCTGCATCACGACGGAATCGTCTCCGTCACCCTGGACGATGACGGCAACGTCCTCAAGGCAACCAAATTCACCACCGAATCCACGACGCTGCGGTTCATCTCCATCTCGGATATGGACATCTGGGTCGGCGGTTTCGACGGAATCGAGTGTTTCCGGAAAAAAACGCACGGCGAGGCGGACCGGGTTCCCCAGGGAACCTATCCGGAGATTGACGGCATCCAGGACGTATCCACCGTTATGATTCACGGCAGCTACCTCTGGATCGGAACGGAGGACGGCTTGTTCTGCTTCAATATCCAGACTCGTCAGCTCGCTTCCTTCACGCACGACGACAACGACCCGGCTTCCCTCTCCGACGACCACGTGACCTGCCTGGCGGCGGACGCCTCCGGCGACATCATCATCGGAACCACCCGGGGCATCGACCATTTCGAGCGGGGATGGAAATTCTCACACATCACCCAAGGCCGTCCCAGGCGTTCCCTCAACACCACCTACGTCAACCACATCCTGCTGGACAAGGACGGAACGATGTGGGTCAGCACGCTGGTGGGCGGAATCAACCAGATCTCTCCCCAGACCATCGCTTTCACGGACCTGCTCTCCGTTACGGAGGGCCGCTCCAACATCATTTCCTGCTGTTTTGAGGACCGGGACGGAAACCTGCTCATGGGAATCCTGGGCAAAGGGCTGGGAATCCGGACGGCCGGAGAGGAAACCGTCCGGATCCATTCCCTGAAAGCCAACGGCAATATCTCCCAGGACGACATCTTCGTCATCCGGCAGGACCACAACGGAGACTACTGGATGGCCAGTCGAAACGACGGACTCATCCTTCTCCGGCGAGCCGACCTGGACCATCCCCGTTTCACGGCCTTCAGTACCGGGAACAGTTCCATCGCTTCGAACCATATCTTCGACTTGGAATATGACCCCGTGCGGAAAGGTATCTGGTACTGCACCAACGACAGCCTGGGATTCCTGGACATCGACCGGGGCTCTTTCCACCGCATCTGGCTTTCTACGGAAACGGAGTATCCGACCCGCATCCACTGCCTGTTCATCGACAGCCGGCACCGCCTGTGGGCGGGCGGCTATGGGTTGAGCATCATCGACCTGGAACGGAACCGGAACCTGGACGGCACTTTCGAGGTGGATTATTATCCTTCACTCGAAAAGCCCGGAAGCGGCATCTTTGAGCGAATTACTTCTATCGTAGAAACACCGGATGGGACCATTTTTGCGGGAAGCCACAACAATGGGGTCTACGTACAGGCTCAGGACGGTTCTTTCCACCCGATACCGATCAACTACGGCCAGTTCCGCAGCCGGGTGACCAAACTGGTTCCGGATTCATCCGGCGACATTTGGATCGGAACGACGGGAGGCGTCTACAATTACACGCCCCGGGCAGGCCTGCTCAACCGCTTCACGACGGAGGACGGGCTGCCTTCCAACCACTGTTACATCGACTCCGGCAACCGCCTTTCCGACGGCCGGATCGCCTTTGGAACCACCAATGGCCTGATTCTGTTCAACGCACCGTTCTTCCGGTCCCATAACACCGACAGGACAGTGACCATCACTGACGTCGTCCATGGAAACACCCTTTCCCTGGGCGGGCAGACAGGCCGGATGGACGTCTATCCGTCCAATCCTTCCTTTGAAATCCACTTCTCCTCCCTGGATCTGTCCCATGCATCCCGGGTCCTGTATTCCTACCGGGTCGACGGAATGGACGAGGATTGGACTGTCTCCAACGCCGGTGGGGTCCGCTACAGCAACCTCAAACCCGGTGATTACACATTCCGGGTCCGGTGCACCAACGCCGACAATACCTGGTCGGACGAGGAAGCGCATTTCAAAGTCAGGGTCCATCCCCACTTTTACCAGAGTCCCTGGTTCTGGTCCTTCCTGTTCCTGCTGGTGCTGGCGGCCATCTTCTACATGGTCTACCTGTATTTCCGGGGACAGCGCATCAAGCAGCAGGAACTCGCCCGGCAAGTGGATGAAAAGACGGCGGACCTGAAACAGGCGATGCACGATATCCTGCTTTCCAAGGAGTCCATCGAGAAGCAGAACGTGCTCCTGGAAGAACAAAAAAGCAAGTTGGAAGAGTATTCTGCCCGGATGGACAAGGTGAACCGGGAAAAACTGCTGCTCTACACCCAGCTCACCCACGAGTTCAAGACCCCGCTTTCCCTGATCCTGGGACCTGCCAGCGAACTGGCGGCCAACAACAAGGACCAGGAAGTGGAACCGGCGCTCCAGATCATCGAGCGGAATTCCAAGTACCTCCTGTCCCTCGTGAACCAGATCCTGGATCTCCGGCGGGTCGATTCCGGCCAGGTCAAGGTCCATCACGAAGCCTTCAACATCGCGCGGCTGTCCGACATCTATGCGCTGGATTACGGATCGGTCCTCAAGAACCGGGATGTCACCTTCGAGACCAATACCCGGATGGTGCACAAGCACATCCTTTCCGACCGGGACATCATCAACAAGATCCTGTCCAACCTGGTTTCCAATGCTGTCAAGCACACGCCGGACGGCGGAAAGATCTCCCTTTCCATGGCCCAGGTCACGCGCCCGGAAGACGGACAGATCCTGCAGTACCTCTCCGTCACCAATACGGGCAGTTACATCTCTCCGGCAGAAACGGAGAAGATCTTCGACCTGTTCTACAAGATCGGGGACCAGCCGGGCAATCCCGCCGCCGGCCAGAGCAACAGCGGCATCGGCCTGTACCTCGTCCGCCAGCTCGTCCAGGCCCTGAACGGAGAGGTACGCGTCAAGAGCCGCAAAGGCTGGGGAACTTCCTTCCGGGTCCTTTTCCCCGTGGACCTGGTCTACGGGAAAGCCATCCAGGACGACATTCCCTACACGCCGCCGGAAAACGAGGACCAGCCGGTACTCCTGCTGGTGGAGGACAATGATGACATGCGGGCCTACATCAAGTCGCAGCTGGCCGACAAGTTCCATATCGCCGAGGCGGCCAATGGCGAAAAAGGCTTCGACCTCGCCAAGAAGATCACGCCCGATTTCATCATTTCCGACCTGATGATGCCGGTGTGCGACGGTCTTGAATTCTGCCGGATGATCCGGTCCGACACCAGTTTGAGTCACATTCCCTTCCTGATGCTGACGGCCCTGTCCGACGACGACGCCCGACTCAGCAGCTACAAGGAGGGCGTGGACGCCTTCCTGGTCAAACCGTTCGACAAGGAAATGCTCCTCACCCGGATCGAGAACATCCTGAGCAACCGGAAACAGCAGCAGAACGAATTGTCCTTCGACCTGAGCAGCGCCTATGCCAACGTGAACATCGAACGTTCGGACAAGACTTTCATGGAAAACCTGCTGGATATCCTGAAAGACAATTACGCAAACCCGGAGTTCAACGTTCCGCAGCTCCAGTCGCTGATGTGCATGAGCATGACGCCCTTCTACAAGAAGATTTCGACCCTGACCGGTCTGACCCCCGCCCTTTTCATCCGGTTGTACCGGCTGCAGACGGCGAAGAAGATGCTGGACGACCATGCAGGCGACAAGGGCATCAGCGTGTCCGAGATTGCCTACATGGTCGGTTTCAACGATCCGAAGTACTTCTCCAAGTGCTTCCAGAACCAGTATCACGTGCTTCCCAGCGCCATCCTCTCGGGTGAGGCGGGGAAAGAAGAATAACCCTGGAGTTTCTCTTTGTCCGCTCCCTATTCAATCTCCGCCTTGCTGCCCCAGATGGTTTCATTGGTGGGGCCACAGGCCGAGAAGGTGAGCCGGTTCACGTTGTTGTCCGGGTCGTACTGGTAATGGAACACGCCTTTGAAAGTGTGCCCGTCCAGGTTGAAGGTCGCATAATGGCGGCCTTCCCTTTTTTCCAGCTTCCAGGTTCCGCTGACGGCACCGGTGACCTTTCCGTCCGGGTGCAGGTCAATCAGGGAAGATTCCACGATATCGGGTGAGATGCGGGTGCCGTGGTTGATATATTTCCAGGTCCCGGCCAGGTCCCTGGCGGAAAACCGGACACCCTGGATGTCTCCTGCATACCGGTGGGCGGCCAGGACGGGCCATCCGTCTTCGTTCATGAACATCTCCCGCACGCGGACCTGGTATTTGTCTCCCTGACCTTTGAAACGGGTGTGATGGAAATAGAAGTACTGTCCTCTTTCGGCATCATACAGCGCCGAATTGTGCCCTGGAGACACATAGGCCTCGGACGGATTCTCCTTGTCACCGTAGGGCTCGAACTCGTAGTTCCCCATCAGTTTCAGGCCGTATTTCTCCATATAGGGATGTTGCCGGGCAAGGGTCTGCCCCGGGATCCCCTTGCAATCGATGGCGTGGTTTCCGGCCGCATCGACATAATCCCCATCCGGGGTCCTCGAGCGGAAGACACGGACATTGTATCCGCCGGACGGTTGCAGCATCCCGAACGACGTGAAGAGATAGTAGTACTTTGTCTCGGGGCTGTACATGATGAACGGACCTTCGATGGTCGAGTGGTAGTTCCCCATCACGAGATGTCCGTAATAATCATCGCCCGGCTCCCGGTGGATCGTGCCGTCGTCATTCAGTTTCAGCATGAAGATACCCCCGGAAAAGGATCCGTAAACCATCCAGAGCTGGTCGTCCGCATCATAGAAGGTGCAGGGGTCGATCGCATTGGGCATGAAGTTGGAGTTGTAGCGGACGATGTTCCCCGCCGGGGTCCTGATGTCGGCGAAGGTGTTCACGTCGCCCCTTTCTCCTGCCCGCAGTTTTGCGACAGTCTCCTCGTCATAGATGTCCCCCGTCCGTGCGGATCCGAAGGAATAGAGGAGCACGCCCATGTCCTTGTAGGGGCCTTCCGGCCTGTCGGCCAGGGCATAGCCGATGGCGGCCTGGGGGCATCCGCCCTGGCACACGCAATAGTCGAACATGTATTTCCCGGCATAGGGGCCTTTTTTGAGCCGGATGAGGCAGCTTGCCCAGAAGGTCCTCGTATGCCCCCAGGTCATCACATCCTTGAGTTCACCGCGGGTGTCGGAGAACCAGCTGGGCTCGTCATAGCGGATGTCCCTGGAAATCTGCTCCCAGTCAATCAGGTCGGCGGTGCGGGCTCCGCACATGTCCGATCCGTTCACATAGTAATAACCGTCGTTCGCCTTCAGGATGGAAGGGTCGTGGACAATCACGTTGCTGTATTCGTGCGGGGCCTGTCCCTTTGGAACTTGGGGAAGGGAAGAAACGCCGCAGGCGGTCGCCACGGTGGCAGTGGCGAAAACAAAGGGTAAATATTTCATGGAGAAAGGCTATTTCAGATTCACCGTGGGCCAGCCGTCCGGCGTCCAGGTAATGTCCAGAACGAGGAGCTTGGAACGGTAGTCGTATTCGCTGTCGTAGCCGTGGACGAACATGTAGTCCTTCCCGTGGAAGTTGACGACGGCGCAATGGCCGACACCGGCATAGTGGCCGTTGCCCTTCGCGACGACGGTGCCGCCGCCGTCCATCAAGGAAACACCGTCCTTGTCGATATACGGCCCGGTCACTTTCTCGGAACGGCCGACAACCACGTTGTAGGTGCTGTTCGCACCCCGGCAGCAGAGGTCATAGGAGACGAAGAGATAATAATAATTCCCATGGTGGAAGAGGAAGGGTGCCTCCACCGCACCGTTGCCCGGGTCGAAGTCCGGGCCGCGGGGATCGCGCTTGATTCCGTCTTCCTTGCCCGCGATGTCCTTCGTCGTCCCTTCCGGACGGCGGCAGATCGGGTACCATTCCTGCGGTTCGGCCATCTTGGTCATGGTTTCATCCAGCTTGAACATCTTGATGCCGCGCCAGAAGGAGCCGAAGCACAGCCAGCCCGTACCGTTCTCATCCACAATCATGTTCGCGTCGATGGCATTCCACTCGTCGCGGCCCGGGATGGATTCCACGATCATGCCCTGGTCTTCCCATTTGAAATCGGGTGAGGCGGGATTGAGCGTCTTGTTGGTTGCACAGCCGATGGCGGAAATATTGCGACCGAACACCGAATAGGAATAATAGATGTACCAGAGGCCGTTGTGATACTGGATGTCCGGAGCCCAGGGCATCCAGCGGAAGCCCTTGTCGGTCGCCCACTGGGGAGTCTCCTTGAACACCGGCTCTTCAATCCGCCAGGAGACCAGGTCTTCGGAGGACAAGCAGCCCATGCCGGTCGTAAAAACATAGTAGCGCCCGTCGCAGAACGCGGCTACGGGATCGTGCGCATCGGGGTATTCCACAACCGTGCCGGGGAGGGGTCCGCGCCGTTGGGCGGAAAGGGTCACGGTGGCCAGCAGGCCGAGAAGCAGGAGCGTCTTTTTCATCATGGAATGTGTGTTTTTGTTTAACTGATTGCAAGATAGCAATAATTGTCGGTTCTCGGGAAGATTATCCTGCGGGAATGGGTGAAAATACACCCCTTCGGCAAAATTTTCGACCGCGAGGCAGTGTTTTATACATAACTTGCGGATGCCATTTGAATTACAATCACAACACTCTCTGATATGCAACACAAAAGACTTCTTTTCGGCGCCCTCGCGCTGGCTCTCATTGCTCCGGCATCCATCGTGGCCGGCCTTGCCCTGTCCGGCGGACCGGCCGCTGTGCCGGCCCGTCCTGAAGGCCCTTGCGACATCTATGCTGCCGGCGGTGCCCCCTGCGTCGCCGCACACAGTTCCACCCGTGCCTTGTATGCTTCCTATGACGGACCGCTGTACCAGGTGATGCGCCAGTCCGACCGGGCGACCCTGGACATCGGTGTCGTCCCGCCGAGCCCGGGCGACCCGGGCGGCTATGCGGACGCTGCCGCCCAGGATGAGTTCTGTAAGAATACAACCTGCTGGATCACGGTTCTTTACGACCAGTCCGGCAAGAAAAACCATCTGTATCAGGCTCCCCGCGGCGCCTTTGTCGGCGCAGCCCTGGGCGGTTTCGACACGATGCCCATCGCCGACATGGCCCCCGTCACCCTCATGGGACATAAAGTATATGGTGTCTTCTTCGTTCCGGGCATGGGAATGCGCCAGAACGATCCGCACGGCACCGCCGTGGACGACCAGGCCGAAGGCCAGTACTGGGTGATCAACGGACATCATTACAATTCCGGCTGCTGCTTCGACTACGGCAACGCTGAGACCGACAGCCGCGATGACGGCGACGGCACCATGGAGACCACTTACTACGGCAACCAGCCTCTTTGGTATCATGGCGATGCCCCGGGTCCGTGGATCATGACCGACCAGGAGAACAACCTCGTGGGCTGCGTGAATCCCGATCCGAACGACAAATACTGCCAGGGACTGCCCAGCATCAGCTGGCGTTTCGTCACCGCGACCGCCGACGGCGAGCCGCATCACTGGCGCTCCATGGGCGGTAACGCCCAGGAAGGAGAACTGGTCACCATGTTCGACGGTCCGCGCATCCAGAACGACCGGAACAGCTACGACCCGATGCGCAAGCAGTGCGCCATCGTCCTGGGTAACGGCGGTGACAACAACAACTACTCCTCCGGTACCTTCTACGAGGGTGCGATGACCGCTCCCGATACCTTCCCGACCATCGAGACGAACCAGGCCGTCCAGGCCAATGTCGTGGCAGCCGGCTATGACGTCCAGCGTCTGGCCGTGGGTGCCTCCGACAAAACCGCCGCCCCGAACGGGCTCCAGACCTTCTCTCCGGGTTCCGTGGGCAATACCACCGTCACCTTCGTGAACACGACCAAGGCCCCTATCAACGACCTCGTGCTCAGCATCGAGGCGCCGAAGGGCTGGAAGGTCCAAGTCCTCGGCAGCAAGGAAGCTGAGAAGAAAGTCGACTACGCCGTCCTTCCCGGACAGACCGTCGTCGCCAATTTCTCCGTTACGGCCGGTTCCCGTGAATACAACGGCGACCTTGTCGCCAAGGCTGGCTGGTCCGCCCCGGACGGCAAGGCCTGGACCGAAACCGCCGTGGAGAAGGTACGTAACGTCGCCCCGGTGAAAATCAACGAGTTCCGTGTCGGCGACGGCGTAAACAAGACCAACTCCTTCATCGAACTGTACAACGCTTCCGACAAGGAAGTGGACATCGCCGGCTGGGAGCTCATCCATCATGCCGCCACCCTGCCTTACTTCTCTACGACCAAGGTTCCTTCCGGCACGAAGCTGGCCCCCAAGGCCTTCTATCTCCTGGGCCTTTCCACCTCCGGCCTCGCCGTGGATGCCGCCAAGGGCGACAAGACCCTGTACGTGCGTGACGTGACCGGCATCAAGGCCGGAGACGAAATCACCGTGGGTACCGGCAGTGCCGCCGAGAAACACAAAGTGGCTGCCGTCATCAAGCATGAACCTGCGCCCGTGGAAGGCGGTGACTTCATGCGTCAGTACGGCCGTGTCCTGAACAATCTCGGCACGCCGACCACCCTGTGGCAGCCGCTCCCGGAAGGTCCGGTCATCACCATCCCGAAGGGTTCCACCAGCGTTCCCGTGGACAACACGCTCGGTTTCAAGGTCGGTGCCAAGATGGCTATCGGCTACGGGGCGAAGTATCCCGCTCCTGTCGCTAACCTCGAGAAATATGAGGTCGTGACGGTCACGAAGGTCGGCAAACCCGGCACTCAGGCCTGGCTGGCCTATGACGCCAAACCCGGCGACCGCAACATCAAGGTGTCCTCCGTGGAGAACATCAGCCCCGGCGATGTGATCCGTCTGGACATTGACAGCAAGGGACACGGCGTTGAGTATGTAAAGGTCAAGAAAGTGGGCACTGCCTCCACCAAGAGCCCGGGCCGCGGGCCGATGACCCTGGAAGAAGCCGGCACCGGTCTCACGCTCACCAAGCCCCTGAAGTATGCGCATTCCGCCAACATGCCTTTCAGCTGCAACGGAACCGGTATCAGCTTCACTCCGGCGACGAAGTTCGACCACTCCAGCAACGAGCCCGTTCTTGCTCTCGTGTATGAGATCGTCCTTGAGGATGCGCTCCAGCGTGACCACCCGGTCGACGAGGTTATCTGCGACCCGGCCGTCAAGACCGCCGGCTATCAGGGAGACATCGCTCCCGACCAGCTGTTCGGCGGCCCGGCCCTCGGCCGGATGGGCAACATGACCCTCTATGACGCCGAAGGCCGCGTGGTGGACTGCCTCAACTGGGGTACTGTCGTGGATCCGATGCTCGCCGAAGGCTTCCAGGGCCAGTCCGGCCTGGAAGAATACGGCAACTACATCCATCTCAAGGTCGAGAACGAGAACCGCGGCTGGGGACGCAATCCCAACGCCCCGGATCTCCTGAACCCGAACCTGAGCGCCGGCCGCTACCCGGACGGAAGCGATACCGACGACAATATGGTTGATTTCAAGTTCCAGCTGTCCACGAACCTGTATGAGCCTGCCAAGGCCGGTTCCCGCAAGATCACCGTTACCGACACGCAGGGTCTCCGCATCGGCCACACCTTCAACATCGGCTATGGGGACGAAATGGAAACCGTGAAGGTGGCGACCATCGACGGACCGCGCGTGCTTACCAGTACCGTGAAGATGGGCGAATGGACCCGCGAAATCAAAACTACGGTCATCGACCTCACCTTGGGTGAGCCGCTCAAGAAGGACCACATTGCCGGTGCCTCCATCACCGACAACTTCCCGACCCCGGGCTATGCGAATCGCTTTTAATACACTAATACTATGAAAACCCGTATCATAACCCTTCTCGCCTCCGCCGCCCTGCTTGCAGCAGGGTGCGGAGGACAGCAGGCGGCCCAGCAGCCGTCGCATCCCGGCCCCATCACGGCCGGCGAGCACACTCGCGTCAACACGACTTACGGCACCGTCGAAGGCTATCTCGACGACGACGTCTACACCTTCAAGGGCATCCAGTATGCCAAGGCCGAGCGCTTCATGCCGCCGCAGGCCCCCGACAAGTTCGAGGGCGTCAGGATGTGCAAACTCTACGGCCCCAAGGCCCCGCAGCGGCTGGACCTGGTCTGGCGTGACAACACCCAGCGCGACTACAACTTCGGCAACCAGTTCGTCATCGAGCCGATGGACGAGAAGGCCTGCCTCGTGCTGAACGTCTGGACCAAGGGAATCAACGACGGCAAGAAGCGCCCGGTCTTCGTCTGGATCCACGGCGGCGGCTTCGCCACCGGTTCCGGCCATGACCTGGACTGCTATGAGGGCCGTGCCCTCGCCGACAAGGGTGACATCGTCACCATCACGATCAACCACCGCCTCAACATCCTCGGCTATATCGACCTGACCGCCCTGGGCGGCAAGTATGCCCAGTCCGTCAACCTGGGTCATCAGGATATCGTGAAAGCCCTCGAGTGGATCCGCGACAACATCGAGAAGTTCGGCGGCGACCCGAGCCAGGTCACGATCGGCGGTCAGTCCGGCGGCGGCGGAAAGGTGTCCACCGCGCTGGCCATGCCTTCCGCCAAGGGGCTCTTCAAGCGTGCCGTCGTCCAGAGCGGCTCCACCCTCCGCGTCGGCGACAGTGAATTCTCCCGCAAGCTCGGACTCGCCGTCCTCGACGAACTGGGCGTGAAGCCGGCCCAGGCCGAGGCCAAACTTGGCACCTTCACCTATGAGGAGCTTGTCGAAGCCGGCAACCGCGCTTCCCGCAAGGTCGCTACGGCCGGCGTACGCGCCGGTTTCGGTCCCGTCATGGACGGAAACATCGTCGCGGAACACCCCTTCGACCCCGAAGCCACCGCCATCTCCAAGGATATCCCGATGCTGATCGGAACGGACTTCAACGAGTTCACCTTCGACATCAGCGAGGAGAAGACCGAGGCCGAAGTGAAGGCAGCCCTGACCGAACGGATGGGTGAGGAGAAGGCCGTGAAGTTCATGGAAGAATTCAAGAAGGCCTTCCCGGAAGAGCCGGCCAAGGCGATGCTCTACATGGACATCCGGTTCCGTTCCGGTGCCGTCCAGCAGGCTGCGGCCAAGAGCCGTCAGAACGGTGCCAAAGCTTACCTCTACCAGTTCACCTGGAAGCCGGAGAACAACGTTCTCGGTGCCAGCCACGGCATGGAGCTTCCGTTCATGTTCAACAACGTAGCCGTCCAGCGCGAGATGACCGGTTCCTCCGAGAGCGCCTACAAGCTGCAGGAGGTCATCAGCAACTACTGGCTCGCCTTCATCAAGACCGGCGATCCGAACGTGGCCGGACAGCCTGTCTGGGAGCCGTACAATGAAGAAACCGGCCCCTGCATGATGCTGGACAATACCTGCGTCATGAAGTACAACCACGACAAGGCACTCCTCGAACTCGCTCAGTAACCTTCAAAAACATACGATTATGAAGCATTCCCTTCTCCTCGCCGGAATGGCCCTTTCCATCCTGGCAGGATGCGGCCCCAAGGCTGCACAGACCGCGGCGCCGGCGCATCCCGGTCCCATTACGGCCGGCGAGCATACCCGCGTCAACACCACTTATGGCACCGTCGAGGGCTATCTGGATGACGATGTCTACACCTTCAAGGGCATCCAGTACGCCAAGGCCGAGCGGTTCATGCCGCCGCAGGCTCCCGACAAGATCGAGGGCGTCCGGATGTGCAAGCTCTACGGCCCCAAAGCGCCGCAGAACCTGAGCCTCGAATGGCGCGACAACACCCAGACCGACTACAACTTCGGCAACCAGTTCGTCATCGAACCGATGGACGAGAAGGCCTGCCTCGTGCTGAACGTCTGGACCAAGGGCTTGGGCGACGGCAAGAAGCGCCCGGTCTTCGTGTGGACCCACGGCGGCGGCTTCTTCAGCGGTTCCGGTCATGACCTGGACTGCTATGAGGGCCGTGCCCTCGCTGACAAGGGCGACATCGTCACCATCACAATCAACCACCGCCTCAACATCCTGGGCTATGCCGACCTCCGCGGTCTCGGCGGCAAGTACTCCGAGTCCGTCAACCTCGGCCATCAGGATATCGTGAAGGCCCTCGAGTGGATCCATGACAACATCGAGAAGTTCGGCGGCGACCCGAACTGCGTTACCATCGGCGGCCAGTCCGGCGGCGGTGGAAAGGTTTCCAACACCATGGCCATGCCTTCCGCCAAGGGACTTTTCCATCGCGCCATCATCCAGAGCGGCTCCGGTCCGCGTTCCGGTGATGCCGAGGCTTCCATCAAGTTCGGCCCCGTCTTCCTCCAGGAACTCGGCGTGAAGCCGGGTCAGGCCGAAGCCAAACTGGATTCCTTCACCTACGAAGAACTTGTGGCCGCCGGCAACCGAGCCAATGCCAAACTCGCCCAGGACGGCCGTCGCATGGGCTTCGGTCCCGTCATGGACGGTAAATATATCGCCGAGCATCCATTTGACCAGGCCGCTACGGATATCTCCAAGGACGTCCCCCTGCTGGTCGGCTGCAACTTCAACGAAATGCAGTTCGACATCAGCGCGGAGAAGACGGAGGCTGAGGTAAAGACCGCCCTCACCGAAAGGATGGGCGAGGAGAAGGCCGTCAAGTTCATGGAGGCGTTCAAGAAGGCCTATCCGAACGAGGAACCAAAGGCCATGCTGTACGTGGATACCCGTTCCCGCGGCAACGCCGAACACCAGGCGCTCCTCAAGAGCCGTCAGGGAACGAAATCCTTCCTCTACCTGTTCACCTGGAAGCCGGAGAACAACGTGCTGGGCGCCAGCCACGGCATGGAACTTCCGTTCATGTTCAACAACATCGCCGTCCAGCGCGAGATGACCGGCTCCTCCGAGAGTGCCTACAAACTCGCCGACATCATGAGCGACTACTGGATTGCCTTTATCAAGAACGGCGATCCGAACGTGGAAGGTCGTCCCGTCTGGGAACCCTACAATGAGGAAACCCGGCCGACCATGGTCCTGGACAACACCTGCGAGACCAGGCACGGCCACGACAGCGAACTGATCGACCTGATGCGCCAATAGGAAAGTCATGAGAACGAACGTATTCTCCCTTTCCATCCTGTGTGCCCTCATCCTGGCAGGATGCGGTTCCGTGAGTGCGGAGCAGCCCGCTCCGCACCCCGGGCCCATCACGGCCGGTGAGCATACCCGGGTAGATACCAAGTACGGTACCGTCGAGGGTTACTTGGACGACGACGTCTACACTTTCAAGGGCATCCGGTATGCCAAGGCCGAACGGTTCATGCCGCCGCAGGCTCCCGACAAGTATGAGGGTGTCCGGATGTGCAAGTTATATGGTCCCAAGGCCCCCCAGATGAACAGCCTGGTCTGGCGGGACGACACCCAGCGCGACTACAGCTTCGGCAACCAGTTCAACATCGAGGCGATGAGCGAGGAGGACTGCCTGGTCCTCAACGTCTGGACGAAAGGCTTGAACGACGGGAAAAAACGCCCTGTCTTCTTCTGGATCCACGGCGGCGGTTTCAACGACGGCTCCGCCATCGACCTGGACTGCTACGAAGGACGTGCCCTGGCCGACAAGGGTGACATCGTCACCGTGAGCATCAATCACCGGCTCAACGTGCTTGGCTACATGGACCTGAGTTTCCTCGGCGGCAAGTACGCCCAGTCCGTGAACCTCGGGATGCAGGACATCGTGAAAGCCCTGGAATGGGTCCGGGACAACATCGGAAAGTTCGGCGGCGACCCGGATCAGGTCACGATCGCCGGGCAGTCCGGTGGGGCCGGAAAGGTGACGACGCTCCAGGCCATGCCTTCCGCCAAGGGCCTCTTCCAGCGGGGGATCATCCAGAGCGGTTCCTTCCGCCGGATTACCAGCGGGGAATATGGGCAGCAACTCGGCCGGACCTTCCTGGAAGAACTGGGCGTGAAGCCTGCACAGGCCGAAGCGCGGCTCGGCACCTTCACCTACAAGGAACTCCGCGAAGCCGGAAACCGGGCCATTGCCAGGATGAAGGCCGCTCCCGGGGAGCGGGGCGGATTCTGCCCGTTCCTGGACGGGACCGTCATCACGGAGCAGCCTTATGACCCGGAGACGGCCACCCTCTCGCGGAACGTGCCCATCATGATTGGCAGCAATTTCAACGAGTTCTTCTTCGACATCAGTCCTCAGAAGACGGAGGAGGAGGTCCTGACGACCCTGACGGAGCGCATGGGAGCGGAAAAGGCCCGGCAGTTCATGGAGGAATTCCGGAAGGTCTATCCCGACAAGGCCCCCAAGGACATGCTGTATGTCGACACCCGCGTGCGCAACAACACCCTCCGGATCGCTGACGCCAAGAGCGGCATGGGCGAGAAAGTGTATGTCTATCACTTCCAGTGGATTCCCGAGAACAATGTGCTGGGCGCCAGCCACGGCATGGAACTTCCCTTCATGTTCAACAACGTCGCCCGCCAGCGCGAGATGACCGGCTCCTCCGAAAGCGCCTACCGGCTCGCCGACATCGTGAGCGACTACTGGATTTCCTTCATCAAGACCGGCGACCCGAATACGAAGGGCCGTCCCGCCTGGGAGCCTTACACCCCGGACGGCGGTGCCAGCATGGTGCTGGACAACACCTGCGGCACCAAGCGCAGCCACGACAAGGTCCTGGTCGGCCTGGCGCAATAAATCCGACGGAATAAAAAGGAGAAGACCTCGAAAGGCAGTTCTTTCGAGGTCTTCTTTTCTTTACGTTCAGAACTTCCAGCCGATTCCGGCGCGGCCTCCCTGGTACTGGAATCCATACCCCGCTTCGGCAAAACCGTAGAATCGTTTCCCGAAAGTGACGCCGATCGGAACGAGCTGGTAGGCCGGAAAGATCATGACACCAAGACCTCCTGCAATCTCCGAATAGAGGGAGAATCCGGTCCGATTGATCCAGTTTCCCCGGAAGGAAAGCATATAGCTGCCGTTGGCAGCCAAATCCTCCATCCGGTGTTTGAACCGCTCAGAAGCATAGCCATCGGTAGGAGCAGGAACACAAGGAATGGACATCGTAAGCCCGATGCTGAACCATTTGTGCCGTTCAGGGGTATATAAGACTTCGGCAGAAACAGAAGCGAGCGGGGTTGGGCTCATAAATGCAGGGCTGGCATAAGCGCCTCCAACCTGAACCTGCCAGCTATGAAAACCGGACTCCTCTTGCTGTGCATGGCAGGTGGATGCAGGAAGAAGCATCAGGAATACCAATAGTGTAGGAAGTAGGATAATTCTTTTCACTTCTATGAATTATTAGGAGTTATGTTGTAAATACGCTGTTTTCCAAGTATTATAATTACTATAAAATTACCAGTTCTTCCGGTCCACCGTCCAGTCGGGATACTTCCAGTGCATGTATTCGCTGTCCAGGAAGAGGGCGGACTCGCCCACCTTGCCCTTCAGGTGCCAGTCCAGCCACTTGCGGACGGCTACGGCATAACCGCCGCCATACAGCTCGTAATACGTGCCGTGGTGACCGTCCGGCGGAGTGTTGATCATGACGACCGGAACATTCTTGATGTTGGTGAAGTCCTTGACGGCATTGTTATAGGCAATGTCGGTCGGGCCACCGATGATGTACAGCATCGGGGTATGCAGGCTCGCCAGGGCGCTCTTTGCCGCCCCGGCCATGGAGGAGTCACCGATGCCGGAATTAAGCAGGATGCAGGTCGTCAGACGCGGATCGTGGGAAACGGCGAGGGTCATCGCACCGCCACAGGACTGACCCATTGCAGCCACGTGACAAAGGTCCACTTTTCCATAATACTCCGACTCGGGGTTGGCATTCTGGTCCGTCAGCCAGTCCAGGGCCTCCAGCATCTGGCGCGGATAAGTGCGGGGACGCATAGGCTGGGCCTCCGGGGCCCGGTTCCGCTGCTCCCGGATGGCCTTGAGCCGCTTCTCCGTTTCTTCCTGCTGGGCCTTGATTTCGGCAGGAGTGGGCGCCTTGATTTCCTCACCTGTCGCCAGGATGACGCGCTTCCCTTCCGGATACATCCCCTTCATCACGTTCTTCCAGTTCGCAATCGGGTCTTCGTCCTCGAAGGGGCCGATTCCCACGACGATATAGCCGTAGGAAGCCACTTCGTTCAGCAGGAAACGCATCTGGACGGTGCTGTTGGAACAGCCGCCGTTCGCATACAGGAGAACCGGCAGCCGCTGTCCTTCAGGAAGCACCTGCGGGCGGTAGATGGTAAAGTTCGGAAGCGAAGCGTCCCCGGCGACCATCGCCTTGTACGGGCCCGTGCCGCCGTCCTGGACGGTATAGGATTTCTCCGTCTGGGCGAAGCCGACAACGGTCGTTGCAACCAGCAGCAAAGTACACAAAAGTTTACGCATGATAACAAGTTTTAGATAGTTGTCAGTAATTGTCCGAATTCCGCCACGCTGGCGGCAATGAGGTCCGGGGCCGGATCGGCGGTGAGAGCAGTCTCGAGGGTCGTCTCCCCACTGAGGACCAGCACCCCGAAGCACCGGGCGTTCCGCGCGGAAGCGACATCGGTGTAAAGCCGGTCCCCGCACACGGCCACTTCTTCGGGACGCAGTCCTAAGGAAGCGCACAAACCATTGAGCATCAGCGGGCTCGGCTTACCGATTACCGTATCGGGCATTCTTCCGACGGCCCCTTCCAGGGCCTTGCACAGGGACCCGCAGTCAATCAGGACCGTCTCACGGTCCGTCGGGCATACCCAGTCGGGATTGGTGGCGATATAGGGGATGTCCCGTTTCGACGCCCACCAGGCGGCCCGGCAGAACCGGTCGTAGGTCAGGGTGGGGTCGAAGGCGACAACCAAGGCATCCGGGCGGTCGGCAGGGTCGTCCCGGGTAAGTTCGAACCCAGCCTCCTCAAATTCCCGCTGCATGCTCGGCGTTCCCAGGACGAACAGCCTCCGGACCTCCGGAAGCCTCGCCCGGAGATGGCCGATGGTCGCCTGGGAAGAAGTAAGGACCTGATCCTCGGATACTTGGATTCCCATTCCCCGTAGCTTTTCCACATAGTCCTTCCGGCTCCGGGTGGGATTGTTGGTCAGGAAAGAGTAACCGATTCCACGGTTCCGCAGCAGCTCCAGGAAGGCGGGCGTGAAAGGGAACAGGGTCGATCCCAGGTAGATGGTCCCGTCCATGTCCAGGGCCACGTGCCGGATCTTGCCGCACGCAGCCCTGAGACGGGATTCCTCCAGTGGTGACCGGTATCGGAACGCTTCCATCAGTCCTTCTTCAGCCGGTAGATCATGAACGTCTTGGCCGGGATTTTCTCGTCGAAAAGTCCGTCCTTGAGGTCGAACGTCCCCGTTTCGGGAACGACGGCCTCCGGATTCTCCAGTGTGTTGTCCAGGTCCGGATACGGGCTGTGGAAGGAAGTGCAGCCGGCGGCGGTGAGCCGCTGGCCCTTCTTCAGGCCCTTGACGCTGATGAAGACGTTCCGGGAATAGGTCGACGTATTGACGATCTTGACGATGTATTCACCTGCATCGGCATCCCAGACGGCCGAGGCGAACAGGCCGTCCTGCCCTTCCTGGCCACTCACAGGCTTGCCGTTCAGGGTCAGAGACGCCACATGGGTTCCCTTGTTCAGGGAATATAGCTGCTGGACGTACCAGCTGCAGCTCCGTACGCTGGAAAGGTTGTCGAACCAGATCAGGTCCGGCCGCCACTGCCAGCCTTTCACGTGCGCGAAGAGCGGCGCATAGGTGGCCATCTGCACCAGGTCGGCATTCCTCTCGAGCCCGGTCATGAAGGCGGCCTCCAGCAGGGAGGCGTTGAAATGGTTCCATTTCTTCCCTTCCCCATGGCACGCATACTCACCGGCGAAGACCTTCGGCCCTTTCCGGTCATAGTTGTCATACCGGCTTCCCTGGGCCAGGAACCAGGACTCGGGCCGATAGTAGTGCTCGTCCACGAGGTCCACGCCCACCGTGCGCATCTGGGGCCACAGGTACTCGAAGAGTTCACCCTCCGAACCGGGGCCGGACGTGCCGATGATCTTAATTTCAGGATGCTTTTCGCGGATGGCCTTGACAAACGGGATGAGGCGCTTGGGGTATTCCGGTCCCCACTGCTCGTTACCCACGGCAAGGAGCCGCATGTTGAACGGAGCCGGATGGCCCATCTCGGCGCGGACCTTGCCCCAAGGGGTGTCGGTGGCACCGTTGGCGAATTCGATCAGGTCCAGGGCGTCCTGGATGTAGGGTTGCAGTTCGGAGACGGGGATGAAGGCGTCGGGATTGTCCGGACTGTTCTGGAACTGGCAGGCGATGCCGCAGCTGATCACGGGAAGCGGAGCCGCCCCCAGGTCCTCGCAAAGCTGGAAGTATTCGAAGAAGCCGAGTCCATAGCTCTGGAAATAATCCGGGAACAGCCGGTCGGCATAGGTGTAGTGCCAGCGGTTCTCGTTGAAAGGACGGTTCTCCACGGGACCGACCGAGTTCTTCCAGTTGTACCGCGTGTCGATGTCGGCGCCCTCCACGATGCAACCGCCCGGGAAACGGAAAACGCCCGGGTGAAGGTCGTACAAGGCCTGTACAAGGTCTTTCCGCAAGCCGCCCTTCCTGCCCTTCCAGGTATCCACCGGGAAGAGGGAAATGTGCTCCAAATCCGCCCCGTTGGTGGCAGAGGCGAGGAAGACCCGCAGGCGGGCGTCCTGCATCGTCACGGGCGCGGTCAGGACGGTCTCATACTGCTTCCACTGGTCCGAAGTGATGTCGATCTCGGACGAAACGAGGACCTGGCTCTCCACGTCGGACTCCAGGTTGACCAGTTCCGCGCGGACCTTGCTTCCGGCTCCCCGGGCCCAGACGGAGAAGCGGTATTCCTTGCCCCGCTGGATTCCCATCCCGAAGAAACCGTCGTTCTGCAGGCCGGTGTACTTGTCGGTATGCCCGGAAGGGTCCAGGTGGACATAGTTCGGATTGCGGTCGAACGGGCCGTCATTCTTCAGGGAAACCTTTCCGAAGGCGGTCCAGGCGGTGAAGGGATGCGGGAAGTCGAACGAACGGTTCTTGACCATCTCGGCATACACACCGCCGTCCGCGGCGAAGTTGATGTCCTCGAAGAACACGCCGTACATGGTCGGCTGGATGGCGGCGCCATTCTTGGAGGCGTCGAGTACCATCGCGTGGGCGGTCTTCTCCGACGCATCTTCCAAGCACACGACCGGCCATTCATCTTCCCACCCGATTTCACGGATGACGAGTTTGGACTGACCGCCATACCTTTCATAGGCATGGCAGAGATACAGGTCCTTTCCGTCGATGGTATAGGCCGAACAGTGACCGGAAGCGACGAAACGGTCGCTGTCGAAGGCCACGAGGCGGCCACCGCCCTGGGCCATGTCCTTCCCGGTGTCATCCAGATAAGGGCCTTCCACGTTCCGGGAACGGCCGACGGCTACCTTATAGGAACTGTTGACACCTACGCAGCAGTAATCCCAGGAGACAAAGAGATAGTACCAGCCGCCATGCTTGTACACGTGCGCGCCCTCGATGGCATTCTTTCCGGCCAGGATGGAAAGCGGATTATGGATATCGGGTCGGTCGATGGTGTATCTCCGGGCGATGGTCCGGGGTACGCCGTCCACGCCCGACAGGTCTTTCTTCAGGCGGACGAGCTGGATGCCGTCCCAGTAGGAGCCGAAGACCATCCAGGGCGTCCCGTCATCGGCAATGACGACATTGGCGTCGATGGCGTTCCATTTCATCCCGTCCGGGACGGAATGGATGATTTCACCGCAGTCCTTCCAGGGTTCCGATGAGGCCGGATCCAGCGTGGAGCGGGTCATGTGGCAGATGACGGAAGTCTGGAGCCCGGAGGCCGAAGGAGAACAGAACATATGCCACAGGCCGTTGTGGTGGATGATGTCCGGTGCCCAGGCACCGCCGCGCCAGCCGGGAACGAATTCCGAGATCCACTTGAAATCGACCTTCGGCCCCGGGACGGAAGTCCAGGTCTTGAGGTCGGTGGACGTCATCTCCGAAGGGCCGGTACCGAAGACATACCAGGTATCCCCTTCCTTCGCGAGGACGGGATCGTGGACGCCCGGCTCCACCGGGTCGAAACGGTAAGGGGCTCTGGGATGGCGCTGGGCCGATGCGGTCAGGCAGACGGCCAGCAGCAATCCCGCCAGGGCTGCAATTCTTTTCATGGTCATT
>JAEEGL011055342.1_pt1 | contig 45684 bp, 39 predicted proteins | sample 9134231 | NCBI WGS metagenome assembly JAEEGL01 (sample SAMN16246548, study PRJNA631951) | gut metagenome | biome: gut microbiome; feature: rumen; material: fiber-attached | host: Bos | place: Iran: Karaj | collected 2018-10 | reverse complement strand
TTCTACGATATTCATAAAGAACCGGATCCGGAGGAAGGGCAGCTCCACTGGGTCGCAGTAAAGAAGACTGCACAGGGCAAAGGGCTTTCGAAACCGCTGATCACATATGTGCTTCGGGTCATGAAGGATCTGGGATACAGGAGAGTCAAGATCCATACGCAGACGAATACCTGGCTCGCCTGTAAGATCTATTACGATCTGGGCTTCCGGCCGGAGAAGGAAAGTCTTCGGAAGGACCGGTTCGGCTGGAAGATGGTGGCCCTTCTGACAGGGCGGGAGATGCTTCCGTAGAACAAGATAATTTAATGGGGCTTATCAAGAAGGTGTTTTTACTATTTAATAAAATATGGGGAGCATCGAAGCCGAAACGGGGTCGGTGAAGTGGAGAAAAATCATATTCAAGGAGTAGTGTAGAAATGAAAATCCTGGTATTAAATGGCAGCCCGAAGAAGAAAAGTGATACGTTCCGTCTGACGGAGGCCTTTCTCAAAGGCCTCAATAAGGAGCAGAAGCATGAGGTCACGGTGATCAATGTGATCGACAAGAAGATCTCTCCCTGTATGGGATGCTTCGGATGCTGGCAGAAACTTGACGGACACTGTGTGATCGAGGACGATCAGAACGCGATCCTGGATCAGTATGTGAAGGCGGATGTGATCATCTGGAGTTTCCCTCTTTACTGCTATGCGATGCCGTCCCACCTCAAGGCCGTACTCGATAGAACGATCCCTCTGGTGAAGATGGATATGGTGCAGGAGAAAGACGGTACCGTCCATCACGAAGCGCTGGCGGATTTCTCGAAGATCCATACGCTGGTCATCTGTGGCTGCGGATTCCCGGACTGGGAAGGAAACTTCGACGGCCTTCGGGAGATGTGTAAGCATTGCTTCCCGGATCACGATATCGTATGTGTACCGGAAACACCGATGCTGAATATCCCTGCGGCGGCGCCTGTGGCCGACCCGCTTCTGGCGAGATTTACGGCGGCGGGAGAAGAGTACGAGAAGAATCTGACTCTTTCCCGGGAGACCATCGCGTCTCTGGAGGTGCCGATGATCCCGAAGGAGATGTATATCCAGAACGTCAATGCGCAGTAAGTAATCAGTAGAACAGGAACACCCACCCGGCGCATTTGCCGGATCGGACCCGATGGGGCGGAGGGCTTATGATCGAGAATATCCTGAATCAGATAGACAGTGTGATGTATTACCCGATACTGATCATCGTGATGACCATCGCCGGTCTGTATTTCACACTTCGGACCAGGGGCGTGCAGATCCGTCTGTTTCCGGAATCGCTCCGCCTTCTGAAGGAACCGCCGGAGGATAAGAAAAATGTCTCGTCGCTTCAGGCGATGCTCGTTTCCACGGCGTCCCGTGTGGGTACGGGAAACATCGTCGGTGTCTCGACCGCGATCTGCCTCGGCGGTCCGGGTGCCTGTTTCTGGATGTGGCTGATGTGCATCATCGGTGCGTCATCGGCCTTTATCGAGAGTACCCTGGCGCAGATCTTCAAGAAGAAAAATCCGGACGGGGAGTGCTTCGGCGGCCCTGCCTATTATATTGAAAAAGCACTGCACGCGCCGCTGGTTGCGGGTGTTTTCTGTGTGTTCCTGATCGCGACATACGCAGTGGGATTTAATCTTCTTTGTTCGTATAATCTGCAGTCCAGCTTCGAGGCGTATTCCTTCTATGATCCGAAGAGCACACCGCTTATCGTGGGTGCGATCTTGGCGGTCCTGACCGGCTACTGCCTCCTCGGCGGCGGCAAGCGTATCGTGAAGATCACGAGTGTCATCGTTCCGGTGATGGGTGTGGCCTATGTGGCCATTTCGCTTCTGGTGATCGGTGTCCATATCACGAGCGTACCGAAGATGTTTCTCATGATCTTCGAGGATGCCTTCGACTTCCGGGCGATCTTCTCCGGTGTGGCCGGATCCTGCATGATCTACGGTATCAAGCGTGGCCTTTATTCGAACGAGGCAGGTGTCGGTTCGGCGCCGAATGCCTCGGCGTCGGCGAAGGTCTCTCACCCGGCGAAGCAGGGACTGGTGCAGACGCTGTCTGTCTATATCGACACCCTTCTTCTGTGCACGGCCACGGCGCTCATGTGCCTTTCGAGCGGAGTGGAGAGGAACGAAGCCGTTTCCGGTGCGCCCTATGTGCAGAATGCACTCTCTACGGTCATTAAGGGGGCGGGACCGGTCTTCATTACCGTGTCGCTGGTGCTGTTTGCTTTCACTACGCTTCTGGGCAATCTCTATTATGTGGATAATGCCCTGATCTTTCTGAATAAGAAGCGTCACCCGTCGAAAAACTTCATGCGGGTGTTCCATATTCTCTGTGCCGTTGTGGTCATGCTCGGAGCCATTGTTCCGATGGATGCGGCGTGGGCGATGGCGGATATCACGATGGGCGGGATGACCCTTATTAACCTTCCGTGCTGTATGCTTCTGGGAAAGGTGGCCATCGATGCGCTTCGGGACTATGAGGCACAGAGAAAGGCCGGGAAGAATCCTGTCTTTACGGGGAAGGATATCGGCCTTCCGGAAGAGGAACTGGACTTCTGGAAGTAAAGAAGGAGAACGGTTTTATATAGAGGCATCAGGCATCGGGGTGGCTGCGGAAGGTGAAATATGACAAAGGACGAAATGGAGAGGATCCTGGAAGAGGGAGATTTCAAAGAGCGCATGAGAGTCCTCGACGAAGTGGAGGATCAGAAGATTCTGGAAAGAGTCGCGATGGAGGATGAGCATATGTCCGTGCGGGCGGCGGCGACGAGGAAACTCAGAAGTCAGAAGCTTCTTTCCGAGCTGGCGCTGCACGATTCGGAAGGGTGTGTCCGTGTCGCCGCGGTGGAGCGGGTGAAGGATCCGGACACGCTGGCATTTGTTGCGAGATTCGATGACTCGCGTAATGCGAGGAAGATCGCCATCAGTAAAATCACGGATGAGGAAGTTCTTGCGGAGGTCGCTAAGAGCGATGAGTATGACGCCAATCAGATCGCGGCGGTGACCAGGATCACGAATATGAGCCTGCTCCTCGATGTGGCGCTGGAGGATACGCAGGGCCATGGTGGTGGGTGCGCGGCGGAGAAACTGCGGGACGATCCGGTCGCTCTTACGATGATCCTTACGAAAGGAAAGGCGGCGATGGCCCGTGCAGCAGCGGCTTTCTATTCGCGGGATCAGGAAGTGCTTAAGGATGCGGCACTGTTCGATCCTGATCCCTATGTGCGCCGCTGTGCGACCAGAAACCTGACCGATCAGGATGTTCTTATGCTCGTGTATTCGAATGAGACGAGTCCGCGTGTCCGGGCCGTGGCGGCCGGCCACATGACGGACAGTGAGCGGCTCTTCCAGATCGCGACGCATGATCCGGACAGGGATGTGCGGATCGCTGCGGCGGGGGCGGTGAAGGATGAAGAGACGCTGGCCCGCATTATCCGATCGGATGCCGATGAGTATACGCGCGGCGAAGCGGCGAAGAAGATCAAAGATCCGGAATTGGCGGAAGTGCTTTTTGCGAAGGAGAGTGCGCATGCCGTACTGTATCATCTGAGGCAAACCATTATCAAGGCGCCGAAAGGACTGGACCTTCTGCTTTCGAATACGGATGTGGGCAGCCGAAGAAGCGGTGTCGAGATGCTGGATGATCCGGAAGTTCTCTATCAGACGGCGCTGGCGGACCCGGAAGTGAGACGGTCTGCGGAGTCGGCGCTGGCGGTGCTGGGCCGGCTGGACCTTCTGAAGAAACTGGTGTGCGAGTATGAGAATTGGCTGGATAGATATCTTATCGTGCTGAACTATATCAAGGAGCAGGAAGATATTGAGGAGATCCTTCCGTATGTTTCCGAAAAACCGTTTGCCGAGACAGTGGTGTCCCGGATCAAAGATGTGAAACTTCTGCGGAAGATATCTAGGTCTCATCCGAGCCGTGATGTGTGTATGTATGCTGCGATCCGGCTGGGAAATGTCAAGCGGATACGGGAGCTTCTTATCGATCCGGAAACGGGGAAGTATGACCGCTCGTGGATCGGGAAGATCCCGGATCTGGGAGTGGATGGGAAGAAGTGACGGGATGCCTTTGCGTAAAAAATGGACCCGGCTGTTGGGGGTACCGGGTCCGTGGACAAGAAAAGAGGTATTTGTGTTATGAGGTTATTATGAACTCATTGATGTTTCATAACTTACAATGTCATTATGCTTCTTTAACCTTAAATGAACCTTAAACTTACTTTAAAGTATTCACAGTTTGGATGTATTGCGTCAATATTTTTCTTCTATACTGGTCTAAAAAGAGCGGGGAGGCAGAAGGTATGAGAATCGAATCCTTAACGTGTCCGAATTGTGCCCGATCCCTGAACCTTCAGGATCTGGACGAGAATGTCAGGTTCGCGCGCTGTCCGGCATGCGGGGCGCAGCTGCATATCGATTACGAGCAGGGAGCGGTCCTGGCCGGAAAGAATGGTGAGAAGGCGGATCCCAGATCGGAGATCCGTGATGACAGGACCGGCGAGGTGCTGGCCCGGATGGTGATCCCGGCAGGCTGGGAGGCCAGAGGGCTGACGCTGGATGTTTTCCAGGGGATCGACAAGCCGTTCCTGGCACAGGTGCTGGCGAAGTCGAAGGATGGAAGTTCTTCGGTACTTCTTCGAACCGGCGAGATGTTTCTGGATGTGCTGGAATCCTTCGACAGGATCATGGGCTCGGACCGGTTCGTCGACGGGAAGATCTCCCAGAGCCTGCCGCTCATGATGCGCAGGCAGCTTCCCTATTCCAATTATCTCAATGCATTTACCGCACGTTTCTTACAGGGAGCGTCCATCGAGCCGGTGGCGAACGCGAAACTTCCGAGTGTGCTGGGACTGCATCCGGAGCTGGCGAAGCGGCAGCTGTATTCGAAGTTCGAGTTCCAGAAGTCCTGGGATATGACATATCCGAATCCGATCGCGGAGCCGTCCCTTCTGTCGACGAATGCGGAGTCGCTTCTTAGGAAGTTTACGGGCGACGGGAAGGTCTATATGGTGGGGATGGACATGACCTCGATGGAGTGGGAGTCGAATATCACACAGTATGCGGCGGCCTATGGAATGGCCGGTATGATGGCCCTTGCCAGGAAGTGTCATGGCCATTATGTGGCGTGGGGCAGTGAGAACATCTACTTCTGTACGACAGATCCGGCCCACGAGGATGCGGCGACGGCGGCCTTCATGCAGATGGTGAGTACGTTTAGTTTCGATGAGTCGGTCCATAAGAGAAAATTCGATAGGGCCTCGGAATTTAACCGGGCGGAACTGATGAAGAATCAGGCGCTGCAGGCGCAGACAGCGGTGCTTCAGCAGCAGCTTCGGATGAACCAGGCGCGGCTGCAGCAGACGCTTGCGGATAACAGCCGTGCCATGAGTGACATGATCATGGACTCGTGGAATCAGAAGATGGCGTCGGATTCGCGGATCAGTCAGGCGAGAAGCGAGGCGATCCTGGGTGTGGACACGTATGTCCGGACAGACGGCACGACGGTGCAGCACTCGGTGGTGGCGGATCACGTGTACCAGAACCAGTACGGGGATACGGTGGGGGTTTCGGGCCCGGCCATCGATCCTTCGTTCATTCCGGACTGGACAGAGATCCCGAAGGCGTAGACGCAATCCGTCGCGGGAACAGTGCTTTTGCCAAGGAATCGGATTTTTCGGGGAGAAAGATGGTATAATGCAGAGGTAAGTTTTCGCGGAGGTGCAAGATGGAGCGCACGACACAACTGTTTACCGAATTTAACGAAAGACTGTCGAAGGTCTGTGAGGCGTTTGCTGATCAGGTCAGTTCGGCAGAAGGCCCGACGGAAGGCGAGATGGCAGAGCATTTTAAGAACTTCCGGGGATATATAGAGCAGGAGACGGAGCCGTTCTGGAAAGAGAAGAAGTCCTATCTGGACGGCAAGACCGGTGAGGAGTTCATCGGGGAACTGGATATGGATGCGGCGCTGGCGGCTTTCTGTGAGTCGGCCCGGCTGATCGATGATGAGGCGACGCCGTATCCGCTGGTGGACCGGCTGAAGAGCTTCGGGGATCCGGCGTGTGAGTGGCTGCTGAAGATGGTTCTGGATGATTCCTGGGCGCCGGTGGAAGGCGAGGATGAGAACGAGTTCTTCGTGAAGTTCCAGCCTTGCGTGGCGGCCATCCGTTTCTTCGGGGCGGCAGAGTATGAGCCGGCGATGGAACCGGTGCTTACGCGTTTCTGCAGCTTCCCGAGTACGCAGGAATATATCGCGGACTCCGTGAAGGTCATGATGCTGGGGTTAGGTGAGAAGGCTGTTCCGGTGCTGACTGAGTTCATGCTCGATCGTTCGGATGCCGATATTACGGGTCCGTATGAGGATATGATGATCATGCTTACGCACGTGGGTATCAAGCACCCGAGTAATGAGATCTATCAGGCGCTCCGTTCGGGCTTCCGCCGCATGAAGGCGAAGGTCATCGCCGTGATCTGTATCGGTGACTATGGCGATCCTCGTGGTATCGCGCTTCTGAAGGGTTACCTTGACCGGACCGTGCATACCATCGATCGTGAGACTTTCTATGAGGCGCTCTCGGCGATCCGTCGTCTGGGCGGCGAGATCAACGACATCCAGGACCCGTTCCATGATTTTACGAAGCGGGTGCCGAAGAAGGATGAGGGAAAGAAATAATGGAATTCCGGCCGTGCATCGATATTCACAATGGTAAGGTGAAGCAGATCGTGGGCGGGACGCTCAGCGATTCGGGTGCGAAGGAGAACTTCGTGTCCGGGCGCGGTTCGGGCTATTATGCCAGGTATTACAGGGATTTAGGGATCCGAGGCGGGCATGTGATCATGCTGAACCGCGTGGGGACGCCGGAGTATGAGGCGAGCCGGGAGGCGGCGCTGGAGGCGCTTGCTGCCTATCCGGGCGGACTTCAGGTGGGAGGCGGCATCACGGCTGGAAACGCCAGTGCTTTTGTCGAGGCAGGCGCGAGCCATGTCATCGTGACCTCCTATGTTTTCTCGGACGGGAAAATCAACTACGAGAATCTCTCGGCGCTTGTGCGCGCGGTGGGCCGTGAACATGTGGTGCTGGACCTGAGCTGTCGCAGGAAGGGTGACGACTACTATATCGTGACCGACCGGTGGCAGAAGTTCACGAGGACGAAACTGACGCCGGCGCTGCTTCTGAAACTCGAGAAGTACTGCGACGAGTACCTGATCCATGCTGTCGATGTGGAAGGGAAGGCCGCAGGACCGGATGCGCAGCTGTTCTCTGTTTTCAGCGAGTACTTCGATGGTGCCGGATCTTCGGAGGGGGAAGGAAGTGCTGTGGCCGGAGCTTCGGCACGGCCGGTGACCTATGCCGGCGGCATCCACTCCTATGACGATATCCGCGCGCTGAAGGACGTGTCCGGCGGGCGCGTCAACATCACAGTCGGCTCAGCGCTGGACCTCTTCGGCGGGGAACTGTCCTGCGAGAAGATCCTGGAGATCGTGAAAGACTGATTCTCCCGGTCTGTTCGGGTGGGGACGGCCATGGAAAGCCTTCCCGGATCGAAAGTGACGCCCGGTCTTTCCACATGAAGGGCAACAAAAAAGCTCCGAATATTCGGAGCTTCTTTCGTGGAGCGGGATACGAGATTCGAACTCGCGACTTTCACCTTGGCAAGGTGACACTCTACCACTGAGTTAATCCCGCATGTAAAGTCAACATGTGATATTATATGCGCGGGTCGGGCGTCTGTCAACACTTTTTTTCGCAGACGGGAGGAAATCTGTCCGATCCGGACGGGAGAAGGCCTGAGGAAACCCTGCGAAGCCCCAATTATCAAGAAACCGATATTGACATATTACTATATAAGGGATATATTTTGAGTATTAAATAGTTTGAAAGGCAAAGTATTTTTATGAGCAGCTCAAATTCATCCTCTGAACTAGTAAACGGTTTTGGCCGGGTGATTGGTGTCGGCAGCTATTTGCCGAAAAATATACTCACGAATGACGATCTGGCGAAGATCGTGGAGACGAACGATCAGTGGATCACCGAGCGTACGGGCATCAAGACCCGCCACATCTCGGATCCGGAAGTGGACACGACAGAATCTATGGCGATTGCCGCGGCAAAAGCAGCGGTGAAGGACGCCGGCATCGATCCTTTGGAGATCGGGCTGGTGATCGTCGCCTGCACCACGCCGAATGTACTCTTCCCGGCATTGAGTACATCTGTTCAGGCAGCCGTGGATGCGGATAACGCGATGTGCTTCGACATGAATGCGGCATGTCCGGGATTCCTGACGGCTTTCGTTACCGCGCAGAACTATATCAAGGCCGGAACCGTCGACTGCGCACTGGTGGTCGGCGCCGAGAACCTTACCAACTATGTAAACTTCGAAGACCGCGGCACGTGCATCCTCTTCGGTGACGGTGCCGGAGCGGTCGTTCTCAGATCCGAGAAGGATCAGCAGTACGATGCGATCATGCGGGCCGCCGGAAAACGCGGCGAGTGCATGCATTGCGAGTCGGTCATGCAGAAGGGCAGAGAGATGACCGAGGAATTCAGAAAAGCGACATACATCAACATGGACGGGCAGACCGTATTTAAGTTTGCCGTGACCGAAGTACCGAAGGTCATCGAAGATCTTCTCGGAAGAACGGGCACGGATGCCGATGACATTGACTACTTCATCCTGCACCAGGCGAACCGCCGCATCATCGAATCCGTGGCCAAGCGCCTGAAGCAGCCTATCGAGAAGTTCCCGATGAATATCGAGAAGACCGGAAACACCTCCTCGGCAAGTATTCCGATCCTGCTCGACGAGATGAAACAGCAAGGGCTCCTCGGACAGGGAAATAAGAAGATCGTGGTGTCGAGCTTCGGCGCCGGACTTCTCTGGGGCGCATTCCAGACCGAGATCTGAGAAATCAGGATCAGGCCATCGTAAGAATAAGAAATAGTAATAGATATATAAGAGTATAAGAGAAAAGGAGCCAACATGAAAACGAGACTGACTGAACTTCTGAATATCGAATATCCGATCATCCAGGGCGGTATGGCCTGGGTGGCCGATTTCCATCTCGCGGCAGCAGTAAGTAATGCCGGAGGCCTGGGCATCATCGGATCGGGCGGAGCGGATGCAGACTGGGTAAGAAACCAGGTGAAGTCCTGCCGTGAACTGACAGACAAGCCTTTCGGCGTCAACGTGATGCTGATGAATCCCCACGCACCGGAGATCGCCGATGTCCTCGCAGAGGAGAAAGTAGCCGTCATCACCACCGGTGCAGGATCCCCGGAGCGCTACCTGAAGAAATGGCAGGAAGCCGGCATTAAGATCATCCCGGTCGTTGCGTCGGTCGGTCTGGCGAAGAGAATGGAGAAGCTCGGTGTTGACGCAGTGGTGGCAGAGGGTACCGAGTCTGGCGGACATATCGGTGAACTGACCACCATGACACTGGTTCCGCAGGTCGTGGACGCACTTTCGATCCCGGTCATTGCCGCAGGCGGAATTGCTGACGGCAGAGGGATCGCCGCCGCATTCATGCTGGGTGCCGAGGGCGTACAGTGCGGCACATGCTTCATCCCGTGCGACGAGACCAACATCCACCAGAACTATAAAGATCTCGTACTGAAGGCCAGCGATATCGACACGAAAGTGACAGGAAGGTCGACAGGACACCCGGTCAGAACGATCAGAAACCAGCTGACGAAGCTGTACCTGAAGATGGAAGCCGAGGGAGCCACCCTCGATGAACTCGAGCAGCTTTCCCTCGGATCCTTGAGAAAAGCAGTGCTCGACGGTGATAAGGATATGGGTTCTTTCATGGCGGGACAGATCTCCGGCCTTCTGAAAGAACAGATGACGGTAAAGGAAAGGATCGTGTCCATGATGGACCAGGCAGAAACACTTCTAGGAGGTAAGAAATCATGAAGATTGCTTTTATGTATCCGGGCCAGGGTGCCCAGAAGAATGGAATGATGCAGGACTTTTACGAGCAGATCGGATCGGCTCGTGAACTGTTCGATACCGCGAGCAAAATCAGTGGATACGATATCCCGGACCTTTGCTTCAATGAGAAAGAAGAACTGAACCAGACCAAGTACACACAGGTCTGCCTTCTGACCGCATGCATGGCAGCGACAGAGACCCTTCGTGAAGAAGGCGTCGAGCCGGATGCGACCTGCGGACTCTCCCTGGGCGAGTATACGGCCCTCGTTGCTTCCGGTGCGATGACCTTCGAAGATGCGATCAAACTCGTCACCGAAAGAGGCAAGATCATGGAAGCCGCGGCTCCGGATATCGGCGGCATGAGCGCAGTCATCGGCATGAACGAAGAGGATCTGCGTGCGGCCATCAACGGTATCGAAGGCGTATATGTTGCGAACTTCAACTGCCCGGGCCAGATCGTGATCACGGGCTATAAGGAAGCGGTCGAGAAGGCCGGCGAAGTCCTGAAGGAGAAGGGCGCGAAGCGCGTGATCCCCTTAAAGTGCAGCGGACCTTTCCATTCGCCGATCATGGCCGAAGCGGGAAAAGAACTGCGCTCTGTGATTGACGAAGTGGAGTTTTCCGACCTGAAGGTCCCCTACGCCGCGAACCTCACAGGCGACATCGTCCGCGATGCGAAGGAGATCCCGGAGCTTCTGGAGAAGCAGGTAAGCGGATCGGTACGCATGCAGCAGGATATCGAAGCCCTGGCCAAGGCCGGTGTGGATACATTCATCGAGATCGGTCCGGGTAAGACCATCTCCGGATTCGAGAAGAAGACACTGTCCGACGTCGAGATCCTTAACGTGGAAACACTCGAAGACGTCAAGACAGTCGTAGCACGCATCAAGGAAAAGGCGGAGGAAGAGAAATGACGAAGACGGCAATCGTAACCGGCGGATCCAGAGGCATCGGACGGGCGACCGCGATCGAGCTCAGTAAGATGGGCATGAATGTGGCCGTCATCTACCACGGCAATCAGGTGAAAGCAGACGAAACCGTCGCCGCCTGTAAGGAGAACGGCGTGGATGCTATCGCGATCCGTTGCGACGTGAAGAAGAAAGAAGACGTGGAAGCATCCGTCGAGAATGTCCGCGAGACATTCGGAAGCGTAGATGTCCTGGTCAATAATGCCGGGATCACGAAGGACGGACTTCTGCTTCGTATGAGCGAAGAGGACTTCGACGATGTCATCGACACGAACCTCAAGGGCTGCTTCCTCTTCAGTAAAGCCTGCTCGGGCATCATGATGAAGCAGAGATCCGGAAAGATCATCAACATCGCTTCCATCGTCGGTATCCAGGGCAACGCCGGACAGGCGAACTACGCCGCATCGAAGGCCGGCATCATCGGCTTTACCAAGTCCCTGGCGAAAGAACTGGGATCCCGCGGCATTAACGTGAACGCCGTGGCGCCGGGCTTCGTCGAGACCGACATGACCGATGTCCTGAGTGACAAGGTCAAGGAAGCCCTGATGAGCCTGATCCCCCTGAAGAGGACCGCGAAGCCGGAAGACATCGCCCACGCGATCGCTTTCCTCGCTTCGGAGAATGCAGACTATATCACAGGACAGGTGCTGACCGTAGACGGCGGCATGTGCATGTAATAGAAGAAACCATCGCCGCCCCTCATGCGGCCGGATGAAAAGGAAGGTAAACGAACATGAGAAGAGTAGTTGTTACAGGAATGGGTGCCATCACCCCGCTCGGAAACACAGTCGAAGAATTCTGGTCGAACATCAAGGCCGGTAAGGTCGGCATCGGCCCCATCACGAAGTTCGACACGACCGACTATAAGGCCAAGGTCGCCGGCGAGGTCCGGGACTTCAAGCCGGACGAGTATATGGACTTTAAGACCGCGAAGAGAATGGAACCGTTCTCCCAGTATGCGGCCGCCGCAGCCCTGATGGCGGTGAAGGATTCCGGCATTAATATCGAGAACGAAGATGCATACCGCTGCGGTGTCATCGTCGGTTCCGGCGTTGGCTCCATGCAGGCCACCGAGCGCGAGCATAAGAGACTTCTGGACTTTGGCCCGAACAAGATCGGCCCTCTTTACATCCCGCTCATGATCGGTAACATGGCAGCCGGAAACATCGCGATCGTTACCGGCTTCAAGGGCAAGAACATCGACGTCGTTACAGCTTGTGCATCCGGTACCAACTCCATCGGTGAAGCCTACAGAACGATCCAGTGCGGCGAAGCCGACGTGATCCTTGCTGGCGGTACGGAAGCTGCGATCTGCCCGATGGGTGTAGCCGGCTTCTGTGCACTGAAGGCCCTGTCCACCAGTGATGATCCGCTCCACGCCTCGATCCCCTTCGACAAGAACCGTGACGGCTTCGTACTCGGCGAGGGCGCCGGTGTCCTGGTACTCGAAGAGTACGAGCACGCGAAAGCCCGTGGCGCGAAGATCTACGCAGAGATGGCCGGTTACGGCGCTTCCTGCGACGCATACCACATCACCTCTCCGGAAGAGTCCGGTATCGGTGCAGCTCACGCCATGATGGCAGCCATTGCCGACGCAGGAATCGAGCCTTCGGAGCTTGACTACATCAATGCACATGGTACATCCACCCACCATAACGATCTCTTCGAGACACGTGCCATTAAGACGGCACTGGGCGAGGCGGCATATAACGTGAAGATCAACTCCACGAAGTCCATGACCGGACATCTCCTCGGAGCAGCCGGTGCCATCGAGGCCATCGTTCTGGCCAAGTCCGTCGAAGAAGGCTTCATCCACCAGACCATGGGTTCCTCCGAGACAGAAGAGGAAATGGATCTGAACTACTGCTTCGGCAAGTCCTACGAGCAGGACGTGAAGTACGCGATGAGCAACTCCCTCGGATTCGGCGGACATAACGCCTCGATCATCATGAAGAAGTTCGAGGACTGAGATCCGTCTGACCGGAAACCGGAACCCGTGGCCCCGCCACAGAAATGAGGTAATCATATGGCAAAAGCACTGACCACCAAACAGATCATGGATATTCTTCCGCACCGTTCTCCGTTCCTCCTGGTAGATGCCATCGAGGATTACGAAGAGGGCGTATATGCCATCGGCAGAAAATGCATCACCTACGATGAGCCCTATTTCCAGGGTCATTTCCCGGAGATGCCCATCATGCCGGGTGTCCTTCAGGTCGAGGCCCTGGCCCAGACCGGTGCCGTGGCGATCCTCTGTAAGGATGAATTTAAGGGCCGTATCGCCGTATTCGCCGGCATCGACAAGTGTAAGTTCAAGCGTCCGGTCGTCCCGGGAGATGTGCTGACACTGAAGACCGAGATCACGGCTCTGCGCGGTCCGGTCGGCATGGGCCACGGCGTGGCTTCTGTCGGGGACGAGGTCGCCTGCGACTGCATCATCAAGTTCGCGATCCTTCCTGAGAAGGACGCACACGGAAACAAATAATTGGAAATGAAGGTGTTCTTATATGGACAGCAAATGGATCGATTCGATCAATGATCTTAAGACCAAGAAGCAGGAAGCGGAGCTGGCCGGCGGGCAGGCCGGCATCGAGAAACAGCACGCCCGCGGTAAACTCACGGCAAGAGAGAGAATGGAAGCCCTCTTCGATGACGGTACTTTCGTCGAGCTGAATTCCCTCATGACATCCGGAGCGACAGACTTCGGAATGGATAAGAAGAAGAAACCGGGCGACGGTGTCGTGACCGGATACGGATATGTACACGGAAGACTCGTGTACGCCTCGTCCCAGGACTTTACTGTCGGCGGCGGTTCTCTCGGTGCGGCGCACGCGAAGAAGATCTGCCTGGCGATGGATAAAGCCATGGAAGAAGGTGCCCCGTTCGTCTCCATGAACGACAGCGGCGGAGCCCGCATCGAAGAAGGCATCGACAGTCTGAACGGCTATGCCGAGATCTTCTATAGAAATACCATGGCGTCCGGTGTGATCCCGCAGATCTCGGTCATCATGGGTCCCTGCGCCGGTGGGGCATGCTATTCCCCGGCCATCTGCGACTATATCTTCATGACTGAAGAGACCTCCCAGATGTATATCACCGGTCCTGCGGTCGTAAAATCCGTAACCGGCGAAGAGATCACAGCCGGAGATCTCGGCGGTGCCGGTGTGCACTCGTCAGTCAGCGGCGTGGCTCACTTCGTATATCCGGATGATCTTGCCTGCCTGAACGGCGTCCGCCGTCTGATTGGGTATCTCCCGGACAACAACGAGAGTGAAGCTTCCGAGGTAGAAGGTGTATCCGTCGATGCTTGCGCATCGATCCCCGAGATCGTACCGTCGAATCCGAAGGCGGCCTACGATGTCCGTGACGTCATCGCCACATTCATCGACAGAAGCAGCTTCATGGAAGTCTCCAGAGACTTTGCCAGGAATATCGTCGTCGGATTTGCCAGGATCGAAGGCAAGACCGTCGGTATCGTGGCGAACCAGAGCAACTGCATCGCCGGATCGCTGGAGATCAACGCCTCCGATAAGGGCGCGCGCTTCATCCGTTTCTGCGACTGCTTCAATATTCCGCTTGTGACGCTTGTGGACGTTCCGGCCTTCATGCCCGGAAGCAACCAGGAGCATAACGGCATCATCCGGCACGGCGCGAAACTCCTCTATGCTTTTGCCGAGGCCACCGTGCCGAAGGTCACCATCATCATGCGTAAGGCCTACGGCGGCGCGTATATCGCCATGAACAGCAAGGGTCTGGGCGCGGATGTGGTCTATGCCTGGCCGATCGCCGAGATCGCCGTCATGGGCGCAAGCGGAGCCGTAGCCATCATCGGCAGGAAGGCCATCGAAGCGGCCGAGGATAAGGACGCAAAGAGAGCCGAGCTCGTCTCTGAGTATAACGACAAGTTCATGAACCCGTACGTGGCCGCCAGCCGTGGCTATGTGGACGAGGTCATCCTGCCGGAGGACACGAAGAGCAAGATCGTTTCCGCACTTTCTGCCCTCGAGAGTAAGTCCCAGGACCGCCCGTACAAGAAGCACGGGAATATCCCGCTCTGATCTTAGATCAGAAGACGGAAAGAAATAACGGAGGCGAATATGGAAGAACTGACTAAAGAAGAGATCGTCGCCATGGCTGTGGCCGCGATCGCGGAAGAGACAGGGACAGATGCCCGGGATCTCCGCGTCGTGAGCTTCCGCGAGATCGGCGAATCGAGCCTTATGAAATACGTTCGGGAGAAGAACATCAACTATAAGAAATATACGCTGGAGGACGAATTGGTATGAGCAAATATAAGATCACATTAAACGGAAAATCCTACGAGATCGAGGTCGAGGCTTTAGCAGAAGGCGAAGCGAAGTCCGCATCTTCAAAAGCACCGGATACGGCAGCTTCTGCCACCAAGGCAGCTCCGGCTGCGGCTTCGGCGGCTAAGGCTCCTGCGGCCGCGGCACCTTCCGCACCGGTTTCCGGCGGCGCAGGTGCAGTGAATGCCCCGATGCCGGGTACGATCCTCCGTGTCAATATGAATGTGGGCGATCAGGTAAACGCCGGCGAAGCCGTCGTGGTACTGGAGGCCATGAAAATGGAGAACGATATCAACAGCGCGAAGGCAGGCGTGATCAAATCCCTCTTCGTGAAGCAGGGCGACACCGTAGCCGCAGGACAAGTACTGTTCGAGGTGGAATAATATGCTCCAGATGCCCGAGAAGAAACTATATATCACGGATACGATCCTTCGTGATGCGCACCAGTCGCAGGCCGCGACGAGAATGCGTATCGAGGATATGCTTCCGGCCTGCGAGATCCTGGATAATATGGGATACTGGTCCCTGGAATGCTGGGGCGGCGCCACCTTCGATTCGTGCATGCGCTTCCTTGGAGAGGACCCGTGGGAGAGGCTCCGCACATTGAAGAAAGCGATGCCGAAGACACCGCTGCAGATGCTGCTTCGTGCCCAGAACCTACTGGGATACCGGCACTATGCGGATGACGTGGTGGAGTCTTTCTGCGGACGCATGATCGAGAACGGCATCAATGTCGTCCGTATCTTCGATGCCCTGAACGATGTAAGAAATATGGAGAGCCCGATGCGCGCCGTGAAGAAGTACGGCGGTACATGCGAGGCAGCACTGAGCTATACGACGAGCCCGGTCCATAACGAAGACTATTTCGTCGCGCAGGCGAAGATCCTCGTCGAGATGGGCGCGGATGTGATCTGCATCAAGGACATGGCGAACCTGCTCCTTCCGTCGACAGCCTATTTGCTCGTAAGCAGACTGAAGGAAGCTGTGGATGTACCGCTGCACCTGCATACACACGATACGACAGGTACCGGCGCGATGGTCTACTATGCCGCCGCGCTGGCCGGGATCGACATCATCGACACCGCGCTTTCGCCGCTGGCAACGGGTACCTCCCAGCCGGCGACCGAGTCCCTGGTAGCGGCATTTAAGGGTACACCGAGAGATACCGGACTGGACCTTCCGTCGCTGTCGAAGGCCGCGTCCCACTTTAAGGGTGTGGCACAGAAACTACAGGATCAGGGGATCCTGGATCCGAAGGTCCTTCGTGTCGATCCGAATACATTGATCTATCAGGTTCCGGGCGGCATGCTGTCGAACCTTCTCAATCAGCTGAAGCAGGCCGGCGCCGAGAGCCGCTTCGAAGAAGTGCTCGCGGAAGTTCCGCGTGTCCGTGAGGATTTTGGTTATCCGCCACTGGTCACGCCGACCTCCCAGATCGTCGGTTCCCAGGCGGTCATGAATGTCCTGATGGGCCGCTATAAGACCTTCCCGAAGGAGTCGAAGATGCTTCTGCGCGGCGAGTACGGACGGCTTCCGGGTAAGGTGAACGAAGAGGTCAGAAAGATGGCCATCGGTGACGAAGAAGTGATCGAGTGCCGACCGGCGGACCGGATCGCCAACGAGATGGAGACCCTCCGTGCTTCCGTTTCCGACTTCGCCAGAAGCGAAGAAGACGTGCTCTCCTGCGCGCTTTTTCCACAGGTTGCGCCGGGCTTCATCAAGAAGAGAGATGCAGGCGGAGACGATAGTTCCGAAGGAAAAAAGAAGGCGGACGAAGTCAAAGAGATCCGCGTGATCTGGTAAGAACAGACGAAGAAACGAACAGTACAGTCGGAAGGGGAAACATAGTCTTTCCTTCCGACTGTTTCATATTTCACTTAATAAGTCGCAGATTGCTTCAAGCGCGACCTAAAACTTTTTGATATTTTTCGGCCGGATACGTCCGTTTTTTGCCCCCTAATATGTATATATATTTATATATTATTACATTAAATATATAATTTCTGAAATCGGTTTCGAAAAATGTTTCATTTCAAAGTTAAGTGATGTGTTTAACAAATGACGGAATCAGTTTTTCTATCTTGCACATTTTACCGATTCTGTTATCATACCCATTGTGAAACGAAACCGTTTCTGATTTCGATTATGAGGAGCAGAGCGATATGCCGGATCCGAGTCTGGAGAAGAAGAAAGTAAGTGTGAAGGAAGTAGGGGTCAAGGGAATGATCGTTCACTTCTGGACTTACTATAAATGGTGGGTGATCATTCCGGTCATCGTCATCGCCGTGCTGACATCGATGCTCCTTTCCTATCTGTCCGCCACGAAGAAAGCCTACCTCAATATCGCCATTGTCAACGGACACTACGAAGCCGAGGATACAATCTTTAACGAGTACGAACAGAAGATCGGCAAAGAGTTCATCGTGGACAGTACTTTTCACGCACCGACAAATGAAGACTCGATTGCGATGACGCAGGATATGACAGCCAGCGTCATGAAGCTGAATTCCCTGATCTCCGGCGGCGTGGTGGATATCGTCATTACGAATTCCCGTCAGATCAAGGAACTGGGGCCGAACGGCGTGCACGATCTGCGGGACATCCTGACCGAAGAACAGATCCGGGAGCTGGAAGCACGGGACATACTCTTCATTCTCGAGCCAGATGATGGAGAAGTGGCGAGTTACCCCGCTGCGATCAATATCACGGGCATGGACTATTTCCAGCCGGCATACGAGGGATCGGAAGAGAAACACTATCTCATGATCTCCGCCGTTTCGGAGAAAAAAGAAGAAGTGAAACTCCTTCTGGAGTATCTCTTCTTCGAGTAGTGTCTATTCCGCCGGTGACAGTCATACAGAAGAAGCGCTTCTAGTCCGCTTCATCGTGATCCTCTGTATCCTCAGGAGCCTCCTCGTCCGAATCTTCGTCTTCATTCGAGTCATCTTCAGCGTTTCTGTCGTCCGAGTCCGATATGGTCTCGGTTTTTTCATTTCCGTCCTCGTCATAGGAGAGTTCCTGGACGGAGCCGTCGCGGAAGACCTTGATCTTCTTAAGGCCGAAAGCCTTATGCAGGAAGAAGGAGCAGATCAGCACGCGGAGAGCGAGATTGTAGAAGAGCTCCAGACCCAGTATCGCATACGTCCAGTCCGGGAAAGTGTTAATGAGAAGGGGAGTGAAGAGCCATACCGCGATGAGAAATACCGTGATCGCGAAGTTCTTGATGCTGAGAAGGACCGCGTTGATGATCGTCTTCTTCAGAGTATTCTCGAATGTAGCAAGAAGTGCGAAACCATAGAGGAAGATCTGTACGAGGACGAAGATCATGATCCAGACCGGATACTGAAGGAAAGCGAAATTGGAATTATACACATCCGGGCGGAAGTAGATGAAGTAGAGCTCGACTCCGAACATCGCACCGAGGGCCAGGATCAGAAGCCACAGGATCGTGCCTTTCTTGAAGCTGTCCTTAAACTCGTGGAAGTAGGTCTGGTACACCTGCGGGTCATCGCCGCTTATGATCTTTAGACATACTTTATATAGCGCGCACAGGGAAGGACCGATGGTCACGATCGGAATACAAGTAAAGAGAAAGAGGATATTGACCCAGAATACGTTAAACATATTCGCCAGGAAGCGCATGGCGGGGTTATTGGAATTGAAAGTCTCATGCATGGAGATACACCTCAAAGAAGCTATTTCGCTGATGAAAATCAGACACGAAAAGATTATACCAACACGGTGAATAAAAATACAGCGCGTAACGTTTCGCTCACCAAATAGCAAGGAGTGTTTAGATAAGTAACGTTTTATCGCAAGAATTGTAGTGTAAAATGTTAGAGCAATGGGTATTATGTACATGTAGTTACAAGAAAACGGCGACTAGTTCGTCAAAAATCTACAAATATCAGGAGGACGATATGAAAAAAATTATTGCAAGTGTTCTTTGCTTCACAATGTGCGCTGCAATGTTCGCTGGCTGCTCTTCTTCGGATAGCACGACAACGACAGCTGCAGGTGGTCAGACTGATGCAACAACAACAGAGGGTGCTGCTACAAGTGAGCCGACAACTTCTGAGGTTTCCATGGGCGAAGGCGACATCAAGATCAACGTCTATGCTATGTCTGACGAGGTACCGGGCATGATCGAGGAGTTCTTCAAGAGAAATCCGGATTACGCTGCAAAGTACACAGTTAACGCTACAGTTTCCAACAACGACAACCAGGCTTACGAGACAAAGCTGAACGCGGCTCTTACCGCTGGTGGCGATCTGGCTCCGGACCTCTACGTTGCTGAGGCTGACTACATTCTCCCTTACACACAGGGTGAGTTCGCTGATTTTGCTGCTCCTTACTCCAGCTTCATCGATGATGTTGACGGTAAGGTAAAGGCTGCTGACATCGCTGGTTACACAGTTGAGCTCGGCACCAACAAGAGCGGCGACCTCGTTGCTCTCTGCTATCAGTGCACAGGTGGTGCGTTCATCTACAGACGTTCCATCGCTAAGGAAGTCTTCGGTTCTGACGATCAGGCTACTGTTGAGGCTGCTATCGGCGCCGGCACACAGTCCTGGGACAAGTTCTTCGAGGCTGCTGAAGCTCTGAAGGCTAAGGGTTATGCAATCGTTTCCGGTCTCGGTGACGTTTGGAACGTATGTGAGAAGGCTGCTTCTACTCCGTGGGTTGTAGACGGCAAGCTCAACATCGACCCGATGAGAATGGAATACCTCGACATCGCTAAGAAGCTGATCGATGGTGACTACTGCAACAAGACAGATGCTTGGCAGGAAGCTTGGTATGCTGACATGAAGGATCAGAGCGATCGTAAGGTATTCGGTTGGTATGGTCCGGCTTGGCTCATCAACTACGTTATCGCTAAGCAGGTTGTTGACGAAGCTACTGGTTTCGGCGACTACGCAGTATGCGTACCGAACGTTGGTTTCTGGTGGGGCGGTTCCTGGCTGCTGGCTAACAAGGCTGCCATCGAAGATGCTGACAAGAAGGAAGTAATCGGTAAGATCGTTGAGTGGATCACACTCGATGCTACAGAGAATGGTCTCCTCTATGCTTGGGCTAACGGTACAATCGCAGCTGCTAAGGATACTGTTTCTTCCGGTGTTGTTATGAAGATGTCTGATGGTTCCATGGATATCCTCGGTGGACAGAACCCGTTCGAGATCTTCGTTACCGCTACATCCTACGCTTCCGCTAAGTGCAAGTGCGAATATGACTCCACTCTGAACGGCACATGGCAGGAGCAGGTTAAGCAGTACGCTATGGGTGAGAAGGATAAGGACGCTGCTCTCAACGAGTTCAAGGACGTTGCAGCTAACGCTGGTATCACTGTTGAGTAATCGATAGTGTAACTTCTAACCAAGTGAACTAGAAAAACTGGGGGCGGACGAAAGGAATTTCGCCCGCCCCTTTTTCTTACCTACTATGAGTGAACGGTGGTGTTTTTTTTGAAGCAAAAGAAGCTCGTTAATTATTCCAAGTATGGATATATTTTTGCCATCCCGTTTATTCTTGCTTTTGCAATCTTTACACTGTATCCGGTCTGCTACACACTGCTTATCGGCTTTACTAACCACGAGGGTGCTGTCCCGCCGAAGCTTGCTTTCCTGAAGGATCCGCTTGAGAACTTCAAGTATCTCTTCCAGAAGAGACCTTCCGGTCAGATGAGTTACTTCCTCCTTGGTTTGATTACAACAGCGAGAATTTGGGTGATTAACTTTATTCCGCAGTTGGGTCTGGCTTTACTCCTTTCCGCATGGTTTACAGATAACCGCGTTAAGGTTAAAGGTCAGGGTTTCTACAAGGTAGTTTTCTACCTCCCGAACATGATCACGGCAGCGACCTGCGCTATCTTGTTCCGTGCTCTGTTCAGTTACCCGATCGGACCTGTTAACGATATCCTCAAGACGCTGCACCTGGTGAAGGAACCTTTCTTCTTCCTGAATAAGAAGACTCCGACACGTGCAATCGTTGAGTTTATCCAGTGCTGGCAGTGGTATGGCTCCACGATGATCACATTGATTGCTGCCGTTATCGGTATCAACCCTGAGATCTTCGAAGCTGCTGAAATTGATGGAGCCAACAGAATTCAGAAGTTCTGGAAGATTACCATTCCGTGTATCCGTCCGGTTATGCTCTTCACACTCGTAACCTCCCTGATCGGTGGTCTGAGTATGTTCGATATCCCGATGCTTCTTGCTCAGGGTGGTCCGGATAATGCGACACAGACAGTTGCAATCTACATCTACAACCAGTCCTTCAGAAAACCGTATAAGTATAATCGTTCAGCTGCTGCAAGTATCATCTTGTTCATCATCATCGTTACCTGCTCCGCTATCCTGTTCTATCTCATGAGAGACAAGGAAGCTGCGAAGCTTGAGAAGATGAAGAAAGCTGAAATGAAACGTAACAGACTTCAGGCAAGGGGGGCGTAATCAATGGCTACTAATACTACTGCATTGGCCTCGTCTAAAACAAAAGATTCAGTCGTCTTCAAGACCGCCATCTATATTGTATGTTCGATCTTGGCGATACTGGCTATTGCTCCTTTCCTGGTCATGCTTATCAACTCTACCCGTTCCACAGCCCAGATCATGGCGCACGCTGTAAGCTTCATTCCTGGTAAGGAACTGTGGAACAACGTTAAGCTTCTGAGAACGAAGAAGACATTTAATGCTCTTCTCGGTATGAAGAACTCCTTCATCATCTCTGCAAGCGTTACCGTTCTGACCGTATACTTCTCTTCGCTGACAGCTTATGCGATCTACGCATACGACTGGAAGCTTAAGAAGGCATTCTTCAGCCTGGTTATGGGTATCATGATGCTTCCTGGTACCGTTACCATGATCGGTTTCTACAGAGCATGCTATCAGTTCCACCTCGTGAACAATCGTCTCATGCTCATCCTTCCTTCGATTGCTGCTCCTATGACGGTATTCTTCATGAGACAATACCTTGAGGGTGCACTCTCCATGGAAATCGTAGAATCCGCCCGTATCGATGGTGCAGGCGAGTTCAGAACATTTAACACGATCGTACTTCCGATCATGAAGCCGGCTATGGCTACACAGGCTATCTTCGCTTTCGTAGGTTCCTGGAACAACTACTTCCTGCCTATGATCCTCCTCAACAAGAAGGAGAGCTACACGATGCCTATCATGGTCGCCCTTCTCAACGGTGATATTTATAAGACAGAGTTCGGTTGTATCTATCTTGGTCTTTCCATGACAGCTCTTCCGCTCATCATCGTCTATCTCCTGTTGTCGAAGTACATCATCAGTGGTGTTGCACTCGGTTCCGTAAAGGGTTAATTCCCGGAAAGAACAGGAACGCGGATCCGGTACTTCCGATCGGCGGTCCTTGCAAAACCGAAACAGAAACACATACAGAAAATTGTTTCAAAAAACAAAAGTACCCCCAAAGCTGGACAACCACTTTGGGGGACTTTTTTTGCGGAAAACTACAAAAAGTTGGACAGCAGCTTTTTTGGGGGAGCTTTTGGCGGATAATTACAAAACTGTCACGAGTTTCGAAAAAAACCAGCGCTAAAATCATAGTGTATCTAGAAGATGGCACCGGTGACCGTACTCTGGATGATACGATCAAGCTGATCAATGATCGTGTAACCGTATATATCAATGAAGTGAAATAGGATCCGGATCCGGTAAAGCGGAGCGCGGTTATGAACGGGCGCGTGTGAGACGGAACCTGGTGGGCGTCATGCCGGTCGCATTTTTAAAGCATCGGGTGAAGCTTGTGAGGTTATTGAACCCGGACTGAAATGCGATCTCAGTAACGGTCTTATTCGTGTCCGTGAGCAGTACTTTTGCCGCCTGCATACGACGGTGCAGAAGATAGTCGTAGAACGTCACATCGGTGTACTCTTTGAAAAGTCTCGCGAAGTGATACTTCGAAAATCCGACATAGTCGGCGGCCCACTCCAGCGTGATCTCCTCCATGAAGTGCGCATTGATGTGGTTGATGAGAGACTTGAATTTCACGTATTTACTCTTGCTCTTCGTGTCCTCGAGATGGATCGGGGTAAACTGAGGATTCGTGGTGACGAGAAGGGAGAAGATGTTCATGAGCCGGGAATAGATCGGCAGCTCCAGCACCATGTTCTCGTAAAGGAAATACGAGTCGTTGATGCCCATGAAGGCTTCGTAGATCTTCCCGTATACGCCGGGATAGTTCGTGACGTTCAGGACACGGGGCTCCTTAAAGAATTCCGTCAGATACGAGAAGTCATAAAGTCCTTCTAGGAAACCGATCTTAAACAGGTAAATGAAACGGCAGCCTTCGTTCTCACACTCGATCTCATGCACCATGTTCGGCGGAATGAAGAGGATGTCTCCGGGGACCAGGTTGATGGCCTTTCCGCCGATGAGATACTTGTACTCATTCTCGATCGGGATACAGATCTCCAGCGCGTCGTGCTTGTGCGGTGCGTAGCTCTTATACTGGTTGTTATACCAGATCCGGATACTGGTCTCCGGGATGAAGTCGACATCCTCGTCCTCTCCGTTCAAGACGCGTTTACTGAACTGGCGTACGGGCTGATTGTAGATGATCGGCGTCGTATCGTCGTAGTCCGGCGTGATGGGAAGTTCGATCCTGATATCCTCATCCATGCGGGGAAGTTCCTCCTTCTGAGCTGATAATAAACCAAAACAAGTATAACAAGAAGTTCGGGAAATGCCAAATGAGAAGGGTGCGGGAAAGAAGCAGGGAAACGGAACGGGAGGGCGAGAAGGGGCGGGTCATGAGGAATGAAAGAGGTATATGGCGGATGGTATATGGCGGATGGTATAATGGCAAGTGGGGATGGTAAACAAGTAGCGGGAGGAAGATCCTATGAATACACGTTTTCTGAAAGTGGTGGCGCTGATGCTTGTTTCCTGCTTCGTGTTCAGTGCCTGCAAGGGGAAGAATGCATCCGAAAACGGAGATTCGGCATCTTCTGCTGCGGCAGATCCGGCGGGCTCTTCTGCTTCGGGCGAGTCATATCCGGAATATGTGGAAATGCTTCCGGATCTGAAGGGTCTGCCGACGAACGGGGCTTCAACGGTTATACATATGCTGGACAGCTATTTTCCGGACGGACAGCGCGTCTATCTCTCTACGAACAGTAATCCGGATGTGGCACCGGATTTCGGAAGGACGTATTCTATTTCGGCATCCGATCCGGAGGGAAATCTTCGGGAACTGGGGGAGATCCTCGGATATGACAGCGGTTCCGGATGGGCACATATCGATTCCGACTACTATCGTTATGTCCGGCTGAATTATCTCCCGGAAGAGGAAGAGAAGGCCAAAGAGACAGGTTTTCTAAATGAGATTGCGCTTCTTCGGATCAATATTGAAATGAAGGATCTCGAGCTGATCCGGTTCGATACGCCCGCGCCCCCGGAGCTGAATGAAAAATCGGTCGCGAAGACTTTCGTATGTGGAAGGAAAGCGATTGCGCTGGTGGAGAGCCGCGAACCGGGTGAGGATGGCATGGGAGGAGAACTCAGCACGTTCATCGAGGTGTATGACGTGGATTCGAAGGAGTTCACACGCTATCTTACGTCCTCTGCCAGCATTATCCTGACATCCGGAGAGATGGTCTACAATGTATGTGCCAATGGCGAGAAGATCTATGCCCTGCAGGACAGTATGGAAGGTGCCGGCGTGACAACGGATCTGATCGAAATGAGTGAGTACGGAACAGAACTCCGCCGATACAAGGTCGGAGAAGAAGAGACAGTTTTCTTCGCGAAGCCGTATACGGGTGGAATCTCGTATGCGGAACTATATGTGTGGAATGGTTTCGTGTTCAGTCAACACGAAACAGCTGTTTACTTCGGGAAGCTGGATCGCGGTGCGATCGGGAAGATCGAGGATTACTCATTTACGGAGCTGGTCATCAATTCGGACGGAGGGGCGCCGATTCTGGTGCATCCGGTTCAGGAAGATGGAGAGGGGAGTACTATCGCTCTTATTACTGAGGACGGGACAATAGAGGAGATCCGTATCGGGATCGATGGAGCATCGGTCTTCTCCATAAGCGAATGCTTCGTAAGTGGGACGCAGCTCTATATCGCCGTGTACTATGAAAAAAACGAAAATGATCTCGGAGAGCGGGAGTATGTGATCCACCTCGATCAAATCGGAGATGTGAAGGAAATCTTCCTGCCGACGTAAGGCATGAAGAGAGTGTGTCGGGTAGAGTGATCCGCCGCCGGCTGCATGGGGCGGAAGAGGGAGCGGGATCCGCGTCTATTCGAAGTCGGGGATGAAGCTGCTGCTGACAGTTCCGCCTTCCTGGGTAAATGCATTGGTCTGGCCGAGTAAAAGAAGGTAGTTGACCATGGAGTCGTAGTGTTTCTGCGGAAGCGGGCGCGCGAGCTCTTCGGGCGCGCCGGGCATGGGCGTGTACTGGTTCATGAGGCTGATCGTGATGCGGTTGCCGTAGTTTTCTGTAAGATAGTCCAGAATATGTTTCGTATCAAAGAGCGCGCCCGGCAGCATCAGGTGGCGGACGATGACGCCGCGCTTCATCATGCCGTTTTCGTCGTATTCCTGCTCGGGACACTGGCGGACCATCTCGGCGAGGGCTTCCCTGGCGCGGTCGAAGTAATCGGCGGCGTGGGCGTATCTTCTGCTGATGTCCGGTGAGTAGAACTTCATGTCGGGCAGGTAAATGTCGATGGTGCCCTGGAGCATCCGGATCGTGTCGGCGGATTCGTAGCCGCCGCAGTTATAGAGAGTCGGGACCGAAAGGCCGCGGGCGCGGGCGAGACGGACGCCCTCGATGATGTGGGGGACATAGTGGGTGCCGGTGACGAAGTTGATGTTGTGGGCGCCCTGGGCCTCCAGGTCGAGCATCGCGTCGGCGAGCCGGTCGACGGAGTAGATGCGGCCGGGAAGAGGGTAGGGGGAGGCGGCGCCGGAGGAGGGGGATTCGGTTTCGATGGAAGAGGAGGCGGTGGCGCCGGATGTGGGATCTGCGGGCGAGGTGGATCTTCCGGCGACGGTGCGGCGGGAGATGTCGTGGTTCTGGCAGAAGAGGCAGCCGAGGGGGCAGCCGGTGAAGAAGATGGTGCCGGAGCCGGTAGATCCGGACAGGCAGGGTTCTTCCCACATGTGGAGGCCGACGCGGGCGATGCGCAGCTCGGAAGTCATGCCGCAGTATCCGCGTTGGCCCAAGCTGCGGTTCGCCCCGCATGCGCGTGGGCACAGGACGCAGTGGTCATACGGTGAGAAGGGGGTATGACCGGACGTGCCGGATGTGGCGGGGGCGGCAGAGCCGTGCCCATCCGGGCAGGCAGAACCGGGAACAGTGCTTCGGGCGCAGAAATCCACGTAAAAAAGGTTCCTTTCCATTCATTTCTTATCAGTATATCGCATTGACAGGAAAAAGGCGTAACCCATACAATATTCTCGAAAAGGAAGGTGGTGTCGCATGATCGGTTCACGTCATGAGGAATGTGGTGTTTTCGGGATCTTCGACCGCGAGGGGAGAAGGATCGCGCCGCTTATGTATTACGGTCTTTTCGCGCTTCAGCATAGAGGCCAGGAGAGCTGCGGCATCGCCATCAATAACGATGGCTGGATCCGGTGCCAGAAGAATATGGGGCTCGTCAGTGAGGTCTTCTCCCATGATATTATCGATTCGATGGAGGGGACGATCGCCATCGGACATGTGCGCTATAGTACGACCGGGGCCAGTGTGCTCAGTAATACCCAGCCTCTGGTTACGCAGTATGTGAAAGGTACGCTCTCTCTTGCCCATAACGGAAATCTGACGAATGCGATCACGCTGCGGAGGAAACTTGAGGAGGAAGGTGCTTTCTTCCAGACGACGGTGGACTCGGAGATCGTTGCGTATCTTGTGGCGCGGGAACGTACCCGTACGCCGTCGGTCGAGGCGGCGGTGGAGAAGACGATGGAGCAGATCCAGGGCGGGTATGCGCTTCTGGTGATGAGTCCGAAGAAACTGATCGCGGCGCGTGATCCCTATGGTTTTAAGCCGCTGTGTATGGGACGTCTCGGGGATTCGGTCGTGTTCGCGTCGGAGACCTGTGCGCTCGATGCGGTGGGTGCGAAGTTCGAGCGTGATGTGGAGCCGGGGGAGATCATCGTCTGTGATGATGATGGTATCCGTAGTATCCGGACGCACTGCAGAGGGATCTGTAAGATGTGTATCTTCGAGTATATTTATTTCGCGCGCCCGGATAGCTATATCGATGGAAAGAGCGTCTATGAGGCGCGGCTTCAGGCGGGGCGGCTGCTGGCGAGGCAGCATCCGGCCGAGGCGGATGTCGTGATCGGAGTCCCGGAGTCGGGGCTTGATGCGGCGAGTGGATATGGTGAGGAAGCAGGGCTTCCTGTGGTACGTGGTTTCATGAAGAATACGTATGTCGGCAGGACGTTTATTAAGCCGGCGCAGGACCAGCGTCAGGAGGCGGTGCGGATCAAGCTGAATCCGGTCTCTTCGGCGGTCCGGGGGAAACGTGTCGTACTGATCGATGATTCGATCGTGCGTGGTACGACCATGGCGAATATTGTGCGGATGCTGCGTGAGGCGGGTGCGACCGAGGTGCATGTGCGGATCAGTTCGCCGCCGTTTATCTCGCCGTGTTTCTATGGGACGGATGTGCCCAGCTGTGATATGCTGATTGCGTGCCAGCATACGATCCCGGAGATCTGTGGGATCCTGGGTGCGGATTCTCTGGGCTATCTTGAGGTGGATTCGCTGGGTGACCTGATCGGGGATACGGATCATTCTTTCTGTGATGCGTGCTTCACGGGTGTGTATCCGAATGAATCGACTGGGATCGATATGATGGAGAAGTAAGGCCGCGCGAAGGATAACCACACGGGGGACAGTGCTTCTTCCGTCGTGAAAGGGTGACTCGCGTAGAGACAGGAGACGGAAATGATATCTGCAGTGATTTTTGATATGGATGGTGTCCTTTTGGACAGTGAGCCGTTTCATGATGAGACGACGACTTCGATTCTGGAGAGCTACGGGGCGAAGGGCGCATATGAGGCGATTCGGCCCTATGTGGGGCGTTCGTCTGCGGATCTGTGGGCGGCCATGAAGGCGAAGTTTGATATTCCGGCTTCGGTGGAGGATCTGGTCGAACTTCAGTGGAAGAAGAATGTGGCCGGTATCCCGGATTCGGGGCTGGTGCGCTCAGAGGGCCTAACGGAGCTTCTGGAGTTCTGCCGGCAGAAGGGGATCCATGTGGCGGTGGCGTCGTCTTCGCGGCAGGATTATGTGGAGGCGGTGTTCGATCTGCTGAATCTCTGGCCGGAGGTCGAGGTGTTCGCAAGCGGCGCGGAGGTCAAGAACGGGAAACCCATGCCGGATATTTTCCTTCTGGCGGCGACGCGGCTGGATATCGATCCGGAGCGCTGTCTCGTGATCGAGGACAGTACGGCTGGTGTGCAGGCCGGGCGTATGGCGGGGATGTATACGGTCGGGTACGATAATCCGACGTCCGGCGGGCAGAATGTCTCGGCGGCGGATGTGGTGATCAAGTCGCTGACGGAGGTGCCGAAGATTATCGAGCAGTTGTCGACGGTGCAGCTTCTGCCGGTGAATTCGCCGACGCGCAGGATGGCGGTGGCGTCGCTCGCGGAGATCATCTGGAATGAGCATTTTCCGGGGATCATTACGCAGGAGCAGGTCAATTATATGGTGAATAAGTTCCAGAGTCTGCCGGCGATCACGAAGGCGATCTCGGAGGAGGGATATCAGTATTTTCTTCTCGTTCTGGGAGATACGCCGATCGGGTATATGGGGCTGCAGCCGCAGGAGGACGACGTGATGCTCCTGAGTAAGCTCTATCTGATGAAGCCTTTCCGCGGGCAGCGCCGGAGTATCGTGCTCCTGGATCAGGCGGAGAGAACAGCCCGTGAGATGGGCAAGAAGAGGCTGCGGCTGTTCGTGAATAAGAGAAATTACGTGCCGCTTCGGGTGTATCTGCGGCGGGGCTTCCGGATCATGGAGGAGAAGAAGACCGATATCGGCGAGGGCTTCGTCTGTGATGATTTCATGATGGAGAAGGAATTGTGAGGCGGGAGTCTTAGGAGGATCGAAGATGGTTATTGAGACGACCGGACAACGTAGCGAGGCGCAGGCGAGAGAGTGCGCAGATGTTGTCATGCAGGCGGGAAAACTTATGAGCAAGCCGGATAGAAAACTCGTCGAGTATAAGAGTTTCTATCGCTTCGGATTCCTGTCGATGGGGCTTATGATCGTATTAACGCTGTGCACGATCCTTTTGTGGGGCGGTAATGCAGTCATGTATGTCCTTCTGGGTGCTCTTCTTGTCACGACAGTGCTTCTGCTACTCACCTTTATCAATTACAGAAAGATTTACAAGACGATTCTCAATAAGAATGAAAAGGTGACGCAGACGTTTACTTCGGAAGGTCTCGAGCACAGCAGCGACGCGGGTAAGTGTTATAAACTCGCCTGGTCCTCGATCGCGTTCATGAGAGTCCTCCCGAATTCGCTCGTGTTTATTCCGGCTGAGCGGACGGGGGTCGCAGTATTCGTCGAACGGAAGCACGAGGAAAAGGTCAGAGCTTTTCTGGCGGAGGAGAATATTCCGATCCGTGTGGTGGGGTGAATGAAATAGGATATTCAAGAGGTTTCGAAGGAAAGTGGCAAACCTCTTGAATATTATTGCTGGCACATTCAAGAGGTTTAGGGAAATAGCGATAAACCTCTTGATTTTTTTGTTGGAAGAATTCAAGAGGTATGGGAAATATGTGGCAAACCTCTTGAATATTTTTGTTGTCACGTTCAAGAGGTTTTGGGAATAATCGGGAAACCTCGTGTTTTTTCTCCTCGGGGGAGTCAAGAGGTTTTAGAGAATAACGACAAACCTCTTGTGTTTATTCGTTTTAAGACTCAAGAGGTTTCGAAGGAAAGTGGCAGACCTCTTGAATAATATGGTTGTCTCATTCAAGAGGTTTCGAGAAAAAACAGCCGAACTCTTGACTCTGCACATGGCCGGCGGGCTTGGATATGAAAGCCGGGAAATGTAGTAGTTCCAGCGATGTAAAGGCATCTTTACATCGCTTTTCTATGCGCTGTAAAGCACCTTTGATAGACGGCGGGCGGGGGAGGGAGCATACTCCGAAGCGTAAGGCGAAGCGAGAGCAGACGACAGCCGCCAGAGCAAGTGCTTTTGCAAAAGGACTGAAGCGAAAAGCAGAGCAGGGCGGAAGACAGAAGCAGGAGCTTCGCGGAAGAATCGAAGAAGCAGGAACTTCGCGCAAGAAACGACAAGGAGGACTTGAAAAAATGTTAAAGGATCTGGGAATTCATGGTGGTACATTGATTGCATGTCTGGTCATGGGGTATTTCGTGATCAAGTGGGCGGTGAAGGCGGCGATCGTCGAAGCGCACAGCGAGATCACCGGCGAGAAGAGCGAGGCAGAGCAGATGGTCGAGGACATGATGAAAGAGGACGCGGAGAGAAGACGCGTGGCGCAGGAAGAGTATGCGGCGAAGCGGGAGGCGAAGAGAGCGGCCCGCGCGGCGAAGAAGGCAGCGAATCAGGGCGCGCAGGAGTGAGAGCGGCGAAGGAGCTGTGAGGCCGGTTCCTCGCGCAAAGGCTGCGGAAAATGGCACGGCGGATGGGAGAGCGGAAGCGCGTGCAACGAGCCTTCTGCCCGGATTGCCAAGAATGCGGAATTAGTGGTAAATTGAACTTGTCATCCGACAAGTTCAACTGCATCGAGGTAAATCATGGAGATCGGCAAGCGTATCAAAGAATTGCGTGGCAGCAAAGGCTGGAACCAAGAGGTTTTCGCCGAGAAATGCTTCGTTTCCAGGCAGACGGTCAGTTCCTGGGAGAACGACAAGAGCTACCCGGACATCAAGAGCCTGCTTCTGATGAGCGAGCTTTTCGAGATGAGCCTCGATGACCTTGTAAAAGGAGATATTGTCGAGATGAAGAAAGAAATCAACAACGAATCGATCCGTCAATACAATAAGTGGTCGAACCTCTTCGCGGTGGGCTTTCTGATCGGGATCCTGATCCCGTACCCGCTCGTGCGTTTCTTCAAGTGGTGGGGACTTCTGGTCTTCGCCCTGTACTGGGTGGCGCTGCTGGTCGTGGCGCTTCGGATCGAGGCAATCATGAAAGACAACGACATCCGGACGTATAAGGAGATCGTTGCTTTTACCGAGGGAAAAGAACTGTCCAAGGATGAGAAGGTTGCGGAGAAGGCGAAGCGGCCGTACCAGCAGGTGCTTATGGCGATCGGATCCGGCGCGCTGGCGCTGGCGGTGTTCCTGCTGATGCATCTGATCTTCGGGTGACGCCGCGCGAAGGAAGTGTGCGCTCGAGATGGGAGATGACGGTGGAGAAATGTCCGTCGTGGGCACAGGAAGGACACACGGGTAAGCTAACATGAGGTCATGGAGGAAAGAAACATGCCCAGGATACTTATCGTAGAAGACTCCACGCAGATCCGCGAACTGGTCGCTGAATACTTTCGAAGGACCAGTGCTTTTGACGTGGACGAGGCAAAAGACGGGGGAGAAGGATTCCTCATGGTCTCGCAGAACGACTACGACCTCGCGATCCTGGATATCATGCTGCCGGGCCTTTCCGGATTCGACATCTGCAAGATCCTTAGAAGAAAGAGTAACTGTCCGATCGTTTTCCTGACGGCGTTGGGGACGGAGGACAACATTCTTCGTGGATATGAGATCGGAGCCGATGAGTACATGGTCAAGCCTTTCTCGATCAAAGTCCTGTATGCCAAGTGTCTCGCGTTGCTGGCCAGAACCGGGAGCGATGGAGAAGGACGGGAGAAAGTCCTGCGCTGCGGGCGGATCTGTATCGATCCGTCGCGGATGGAAGTGCGCGTGGATGACGGGAAGGCGGAAGTGGAACTGGCGCCGAAAGAGTATTTCCTCCTGAAGGTTCTTATGGAGAACCAGGGACATGTCCTCGGGAGACAAAGACTTCTGGATCTGGTGTGGGGCTTGGATTTTGACGGATCTGAGCGGGTCGTGGACAGCCACATCAAGAAGCTTAGGAAGTGTCTGGGGAAAGCCGGGGATCAAATCAAGACGGTGATCGGCGGCGGGTACAAGATCGTACCGTGAGGCGGAGCGGAATCGTGCCGAGAGGCGGTGAAAGGATCCTGCCGTGAGGCGGGAACAGATCTTACCGTGAGGCGGCGAAAGAAAAGTGCTACGCTGTGCCGAGGTCGGAAGGAGGATCTCGTGTTTACGAAAAATGTGCGCAAGGACCGGATGAGAGCGCCGGTGAGAAAGACCATCAGGAAACCGAAGTTCTGGCAGGAGTTTCTGAAATGGCTGGCGATATGTGTGGCTGCAAGTCTGCTTGTTTCGTATTTCTATCTGGAGAAGAGACGGGAAGCGGCAGTAAATGAAGCAGACACCATGTTTGAAACGTATAAGTCGAGTATGCTCGAGCGCATCGAGGAGTATTACGAAGCGGATGAGGCATCGAAGAAGGCGGAGTATGAATCCTTGAAACTGGGTCTTCATGTCTTCGCGCTCGCGACCGGTGAATATGGAGCCGTGTATATTGACGGAGAGAAACTTCTGGAAACGCCCCAAGGATATTTCGCGCTTTTCATAAAGGAGACGGAACAGGACGGAACATGCGAATACTATTATCTGGAGGATGCATCGTATCTTTCGAAGCTTGAAACGTATAAAGGCGGGAAGTACGATCCGGTGAAGTGTTTCCTGAAGTCTCGCAAATATGAACTGGATGCGGATATGGTGAATACGGTGGGTGATTTCGGGTTCGGTCCCGGTATCTACGGTTTTTCCTGGGAAAGCGTGTATATCAACGAGGAGACGCATACTTTCCTCCCGGGGGTAGTGAATGTTTCCGATGACTGGTATTACTCGAAGCCGAACAGACGGAGCGAATTGATCGATTGTACGCCCTCGGATACGAAGGGGTATGCCTACATGGATAACACGTGGGGATTCCATATGAATCTGCAAGGGTATCTGGCTCCGGAGAAAAATGAACAGAACGCGGACCAGTATTTCTATAAGCACGCGGCCATCGGCGGGGACGAATGGAGCAGTCCCTGGTGCTTCCGTACGACCCGCTCGGATAAGGGCAGTTTGTCGGTATTCACGATTCTGCCGATGACGTCGCGCATCACGATCTTGGCGGCGGTGCTGGCGGGTGTCGTGGCGGCGCTCATCGTGGCGGTGATCCTTTATCAGAAGAAGAAAACGGTCTGGGAGATCTTCGACTATAGGAAGAAGACGACCGAGGCGATGGCGCATGACCTGAAGACTCCGCTGGCGGCGATCTCAGGGTATGCGGAGTGCCTGGAGGAAAGTTCGGAAAAGAGTGGCGAGTACGCAGGTCGGATCAGGGAGAATGTCTCGGAGATGAATCAGATGCTGGAGAAGATCCTGCACTTCAGTAACAGCGAAGGAGCACGGGATGCGGTGAAGAGGACGCCGGTGGATCTGGAGAAAATGATCCGCGAAGTGACAGCGAAGGAGCAGGCGCTTCTTGAGAGGAACCGTCTGACGCCGAAGATCGTGTGCGAGGAAGGGGACGGCTGTGTGATCGAGACGGATGAGGAGCGGATGCGGCAGGTGGTCGAGAATCTGATCTCGAACTGTAGAAAATACGGCGAGCCGGATTCTGAAGTGGAGATCCGTATCGCGAAAGAGCGGGTCTCTTTCCGGAACCGCACGGACCTTCGCGATGTGGACGTGGAAGAACTGAAGAAACCTTTCGTGAAGGGGGATTCTGCCCGTGGGGAGAATGGCACCGGACTGGGGCTTGCAATCGTGGAGAGTAACCTCGCGATACTTGGATACCGGCTGGAGCTGGAACTGAAGGATGGGTGCTTCACCGCGACGGTGGTGCTGAAGTAGAGAACGCGGGCGCTGCGAGGACGGCCTGGACGAAGGCGGGCGGAAGCAGCCCGGACGAAAGCGGGCGGAAGCAGCCCGGACGAAAGCGGGCGGAAGGTTCGAGTGGAGAAGGTCTGTGGAGGCGGAAGCCATCCGGCTTCCGTCTTTTTGCTGTAAGTTGTCGGGGGTTTTGGTTGAGTTCGGACCTATAAGGGGCGGTGCGTGAAATGGTATAGTGAATACATGAGCGTCCCGGAAACGGGCGCGGGAAATGCGTGCGTGCCCGGAGAAATCGGGGCGGCGCAGACAGGGAGGATTGACTATGCCGATGATGGAGCGGCCGCAGGTCCAGGATGTGGATGGCGGCAAATACTGGGAAAACAAGTATCAGAGTTTCGAACTGAAGGTGTTCGTGCCGGATAACGATCTGGACGGACAGACGAACAACTATACATTCCGGGCACCGCTTCTTCTTGTTTTCGAAGAAGAGAAGCTGGGACGTGACGAAGCGGTGCTGCTGGCGAAGAACACGGGACTTGCGGACATCGCAGCGAGAGTCGACGGAAGTGTGCTTTTCGTATATCCGACGGCGGAAGGCGGATGGGCCGGCGCGGATGAGGGACTCTATGTGGAACTGATCTCCGAGGTCAAGATGATCCCGGTCTATAAGAACGGCATCGTCGAGAATTTCAACTTCTTCACGCAGACCTTCGAGGGGTATTTCGCGCGGGGGGCGATCTTCCGCGCGGACATCTACAGCTTCGGGAAGTCGGCGGACTACGTGGCGACGCACCTGCTGAAAACGCTGAACGGGCAGTACCTCTGGGGACCGGGTGAGATCACGCCGGCGATGTGCTCGATGGAGAGACTGAGCGTCGTGCCGGTGGTGGAGCGTAAGGACATCGCGATATTGAGCGTCGGGAATAACGAGCAAGTGAACAGTGCTTTTGGAGCATGTGAGAATTTGCTTGTGAAGGATGTCGCGGAGTATCAGAAGGACTTCGACGGGTTCGTCAGGAAGTTCAAGATGTGGTGCGGGAAGATCGAGATCGAGCCGGACTTCCCGGCGCTGGGCATGACCGAGGATGTCGGAGCGGTGCTGGTTACGACTTCGCCGGATAATGAGTTCGTCCCGGGAAAGCCTGCGCAGCACAAGGTCGGGTATTTCGCGTATTACAATAACGGCCTCTTCGATAACGGGCCGGTGCCGCTGGTCTTCGGCTGCCATGGCGGCGGGGATTCGTCGATGTATCTGACGTTCGTGGCGGAATGGTGGCGGATCGCGAAGAAGTATAATTTCCTGTTCGTGTCGATCGAGAATCATCAGTTCGTGACGGCGACGGAGGCCATCGAGGTGATCGAGGGGCTGAAGGCGCGGTACGCGATCGACGAGTCGCGGATCTATGCGACGGGCTTCTCGATGGGGTCCGGGAAGACGTGGGATCTGTTCCAGGAGTATCCGAAAGTGTTCGCAGGCGTGATGCCGTGCAGCGCGCTTTTTCCGGTGTATACGACGTTCTTTGGGAAACCGGTGACGGAGAAACTGAATAAGACCGTGCCGGTGCCGGTGTTCTATTCGGGCGGGGCGAAGTCGCATCTGCCGGAGCTGCCGTTCCAGGCGGATTCGTCGCTGGAGCGTGTGAAGTACCTGGCGGAGGTAAACCGGCTGAAGAAGGGTGCGGAGTTCGCGGCGCTGAAGTTCGAGGAGAAGGATTCGTGGGCGGATCCGATCTGGGGTGTGCCAGGTGAGCGGGTCGAGGTCGTGCATGACGATTCGCGTGATGATGACCTGACGATCGAGTATTTCGAGAGCGAGGACGGGGTCTGCAGGACGGCGCTGGCCAGTGTCGGGAATCAGGTCCACGAGTGCCGGCGGCATAGCTGCGAGGAGGCGTGGAAGTTTATCTCGCAGTTCAGGAGAGAGAAGTAGACGCTGGGGCAGTGCTTCGGGCGAAGAAAGACGCGGGGACAGTGCTTTTGGCGAAGAATAGAATAGCGGAATGACATATGGTTCAAGAGGTTTATGCGAAAAGGGCTGAACCTCTTGAACTATTTCCAGAGAGGAATCAAGAGGTTTACGCGAAAAGGGCTGAACCTCTTGAACTATTTCCGAAGAGGAATCAAGAGGTTTATGCGAAAAAGGCTGAACCTCTTGAACTATTTCCAGAGAGGAATCAAGAGGTTTACGCGAAAAGGGCCGAACCTCTTGAACGTCACCCAGCGAAGATTCAAGTGCTTCTCACCCAAAAGGAGAAACCTCTTGAATAAGCCATGAAAACAAGTCAAGAGATTCTCGCAAAATTGTCGATTGCTCTTGTATTCGATATCGCACGGATATATTATTAATGCAAATATGAGACGTGCCGTGGCGGGAAGACCGCCGCACGCGATTGATTTGATTTATTGAGCTGCTCACCAGGAGCGGCGCGGACCATCCGATTTTATGATTTATGATTTGATATGAAGCGAAGAGGCGCGTCCCGAAAGGGAGGCTTATATGCAGACGTTTATTGAATCATTGAAGAAGCGGAAAATGCTGCTCGAATGGGCGATTTCTGTGGCGAAGACAAATTTGCGCAACTTGCCGGAGGGGCATCTGGAGATTGCAGGCAGCAAGTCGTGGACGAGTCTGTACCTTGTCTCGCCGGAGACGTCCGGCCGACGCAAGTACATCCCGAAGAAGGATATTGCTCTGGCAAAAGCACTGGCGTCGCGGACGTATCTGGAGCATTTTCTCAGACGTGCGACCCGCGATCTCAAGCTGCTGAATAGTTACCTGGACTTCGTGAGTTCCCGGCCGCCCGAAGACCTGTACTCTGAGATGAGCCCGGCCAGGCAGGCGCTGGTGCGGCCGCTCCTCGTAACGGACGACGAGCTCGCGCGGACCTGGGAAGCGGCGGAATACACGAGAGGCATGAGCTTTCCGGAGAAGAAGATCTACCCGACGAAGAAAGGCGACCTGGTCCGGTCCAAGTCAGAGGTCTTCTTCGCGGACATGTATCTCGAGATGGGGATCCCTTACCGCTACGAACAGGAACTCCGCTTCCCCGACGGGGAGGTGCTGGACCCGGACTTCACGCTCTGGGACAAGAAACGCCGGCAGGAGATGTACCACGAGCATTGCGGCAAGATGGACGACCCCGTGTACCGCAAACGATTCCACGAGAAGATCGACATCTACCGCCGCAACGGGATCTACACCGGGAAGAACCTGATCCTGACCTTCGAAGGTGATGGCACGACACTGAATATGCTCGAGATGCGGAACATGATAAGTGAGATCTTCCTATAGCTCTGCCCGCACTGTGTCTACGCGAGAAGCACTTTCCTCCGCGGCCTTTCGAAGGCGGGGAAGGAGGGCGCTCCTCTGCCGCCCTGCGCAAGAAGAAACACTTTCCCACACAGCGCATTCTTCTAGTGACGGCGACGGCGGATTGTTGTAGAATAGGGCTATGAAGAAGCGGACCACCGCGAAGGGACGCCGGCACCTCCCCCGGAGGGGACGCCGGCGCGCAAGAAATCCCGCGAAAGGACGCCCACGCGCCACCGGCCCGCACATACTACACTTCAGCAAGGAGATAGTTCGAGCATGAAATACACCATGGAAATTGCAGGACTGAAACGTGACCTTCCCCTGTGCCCCATCGCGGACGACCTTTATATCGCGGCATTTATCTGCTTCGGCGATGCCGAGATCTCCGCGGCCTGTGCCAGAGAACTCCTGAAACTTGTCCCGCGCGAGGATTACGATTACATCTTCACCGCCGAGGCCAAGGGCATCCCGCTCGCACACGAAATGGCGCGCCAGAGCCGCGCCGCGAAGTATTTCGTCGCTCGAAAAGGACCGAAGAACTACATGCCCGACCCGATCTGCGTAGAAGACGAGTCCATCACGACCCGCGGCAAGCAGAGACTCTATCTCGGACGTGATGACGCCGACATGATCCGCGGCAAACGCATCCTGATCGTGGACGATGTGATCTCCACAGGCGGCTCGCTCCGCGCCATGGAAGAAATGATAAACCTCTGCGGCGGAACCGTGACCGGCCGGGTCTGCGTACTCGCTGAGGGCGACGCCGCCAAGCGCGACGACATCAAGTTCCTCGGCACGATCCCGCTCTTCAACGGTAAAGGCGAACCCCTCGGAGAGTAAGCCAAGCACGCCCAGGGAGCCACTCCGGCCACGCGTAATGGCCTGACCGCATCGCAAGCTCCCTGGCCACGCATTTTCCGATTCTTCGGCAGAAGCGCTGTTCTTACTATACGGAAGGAGGCTGATGGTATGCCGATCCTGGCGTCATTTATGGTCCCGCACCCGCCCCTGATCGTACCCGCGGTCGGACGCGGCGGCGAGAAAGAAGTGCTCAAGACGATCCGGTCCTACGAGAAAGTGGCCGACGAGATCGCCGCGCTCAAGCCGGAGACCATCCTCATCACGAGCCCCCACGCGACACTGTATGCCGACTACTTCCACATCTCGCCGGGAAAACACGCGAAGGGTTCCTTCGCAGGCTTCCACGCACCCCAGGTCAAATTCAGCGAAGACTACGACGAAGACCTGGTCGATAGAATCAGCGACATCGCCTACCACGAGGACTTTCCCTGCGGCACCATGGGCGAACAGGAACCCGAGCTCGACCACGGCACGATGGTGCCGCTCTGGTTCATCCGCCAGAAATACAAGGACGGCAAGATCGTCCGCATCGGTCTTTCCGGTCTTCCCCTGACAGACCACTACAGACTCGGAACGATCCTTGCTCGCGCTGCAAATGCACTGAACCGCAGGGCCGTGATCGTTTCAAGCGGTGATCTGTCCCACAAACTCCAGGATTACGGCCCCTACGGCTTCGCTCCCGAGGGTCCCCAATACGACGAACGCATCATGGACGTCATGGGGCGCGCTGCTTTCGGCGAGCTCTTCAACTTCGACGAAGCCTTCTGCGACAAGGCCGCCGAGTGTGGCCACCGCTCCTTCGTCATTATGGCCGGCGCCTGGGACGGCCGCCCCGTCCGCGCTACCACCTACAGCCACGAGGACATCACCGGCGTAGGCTACGGCATCTGTTCCTTCTATCCCGGAACACCGGCCCCGTCGATCGATTCCACGTCGGCTGCCGACAGTATGACTGACTCCGATCCGGACTCCGATTCCGTTGCCGATTCTACCTGCGTTTCCGCATCCGATCCGGACTCCGAGGCAGAAGCACTGTTTTCTGCGGATCGGCAGTTCCTCCGTATCTACCTGGAGAAGAAGGAGAACGAAATTAACAAGATGCGTGAAGCCTCCGACATCTACGTGCGCCTCGCGCGTCTCTCTCTCGAGACCTATATCCGGACAGGGAAGAAGATCCGCATACCCGAGGATCTTTCCCTCCTGACCGGCGAGATCCCTGACGCACTCCTTCACACGCGGGCCGGCGCATTTGTCTCGATCCATAAGCAGGGCATGCTCCGTGGCTGCATCGGGACCATCGGCCCCACCATGAAGAACCTTGCCCAGGAGATCGCCACCAACGCCATCAGCGCCAGCACCCGTGATCCCCGCTTCGATCCGATCCGTGAAGACGAGCTCCCCTGGCTCGAGATCAACGTCGACGTGCTGGGAGAAGCGGAAGATATCGATTCCATGGATCAGCTGGACGTGAAACGTTACGGCGTCATCGTCTCCACGCGTGACGGAAGAAGAGGACTCCTGCTGCCGGATCTCGACGGCGTGGACACTGTAGAAGAGCAGGTCGCCATCGCCATGAGAAAAGGCGGCATCCAGAAGCACGAGAAGTACCAGCTCCAGCGCTTCGAGGTCGTGCGCCACACCTAAGCGCGGGCCACGATGCGCGTTCCATCGAGAAGGAGACGCCCGGCCCCACACGACAGCCACAAGCCGGCCGCGCCCCGGACATATACCACAAGGAGAACGAAGAATGACCCGATGCCAAGTGTGTTTCCGACATTGTGACCTGAAAGAAGGAAGCATCGGCTTCTGCGGTGCCCGCATCGCCCTCGAAGACCGGGTGACCGCCGCCAACTACGGCCGCATCACCTCTCTCGCCCTCGACCCCATCGAGAAGAAGCCCCTGCGCCGTTTCTTCCCCGGTACGAAGATCCTCTCCGTCGGAAGCTACGGCTGTAACCTCCGCTGCCCGTTCTGCCAGAACAGCGAGATCTCCTGGGGCGACGAAGCGAAGCTCTTTGCCGAGAGCGCGGACACCCTTACCCCGGAACAGCTGGTACACATCGCCAAGAAGTACCGCACCGAGGGCAACATCGGCATCGCATTTACCTATAACGAACCGCTCGTCGGCTACGAGTTCGTACGGGATACCGCCCGTCTCTCTCATGTAGAATCACTGAAGAATGTTCTTGTGACGAATGGTTCGGCGGACATCGCGATCCTTCAGGAGATCGCTCCCTTTATCGACGCGATGAACATCGACCTCAAGGGATTTACGGAGACGTACTATCACGACGTGCTGGGCGGGAATATCGAGATGACGAAGCAGTTTATCGAAGAAGCCGTGAAGCACTGCCACGTCGAACTGACCACCCTGATCGTCCCGGGAGAGAATGACTCCAAGGAAGAGATCCGCGCGCTCAGCACCTGGGTCTCGGAACTTCGCGACGCCGATGGGAACCGCATCGGCCCGGACATCCCGCTTCACATCTCCCGGTTCTTCCCGAGGTTTCACATGACCGACTGCGCCGCCACGCCCGTATCCCGCGTCTACGAACTGGCCGACATCGCCCGCGAGAACCTGAACTACGTCTACACCGGAAATTGTTGATAAAAGAAAAAGCGATTCCGACATGCCTCCGCAGACGCATCGCGTCGAGGACAGCACGAGAAATCGCTTTTTCTTTTACTTTTGTTTGAAATGCCTAACATAACGAAGTTTTCACGGGCATTTTTCGAATTCTTGTTGACATGACATACACGCGGGAAGGCTATATACTTAAGGAGTAAGAATGATGGACCGCAAGATGGTGTCGCTTCGGGGAAGCGGCATTTCCTTGCAGTTTGAGGAGGGTAAGTATGAAGAACATTTTAAGAAGAATCGTATCTGCCGGTCTGGTTCTGTGCATGGCGGGTGCTCTGGCATCCTGCGCAAAGAAGAAGAGCATGACGGTACAGAAGGACAAGCTCATCATGGCGACAAACGCGTATTTCCCGCCGTATGAGTACTATGACAACAGCAAGATCGTCGGTATTGATGCCGAGATCGCCGAGGCGATCGCGAAGAAGCTCGGCCTCGAGCTGGAGATCCAGGATGTGGAGTTCGACTCCATCATCGCAGGCGTACAGAGCAACAAGTACGACATCGGTATGGCGGGCATGACCGTTACCGATGAGCGTAAGCTGGCCGTTAATTTCTCTACCACCTATGCTACCGGTATCCAGGCCGTTATCGTTCCGGAAGGCTCCGAGATCACAGACGTGGACACACTTCTGGGCGGCGACTACAAGGTAGGCGTACAGCAGGGAACGACTGGTGATATCTACATGTCAGACGTGTCAGGTGGTGTCGGAGAAGACAGAGTCGTACGTTTCTCCAAGGGTAACGATGCCGTTCTGGCACTGTCTACAGGTAAGGTCGACGCCGTGGTCATCGACAACGAGCCGGCGAAGTCTTTCGTTGCTGCGAACGAAGGCCTCACGATCCTGGAGACCGCCTATGTGGAAGAAGAGTACGCGATGTGCATCAACAAGAACAACACAGAGCTTCTCGAGGCCATTAATAAGGCGCTGAAGGAACTGACTGAAGACGGTACGATCCCGGCCATCATCGAGAAGTACATCCCGAGCAAGGGCTGAGAGAAAGATTCGAATACCACTTCTGGGTGACGGTGCTTCATCCATAGAGGAGGCATGACGGTCCCGAAGTAAAGCAGGAAAAAGTTCACGAAGACGGAGATTTGACTTTATTTCCGTCTTCGTTTCTTTTACAATAGAAGTCTGTGATGGTAAGGATCACGGAAACTCTGCATGACGAGAAGATATGCGAGGGGGAACAGTATGGGAAACAGCATGTTGGCATATAGGGTGAGCCTGGCGCTTCCGGCCTGGCTTACTAACCTGAAAGACCAGTTCTACGTGAACTTCATAGCAGAAGACCGGTACATGTACCTGGCGAAGGGTCTGTGGATGACCTTAAAGATCACGTTCTTCGCGGTGATCCTGGGTATCGCCCTGGGCGTCGTCGCGGCCATTATCCGCAGTACCCACGACAAGACCGTGGCAGACATGCGCCCGGGATTCGGCCGGTTCATCCTGAAGTTGCTGAACCTGATCGTCAAGCTCTACCTGACGGTCATCCGCGGCACCCCGGTGGTCGTCCAGCTCATGATCACCTATTACATCATCTTCGCATCGTCCACGAACCAGGTGCTCGTGGCTGTGCTGGCTTTCGGCATCAACTCCGGCGCATACGTTGCTGAGATCATCCGCTCCGGCATCATGAGCATCGACAACGGCCAGTTCGAAGCCGGCCGCTCCCTCGGCTTTAACTATATCCAGACCATGACGTACATCATCATCCCGCAGGCCCTGAAGAATGTCCTTCCGGCCCTGGCGAACGAATTCATCGTACTGGTGAAGGAGACCTCCGTTTCCGGTTACGTCGGCATCATGGACCTGACCCGCGGCGGCGACGTCATAAGAAGCCGCACATTCGTCGCATTTATGCCGCTGCTTGCAGTAGCCGGCATCTACCTGATCATCGTCATCTTCTTCAGCAAGATGGTATCGATCCTGGAAAGGAGGCTGAGAAACAGTGAGCGCTGATAACAAAAATAATGAGGTCATCATCTCGGTACGGGACCTGGCCAAACACTATAAGAGCAAGAAGGCGGAGATCCATGCACTGGACGGGATCACGACCGACATCAGAAGAGGAGAGGTGCTCGTCATCATCGGGCCATCCGGCTCCGGTAAGTCCACCTTCCTCCGTTCACTCAATCTTCTCGAGCGCCCTTCCGAAGGCACGATCACCTTCGAAGGCGTGGACATCACTTCGCCGCAGACGGACATCAACAAACTCCGTCAGAAGATGGGCATGGTGTTCCAGCACTTCAATCTTTTCCCGCATATGACGATCCTCGAGAATATGACGAAGGCACCTCGTAAGCTTCTCGGCATGAGTAAGGCCGATGCCGAGGCAAAAGCACTGGAGCTTCTTGCGCGCGTGGGTCTGGAGGACCGTGCGGACGCCTATCCGAGCCAGCTCTCCGGCGGCCAGAAACAGCGTATCGCCATTGTCCGTGCGCTCTGCATGTCCCCGGATGTGCTTCTCTTCGACGAACCGACTTCTGCCCTCGACCCGGAAATGGTCGGCGAAGTGCTCGACGTTATGAAGGATCTGGCCCGGTCAGGCATGACGATGGCTGTTGTGACCCATGAGATGGGCTTCGCACGGGAAGTCGGCACCCGCGTCATCTTCATGGACGGCGGCAAGATCATCGAAGAAGGAACGCCGTCAGAGATCTTCGACAATCCGCAGAATGAACGACTGCAGACATTCCTGGCGAAGGTACTCTGATCAGGATCGGACCGGTACACCACCGGAAATGGTGTGACATACGACATGAGAAGATTTGCGGCATTATTACTTAGCATAGTCATAGCGGCATCTGCACTTTCTGCAGGATGTAAGGATAAGAAAGAAACGTCGGCCAAAGATCCGGGCGCGACGGGAAGCCCTGCGCAGAAGGAAAGTGCGGCCGGAAGTGCCGCAGATCCGGCTGCGACGCAAGGTCCCGCTCCGGTACCGAATCATGGCGAGGTCGTCATCACCCCGACCGCTCCGACGGAGCCGGTCATGACCGACCCCACACTCGAATGGCAATACGATATTACCTTCCCGGAGTGGCAGGACCGGTCCTCGTACTGTGCCAACAACCGTCTGGGGTTCTACGGCTACAGCGGACAGGGCACCATCTACGTCACCCTGGATGAGGAAGCCGGAAGTTTCAACCTGTATATCAACGACAAACGCATCGATACCTCTTCCATGACGCCCGGCGGCACCTACACGCTGGACATCTCGGGCATCGCGAGAAACGGCCGCAATTCACTTCAGCTCAGTGATCTTTCCGAAGGGAAAGTGCAGGTGAAGATCCCGTTCCCCATCGTGATCGGCGGCACGATCCAGGACGTGGGGATCGACGAAGGCGCCATCGGGCTCATCGACGCCATTATCAGCAGCGATATCGAGTACGGATTTCCGAGTGCGCAGGTCGCAATCATTAAGGATGGCCGCCTAGTCTACCAGAACGCCTGGGGGAACGTCCGGACCTACGACGATGTCGGGGATCCCATCGATGCGGCCCCCGTTACGAATAACACCCTCTATGACCTGGCCTCGGTCACGAAGATGTTCAGCGTGAACTTCGCGATCCAGTACCTGATGACGAACGACCGGATCGACCTCGACGCGAAGATCGTCGACATCCTGGGCGACAAGTTCGCTGACGATACCATCGATATCACCTACACAGGCTATACCCATATTCCGCTCGCGACGAATAAGCAGTACAAGTCCGACCTGACCGTGCGGGACCTTCTCCGCCACCAGGGCGGTTTTCCCGCAGGACCGGAATACTACAACGACCGCTACGATCACGGGAAACGGGACTGGAGCGCCCATGACAGCAATATCCTCTATGTCGGAACCAAGGCGGACGATGCTGCGCGGAAGTCGACTTTCGACATGATCTGCAAGACCCCCGTGATGTACCAGCCCGGCACGAAGGTCCTCTATAGCGATCTCGATTTCATGATCCTCTGCTTCTGCGTCGAAGAGATCACGGGCATGAGGCTCGATGCTTTTCTCGAAGAAGTATTCTGGGAACCGTTGGGACTTTCCCACATCACGTATAATCCGCTTGAAAACGGCTTCTCCGAAGGGGACTGTGCCGCTACGGAACTGAAAGGCACGAAGAAGAGCGAAACGAAGCAGTATTGGGGCATCCGTATCCGGACGCTTCAGGGCGAAGTCCACGATCCGAATGCCTATTACTGCATGGATGGCATCTCCGGGCACGCAGGGCTTTTCTCAAATGCCACGGACCTCGCGATCCTCGGATCGGTCATGCTGACCGGAGGATACGGCAATCACCGGTTCTTCTCCCAGGACGTGCTCGACCTGTTCACGTCGATCCAGAACGAAGACTATCCTGGATACGCGCTGGGCTGGTGGAGAGAAGGTGACCACACGAGAGACTACTACTTCGGATCGGTGACCGACTCGAAAGCCTTCGGGCATCAGGGATTCACCGGCACCTTCGCCATGATCGATCCGGAGAACAACATGGTCATCGTGATCCTTACCAATAAGCTGCATACGAAAGTCCTGGACTCCGATACGTTCAGCGGGAACTTGTATCAGACGGCCTGGCTCGGATTCGTCCCGGAGATCATCGAGATCGGCCTTTCCGGAGACGAAGCCGATGACGCCATCTGGGCCAGCATGGCCGGCGATATGGCTGCCGTTGCCAAGCGCACACTCGACGAGAAGGGCATCACCGACCACGACCACCCCAGCTGGAAAGCCTACGAAGCCCTGCTTCAGGC
>JAEEGL010158390.1_pt1 | contig 45684 bp, 38 predicted proteins | sample 9134231 | NCBI WGS metagenome assembly JAEEGL01 (sample SAMN16246548, study PRJNA631951) | gut metagenome | biome: gut microbiome; feature: rumen; material: fiber-attached | host: Bos | place: Iran: Karaj | collected 2018-10 | reverse complement strand
CACGGAGCCGATGCCCACTCTCGCTACTTTGGCGAGGCAGCCTATCATTATATGGTAGATGGCAAAGCTGAGGGATACAAGTTTGTTGGCGAACCAAACCCCAACCCGGAGAACAAACAGTTGCTAATCATCCCTGATGCCTCACATTGTGACCTATACGATGGAGGTTACGAGGAAAAGGAAGGTAAAGGTCAGCCAAAGAATATGATTCCCTGGGACAAACTGGCAGATTTCTTCAAAAAGAATCTAAAGTAATACAATAACCTACAACTCTCTGACATTCTGTCAATCAATTTATATCAATATGTGAGTTATCTGTTTCTGTGACATTCCGTTGCATTTCAATGTTTAGTGCAAAAACACAAAATAATATTCAAAAAATGTCATGAATCAAGAGGAATAACATGTTTTTATTTCTCTTTTAACATTTCCATCCTTGCAGATATCAAATATTTATCGTAACTTTGGCGCCGAATAGATATTAATTTGCGTAAAGAAAATATGAAAAGGGAAGCAAACGCTTAGAGCTTACAATCATTTTATAACCAAAACCAAAATTAAATACTATGGACATCAAAGCAGTAAAATTCAGAAAAGACGGATTCTATTCTCAGCCTTTCGTCATGGGTGGCGAAGAGGGAGCCGAGAAGTATGACAAGAACATCCGCTATCGGGGCAGTCTGCAGAACTATCTCATTGATACAGGCAAGGAGGTGATACTGGTTGATACCGGTCTGCCAGCAGGTTTCCCTGATGGTGCACCAGAGGAGACGGCACCCATCTATATAGGTAAGAGCATCTGCGAATATATGGATGCTTTGGCTGCATTGGGCTACAAGCCGGAGCAGGTGACAAAGATACTGCTGACCCACAAGCATGCCGACCATTCGGGAGAGCTGCGTTCTTTCCCCAATGCGAAGATTTATGTCAATGCAGAAGAAATCGGAGCAGAGGAGCTCAAGGATATCCCTAATATAGTCCCTGTGGAATTCACTGATGGTGCTTATTACAACTTCCCTGAAAGTCAGAAGATTGCCGATGGCGTTTACTACATCAAGGCCAAGGGACATACCAATGGTAACAGTCTTATCATCGCAGAGAATGAAGGATTGTTCTATATGTTCCAGGGAGACATCACCTACGTCGACGAGGCTCTCTATGCGAACAAACTTTCTGTTGTCTTCGACGACCTTCAGGCAGCTCGCGAGACGATGGACCGCGTACGTGAGTTCATTCGCAAGCAGCCCACCGTATATTGCGGCACCCATACTCCCCAAGGCTATGAGAGTCTGGAGACCAAGCGTGTGATGGATCTCGATAATCCCGTACCCACTATCCTTGCTGAGGTAGATTTCTCCCAAAAAGAAGAATCCGGCAAGTATGTCTGCTCCGTCTGCGGCTACGTCTACGACCCTGCTGAGCACGACGGTGTGGCATTTGAAGACCTGCCAGACGACTGGCGTTGTCCTCGTTGCAAACAGCCGAAGACAAAGTTTAATAAGGCATAAAGCGCTTAGTTGTCGTCTTAATCATTTCCCTTTTGGGAACCATACTCGGAGCGGCATTCGTTTTTTTATGAAGTACGACTTGTCGCCCCGAATGCAAAAGTATCATATGAAGTGGACAGTACTGGTTGATAATCGCACAGACAATCCCGTGCTTGAAACCGAGCACGGGCAGTCGATACTTTTGGAGACGGAACATCACCGTGTCTTGCTTGATACGGGTGCCAGCGATATGCTCATCCGTAATGCAGAGAAGCTGAGTATAGACCTCAGCAGCGTTGACTGTGTTTTTATTTCTCATGGGCACAGCGATCATGCCGGAGGTTTGGTGCATTTCATGTCTGTCAACGATAAAGCCAAGATTGTTGTCTCACCTGAAGCCCTAAGCGGAAGATTCTTCTCAAAACGGGGACATCTGCATAGCATAATGACAGTTTGGCCTGAGCTCCCCGAAGAACGACTGCTCACGGTAGGCGAAAACTGTGAGATATGCGATGGCATTCATATCATATCCCGCATCCCACAAACATTTCCAAGGCCCCAAGGCAACCAAAACCTTTTCGTAGAAGCAGGTGATGGCAGTCTTGTTCCCGATGACTTCCGTCACGAACTGGCTCTATACGCAGGCGGACTCCTGTTTACTGGTTGCGCTCATAGCGGACTGGAAAATATTCTGTCAGCCTGTCCGTGGCCTGTGAGGGACGTTGTTGGCGGTTTTCATTTGCTTGACGGATATGAGTCTGATGAGGAATTGACGGCCTTGGCCCGTCGGCTGAAAGCCAGGTATCCGGACACCCGTTTCTACACCGGTCATTGTACAGGAGAGCACGTATTCGGAGTAATGAAGAATGTGATGGGAGAGCAGCTACAGTCCTTCAATTGCGGTTTTTTAAAGGGCTGTTAAACAAAAAAAGTTGTATAATATACGCTATTTTACATTTTTTTTTGTAATTTTGCATTCAAATGGAAAAAGATAATAAGATTATAATAAAATCCTTTCAGGAACTTACCAACAAAGAGGTATATGAACTGCTGAAACTGCGCTTCGAGGTTTTTGTGATGGAACAAGGATGTCATTATCTTGACCCAGACGGCACAGACTGTTCATCCATACATATATTCATTAAGAACGATGATGAGAGTATTGCAGCATGTACCCGTCTGTTTCCCGAGGAGGAGAAAGGTGTGTGGCATGTGGGAAGGGTTATTGCAACCTCTCGTGGGAAGGGTGTAGGAAAGATGATAATGGATGCTACAGCAGAAGCCGCAAAAAGACAGGGTGCTTCCTGTCTGCGTCTGGAAGGACAGGTCAGGGTGATTGGTTTCTACGAAAAATGTGGCTATAAGGTTTGCTCTGAACCATTTGACGAGGCTGGCATTCCGCATGTTAAGATGGAAATGAAGCTTTAAGAACATTATGTTTGCAGAATTTGCATTCTGCGATTGAGCTTGCTGTCCTTCTCTGCATCCTGTCTCATGCACAACAAAAGATGAACTCCTGTCTATCCAGTGAATAACTTCGATGCAACAAGTACACGTCAGAGTGTAGGAGGAGCATTGGAGGAACATTATGGCTATAATATGGATAGATTGGAGGTCGATATAAGAACATTTATACTCCTGCTGTGATAAGTTCACACAAGTCCAGGGCTTGATTATTTTAAAAAACAAATATATTCTGCAAGAAAAACGTGCAAAAAGAGCGTAAAGTCGTGAGAAATCATTAATTTTGCACGCAAAATTCGCAGAATGGCCTCGCAGAAGAGGTAATGTAATTAACCAGATATGAGTAAAGTTTTAGAAAGCATAATGGATCTCGACTCCACCAATGTGTGGAACGTGGATCAGAATGAGATTCCTAAACTCTGGGATGAAGAGAAGGATAATCCGATTTTTCCTCAGGCAGAGGATAAGTTGCTCAATACAATGCGCATAGCCTTCGAGGTGGTGCATTTCAATCCGGAGGATAAGCGTGAAGCTGACAAGTACCAGAACGGCGAGTGGGCAGTGTTCTCACACACCAAAGCCTCTAAGGGTCATGTGGCAATCCGCAAGAAGACAATTACGCGACTCACGGAACTGACGTATGAGAATATCAGACATATGACGGCTTCCGGTGTGTTGGAACTTATCGACCGCAATTTCGGAGGAGGATGGGAGGCTGTGCCTCTGCACATAAGGGATATCATCGCTTCTGCATTCGATGTCTCAAACACCCAGTTGCCGACATCGCGTCTGCACAAGGAAGGCGGCACGCTGGAGAAGAAAGTGGCTCAGGGCTATGAGGTGCTTGAAATTGAAAAAGGCACGTGGACGGAAGCTATTTTCTGCAAGAAGAAGGATCCCGCCGTCAAGCTTCGTATGATTAATGAAGACGACTACGACGAAGACGGCAACAAAATCAGACGTCATACAAACGGCAAGCATAAGCGCAAACCCGGTTCGATTGATGATGAGGACGACGATATCCTGTCAGACGTTGAGGAACTCGACGACGAGGATCTCACAGATGAGGAGTTGGCTATGATGGATCGCGATGACGACAGCGATGATGATTACGAACTGGATGACGATAATCTTACAAAAGATGATCTCGACGGTACGTATTATAGCCAATACACAGAAGAAGCCGATGGTCTTGACGAAGAGGAGAATCTTGACGGTTTTTCAATAGAAGGCTAAAGAAATCTTTTTAGAGATAAAATAATAAGTGGTCAACTCATTAAGGGCTGACCACTTATTTTGTTTATACAGCTCTGAGGCACTACCTCAGAATCATACCGTCGGTAGTGTACTTCTGACCGTTCTTGCGAATGACGATACGTCCGTTTTCAAAGAACTTGCCGTCAGACTTTTCATCATTGTTGTCTGTGCCGGTAGCTTGCAAAGTGTCAATGCCTGTACCGCCGTGTTCATCGAAGTCGCCGTAGAAGAGTACTCTGAAACCGCCTTTGAATGCTACCCAGTAGGAAGAACCGCTGGTGCCGGAAAGTCCAACACGCAGGGTAGAGTGGACGGTTTCAGTGGAGGCAAAGATGGAATCGTTGTAGTAACCGTTGTTAAACCATGCTGTTGCGGACGATCTGGTGTTAGGTATGTATTTCCCATTCACTGCAACGCTTCCAGACCCCAGGCTTCTTGTTGCATAGTCGCGCCAGATGTTAGCCATACTTTTCGCGGTCTTAGTCGAAGCGGAGGTGATGTAAATCTTACCGTTTACCTTATCTATATTGTTGACAATATAATCAGTATATACATCATTATACGAACCGGGACGCTGGAATGACTTCACCACGAAACGATAGCTGCCGGCCGGAACTCTGCTCTCGGAAACCTGATACATATCAAATGACTTCTCATAGAATTCGTAGCATCCGTCACCATATACGGGCTTTGCGGAAGTCGTCCAATATTCTGTGCCGGAAGCAAGTGACATATTCTGCCACATGAAACTCAGGTCTGCGGGCTTGTCGTTGTCCGACGGACGGCAGTTGGTGAAATATGTATCTACAGCAGCGAGAAGAGTGTTTATGGCATTTGTAACCTCTGCCGAAGTGGTGTAACCGGATTTCTCGTTCTTAATGGTAGATAGCGTTGTTGCAAAATCACTTATGGATCCCGGAACGTATTCTGTCACAGGTACATCAAACAGAGGTTCACAACCGGCAATAATCTCATTGAGACGGGTCATCTTCAGTTCGCGTGCAGCAGACTCTGCCTTAACAGCTTCAGAACTGGTGAGCAAAAGGAAACGCTGGTTGGCACCGGTTTCATTGTTCGGATCAAATGTGCTGGCCGTGATATTAACGACTTCAGAGGATGTGGAAGCTGCGGTTTTCACAGCATTCGAATTATAAGCGCTGCCTCGCACCATCCAATATCCGTGGGCCTTGAAATCTCCAACACTTATATCATTGCGACCGGGCAACAACATAAACTGATGGTCAGTAGTGATTGAAGTGCCTGATATATTGACGGTAGCATTTGTGTTTTTGAGATAGGCTCCAGATCCCACATTATAGAAAGAATACATCGCTGTAAGTGGATTATATGTAATCTTCCATTGATAATATGAATTATCTTTAATATCATTAAACGTGGTAATTATATTGCCGAATTTCTTTGTGGTTCTGCCTGTTGATGGACTTACTGTAACTTTAACTCCGACATAGCGATCTCCAAAACCGTATCTGCTGTCCTCAGCTTTAATGTAGTATATCTCATCATCATCCTGTGTGAATGTATATGATGCGACTATTCCGTCAGCACCTGGTGCCACGAGACCGTCTTGGTGTAAGGCATGTGTGATGAGGATATTACCGAAATACAAAAGTTGGTTGGAAGGGCTGTAGGAGTCCTCGTGGGCACCGTTGATACCATATCCATATGTAAGGTTACCAGATGACGTACCGGCCCACATGTGTGTACCATCGCCTTGCATGAATGCGTAGTCGTTGTTCTCAAGAAGTCTCACCATCTTCGTTGCACGGGGACCGAGCCACTTACCGCTGCTGGTATTCTCTCGCAGATTGCTGTTGTTGTACCATTCACCGGTAGTGCCGACACCCACACCGTGGTTCGTCTCGTGAAGCATTGTACCAGTCTGCTGGTATGCTACGTTTTGAGAGACGTTCATCCATCCCCCGTAGGAGCACTCTGCTGTGCCGCCACCAGCACCTGCTCCGCGTGCATAGTGTACATTAAGATGTATATTGGGAATATATGACAATTGGTTGTACATCCACACAGTTTCTGCCATACCGGAATTAATGTTGTAGTCCCAAGATATCTGGTCGGGATTTTCTACATGAGCATAATAGTTGTATTCATAAGTGGTGTTACCCTTACGCTCAGTATAGAACTTAATAACCTCACCATATGCCACCCGGTTGTCGTTTGTTATAACATAGGGACGAGCCCAGTATCCAGTAGAGTGGGTTAGTCCTTCAATGCGGAAGAGATATCCTTTGTTTGAGAAATACTCTGTGGTGCAGTCGTCAAGAATCGTAGGTTCTTTACTTACCTTGCTCCAGCATACGCCACGTTCCTTGGCCGTAGTTCCGTTTGCTGTAAATGTGGCACGCATGAATGCTGCAGTAACACCGGCTCCGACATACGGATATGTCGTCACTTTAGCCGCGGAACGTGCTGCATTATGAATAGTCTGTCGTGATAAACGTTCGGCATCTACGATAGCTTGACGAGCTGCGAGCGAATCGGCAGAACCTTCCGTATTATAATACAGGCGGAAGTTGTCGAATGCCATCCAGTTGCAAGCAGCGTTTTGCGACTTTATACCAATAGTTGCTTTTCCGTCATCACCTACTGAGAATACTACGGAATAGTCTCCTATAGGTCCGTTGATAGCTGTCTGCTGATCCTGTGCATAGAGGTAACCTCCGGAGGAGGGGGTATAACTGCCTCCGGAACCCTTTCCACAGAATGCCGCACACACAAGAGTATACGTACCGGCAGGAAGATTCTTAAGATGTTGGTACATATCGCAGTTTTCAATCCTAGACCCCTGTACTACCCATTTTTCCATATACACTTCATCGTGTTTCCCTTCAAAAAGGTCATTGGTCTGATGCACGAAGCCGCCTGTGACACCTTTAGTGCCGGCCTGATTATACCATCCTGCATATCGGGCAGCAAAGTCAGGATTAACGAGATATTTGGACGTAACGTTAGTAATCGTGGCATTAATACCAAGACTTACTAATAATGCTATAACGGTTAACGATTTTTTCATGGTTTATCTAATATTAATTTTCTTACTTGTCTTACCGTCAGATACGATGTAAAGACCCTGGGGAAGAGGCTTGTTGAGCTGAACCTCAAGACCGGCTGCGGTGTAGACACGCACATTTGTATTATTGCTGCGAATGATATTATCCTCAGCCCATGCGTCAAACGAAGCATCCTGTGAATTGCCGCCGGATATCACATCGCGTATGCCTGTGATAGTTGGTTCATCCTCTGGATTACCATTGGGGTCTACGGCTACAGCAATAAGTCCGAGATCTTCCGACGGAATGTATGCTGTACCGGATGTCGTTGCTGTTTCATCCAGATATGCATATGGGGTAATTGCTGTGGTGAGAAGCAAACCATCAGATGTAACACTTGTCTCTGTTCTTCCAATAAACACTTCACGCAGAGCATCGTGTTTGACGGACTGGGCTCCCAGTATTATATAGGGATTCAACAGAGGAGTGTCGAGATAGATAGTCTCTCCAGAGAGTATTGACGGTATGAGAGCATCCTCATATCTCTGTGCGGAAATGAGCAATCCACCACCTAGAGAAGCGTCTCCTGGTTCCATCGCAAAGTAATATACCTGTACCGCTGTGAATGCCTTTGAACTGTAATATTCAGGACGTTCTATACGTACGTCAAAACCTGTGTTTGTGATATTCTCCACGCGTGGTAACATACCATAGGCTATGCTGGAAGCCTTAACAGCACTAACAATCACGACAGGTTTTACTCCTTCTTTATATGGAACTTCAAACGTAACGTGTACATTCTCACCGGCAATTTTTGTCGGTATCGCTCCACACTGCAATGTCAGATATTTTGTTGCGTCCGTAGTGCTTGGCAGAGCGTAGACGGTAGTGTCCTTAGGTAGAGCCATATAGGCAGCAGACTCCATATTTGTCAAATCATACAAGTCTCCCTCGCTGTTCTTCACGTAAGGCTTCATCGCTGCGGTAAACTTGCTCACATTATTGGTTTGGATGTTAAGGAATTTACCGGATTTATTTCTTACAGTAGGAGCAGAGAGAACGAGATTAGGTGTCTTACGGGGCTCGAACGACTTCGTGAAATTGGTTGTATGGGCATCCGTACCGGAGAGATGTAACTTACCGTATCGCAGACAACCGATTTTACCATTCTGGTCTTCTGTTCCGTCTATTATCTCGTCCTCTTCGAAACTGCCATAATACAATACGCGGAATCCTCCTTTGAACATGAACCAATAACTGGTACCTGTTGTTCCGGAGAGTCCTAAACGCATTGTTGAGTTGTCGGTAGCCTTGTGGAAAAGGGTGTCATTGTAGAGACCGTTGTTGAACCACGCAGCTGCGGATTCCATGGTGTTTGGAATATATTTCCCACCTACGGAAACACTACCATCTCCAAGACTGCTTGTGGTGCAGTCGCGCCAGATGTTTGACACTTTATTATTAGTTGTCTTTGCACTGCTTGTAATATATAATTTGGCATTGACATTATCTGTGCCATTTTTGATATAGTCATTATATACAGCAGTATAACTACCCGGACGCTGGAAAGCCTGACCGATTAGACGATAGTTGCCTATAGGCATCTTATATTCGGAAACCTGATAGAAATCAAATGTTTTCTCATAGAATTCATAGCATCCGTAATTAAACACGGGAGTTACGGATGCTGTCCAATAGTCTGTGCCGGAAGCTAGTGACATATTCTGCCACATGAAACTCAGGTCTGCAGGCTGTGAGGGATCAGTCAGTTGACAATTTGTAAGATATGTGTTCACAGCAGAAAGCAACATGCTGACTGCTGCAGTAACGTCTGCTGCGGTTTCGTAACTGTCTTTTTCTTTCTTTACTTTAGCAATGATTGTCTCAAAGTCCGTGATAGCGCCGGCAACATTCTCCTCAACTGGTACATCCACAATGGCATCGCATCCGGAGAGAATCTCTTCAAGTCGCGCCATCTTCATATTGCGGGCAGCCTCCTGTGCCTTTTGAGCCTCACTACTTGTCAGAAGCAGGAATCGCTGACTGGTACCGGTTTCATTATTCGGATCAAATGTGCTGCCTGACAATGTTGCTACTTCTGCTGTGGATGCAACAGTCTTCACAGCATATGAATCATATGTGTTACCGCGCACAACCCAATATCCTGTTGCAGTAAAATCACCAGAAGAGACATCTTTGCGTGCAGGCAGAAGCATAAAATAATTGTTTGTTGCAGGTGTCGTGCCCGACAGTTTTACTGTGCTGGATGAAGAATACAGATATTCTCCAGTCCCCTTGTTTTGGAAAGCATACATTCCACGTGTCGGATCATAGGTAATTTTCCATTGGTAGTTCGGGTCTTCGGCAATTTCAGAGAAATTAGACAATACATTTCCAAACTTTGATGTAGCCCCAGATACACTCACACCAACAAATCTGTCATTGAGACCGTACTTCCCATTTTCTGCTTTAATGTAGTAGATCTCATTGTCATCCTGTGTGAATGTATAAGCAGCTGTGATACCAGATGACCAGGTGGCAGGCATACCGTCCTGATGTAGTGCATGAGTTACGAGAATGTTACCAAAATAAAGAAGATGGTTAGAAGGGGAGTAGGAGTCTTCCTGTGCACCGTTGATACCATAGCCGTATGTCAGACTGCCGGACGTTGTGGATGCCCACATATGGACACCGTCACCGGTGAGGAAGGCCTCTTCATTGTTCTCCAGTAAACGAACCATTTTTGTAGTGCGTGGACCTAGCCACTTGCCACTACCTGTGTTTTCACGCAAGTTGCTGTTGTTGTACCATTCATTTGTTTGTCCGACACCCACACCGTGGTTCGTCTCATGAAGCATGGTACCAGTTTGCTGATATGCCCAGTTTTGAGATACATTCATCCATCCTCCGTAGGAACATTCCGCTGTACCGCCTCCGGCACCAGCTCCGCGCGCGTAGTGAACGTTAAGGTGAAGACCGGAGATATAGGCCAATTGGTTGTACATCCATACGGTCTCAGCCATACCGGAATTAATATTGTAGTCCCAGGAAATTTGGCTAGGATCCTCCACTTGAGCGTAGTAGTTATATTCGTAAGTGGTGTTCCCCTTACGCTCAGTATAGAACTTAATAACCTCACCGTATGCCACCCGGTTGTCGTTTGTTATAACATAGGGACGAGCCCAGTATCCAGTAGAGTGGGTTAGTCCTTCAATGCGGAAGAGATATCCTTTGTTTGAGAAATATTCTGTGGTGCAGTCGTCCATGATGGTCGGCTCCTTGCTGTCTTTGCTCCAGCAGACACCGTATTCTTTTGCAGATGTGCCGTTTGCCGTGAATGTGGCACGCATGAGTGCTATTGTCACACCGGCTCCGACATACGGATATGTTGTCACTTTTGCTGCGGAACGTGCAGCATCCTGAATAGCTTGGCGTGATAAACGTTCGGCATCTACGATAGCTTGACGAGCTGCGAGCGAATCGGCAGAACCTTCCGTATTATAATACAGGCGGAAGTTGTCGAATGCCATCCAGTTGCAAGCAGCGTTTTGCGACTTGATACCGACAGTTGCTTTTCCGTCATCACCTACGGAAAATACTACGGAGTAGTCTCCTGCAGGTCCGTTGATAGCTGTCTGCTGATCTTGTGCATAGAGGTAACCTCCGGAGGACGGTGTGTAATTTCCTCCGGAGCCGTTACCGCAGAATGCTGCACACACGAGAGTGTATGTGCCGGAAGGAAGACCCTTCAGGTGTTGGTACATGTCACAATTAGGTATTTTACTTCCCACAGAAACATTTTTTTCCATGTATACTTCTGCGTGCTTCTTTACAAATACATCATTTGTCTGATGCACGAACCCGCCTGTGACACCTTTGGTGCCGGCCTGATTAAACCATCCCGCATAGCGGGCTGCGAAGTCAGGGTTAGTAAGATATTTAGATGTGACATCAGTAATAGCAGCCTGCACAGCAAGGCAGGAGAATAGTGTCACAACCAAAAGGGTCTTCTTCATGTTTATCTGATATTAATTTTCTTACTTGTCTTTCCGTCAGATACGATATAAAGTCCCGTTGAAAGGGGAGTGTTAGGTTTCACTTCAAGACCGGCAGTCGTGTATACGCGTACATCTGCATTGTTACAACGAATGATATTGCCCTCTGTCCATGCATCGAATGAAGAATCCTTTGATGCACCGTTTGAAACGATATCGTTAATAGCTGTTATCGTTGGGTCATCATCAGGATTGCCGTTGGGGTCTGTTGCGACAGCAATGAACCCAAGATCTTCCGACGGGTTGTAGGCAGTACCTGTTGTTGTGGCACTTCCATCCAGATATGCATAAGGAGTGATTGCTGTTGTGTACTGATAGCCGTCTTCTGTCTTTTTTGTCGTGTTACCAATGAACACTTCACGCAGGGCATCGTGTTTGATAGACTGTGCTCCAAACACGATGTTCGGTTTCACGAGCGGAGTTGTCAAGGTAACAGGCTTTCCGTAGGTTCTTCCTTTTTCAAGAGCATCTTCATATCTTTGTGCAGAAATCAGCAAACCACCTCCGAGGGAAGCCTCTCCCGGTTCCATTGCAAAGTAATATACCGATACTGTAGTAAATGCTTTGGAGCTATAGTATGCGGGACGCTCAATACGTACGTCAAAACCTGTGTTTGTTATATTCTCTACGCGAGGCAGCATGCCATAAGTAATGCTTGTGGGCTTGATGGCTGTAACGATAACAACAGGTGTCACTCCGTCGTCAAACGGGACATCAAAAGTCACGTGTACGTTCTCAGCTCCTACCTTGCTAGGTGCAGCTCCACACTGCAACTTCAGAGAAACTGCCGGATCTGCAATACTCGGAATCTCGAAATAAGTGCTGTCTTTTGGCAATGCAATATACGAAGCTGCCTCTGCGGCTGTGAGGGTGTATAATTCTCCGCTTGCGTCTTTCACGAACGGAGTCATCACAGCAGAGAATTTGCTTACGGAAGAGGTTTGGATGTTTAAGAACTTGCCAAAGTTGTTTTTGGCTGTAGGTGCGGAAAGAACTACGTAGGGACTCTTTCTTGCCTCGAAACTCTTGGCATAATTTACATCGTTAGTCGTCGTACCGGCAAGCTGTGCCTCACCATAACGAAGATATCCGATTTCTCCGTTGCTGGAAACGGCAACAATAGCCTCGTTGGAAGAGAAATTGCTTCCATTGTAGCGTGCTATAACTTTATAGGTGTTCGGACCTATTTCAGCGTCTGGATCTGTAAAAGTATATGTAGCCGTAGTGGAGTTATCCTTTGCATTCTGGTCTACAGGATATACCGCACCTAATGTTGTGAAGAATGAAGAACCTGGCCTCTTCACTTGAATAGAGAAGGAGTCGATACGTTCATAGTTACCATCCTCCCAAGTCAGAGTTGCTTCTTTTGTGAGTTTGGAGTACGAACCGGAAAGTCCCATTTCCGTTGGAACGACAGGACGGTTGGTCGGTATCTTCTGTATTGTTGCATCATAACCTAAGCCTCCGGTGTTTGCTGCGTAATATTCACCGAACAATGACAAGCCACCATTGTGATAAACCCTTGAAGCAACGGCTTCTCCGTTCCAGATAGCATAGCGCTCCACATATTTGCTCGCATTCAGTTTGTCAAGAATGGGTTTTGTTCCATTGAGCATACATTCTTGGTTTGCTATTGAATATGAGTCTTTACCATCCGGAGCTGCTGAAAAAATTCCATTATTGTTCCAGCTGGCTCCCCATGTCCATTCTGAAATCCAGATTGGACGCTTTCCGTAAGCATTATAATAATAGGAGAAGTCTCCAAAACTGCTGGCAGGCCAATAGCAGTGAAGATCGAGCAGGTCACAGCGCCAACCGCGCTCGTCAATCTCTCTGATGAATTCCTGCAGATGCGCCCAACTGCCATCGTGGGAGGACTCAGAGCAGAGACGCATACCTGTACGCATGAGGTTTTCCCAGTTGGCGAGCACTTCTTCAACTGTCTGAGGATGGTCGTCAGCAGGGTTGCCTGGCTCGTTGTTGGTCTTCATGTGGCAAGACCCTGTACGACTGCCGCAACTTGATGCAGAAGGCCAGTCTTCATAGATGTGATTCGGCACCCATTCCCTGTTAGGCAGAGTGCTTTCATTACCACCAGCCCAGTCATAACACCATCCGGAATTAAGTGCATTATTACGTATTTCATCTGCATCAGATGCCAAACCGGATTTGTGTATATTCCACCACTTGAAGATTCTGTATGAAGTAATCTTTCCGTTGAGCGGATAGGGGAGAGATTTAATCTCAAGATCTTCATGGTCAGCGATGAAACAACGGGAATATCCCCAGCCATTCTGGCCTACAGCAAAGGTTACCATGTATCCTCTTTTGAGGACGAATGAACGTATCTTGTTATTAAAACTGGGGCCGATATTCTTCATGAAACCGCCGCTGTGGCCTTCCGTGAAGTTGTTTGACGAGTTACCTTCCAAGTTGGGCTTGTCGTAACATGTAAGAGGCTTGAATGTATAAGTAGAACCGTAAGGGTAGATAATACTACCTCTATCATACATACGAACCTGACAGTTGGTGTTGTTCGTCGCTGTATTGCCATTGATACGTATGTGACTGAGTGTTCCGTTTGCCAGCACCACAGAGGGGGTGACGTTTTGAATTATGACAACAGCATGATCCGTGTTTACAATATTCACTATTCCGGCACCTGTAAATGGTGTTGTGGATGTGATAGTGTAGTCCACATCATCCGTAAGTGCCACCTCTGTAGTTACTTGCTCCACGGTTACTACCGTGTTTTTTGCAAAGGTGCTGATGCCGCCTAGCAACACCATACACATTAGGATTAAATGTTTCATTGTATAAGGTATTAGTTGTTAATGACTCGTTTTTATTAACTTGCTGAAGAATGCCTTCAGACGAGCTTCTGCAGCTTTGTAAGCCTTGATGTCAACGGGGCCGTCGAGCACAGCGTTCAGGTCCTTAATCATATCCTTGCGTCCTTTCAACTGTGCGAGTGTCAAAGTGGGCACGGCACGCTGCTTGAGATCGCGGGTTGCTACCATCAGTCTGCTCCATGCTTCCAGAAGATCTCTTTCGTCCTTTGTGATTGCAATCACCGTTCCGTGACGAGGTGTGAACTTACCATGAGTCTTGGTGTTCTGTACGGCCTTGAAGTGAATCAGGTCTGTTGACTTGCAGAACTGGTAGTGATGAGCTCCGTAGCAGTCATACATCAGCACCCATGTGCCGTCGTGCAGACGGAACACTCCGCTTCCTTCAACAGCTTCGTTTGTGTCCTGACAGAATTCCTTGCGTGGTTCCTGTGAGAAAAGAGTGTGGATATCCTTTGTGATAAACTGCTTGATACCTTTCTGCTTTGCACCTTCAGTCTTGAAGAATACGTGATAGTCGCCATTATCATCCTTAATAATATCAGTATCGATGGCGGCATCGTGTACGTCGAAGAGTACCTGCGGTTCACCTTCCAGGTCGGAGAAGTCTGCATTGGCGTAGTTCCAGTACACACGGTCGTAAGGAATGGGTTCTTCGTCACCTGTACGCAGAGAGTAGTACACCATATACTTACCGGCCTTCTCGTCCCAAATGGTCTGAGGAGCCCACACACGGGTCACCTTTGCGAAAGGAGTTCCTTTGTAGCGATCGGGGAAATTGATAGCGTGATGTTCCCATTTGATGAGGTCTCTCGAACGCATCAGAATCAAGCCTCGGTTGGAACTCCATCCGTCCCAGCAGCGCATGTCGGTGATGACCTGATAGAACCAACCGTCGTTTCCGCGAAGAATATGAGGATCGCGCACGCACTTCTTAATGGCAATCGTGTCGGAAAGAATCACGGGCGCTCCGTCGTTGATGGGAGTGTAGTTCCATCCGTCGTCAGAAAGAGCATAGTGAATCTGCTCCTGTTCGGGAGCGTTACCGGTGAAGTACGTGAAGAGATAGCCACCTTCGTTCTTAGCGTTTGCAGTCAGCGCACATGCAACAACTGCGAGTAGAGCAAATTTTTTCATGGTTTGTTGTTTTATTAGTTTGATTTTATTATTTTTCAATGGTTTATTTTTCAATAGTTAATTATTGTTGTGATGATGCTATTGTGTCTCTTCTGATGGAATCGTTTCTCAAAGAATCCGGATGTATTGCCAGTACGCCCTTACACATCCATTCGTCTTCGCGAATCGGTTCTTTGGGTTTCTCAAATTTTTCACGGTATTTTGGGAATTTGTCATCTTTCAGCAGGGATTGGATAAAATATCCGAATACGGGCAGAGCAGTCCGGCTGCCTTGTCCCAGCTGTCCTGTGCGGAAGTGAATGCAACGGAACTCTCCGCCAACCCATGCGCCGGCCACCATCTTAGGTGTCACACCAACAAACCATGCATCGGAGTGGTTGTTGGATGTTCCGGTTTTTCCTCCAAATTCCGAATACTGCAGCACAGGGTGTATGTAAGGCCATAGAGCCATAGATGTGCCTCCCGATTCCCGGAGTCCGGCTTCCAGCATCTTACGCATGAAGAATGCGCTGCGATAAGGTATGGCTTGTTGTTTGTTGTGTTTAGCCTCGTATATCGTGCGTCCGTGACGATCCTCTATCTTTGTAATCATAATCGGATCTTCGTATTCTCCGTCGGCAATGACAGTACAGTAGGAGTTCACCAGTTCCAGCAGATTCACGTCGCAAGAACCCAGCGGCAGCGACTTCACATTCTGCAGAGGCGAGTGTATTCCCATTGCGTGTGCAGTCCTTATTATATTAGGGATGCCGACTTCCTGTCCGATTTTTACGGCAACGGAGTTAATACTCTGTGCAAACGCAGATCTTAGGGGCATATTGAAGCCGGAGAAGAATCCGTTGGCATTGTGCGGAGCGTACATCTTCACCTCGCCGGAAGCACTCGTATCAGGGTATGCCATCCACTTGTCCACTCTGTGATCGGTAGGTTTCATACCCTGATTCATTGCTTCGGCGTAGGCAAAGAGTTTGAAGGTGCTGCCCGGCTGGCGCATTGCAGTCACCTTGTCGTATTTCCATTTGTCGTAGTCGATGTCTCCGACCCATGCTTTCACCTCTCGTGTGTCAGGTTCTATTGCCACGAAGCCGCAGTGCAGATATCTGAGCATTTCACGTACGGAATCAAGATTCTCCGTGTGATTGTTTTTTGCAATATTCTCCACAAAGCCGGGAATCTCACGTCCCTGACGGTCTGTCCACGGAGGAGTGCTGCCCCAATGGGCATTGAATTTCTCCTGCAACGACGCCATCTGCTTCTTCACGGCATCTTCCGCATGTTTCTGTATTCGGGTGTCAATGGTGGTGTATATCTTCACGCCGTCCACATCAAGGTCCAATGTCGACGTGCTGTCGCATCCCTTCACGAGTCCTGCTTCACAGAGTGTGTCGATATATTTCTTCAGTTCCTGTCTGAAGTAAGGTGCGATGCCGTTTTGTGCTTCGCTGTCAGTATGCTTGACTCTGAGTGTCACGGGCAGGGATTTGAGCGAATCGAGTTGCTCTCTGGTGGCTTTCTTGCCGTTGATGATTATACCGTCGTGGTCGTAGAGGTTTTCCAGCACGACATTGCGGCGTGAGAGAGCATTCTTGGGGTTCAGTCGCGGATTGTATGTCGATGTTGCTTTCAGCAGTCCCACGAGTATTGCCGACTGTTCATAGTTGAGACTGTCAGGTGTGGTATTGAAATAACTGCGTGCCGCTGTCTTGATTCCGAAGGCGTTCGAACCGAAATCCACGGTGTTAAAATACATTGTGAGGATGTCCTCCTTGGTGTAGACGAATTCCAGTTTCTCGGCCACAATCCATTCCTTCATCTTCATCACCAAAAGTTTCACACCCGGGATGTGACCGCAAAGTCCTGTGGAGTAGCGTGTGCGGACGCGGAAGAGGTTCTTCGCCAACTGCTGTGTTATGGTGGACGCCCCGCGTGCATTGCCCTTCATCATATCCTTTCCGGCTGCGAAGAGTCCTTGAAAGTCCACTCCGTGATGGTAGTAGAATCTCTCGTCTTCCGTAGCGATAAGTGTATGGATGAGTATGGGCGAAATCTGTTCGTATTTCACGGGCGTACGGTTCTCGTTGTAGTAGCGTCCCATCAGCACACCGTCTGCGCTATACACCTCGCTGGCTTCAGACACGACGGGATTCTTGATGTCTGCAAAACCGGGACTCTTGCCGAAAAGCCACAGGAAGTTAATATCCACAAGTCCCAGGAAGCACACGACAAACATGATTACAGCAAGCAACCACACCAGCATTCTGCGCCACAGCGGGCCGCGCATGAATACCATGTTGATTATTTTCTTTATTATGTCAAATTTGTCCATGCTATTTCAGCATCTTTGTTAAACCAAGTCATTTGTTTTTTCGCGTAGACGCGAGTATTCTTTTTTATTCTCTCTACGGCCATTTCCAGAGGCCATTCTCCTGATATTACCTGAAACAGTTCCTTGTATCCCACGGTATTAAGACTGTTCAGATGGCGGTATGGATACAGCCTCCTGGCTTCTTCCATGAATCCCTGTTCCATCATCATGTCCACTCTCTTGTTGATGCGTTCAAACAAGTCGTCTCTCTCGCGCCTCAGACCTATCTTCGTTATCTTGAATGGTCTCTCTTTCTTTCCGGCTACGAGGAAACTGGAGTAGGGCTTTCCGCTGGTGTAGCACACTTCGAGGGCGTGCACCACGCGTCTTGTGTTTCTGTGATCCACCCGGTTGTAGTGTTCGGGGTCAAGCAGTCGCAGTTCCGCGAGGAGAGGGGAGAGCCCCTCTGTTGCCAGTCGTTGTTTCAATGTGTCTCTCACTTCATCGTCAATGGTGGGGATGTCGTCAATACCGTTGCACACAGCATCTATATACATCATCGACCCACCGGACAGAATCACCCGCCGGTGACTCTTGAAGAGTTCGTCCAGCAGTTTTATTACGTCCTCTTCATATCGGGCAGCGGAGTAGTAGTCCTCCAATTCGAGAATGCCCACCATGTAATGTTTCACTCTTGCGAGTTCCTCTGGTGTGGGAGCCGCTGTCCCGATGCACATTCCTTTATATATCTGGCGGCTGTCGCATCCGATGATGGGGCATCCCCATTCTTCTGCTTTCTCAAGTGCCAGTTTGGTTTTTCCCACCGCTGTGGGACCAAGTATCACGACAAGTTCCTTATCGTATGAAGCCACGTTTGCTGCTACGGATAAAGTCGAGGATATAGTCGCGCTCCTCACTCTGCGGTATTTCTCTCTCCACCTGTTCCAAGAGGTCTTTCAGAAGTCCCGTACCCTGAAGTATTATCTGATATGTGCGGTGGATATTGTCGATAGTCTCACGGTCGAAACCGCGACGCTTGAGTCCCACCATGTTGAGTCCGCAGAATGCAGCGGGGTCTCTTGCTATCATGGAGAAGGGCAGTATGTCCTGTGAAGAACGTGTGCCGCCGCCCACCATCACGTAGGAACCTACGCGGCAGAACTGGTGCAGGAGCACGTGGGCAGAGAGTATTGCCTTGTCGTCGATGATTGTTTCCCCTGCAAGTTTTGTGCCGTTACCGATAATACATTGGTTGCCCACAATGGCATCATGAGCCACGTGTACGCCCTCCATCAGCAGATTGCCCGAACCCACTACTGTGCGTCCCTTGGCTGCTGTACCGCGATTGATGGTGACGTTCTCTCTTATCTTGTTGTTGTCGCCGATTTCTGCCGTCGATTCTTCGCCCACGAATTTGAGGTCCTGCGGGATGGCACCGATTACGGCGCCGGGGAAGAATGTGTTGCCGTTGCCGATACGCGAGCCGTAGAGCACCGTGACGGAGTTCATCAGGGTGTTGTTGTCGCCGATTACCACATTTTTGTCGATGTAGCAGAAGGGACCTATCTCACAGTTGTTGCCGATTTTGGCTTCAGGATGGATGTAAGCTAATGGTGATATCATAGTTCTCTGAGTTTACGTGCAAATATATTGTTGATTGTATGTCCTGGTTTGTAGGCAGTGATTCTGCCTTTTATGGCGCGTCCCACGAGTGCCATGTCGCCGATGATGTCGAGCACCTTGTGGCGTGCGCATTCGTTGTTCCAACGCAAAGGACGGTGCTGTATGTATCCCAGCTTGGTGGCATTTCTCCTTTCCGTACCGACCTTATCACAGAGTGCATCGAGTTTCTCCTGCGGCATCTCCACCTCATATATTACGACCGCGTTGTCGAGGTCGCCGCCCTTGATGAGTCCCATCTCCAGAAGGGGAGCTATCTCCCTGACGAAGACAAAGGTGCGCGCAGCAGCAAGGTCTTCTCTGAAGTTTGACATGTTCTGTATAGATGCAGAACTGTCTCCGAGCACCTGGCCAGGGAACTTGATTGTTGCATTCACCTCAAAGCGGTCGGACGGTTCTATCTTTATCCAGCTGCCCGTCTTCTCGTCCTTCACCTCTACGGTCTCCGAGATGACAAGCGGTTCGATGTCTGCTTCCTGTTCCACCACACCCACTTTCTCTATCTCCTGTGCGTAGAGGATAGCGCTTCCGTCGAGTATCGGGAACTCGGGGCCGTTCACCTCTATCCACACGTTGTTGATGCCGGCAGCCATGAGAGCAGCCATACCGTGTTCGATGGTGCTGCATTTCACGCCGTTCACATTCAGCACGGTGCCGCGTGTCGTCTCGGTCACGTTTTCTGCCAGACATTGCAGCACGGGTTTTCCTTCCAGATCTGTGCGACAGATGAGATATCCGTGATTCACGGGTGCGGGTCCCATCGTCACGGTGAGGTCGAGACCTGTGTGCAGTCCTTTGCTCTTTAGCGAGAATGTGCCTCCAAGGGTTTTCTGTTTCATTGTTCCGGTATATACTTTTTTATTTTTCTTTTTCTTCCAGAGCGGCCAGCTTCTTCTTCATCTGGTTGAATTCCGCCCACATCTCAGGCAGCTGTTTGATGATAGCCTGCGCTTTCCACCACGTGCGGGGATCGATGCCGGGAGAACCCATCAGCTGGGTGCCTTCCTTCTTCACGTTGTTGGGCACACCCGTCTGTGCGCCGCATTGCACGCGATCGGCTATCGTTGCATGACCGGCGACACCTACCTGGCCGCCGAACATACACCATTCACCTATCTTCGTACTGCCGGCAATACCTACCTGTGCCGACATCACGGTGTGGGAACCCACTTCGTCGTTGTGGGCTATCTGTACGAGGTTGTCCAGTTTCACTCCGCTGTGTACCACCGTTGCACCCATCACAGCGCGATCCACGCAGGTGTTTGCACCGATTTCCACATCGTCCTCGATGATGGCAATACCTATTTGGGGTATCTTCTCATATCCCTTATCCGTGGGCTGGAAACCGAATCCGTCGGCACCGATTACACAGCCGGCATGCAGGATACAGCGTTTGCCCACACGGCAGTCGTGATAGATAACTGCGTTGGAGTAAATCTCCGTGTTTTCTCCCACGGATGCGTTCTGTCCGACTGTCACGTGCGGATGCAGCACACAGCCGTCGCCGATTGTCACACCGGGACCGATTGCCACGAAGGGAGCCAGATATACGTCCTTGCCGATTTTGGCTGTGGGGTCAACGAATGCCAGTTCGGAGATACCCACCTTCTTGGGTTTCATGCTCTCGTATATCTGCAGCAGTTGTGCCACAGCCTCGCGTGCATCGGCCACCTTGATGAGAGTGGCTTTCACTTCCTGCTTGGGTTCGAACGCATTGTTCACCAGCACCACGCTGGAACCGGTGGTGTAGAGATAGTGTTCGTATTTGTCGTTGGCCAGGAAGGAAATACATCCCGGCGTACCTTCTTCTATCTTGGCAAAGTTGTTCACTTTCGCCTGTGGATCACCCACAACGGTTCCTCCAATGAGGCCTGCTATCATTTCTGCTGTGAATTCCATATATCAATCGTTTAATAATCGTTTCATTTGCTCTTGCACTTTTTGTGCCTCTCGTGCTGCAGCTTGGGCGAAATCTTCGCCGTCGGAGGCGTAGATGATTGCGCGGGAGGAGTTGACAAGAAGACCGCAGTCCTTCGTCATGCCGTAGCGGCACACTTCCTCAAGACTGCCTCCCTGAGCTCCTACACCGGGTACGAGCAGGAAATGGTCGGGGGCAACCTTGCGGATGTCCTTGAACATCTCGCCGCGTGTAGCACCCACTACGTACATCATATTCTCCGTCGTGCCCCATTCCTGACTCTTACGGATAACCTTCTCAAAAAGGCGCTCGCCGTCCTTGTCTTCTGTCAGCTGGAAGTCGAGGCTGCCCTTGTTGCTCGTCAGCGCCAGCAGAATCACCCACTGTCCTTCACCCATGAAAGGTGTCACAGAGTCTTCTCCCATATACGGCGCCACCGTGAGAGCATCAATGCCATAGAGGTCGAAGAATGTGCGGGCATACATCTTGGATGTGTTGCCGATATCTCCGCGCTTTGCATCAGCGATGATGAAATGCTCGGGATGCTCCCTGTGCAGATATTCTATTGTCTTCTCAAAAGCCACAAGACCCTTCACGCCGTGTGCCTCGTAGAAAGCCAGATTCGGCTTGTAGGCAACACAGTAGGGGGCTGTAGCGTCGATGATAGCCTTGTTGAAAGCGAAGAGGGGATCCTCCTCAGCGAGCAGATGCTGCGGCACTTTCTTGATGTCGGTGTCGAGACCTACGCAGAGAAAGCTCTGCTTCTGACGTATCTGCTGTATGAGTTCTTGTCTTGTCATAGTTCTGATTCTTTATAGTTCTGATTCTTTCATTCTCTCTGCATTCTCAGCCACGATGAGGTGGTCGATAACATCCTGTATCTGTCCGTCCATGAAGGCCGAGAGGTTATATATTGTGTAACCGATGCGGTGGTCGGTGATGCGTCCCTGCGGATAATTGTAGGTGCGTATCTTTGCGGAGCGGTCGCCCGTAGAGACCATCGTCTTGCGCCTGGAGGCTATGTCGTCGATGTATTTCTGGTGCTCCTTGTCGTAGATGAAGGTGCGCAGACGGGCAAGAGCACGCTCCTTGTTCTTGGGCTGGTCGCGCGTCTCCGTACATTCCACAAGTATCTCCTCGTCCTCATTGGTCATCGGGTTGTGCCACATATATCTGGCTCGCACACCGCTCTCCACCTTGTTGACGTTCTGTCCGCCGGCACCGCTCGAGCGGAATGTGTCCCACTTGATGGCACCCTCGTTGATTTCCACATCGAAGGCCTCTGCCTCCGGAAGCACAGCAACTGTTGCTGCGGAGGTGTGCACGCGGCCCTGTGTCTCTGTGGCGGGAACGCGTTGCACGCGATGCACGCCGCTCTCATATTTCAGTATGCCGTAGACACCTTCACCCGTCACAGAGAAGATGATTTCCTTGTAGCCGCCGGCTGCGCCTTCCGAATAGCTCGATACAGCCATCTTCCAGCCCTTCTGCTCGATGTACTTGGAGTACATGCGGAAGAGGTCGCCTGCAAACAGCGCAGCTTCGTCGCCGCCCGTACCGCCGCGTATCTCCATAATGACGTTCTTGTCGTCTTCAGGGTCGGCGGGGATGAGCAGCAGTTTGATTTCTTCCTCCAGACGGGGGATGCGCTCCTCGCTTGCCGAGAGTTCCTCGCGCAGCATCTGTCGTGTGCTCTCGTCGCTCTCTTCTTGTATCATTTCCTTGGCGAGAGCTATGTTGTCGAGTGTGTCGACGTATTCCTTGCGGGCCTTGACAATCTTGCCCAGGTCCTTGTATTCCTTTGTCAGGCGGACGTAGCGCTTCTGGTCGGCAATCACGCTGGGGTCGGTGATGAGTGTGGAAACCTCCTCATAGCGGCTCACGAGGCCTTCCAGTTTATCGAGCAGAGTGTTATTCATAGTGGAATTCTCCTGCCTCCGACTTTATGGTGAGTGACTTCTTTCCGTTCTCGATATGACCGATCACCTGAGCGTCGATATTGAAGCTCTTGGAGATGCTGATCACCTGCTCTGCATCCTCAGGAGCGACGTATATCTCCATGCGGTGTCCCATGTTGAACACCTTGTACATCTCCTGCCAGTCGGTGCCGCTTTCCTCCTTGATGATGCGGAAGAGAGGCGGGATGGGGAAGAGGTTGTCCTTCACCACCTGACAGTCCTCGCCCACGAAATGCAGCACCTTGGTCTGTGCGCCGCCCGTGCAATGCACCATTCCGTGCACCTTGGGACGCATCTCCGTGAGCATCTTCCTGATGACGGGAGCATAGGTGCGGGTGGGAGAGAGCACGAGCTCTCCTGCGCTGACGGGAGCGCCCTCTACAGCGTCCGACAGCTTGTAATGACCGCTATAGACGAGTTCTTCGGGCACTGCGTGGTCGTAGCTCTCGGGATACTTCTCCGCCAGATACTTTGAGAAGACATCGTGGCGTGCAGATGTGAGCCCGTTTGAGCCCATGCCGCCGTTGTACTGCTTCTCGTATGTTGCCTGTCCTATGGAGGAGAGGCCCACGATGACATCGCCGGGACGTATGTTTGCGTTGTCGATGACGTCGCTGCGCTTCATACGGCAGGTCACCGTGCTGTCCACGATGATGGTGCGCACGAGGTCGCCCACGTCGGCCGTCTCGCCGCCTGTGCCGTAGATGCCGATACCCATGTCACGCAGTTCGGCAAGCAGTTCGTCCGTACCGTTGATGATTTCCGATATCACGTCGCCGGGAATGAGCATCTTGTTGCGTCCGATGGTGGAGGAGACGAGTATGCCGTCCACAGCGCCCACGCAGAGCAGGTCGTCGGTGTTCATTATCAGGGCATCCTGGGCGATGCCTTTCCACACGGAGAGATCGCCCGTCTCGCGCCAGTACATATATGCCAGCGAACTCTTTGTGCCGGCTCCGTCGGCGTGCATGATATTACAGTACTCGGGATCTCCGCCGAGAATGTCGGGGATTATCTTGCAGAAGGCCTTGGGGTAAAGACCCTTGTCGATGTTCTTAATGGCGTTGTGCACATCCTCCTTGGCTGCACTCACCCCACGCATCATATATCTTTGGTTGTTCATATTACTATGTTATTCTGCGCAAATATACAACTTTTTTTCGTCTTTCCCCGCTTTTACATTCATTTTTTGTATCTTTGCAGGCGAAAAAGGCACAAAAACATGATTGACAAGAACAAATTAGGTGAGAAAGAGCCTTATAGGGAGATGTTCTTCATAGAAAACGAACCCGAAGAGGCGCGAAAAGCCCGAAAAACGATATTGGACGCTTTCAAGGATCTGGAATTCTACGAGCGCGACCACATTTATCTGCTTGACGGAGTAAGACTTCCTTCTGTCTCGTCGATAGGCAGCCGATTCGAGAGCAAACCCTTCGACGCAGACCTCCAGGCGGAGCGATATGCTGCCCGTTGGGGCCAGACGGCGCAGTATTGGAAGGACAGATGGACCTGCAATTCCTTCCGTGCAACGTCGCTCGGCACGAAGTCGCACGAATTCGGCGAAAGTCTGGCGTATCTCAAGGCCGGACATCCGGAATTCATACGTCCGTCCGTCAGCAGACAGTATCTGGAGAATCTGAACTATCTCGCGCCGATTCATCCGAAGGAAGAGGCCGTTGAGAAATTCCTCGACGAACTGCCTCCCAGCTATCATCTTGTTCTCAACGAGGCTCGCGTCTACAGTGGAAAAAATCCTGACAAAACGCGCAATCTCCGGGAGTGTATTTGCGGCACCTTCGATATGCTCTATTTCTACGACGGAGAAGGAGATGAGGAGAAGGCCGGTTTTGTGGTGTTCGACTACAAAACCAACAAGGACCTCTTTTCGGAGTATAACGAGAAGATGCACGTTATGTTGAAAGAGCCTTTCACGGACCTCTTTCAGGAGAGTTTCGGAGAGTATACAATCCAGCTCAGCCTGTATGCACTGATGCTTGAGGATATAGGTGTTAACGTGCTGGACAGAAGGATAGTATGGTTGAGAGACGATACTAGTTATGAGATACTTCCTCTTGAGGATGTCTCAGAGCGTTTGAGGCAAGTTCTTTAACCTTAAACTCTAAACCCTAAACTCTAAACTCTAAACCCTACACTCTAAGAGCTTCCTGCATCCTTCCAGACAATCGTCCCAGGTGGCGTCGAAGTCGTCTGTATACCAAGGGTCGGCAACGTCGCGAGAGAGGAGTTTTATGATTTTACCTTCCGGATCTCCTCCGCAGATGCGGTTCATATTCCATATATTGGCATCATCCATACCGACGAGGAGGTCGTAGCGGTCGTAGTCGCGACGTGTGAGCTGACGGGCTGTCTTTCCGTCGCAGCGGATGCCGTGTTCGGCCAGTTTGCGGCGAGCGGGAGGATAGACGGAGTTGCCGATTTCCTCCGTACTCGTGGCTGCCGAAGCTATTTCGTATTCATCCTCCAGACCTGCGTCTTTCACCAGTTGTTTCATGATGAACTCCGCCATCGGACTGCGGCAGATATTTCCGTGACAAACGAAAAGTATGCGTTTCATTTCTGCGTTGTTATGCCAGTGTTTTCAGGCAGATGTTGTCTAATTTTGCTGCAAAGGTACGAAAAATTTCTCAAACTCCGTTCTTCCTTGCACCAGAATCCCACCAGAGCCTTACCGGAATACGAATGAAATACGTGTAGAGTACGAGTAGATAACGAGTAGTTAACGAGTCATCTCGTAGTCTGCTCGTACTCCACTCGTTAACCACTCGTTAACTGCTCGTTGTCAGATAGGGCTCTGGGGGGACTCTGAGAGGGCGCTGCGGCAGGGGGAAAGGAGAAAAATTGAGGGAAAAATGAAAATGTGACTGTATAAATTTGGAAATAGGGATTTTATTTTGTAATTTTGTGGGCGGAAAACCATAAACACACACATATTTCTATGGCAAAATACGATTTAAACGACCCTGGAGCGTCCATTCACGGAAGGACAGACAGGAGAAGCGGCGACTACTTCCGTACAGACAAGAAGACGGGCAGAGTGTATCTGATACACCGCGACCGCACGAAGAAGATGCAGAGCTCTGAGACTCAGATAGCTGCACGCGAGCGTTTTGCCACTATATCGAAAGCCTGCACGGCGTTTGTGAAGGAAGGCAAGGAGGCTGTGGCAAGGCACGAACCGTCGGCTCTGGCGGAAGCATATCTCACCGTATGTGCTGCTTACAATGCACAAAAAGATATTACATTTCTGCGCAGCTACGTGATGAAGTTTCATGCCGCTCTGAAAGACAACGGCAAGGTGGAAATGCGTGTTGACGACTTCGTGAAGACATACTGACGATGGACGAAAAGGAGAGAATACTTGAGTTGCGTGCTTCTCTGGAGGCGCACAACAGAGCCTATTATGTGGACAACCGTCCGCAGATATCGGACAAGGAGTTCGACGATCTCATGCACGAGCTCGAACGCCTCGAGGCTTTGCATCCTGAGATGGACGACCCCGATTCGCCGACAAGGCGCGTGGGAAGCGACCTGAACGGAGCCTTCCGGACGGTGGCGCACGAAAGGCCGATGATATCTCTCTCCAACACATACAACGAGGGCGAAGTGCGTGAGTTCTACCGCCGTGTGGAGGACGGTCTGCAGGGACAGAAGTTCCAGATATGCTGCGAACTGAAATACGACGGACTCAGCATCGCGCTGCACTATGAGAAAGGACGTCTTGTGAGGGCTCTCACTCGTGGCGACGGCACTCAGGGCGACGATGTGACTCTGAATGTGAGGACGATACGCAGCATTCCCTTGAAGGTGTCGGAGGAGCGACGCTTCGAGATACGAGGCGAGGTGCTGCTGCCCTGGAGCAACTTCGAACGTCTCAACAAGGAGCGCGAGGAGCGAGGCGAGGAACTCTTTGCCAATCCCCGCAATGCGGCTTCCGGCACGCTGAAGAGCAAAGACCCGAAAGTGTGTGCAAGCAGAGGACTTGACGCATATCTCTACTACCTTCTGGGAGACGACATTCCGGGCGATTCCCACTACGACAATATGATGGCTGCGAAGGCCTGGGGATTCAAGGTGAGCGAGAATATGAAGCTCTGCGACACTCTCGAGGAGGTGATGGATTACATCCACTGCTGGGACGAAGCCCGAAGGGCTCTTCCTGTGGCAACGGACGGTGTGGTGCTGAAAGTCAATTCTCTGGCGCAGCAGAAGTCGCTGGGAATGACGGCGAAAAGTCCCCGCTGGGCGATAGCATACAAGTTCCAGGCCGAACAGGCTTCCACCATTCTGCGCGAAGTGACCTATCAGGTGGGTCGCACGGGCGTTGTGACTCCTGTGGCCAATATGGATCCCGTCTTGCTGGCAGGTACCACCGTGAAACGCGCCACACTTCATAATGAGGCGTTTATGCAGCAGCTCGACCTGCACGAAGGCGACCCCGTGCTGATAGAAAAAGGCGGCGAGATAATACCCAAAGTGGTGTCTGTGGATTTGGATGCTCTGACGGGCGAGAGAGGACCGCGAATCCGCTTCATAGAATGCTGCCCGGAATGCGGCACTCCGCTCCGAAAGGATGAAGATGAAGAGGGAGGCGAGAAGGGCGCTTCGTGGCGCTGCCCGAACGAGGACGGTTGCAGACCTCAGATACTCGGACGCATAGAACATTTCGTCTCCCGACGGGCGATGGCTATAGATTCCATAGGACCGGAGACGATAGCGAGCCTCTACGACAGAGGTCTCATCCGCGATGCTTCGGATTTGTACAATCTCACGATGGATGCCCTGTGTCCGCCTGAGACAGACCTCTTCGGAATGCCCATTGCCGAGACGGCATCCTCGAAGACGACACACAAACTGGAACAGAACATCCTCGACGGTATTGCGGCTTCCAAGGAGGTGCCTTTCGAAAGGGTGCTTTTCGCCATCGGAATCCGCTATGTAGGAGAGATTGCGGCGAAGGCTCTTGCCCGCTATTTCAAGTCGATAGAGGCCCTGAGAAACGCCACTTTGGAGCAGCTTCTCGAGGTGAACGGCATCGGAGTCATCATTGCGGAAAGTATCATTCGCTTCTTCCGCGAGGAGAAGAATGTGGCGTTCGTAACACGCTTGGAAAGAGCCGGTTTAAAGATGACACTCTCAGAGGAACAGCTCACGCTCCACAGCACACGACTTGAGGGGCAGAGCATCGTGATAAGCGGTGTGTTCCAGCATCATTCGCGCGACGAATACAAATCGCTCATCGAACAGCACGGAGGAAAGAATGTCGGCAGCATCTCCAACAAGACGACGATGGTGCTAGCAGGAGAGAATATGGGACCTGCCAAGAGAGAAAAGGCGGAGAAACTGGGTGTGAAACTGGTGAGCGAGGAAGAGTTTTTGGATATGATAAAGTAAAAAGTCCAAGATAAGAGAAAAACTCTAAACTCTAAACTCTAAACTCTAAACTTTTTTTCGTATCTTTGCGCCTGAAAATAGTGTAATTTCAAAACATGGCACAGAATAAATTCAAGGGTTTGGGCATAGCGCTCATCACTCCCTTCAAGACGGACGGCAGCATCGACTGGGATGCTCTGTTGCGTCTGGTGGAGTATCAACTGAGTAACGGCGCAGACTTCCTTTGCGTTATGGGTACAACGGCAGAGACACCGACACTTACGGCAGAGGAAAAGGCGCAGCTGAAGAAGACGCTCGTGGAGCGCGTGAACGGCAGAGTGCCCATACTGCTCGGTCTCGGCGGCAACAGCACGCAGGCCGTTGTGGACGAGCTCAGGAAGGGCGACTTCACAGGCATCGACGGAATACTCTCCGTATGTCCTTACTACAACAAGCCTTCGCAGGAAGGCATCTATCAGCATTTCGCCGCCATCGCAAAAGCAAGTCCTGTACCTGTGGTGCTCTACAACGTGCCGGGTCGCACGGGTGTCAATATGACGGCAGAGACAACACTCCGTCTGGCACGCGACTTCGACAACATCGTGGCTATCAAAGAGGCTTCAGGCAACATCTCGCAGATGGACGACATCATCAAGAACAAGCCGCAGAACTTCGATGTGATTTCCGGCGACGACGGTATCACCTTCCCGCTTATCACGCTGGGTGCCGTTGGTGTCATCTCCGTAATAGGCAATGCGCTGCCGGGAGAGTTCTCCAAGATGGTGCGTCTTGCTCTCAGGGGGGAATACGATTCCGCGCTGAAGATACATCATCAGTTCACGGAGCTCTTCAAACTGCTCTTCGTCGACGGCAATCCCGCCGGTGTGAAAGTGATGCTCTCGGAGATGGGTATGATACAAAACCAGCTGCGTCTGCCGCTGGTGCCCACAAGACTCACCACGATGCAGCAGATATCAAAGATAATTAAAGAATTAGGCATAAAATTATGATAACTATAGGAAGCTATGAGGAATTGGCCTCATGGATAGGCAAGGAAATGGGGCAGAGCGGATGTGTGGTGCTCGATCAGGAGCGTATCAATAAATTCGCAGATGCCACACTCGACCCTCAATGGATACATTGCGACCCCGAGCGCTGCAAGAAGGAAAGTCCCTTCGGAGGCACCATCGCACACGGATATCTCACTCTCTCAGTACTGCCGTACTTGTGGGGACAGATTGTCACCGTGAACAATCTGGAACGCATGATGAACTACGGGCTCGACAAACTGAAGTATGCGCAACCCGTAATGGCTGGCCAGAGTGTGTATATGAAGGCCAAGATGGTTGACTGCCAGAATCTGCGCGGAGCCATCAAGACCACAATACACATCACGATGGTGATAAAGGAGACAGAGAAGAAAGCACTTGAGGCTGACTGCACATTCATCTATTTCTTCAAATGAAACCGGTATTCATAGCAGGTCCCTGTGTCATCGAGTCGATGGACTGCCTCAGAGAGGTGGCTGCGGAGGTGAAGCGCCTGCGTCAGACCTACGACCTCGATATATACTTCAAGGCATCGTTCGATAAGGCAAACCGCACCAGCATCTCTTCCTACAGAGGACCGGGCCTGGAGAAAGGCCTGCAGATGCTCTCCGACATCAAGGAGGAGTTCTCCCTGCCGCTGGTCACCGACATACACGAAAGCCGTCAGGCGGAAGCAGCCGGAGAGGTGATTGATGTGCTGCAGATACCCGCGTTCCTGTGCAGGCAGACGGATTTGCTAGTAGCAGCAGCGAAGACGGGCAGGGTGGTGAACATCAAGAAGGCACAGTTCCTCTCGGGGCTTGATATGAAGTATCCCGTGGAGAAGGTGCACGAAGCCGGAGGAAAGGAAGTGTGGCTCACGGAAAGAGGCAATGTCTGCGGATACAACAATCTTGCTGTGGACTTCCGCAACATCCCCGATATGCTGCGTTTCACACCGCGCGTACTGATGGACTGCACACACAGCGTGCAGCGTCCCGGAGCAGCCGGCGGCAAGACGGGAGGCAACAGAGAGTATGTGCCCATGATGGCACTTGCCGCAAAGGCTTTCGGAGCTACGGGTTACTTCTTCGAGACGCACCCGGATCCCGACAATGCCCTCTCTGACGGACCTAACATGCTCTACCTGAAAGATTTGGAGGGCGTAATAAAGAGTTTGATATGAAATCATACCAGGATATAGCAAGACGTTGTCTCAAGGATGAATCGGATGCCGTGATAGCTCTGATACAGAATATAGACGAGGAGTTTGACAAAGCTGTTGACATCATACTCAACTGTAAAGGAAAGGTTCTCGTCACAGGTGTGGGAAAAAGCGGACACATAGGTGTGAAGATTGCCGCCACAATGTCCTCTACAGGCACTCCGGCCTTCTATATCAATCCTCTCGATGTCTATCACGGGGATTTGGGCGTGATAGCAAAGGGAGATGTCATACTGGCCATTTCCAACAGCGGACAGACGGACGAACTGTTGCGTTTTGTGCCGTACATCAAGAACGAGGGTTTCCCCCTGATAGCGATGACAGGAAACCCCGACAGCCTTCTTGCAAAGAGCAGCGACTGCATACTCAATTCTCACGTTTCTTCGGAGGCCTGTCCCCTGAATCTGGCCCCCACGAGCAGCACCACAGCACAACTCGTGATGGGAGACGCTCTTGCTTGCGCATTGATGGAGGCAAGGGGATTCCAGGACAGAGACTTCGCACGCTATCATCCGGGCGGTTCGCTGGGACGCAAACTGCTCACCACGGCGCAGGATGTCATGCGTACAAATGATTTGCCTATAATCTCTCCGTCGCTGACTCTCGGAGAAGCCATCCTGCTTATCTCAAAGGGAAAACTGGGACTCGGAGTGGTCGTTTCGGACGACAAGATAGCTGGCATCATTACAGACGGAGACATCCGAAGGGCCACAGAGCGGCACGGTGCTGCGTTCTTCAGTATTCCCGTGAAGGAGGTGATGAGTCCGCATCCTGTTATGGTGAAAGCCACAGCGAAGGTGGAAGAGATGGTGACACTTATGCATCAGCGCAAGATACATGCCGTAATAGTAGTAGATGAGAACAACCATCTTCTTGGTATTGTTGACAGTTTCGCTTGCGGCGAATAGTCAGACAGACAGCATCTTCAGGAAATTCAAGGATGCCGGATATATGTGCTGTCGCACTGACAGTACACATATAATGTCCGACGGGCGCGCGAAATTCCCCGACCTCTTGAAGCATATCAAAGAGGCGAAGGAGTATATCCATGTGGAATACTACAAATTCTGGAACGACAGCATCGGTAATGTCGTTTTGGAAGCTTTGGCCGAACGGGCTGCAAACGGAGTGGAAGTGAAACTTCTCTACGATGCTTTCGGAAACAAAGGAGAAAAGCCCGGTTGCGACGAGACGTTTATCAATAAGTGGCGCGAGAGAAATATAGAGATGGCAGGATTCTCTCCGTTGAAATTCCCCTGGATTAATACCGCCTTGCATCGCGACCATCGCAAGATAGTTATCATCGACGGCAGAATCTGCTACACGGGTGGATTCAATGTTGCGGACTATTATATTCACGGACGCAAGAGAATCGGCGGATGGCGTGATATGCACATACGTCTTCACGGGGAGGAAATAGCAAACGCCTACGAACAGCTCTTTGAGCTCTTGTGGAACAAGACCACAAAGCAGGAACTCAGGAAGCCGTTAAAGGAAACTCCTGCCGGTTCCGTTGCATCTCAGAATATTACGACGTATGTGGTAAGTCGCGAACCGGGAAAGAAGAGCGCTGCGATGAGGAAGGCTTTCGCTACGGCAATCGACGGAGCCCGAAATCGTATCGTAATCGTGAATCCGTATCCGATGCATTGCAGAAAAGTGCGCAAATCTCTGTACAGAGCTCTCAAAAGAGGTGTGCGCCTTCAATATATGGTGTCATACGTCAGCGACCACGAATTCACGACAGATATGTCGGGAGTGGAGATGCATCGCCTGCAGAAACGCGGTGCTGAGATATATCTCTATCACGGGGCGTTCCACCACGACAAGGTGATGCTGATAGACGACACACTTGCGTCTGTCGGAACGGCAAACATGGACTGCAGAAGTATGAAATTCGACTGGGAAGTGACTGCTTTCATGAAGAGTCCCGAACTTACGGAGAAACTGCAGAGTGTCTTTGATGCCGACCTCCCGCGCTCCACACAGATGACAAAAGAAAACTACCCGCTGCTCTACACCCGGGGACAAAGGTTTTTCGGCACCTTTATGAGAATATTCAACGGAGTGCTATAAGGTGAAGACGTCGAGAGAGTCGAGGGCAGAAAGTCCTTCTTCAAGCAAAATCTTCTGGCCTTGTATATAAACGTCGACCAACTGCTTCAATTGCACTTGTCGCATAGAATCCTGAAGAACACTCTTACGGACGTAAAAACCTGTGATGCGGGAACGGCGCAATCCGGTGCTGTCGTTTTCCGGAAGACTCTTCGGATACTGATACAGCACACGATGTTTCTCCGCCTTCACCCACGAAGCATACGGTTCGGGAAGAATGGCGCAATCAAGCAGATTCTCCCTTAACATGCGTGCGCGCAGTTTTACATTATTTATTTGCGGACGATACACATCCTGCTGATTCACACCTCCGGCATCAACAGCCATTGTACACAGGCTGTCGACGAGACTCCATCGTGTGACAGCCACCATACGTTCTTCAAGGTCCTTGAGTTTCTTCACCTTGCTCTTTCTTGAGGCAATAAAGAAAAGCCGTCCTTGAGTAGCTCCCCACAAGGTGTCCGCTTCGACACTGTCGTTCCTGGGTACAAAATGAGGATGGCGGGAACGATATGCTGCCAAGCGGAAACTGTCTTCCCACGCCACTTCCACATGACGCAGCAGATAAGCTGTGTCCACATCCATAAGTGCATCGTAACGCATCAGTCGCAAATCCAGTCCCACAGAGTCTGCCAGCCCCCGCGCTTCTGCAACATACAGCGGAAGGCAGTCCTCTATCGGCAGGACAGCCACATGAAGAGCCAGAGAATCCCGATGCCTGAGCTCAGACTCAGAAAGCATGGCCTCCTGCCTGTTGCAGGAGGCCAATGCGAATAGTGTTATACTTAATAATTTGATGACGGATGTTTTTCTCATCTGTCAGAAATTACAATCAGTTTAACCCTTGATAGCTGCTACACCGGGAAGCACCTTGCCCTCGATAGCCTCGAGAAGAGCACCGCCGCCGGTAGAGATGTAGCTCACCTTGTCGGCCAGACCGAACTTGTTTACACAAGCTACGGAGTCACCGCCGCCAATCAGAGAGAAGGCACCTTCAGCTGTAGCCTTGGCAACAGCCTCACCAACGGCACGTGAACCGGGAGTGAACTCCTCGCATTCGAAGCAGCCTGCAGGACCGTTCCACAGAATTGTCTTGGCACCCTCGATAGCCTTTGCAAACTTCTCGCGGCTGACAGGACCTGCATCCAGACCGTCCCAGCCTTCTTCGATAGCGTTAGAGGGGAACACCTTGATTTCAGCGCCGGGCTTTACAGAGAATGTGGAGAAGTCGTAACCTGTGCAGCATACGGAATCCTCACCGAGAATCAGCTCTACGCCGTTCTCCTTTGCCATCTTCTCCACGCCGAGAGCTACATCCAGCTTGTCGAGCTCAACGATAGAGTTACCGATTTCGCCGCCGTGAGCCTTCATGAAGGTATATGTCATACCGCCGCAGAGGATGAGCTTGTCCACCTTGCCCAGCAGGTTCTCGATGATACCGATCTTGGTGCTCACCTTGCTGCCGCCCATGATAGCCACGAAGGGACGCTTGATGTTGGAGAGAACGTTGTCTACAGCCTGCACCTCTTTCTCCATGAGGTAGCCGAGCATCTTGTTGTCTGCGTCGAAATAGTCGGCGATGACAGCTGTGGAAGCGTGCTTGCGGTGTGCTGTGCCGAATGCATCCATCACGTAGCAGTCAGCATAGCTGGCCAGAGTCTTGGCGAACTCCTTCTGAGAAGCCTTCATAGCCTTCTTTGCATCCTCGTATGCGGGATCTGCCTTGTCGATACCGACGGGCTTGCCTTCCTCCTCGGGATAGAAGCGGAGGTTCTCCAGCAGGAGAGCTTCACCCATCTTCAGAGCCTTTGCAGCGTCAGCAGCCTTGGCGCAGTCGGGAGCGAAGCTTACGGGGCAACCGAGAGCCTTGGACACAGCGTCCTTGATCTGTGCGAGAGACATCTTGGGGTTAACCTTGCCTTTGGGCTTACCCATGTGGCTCATGATAATCACTGCACCGCCGTCGGCAAGAATCTTCTTCAGGGTGGGAAGAGCACCGCGGATACGGGTGTCGTCGGTGATTTCACCATTCTCGTTCAGGGGCACGTTGAAGTCAACACGCACGATTGCCTTCTTACCGGCAAATTTGTACTGATCAATAGTCATCATAGTGTTTTAAAAAAATATTGGGTTATGTAAAAGATTTATTCTTCACAGAGTTCGGTCAGGATGCCGCATGTGCTCTTCGGATGCAGGAATGCGATGTGCAGACCGTCGGCACCTCCGCGGGGAGCCTTGTCGATAAGGCGGATGCCCTGTGCGTCACAGTAGGCAAGAGCTTCGCCCACGCCGTCTTCCACCTTGAATGCCACGTGATGAATGCCGCGACCGCCGTTGTCCAGGAATTTCTGTACGGTGCTCTCGGGGCAAGTGGGTTCGAGCAGCTCGAGCTTCACTTCGCCGACCTTGAGGAAAGCGGTCTTCACCTTCTGGTCTTCCACCACTTCGGTCTTGTAGCACTTCAGGCCGAGCACACCTTCGAAATAGGGCAGCACGTCTTCTATCTTCTGTACTGCAATGCCCAGATGTTCAATTCTTGAGATTTTCATTGTTTGTTGATTTTATTGTTTTCCGGAAATATTACCTTTGCTTGGAATGTTTTGGCTTCCTCCGGTGTCATCCGGGCGTAAGCCATGATGATGACAGTATCACCCACCTGTGCCTTTCTGGCAGCAGCTCCGTTCAGACAGATGCATCCGCTGCCTCGCTTGCCTTCTATTGTGTATGTGTCAAACCTCTCTCCGTTGTTGTTGTCCACGATGTAGACACGCTCTCCGGGAACAATGCCCACCGCATCCATGAGGTCGCGGTCGATGGTGATGCTCCCCATGTAGTTGAGGTTTGCCTCCGTCACTGTGGCGCAGTGTATTTTGCTCTTAAGCAGTTCTATCGTCATATTGCTGTTGTCTTAAATCGAAGAAATAAGAAAATTGCCTTATTTATATCTTATGTGGTCGATGAGCCGGATAGGTGTCGCGCCGCAGTACACCGTGATGCATCCCACGATGTGCGGGGCGTCGTTCCAGTCGTTCACCGAGGCCAGCGTGTCTCCGTCCACGATGCTGTAGTATTCCACCTCCAGACCGTCGATGCTGTTCAGCTCGTTCACCACCCACGCTTCCGTTTCTCGCACAGAGAGTCCCTTGCTGAGACTTTCCTTCATCACGCGGTAGATATTGGCGGCCAGCACTTTCTCGTCTGCTGTCAGCAGAGTGTTGCGCGAACTCATTGCCAGTCCGCTCTCTTCACGGACGACGGGGCAGGGCACTATCTCCAGCCGGAATCCGAGGTCGTCCGCCATACGGCGTATGACGCAAATCTGCTGGAAATCCTTTTCCCCGAAATACGCTCTGGTCGGTTCCACCATCATGAAGAGTTTGGAGACAATCTGACACACGCCGTTGAAGTGTCCGGGTCGGCGCTCGCCTTCCATCACGCTGTCTGTGGGAGGGTAGGAGAAGTGCCTCGTATCGGGTTCCGGATATATCTCCTTCACGCTCGGTGCGAACGCCACCTGTGCTCCGCACTGTTCCAGCAGCCTGCTGTCTGCCTCGAGAGTGCGCGGATATCTCTCCAGGTCCTTCGGGTCGTTGAACTGTGTCGGGTTAAGGAAGATGCTCACCACCGTTATGTCGTTCTCCCTGACGCTGCGGCGCACCAGCGATGCGTGCCCTTCGTGCAAGGCTCCCATTGTAGGTACAAGTCCTATGCTTTTACCTGCCTTTCTGGCTTCAGAAAGACAAGTTTTTAAATCTTGAATAGTATTAATCACTCGCATATGAAGTGCAAAGTAACAGAGTTTTCTTCAAACAAAGAAATTTTTCAAGGGAAAATGCATAAAAAAGATACTATTTTAAAAAAAATAGAAACAACAAGACCTTCCACCTCGTTTTTTTTTTGTAATTTTGCGCCCGATAAAATGTCGTCATTACAATGAAAGCGGTCAAAAAATACCTTTTTATTGTCCAGGAGACAGAACCTTTCCTTGACCCCAGTGCTTTTGCCACGCTGTGCAGGGATTTGATTCCGAAGTCGCTGGAAGGCGGTGCTGAGGCACGCACGTTTATGCCCAAGTGGGGCGGTATCAACGATCGTCGCAATCAGTTGCACGAAGTAATAAGGCTCTCCGGACAGAATATCATCATCGACCGCACGGACCACAACCTGCTCATCAAGGTGGCCTCCATTCCCGGCACCCGGGCTCAGGTCTATTTCATCGACAATGACGAATATTTCGGAAAGCGCGGTTTCTACGCCGACCACAAGGGCAACGAATACAAGGACAATCCCGAGCGCGCTACATTCTTTGCACGCGGTGTTGTGGAGACGGTCAAGAAATGGGGCTGGGCTCCCGATGTGGTGCATTGCATAGGATGGATCACGGCAATGATGCCTTTCTACATCCGCAAGGCTTTTGCCTCGGAGCCTGCGTTCCGCGACTGCAAGATAGTGTACACCCCGTCTGCCATTCCCTTCAAGGCCAACATGCCGAAGAATCTCGTAGGCATACTCTCTCATCGCGGGGCCACGATGGACGCTCTCGCAAAGGTGGAGCTGTGCACGATGGCAGACTTCGAGCGCATCGGAGTCTATTTCTCTGATGTCGTTGCGCCGTTTGTTCCCTCTGCGGAGCTATTGGAGTTTGCAGAGAAACACAAGAAAATTATTATGCCGGCTCCCGGAGAAGGAGACAGCTGGGCTTCCCACTTTGTCTCATTTATCAATGACGTCTGGGAGGAGTCACATCCGGATAAGAATGATGACGATGATTAAAAGATATACAGGATTAATAGGTCTTTGTCTTCTCCTTGGTGCCTGCACGGAGACAACGGGTACGTTGGGCATCGTTGAGACCAATGAGGAGATATTCACCAGTTCTGCAACATTCAATGTTTACACCAAGACGGACAGCCTCAATCTGAAAGCTCTGCCCTACAACAGTAAATACGGTTATATAGGTGCGATTCGCGACCCGGAGACAAAAGGTCTGATAGAAGCATCGTTTGCCACACAGTTTGTCACACAGCCGAGTTTCTCCTTGCCCAGCAGTTCTGTTATGAAGAAAGAGGGCGAGGAGTTTGTTTGTGACAGCATTGAGCTCGTCCTCTTTGTCAACGAGGCCTACGGCGACCTCAACAATCCCATGAAGATTGAGGTATACCGTATGCAGCCCGACCAGAAGAAGCTGTGGGAGCTGCAGGGCATCACCTTCCGCGAGGACTCTGTGGCAGACCTCTCGGAGTGCATCGGCGGACGTATGTTCACATTCTACGACCACACCATCAGCGACGATGAGCTCTATTCCTCCACCCACGACCACGCTGTCCGCATCCCCATCGATCCGGCGATAGGCAGCAGGATGATAAAGCAGTACTACGAGCATCCGGAGTGGTTTCAGGACAACAACCTCTTCCGTGACAATGTCTTCCCCGGCGTGTATTGCAAGGTCAGCAACAGCGAGGGCACTATGATAAATGTTTCCGTCTCTGCCCTGGACGTATGCTTCTCCTATATGGAGGGCGGCAAATACACCGACGGCTATGTGCGCTTCGGCGGCACTCCGGAGGTGTTCCAGTGCACCCGTGTGTCAGACCCCGTCTCCCGCAAGGCGCTCTGTGAGGTGGAGGACACCACCTATCTGAAGAATCCCGACGGAGTGATCACCGCCATCACGCTTCCCGTGGACGAAATGCTTTTCGGACACGAGAGGGACAGCATCTCGATGTGTGCTCTCACCCTGCAGGTCTACACCAAGGACGATATGGCCTTCGTGCCTCCTTCGCAGCTCCTGCTCGTGCCTCACTGCCTGCGTTACAGATTCTTCACGGAGAAATGGAATGAGGACGAGCGTTATTTCTACATCACGCCTTATTCCTCTTCCTACAACGCTTACGTGTTCTCCAATATAACGCGTCTCATCACAGGTCTGCGTCTCCTCAGGGCGCAGGGCATTTCCACAGACGAAGACTGGAACAGGGTAGACGTCATTCCCGTCTCCACCACTTCCAATTCTGACACTTACACATCTATATCCTATGATATATCGCCCTCGTCGGCCCGTCTCGTATGCGGCACAGAGGACAATCCGCTGCAAATGCAAGTAGTATATTCGTATTTCTCAAAATAGCATAAGTTTTAACCCTAAAACCATACAACAATGAAGAAGGTATTAGTTCTCGGTTCTGGAGCACTTAGAATTGGTCAGGCAGGTGAGTTTGACTATAGCGGCAGTCAGGCTCTCAAGGCTCTGCGTGAAGAAGGTATACGCAGTGTCCTGGTGAATCCCAATGTTGCCACCATTCAGACTTCAGAGGGTATTGCAGATACAGTTTATTTCCTGCCGATTACTCCCAAGTTCATCACGGAGATCATCGAGAAGGAGCGCCCCGACGGCATTCTCCTGGCGTGGGGCGGCCAGACGGCCCTCAACTGCGGCACGGAGCTCTACAAGAACGGCACGCTGAAGAAGTACGGCGTTCAGGTTCTGGGCACTTCCGTAGAGGCCATCATGAATACGGAAGACCGCGACCTCTTTGTCAAGGAGCTCAACAAGGTATCCCTCAAGGTGCCTGTTTCCCAGGCCTGTGAGTCTCTGGAGGACGCTCTCCTGGCAGCCCGTCGCATCGGTTATCCCGTCATGATTCGTTCGGCCTACGCTCTGGGCGGTCTCGGCAGCGGTGTCTGCCCCGACGAGAAGACATTCCACGATATTGCGGAGAGTGCATTCACCTTCGCTCCCCAGGTGCTCGTAGAGGAGAGCCTGAAGGGCTGGAAGGAGATTGAGTTCGAGTGCATCCGCGACAAGAACGACCACTGCTTCACGGTGGCTTCCATGGAGAATTTCGACCCCCTCGGCATCCACACCGGCGAGAGCATCGTTGTGGCTCCCACGTGTTCTCTCTCCGAGGAGCAGGTGAAGATGCTGCAGGATATCACCATCAAGTGCGTGCGTCATCTGAATATCGTGGGCGAGTGCAACATACAGTTCGCCTTCAATGCAGAGACCAACGACTACCGCATCATCGAGGTGAACGCCCGTCTCTCGCGCTCTTCCGCTCTGGCATCCAAGGCCACAGGTTATCCTCTGGCATTCGTCGCAGCGAAGATTGCCCTGGGCTACACGCTCGACCAGATAGGCGAGATGGGCACCACCAACTCCGCTTACGTGGCTCCTTCTCTCGACTACATGATTTGTAAGATACCCCGCTGGGACCTCACCAAGTTTGTGGGTGTGAGCCGCAAGATTGGTTCTTCGATGAAGTCCGTGGGCGAGATAATGAGTATCGGTCGCTCCTTCGAGGAGATGCTGCAGAAGGGTCTGCGCATGATAGGGCAGGGGATGCACGGTTTCGTGGGCAACGACCACACGCGCTTCACCAATCTCGACGAGGAGCTGGCCAACCCCACCGACTTGCGCATCTTCGCCATCGCACAGGCTCTTGAGGAGGGCTACACCATCGACCGCCTCTACGAGCTGACCAAGATTGACCCCTGGTTCATCGAGCGCATGAAGAATATCGTCGACTTCAAGCACGTGCTCATGGAGTACAACACTCTTGAGGAACTGCCTGCCGACATTATGCGCAAGGCCAAGGTGATGGGCTTCTCCGACTTCCAGATTGCACGCTTCGTCCTGAAGGATTCCAATACAAATATGGAGAAGCAGAACCTCGCTGTCCGCTCTCTCCGCAAGAAGATGGGCATCCTCCCCGCCGTGAAGCGCATCCCGACGGTTGCTTCCGAGCATCCCGACCTCACCAACTACCTCTATATGACGTACGCGGTGGAGGGCTACGACATCAACTACTACAAGAACGAGAAGAGCGTCGTTGTGCTCGGCAGCGGTGCTTATCGCATCGGTTCGAGCGTTGAGTTCGACTGGTGTTCCGTCAACGCCATACAGACGGCACGCAAGCTGGGCTACAAGTCCATCATGATAAACTACAATCCGGAGACTGTGTCCACCGACTACGATATGTGCGACCGTCTCTACTTCGACGAGCTCTCCTTCGAGCGCGTGCTCGACGTCATCGACCTTGAGCAGCCCAAGGGCGTCATCGTCAGCGTGGGCGGTCAGATACCCAACAACCTCGCGATGAAGCTCTATCGCCAGTCTGTGCCCATCCTCGGCACGTCGCCCGTGTCTATCGACCGCGCAGAAAACCGTTCCAAGTTCTCCGCAATGCTCGACCAGCTGGGCATCCTGCAGCCTGAGTGGAGCGCCCTGACGTCTATGGAGGATGTGAAGAAGTTCATCGACAAGGTGGGCTATCCCGTCCTCGTGCGTCCTTCCTACGTGCTCTCCGGCGCTGCGATGAACGTATGCTACGACGACGACGAGCTCAAGCGCTTCCTCGCCGCCGCTTCCGAGGTGTCCAAGGAATATCCTGTGGTCATCTCCCAGTTCATGCAGGAGACCAACGAGATTGAGTTCGACGCTGTTGCCCGTGCAGGCGAGGTTGTCGAATACGCCATCTCCGAGCATATCGAGTATGCCGGTGTCCACAGCGGCGATGCCACGATGTGCTTCCCCGCTCAGCATATCACCTTCGCCACGATGCGCCAGATCAAGAAGATCAGCCGCGCCATCGCCAAGGAGCTCAACATCTCGGGTCCCTTCAACATCCAGTTCCTGGCAAAGGGCCGCGAGGTGAAGGTCATCGAGTGCAACCTGCGTGCTTCGCGTTCGTTCCCGTTTGTCTCCAAGGTGCTCAAGCGCAACTTCATCGAGACGGCCACGAGAATCATGCTCGACGCTCCCTACGAGAAGCCCGACCGCTCTGCCTTCGATATCGACCGCATGGGTGTCAAGGCCTCCCAGTTCTCCTTCGCCCGCTTGCAGAATGCCGACCCCGTGCTGGGTGTCGACATGTCGTCCACGGGTGAGGTGGGTTGCCTGGGCGACAGCTTCGAAGAGGCTCTCCTCAATGCCATGATTGCCACCGGCTACAAGATTCCTTCCAAGGATAAGGGTATCATGATTTCCAGCGGCGACACCAAGCAGAAGGTGGCTCTCCTCGACAGCGCACGCGCTCTCCAGAAGGCAGGCTACAAGATTTACGCCAGCGAAGGCACGGCACGCTTCCTTGCCGACAACGGTGTGAAGGCTCTCACGGTGTCATGGCCCGATGAGAAGCATCCCGGCCGCAAGGGTGTGATGGAGATGATTGCCGACCATGCTTTCGACCTCGTCATCAACGTGCCCAAGAATCACACCAAGCGCGAGCTGACCAACGGTTATAAGATACGTCGCGGCGCCATCGACCACAACATACCTCTTATTACTAACGCACGCCTGGCAAGCGCCTTCATCGAGGCGTTCACCACGCTTCAGGAGAAGGATCTCCAGATTAAATCATGGCAAGAGTATGACAACTAAATATTAACCTTTTAAATTTAATTCATTATGAAACCGACATTATTTCTTCTCGCTGCCGGCATGGGCAGCCGTTACGGCGGTCTGAAGCAGCTCGACACTCTCGGTCCTCAGGGCCAGAGCATCATGGACTACAGTATCTACGACGCCATACAGGCTGGCTTCGGCAAGATTGTATGGGTGATTCGCCGCGACTTCGAGGAACTCTTCCGCAAGCAGATCCTCTCCAAGTACGAGGGCCACATCCCCTGCGAGCTCTGCTTCCAGTCTCTCGACGCACTTCCCGAGGGCTTCACCGTGCCCGAAGGCCGTCAGAAGCCCTGGGGCACGAACCACGCTGTGCTCATGGGCAAGGATGTCATCAAGGAACCCTTCGCTGTGCTCAACTGCGACGACTTCTACGATCGCGACGCCTTCAAGGTGATGGCCAAGTTCCTCAGCGAGCTCCCCGAGGGCAGCAAGGGCAAGTACGCTATGGTAGGCTTCCGCGTTGACAACACTCTCTCCGAGAGCGGCACCGTAAGTCGCGGCATCTGCGAGAACGACGAGAAGACACATCACTTGACCTCTGTTGTGGAGCGCACCAAGATAGAGCGTCACAACGGCGTTGTTCAGTATCTCGACGATAACGACCAGTGGGTAAGCATTCCCGACACCACTCCCGTGTCTATGAACTTCTGGGGCTTCACTCCCGACTACTTCGAGTATTCCGAGGAGTATTTCAAGAACTTCCTGAAGGACCCGAAGAATCAGGCCAACCCCAAGAGTGAGTTCTTCATTCCTCTGATGGTGGACCATCTCATCAACACGGGTCAGGCCACCTGTGAGGTGCTCGACACCACGAGCAAGTGGTTTGGTGTGACATATCCCGAGGACCGTCCCGAGGTTGTTGCCAAGCTGAAGGCTCTTCACGATGCCGGCCAGTATCCCGACAAGATGTTCTAACAGAAGTTCTTACTTCATACACGAAAAGGCGCTGATTTTTTTCAGCGTCTTTTCTCTTACTTTTTACTTCTTACCTCTAAACTTTAAAGAGGCGCCCTCCGAATACTCCGATTATTCAGATTACTCCGATTATTCTGAATATTTTTTGGGCGCCATTTCTCACTCTCCCGCTCCTTCTCCGTCGCTGCTACCACCACCGTTGAGGGTGAAGCTGGCAGTCAGCGTCATGGCCGCGTTCACGGCTACGCTACGGGAAGCACTCGTTTCGCCGTCGTTCGTATATGCAAACAAGGAGCAAGCAATGGACGCTATGCGAAAGGTTTTTTCCGGTTTTTGTTAAAATCTAAATACAAAATTTTGCAATTTAGAGAAAAAAGTGTACCTTTGCAACGAAAAAGATGTTCTAAGAGCATGTTAGAAAAAGCGTATACAATAGAAAAACTGAGGTCCACTCGTGAATATCTTCGTGATCACTATGGAGTAAGTTCCATGCTTCTTTTTGGCTCGCTTGCCAAAAATGAGCAGCGAGAGGGGAGCGATGTTGATGTATGCGTGGAGATGAGCCCCAACTTGTTCAAGCAGGCTGGTGTAAAAAGTTATTTGCAGGAGTTGTTGGGATGCGATGTTGATGTGGTTCGTATGAGGAGCAGCATGAATGCTATCTTCAAAAATCAAATTCTAAAGTATGGAATACGGATCTACTGAAAATATCGTATTGGTCTATGAAACCTTGAACAATATAGATTCAGCAATATCTAAATTGTTGGAGCGTTCTAAAGGTATCCATTCTGTTGATGACTATCTCACATCACCTGGCGGAATGGAAAAACTGGATGCTGCCTGTATGGTGTTGATTGCATTGGGAGAAAGCGTTAAGACCCTCGACAAGCTTACTGATAAAAAGCTGTTGCCCACTTATCCCTCCATAGATTGGAAAGGAGTTATGGGAGTACGTGATGTGATAGCACATCATTATTTTGAGGTTGATCCAGAAGCCGTTTACGATATCATTGAAAACGACCTTATACCTTTGAAACGTGCAATAGACTATTTTAAGAAACAATATTTTACGGAAAAAACATAACTATAACAGTTTCAAGTTTCAGGTTTCAAGACCACAGAAAGGATTTTTGTGTCCTTTTTCTTAATTGCAATAGGATACAACATATACCTTTAAAGAAATTTTACGTCCTTAAAACCGATTCCTTTTTGCGCTTATACTATGAAAAACTTTTTTCTTGCCTAGGAAAATATTTCTCTCTAGTTATCTCGTAAATATCGCTGCCCGATGTCATTAGGGTACCGATTTTTCAAATGTACAATATTTTTACGAATGTCAGGATGTCAGGTGTCAGGAATGAACAGCTATGTAATAACGGAGCAGGATATGCAAACAAGGAGCAAGCAAAGGATTGTGTGAACACAACTTTTCTGCTGGTTTCAGAACTTTTCATGTGCCATTACAACAGACAATTTGAAAAAATATCTCTATAACCTATAATTTTCTATCATTTTTCCAAAAGTAACAACATGTCTACTTGTCTACTTGTCTACTTGTCAACTTTTTTATATATCTTTGCGGTGGAAAAGCAACTTCACAAAAGATGAGGCGAGTAGAAGTGGTTGAAAGAATCAGGCAGGAAGCACATAAGATGTTGCCTCGCGTGCAGACTATACTTTATGGATCTGAGGCTCGTGGCGAAGCGCGTCCTGACTCAGATATTGACCTGCTTGTGCTGGTGGATGCAGACAAACTTAGCTACAACGACAAGGATAGCATTATTGCTCCGTTTTATGAAATCGAACTGGAAACAGGTATCGTCATCAGCACACTTATCATGCCGCGCAAGGAGTGGGAAAACCGGCCTTTCCTGACTCCGTTCCAGAATAACATAAACAAAGAGGGAGTAATACTATGAACACGGAGCTGACAGATGAGAATTATGAAGCGTTGTCGCGCTATCGTCAGGTTGATGCCCTTTTAAAGTAAACCCCCAAAGTAACAACTTGTCAACTCGTCTACTAACGACTCGTCAACTGAAATATCATTTATCATTTAGGCGAAGCCGCTTAAAGGGCGACATGAATCCAACTCCCTTCATTTATCAGTTCCGTTGTTTTCACGTTGTCGCGCAAGAAAGCGTAGTAGCCTGGAACGAATGGGATGTCTGCAGCGCGGCCTTTCGTATGGTAGCTGTTCTTTGCGCCTCCTACGGCATCGTTGAGTGCCTTGCAGCGGAAACCGCTGTTTATCCTTATCGGCTTGCCGAAATGTGCCCTGAGAGGTTCAAGGACCTTCTGGCAGAGCTTCTGGAGGTTGTTCACTTCTTCCGCTGTGATGCGGTTCTCGATGCCCTTCTTTGTTGCTGTCTCAGAGCGGAGCATCTCTTCTAAAGTAAAATGTTCTGTGAGTTGCATAAGCGACCCCCTCTAACTCCCCAAGGGGAGCACCATAATGGGGCATTGTG